>Ga0154020_10001954_pt1 | contig 25192 bp, 17 predicted proteins | sample Klosneuvirus_201_FD_109709 | JGI IMG/M metagenome (GOLD analysis project Ga0154020, IMG submission 109709) | Active sludge microbial communities from wastewater, Klosterneuburg, Austria - Klosneuvirus_20160825_MG | ecosystem: Engineered > WWTP > Aerobic digester > Activated sludge | place...
AGCGGGATCGACCCGGACCAGCTGGCCCAGATCTTCCAGCCCTTCTTCACCACCAAACCCACGGGAACCGGCCTGGGGCTGGCGGTCGCCGACAACATCGTGAAGGGCCACAACGGCCGAATGACCGTGGAGAGCGCGGAGAATCGCGGCACGACCTTCCGCATCCTCTTGCCGAGCGCCGTCACCCGCGCCATGGAATTGCCAGCGTGAACGAGACCCGGGTACTGGTCGTCGACGACAACCGCGACATGGCGGACGGCATCGCCATGCTACTGGGCGAGCTCCCGCTGAGCGTCGAGGTCGCATACTCCGCCGGCGAGGCGCTGACCGAGCTCGACCACCAGGAATACGCCCTGGTGCTGAGCGACATCCGCATGCCGTACATGAACGGCGTCGAGCTCTTGGCCGAGATCCGCCAGCGCTGGCCACGCACGCGCGTCGTGCTGATCACGGCGTTCGGCAGCATCGACTCGGCGGTCGAGGCGATGAAAGAGGGCGCCAGCGACTACCTGACCAAGCCGTTCGACAACGCCGCGCTGATCGAGGTCGTCGAGAAGAACCTGGCAGCCGCCCGCGACGCGGACGAGTTCGACGTGCCGGCGGTGGTGGCCGCGGTCGCCGCGCGACTGTCGCCCGATGACTTGTTCGGCAGCCTGACCTCTGCGCTCGAGACGCTGCGCAGCTCGGCGGGCGCCGACGACTGCGAGCTGTTCCTCACGGAGCCCGACGGCAAAGACGTGCTGCTCTCGGTGGGGGTGGGGCTCGACGGCGAAGCGCTGATCGAGCGCACGCGCTTCGAGCCGGGCTCGGGGTATCCGGGCATCGTCACCGCCACCGGGTCTTCGTTCTTCAAACAGGGCGACCTGGCCGACGACCCGCGCTACCTGCGCCAGCGTGTGCTCGACAAGGGCATCAAGTCGTATGCCTGCGCGCCGCTCAGCGAGCCCCGGGGTTCCTTCGGGTCGATCCACTTGCTCTCGCGCCGCGCCGATTTCCCTGCGCACCGCGCGGTCGATTTGCTCGAGCAAGCGGCGGTGCCCATCGCCAGCGCGGTGCGCGCGGGCCTTTCGGCGTTGCGCCAAGCCGTGGACGAAGCGTGCGCGCCCCACGAGGCGGGCTCGCCGGCGCAGTTGCGCGAGCTACTCGAGTGCATCCGCAAGCGCGCTGACGCCAACTACGGCAGCATCGCGCTGGTCGATCCCGAGAGCGGGCTGCCCTCGCGGGTGGTGTCCAGCGGCCCGGCCACGCTGCTGTGCGCCCACGCCGAGGGGGGCGCCTGGGCCGAGTGCCCATCGGTGCTCGAAGGCCACGGGTTCGCGGCCGATCGCGGGCGGCGCGCGTGGCCGGTGCCGTGCCGGCGCGGCGTGCCGCGTCGGGTGGTCAGCCCGTGCTGCCTGCCGCTCATGGAAAACGGCCGCTTCCACGGGCTGGTCACGCTCGATCTGGGCCGCAAGGGCGAGGCCAATGCCAGCGCCGGCCTGGTGCCGCTGCTCGTCATGTCCCAGCAGGCGGCCATCCACCTGGCCAGCGCCCATCCCGGGCTGAAGCTGGACCCGAAGCGCGACGACGTCGCGATTGCGAGCGCACCCGTGGCCGAGCTCGAGCTGCGCTGCCTGGGTCCGTTCGAGGTGGTTCAGCGGGGGGCGCCCATTGCCGCCGAGCAGTTCCCCCGCAGCAAGGCCCTGAGCCTGCTCAAGCTCTTGGCGCTCAAGGCCGGCACGCCGCTCAGCAAAGACTATCTGATCGATCAGCTGTGGCCCGATGCCGACCCGACCAGCGGCGCGAACCGGCTGCACGGCGTGGTGCACGCGCTGCGGTCGGTGATCGAGCCACACCGCGCAGAACGCAGCTGGCTCTACGTGCGGAACCGCGGCGAGCTCTACTACCTGGATCTCGAGGCCCCGCTCGAGATCGACCTCTTGCGCTACCGCGCGCTCTCGAACCGGGGCCTGCGTGCCATCCACGACCCGACCCCCGAGGCCATCGACGCGCTCGAGCGCGCCGTGGCTCTCTATCGCGGAGAGCTGTTCGGCGACGAGCCCTACGCCGAGTGGTGCGAGATCGAGCGTCGTGAGCTGGCAGAGCAACAGGTGACCGCCCTCGAGCGCCTGGCCAGCGTACACGCCGGGAAGGGCAACACCGAGCGCGCGCTCGAGCTGATGCGGCGTGCCGTGCGGATGGCCCCCTACCGCGAAGACCTGCTGATCGCGCTCCTGGATCTGCTCGTCCACATGGGCCGCCCGGGCGAGGCGCGCGCGCAGTACGACGAGTTTCGCAAGATCCTGGAGCGCGAGCTCGGTGCGGCGCCGTCGCGGGAGCTCGAAGAGTTCCGCCGCCGGGCCTTCCGCCTCTCGAGCCGGCCACCGGCCGCGGCGCGCTGAGCGCCTGACATCCGTCATTCGGCCGGCAAACCCGCCCCATCCTTCGTCCTCGACGGCCCGCCGACGGGCCGGATCGGCCGGCTTGCCCGTAAGCCCGGTGTAAGAGCCGGGCGGTATGCCCCCTGGAGCCGCGGCGAAACCTGCAGGGTCGCCGCCCTACGGAGGCCTGACGATGAATCTGAAAACGCTCTGGCGCACGCTCGTGGCGGGCGCCACTCTGGCCCTGGTCTTCTCGCTCGACGTGGGCTCGGCCCAGGCCGCCGGCGGCGACCAGAAGTTCAACAGCGTGTGCGCCGGCTGCCACAGCGTCGGCGGTGGCAAGCGCGTCGGTCCCGACCTGAAGGGCGTCACCGATCGCCGCAGCGAGGCGTGGCTGCTGAAGTTCATCAAGTCGTCGCAGACGATGATCAACTCCGGCGACCCGGACGCCGTGAAGTTGTTCAACGAGTACAACAAGACGCCCATGCCCGACATGGCGCAGTTCTCGGACGCCGACATCAAGGAAATCCTCGAGTACATCAAGGGCGGCGGCGGCGGCGGCGCGGCGCCGGTCATGGCACCGGCCACCCCGGCTGAGATCCAGCTCGGCGGCCAGCTCTTCCAGGGCATCGTTCGACTGAAGAACGGCGGCGCTGCCTGCAACTCGTGTCACCACGTCACGAACGACGCCGTGATCGGTGGCGGCGTGCTGGCCAAGGACCTGACCGAGGTCTTCACGCGCGTGGGCGGCACGGGCGTGGGCGCGATCCTCGGCAAGCCCCCGTTCCCGGTGATGGAGGCCGCTTACAAAGACGCGCCGATCACCCCGGAAGAGAGCCGCGCGTTGGTCGGCTTCCTGCAAGACGTGGACAAGAAGCGCGCGATGCAGACCCCGAAGGACTACGGCAATCAGCTGGTCCTGGGCGGCACCGGCATGTTCATCGTGCTGATGGGCCTCTACTCGTTCGCCTGGCGCCGCCGCAAGGCCGGCCCGGTCAACCAAGCCATTTTCGACCGCCAGGTGAAGTCCCAGTAGGCGCTGCCACTTGACGCTCACAGAACCCCAGTCACTCGAGACGGAGATTTGAAGCCATGAGCTGGATCCAGGACATCATCTCGCCCCAGACGCGCAAGTGGGAAGAGTTCTACCGCAACCGCTTTCAGCACGATCGCATCGTCCGCAGCACGCACGGCGTGAACTGCACCGGGGGCTGCTCTTGGCAGATCCACGTCAAGGACGGCATCGTGGTGTGGGAGACGCAGCAGCTCGACTACCCGCTGCTCGACGACCAGTTGCCCCCGTACGAGCCCCGCGGCTGCCAGCGCGGCATCTCGTACTCGTGGTACCTGTACAGCCCGCTGCGCATCAAGTACCCGCTGATCCGCGGCGCCCTGCGCGACGCCTTCGAGCGCGAGAAGCGCGCGGCCGACGGCGACCCGCTGAAGGCGTGGGAGAACCTGCAGAAGGACCAGAAGAAGCGCGAGACCTACCAGAAGGCCCGTGGCAAGGGCGGCTATCGCCGCGCCACCTGGGACACCGTCCTCGAGCTGATGGCGGCGGCCAACATCTACACCGCCAAGAAGTACGGCCCCGACCGCGTGTTCGGCTTCTCGCCGATCCCCGCGATGTCGATGCTCAGCTACGCGGCCGGCGGGCGCTTCTTGCAGCTCTTCGGCGGCGCGAACCTCAGCTTCTACGACTGGTACTGCGACCTTCCGACCGCGTTCCCCGAGATCTGGGGCGAGCAGACGGACGTGTGCGAGAGCGCCGATTGGTACAACGCCAAGATGATCGCGGACATGGGCGCGTGCCTCAACATGACGCGCACGCCCGACTGCCACTTCTTCGCCGAGTCACGCCACAACGGCACCAAGGCGGTGGTCTTCTCGCCCGACTTCAGCCAGGTCTGCAAGTACGCCGACCAGTGGGTGCCGCTCCACGCGGGCAGCGACGGCGCGTTCTGGATGGCCGTCTCGCACGTCATCTTGAAAGAGTTCCACCACGACACCCAGACCCCGTACTTCATCGAGTACTGCAAGCAGTACACCGACAGCCCGTTCCTGGTGAAGCTCGAGAAGTCCGGCGATCACTACGTCCCCGGTCGCCTGCTGCGCGCCAACGAAGTCGCCAAGTACAAGGACATCGAGAACGGCGACTGGCAGTTCTTGAACATCGACGAGAAGTCGAACGAGCTGGTGGTTCCCAAGGGCACCATGGGCTACCGCTGGGCGAAGAGCGCCACCGGCAAGTGGAACATGAAGTTCGAGAACGGCGTCGACGACAAGCCGTACGACCCGATTCTCACCTTGCTCGGGAACCGCGACGAGACGCTGCCCACCGAGTTTGTGGAATACGGCCTGGACAAGAAGGCCGTCCGCAACGTCCCGGTGCGCTACATCGAGACCACCGAAGGCAAGGTCGCGGTCACCACCGTGTACGACCTGATCATGGCCCAGTACGGCGTGAGCCGCGGCCTGACCGGCGACTACCCGAAGGACTACACCGACAAGGACGCCGCCTACACGCCCGCCTGGCAAGAGATCTTCACCGGCGTCGACTCGAAGACGGTGTTGCAGTTCGCCCGCGAGTGGGCGCACACCGCCGCGACGACCAAGGGCAAGTGCATGATCATCATCGGCGCGGGTATCAACCACTGGTACCACGCCAACCTGATGTATCGCTCGGGCGCGATGGCTCTGATGCTGTCGGGCTGCGTGGGCAGGAACGGCGGCGGGCTCAACCACTACGTCGGGCAAGAGAAGCTGGCGCCGGTCGACTCGTGGGCGTGCATCGCCTTCGCCAAGGACCACATCGCCGCCAGCCGCCTGCAGCAGGCGCCGCTCTGGCACTACATCAACACCTGCCAGTACCGCTACGACGGGCACTACGCCAAGTACAACGCGGTGCCGAAGAACGAGTGGACCAAGCTGCACACGGCGGACACCATCTTCCGCGCGGTGCGCATGGGCTGGATGCCGTTCTACCCGCAGTTCGCCCAGAACCCCCTCGACCTGGCGCGTGAAGCCCAGGAGAAGGGCGGCGCGAAGACGGACGACGACATCAAGCAGTACGTGCTCGACAAGCTGAAGAGCAAAGAGCTCGCGTACTCGATCAGCGACCCCGACGCCCCCGAGAACCACCCGCGCGTCTGGTACATCTGGCGCGGCAACGCCATCACCGGCAGCATGAAGGGCCACGAATACGCCTTCAAGCACTACCTCGGGACACACCACAACTCGATCGCCAAGGACTCGAGCGACCACCCGGAAGAGGTGAAGTGGCACGAGGTCGCACCGGTCGGGAAGATGGACCTGATCGTCGATCTGAACTTCCGCATGGACTCGTCGGCGCTCTACTCGGACATCGTGCTGCCCGCAGCGTCTTGGTACGAGAAGGCGGACATGAACAGCACCGACCTGCACTCGTTCATCCACCCGCTGTCGCAGGCGGTGGCGCCTGTGTGGGAGTCGAAGTCCGACTGGGAGATCTTCAAGGCGCTGGCCAAGGCCACGGCCGACCTCGCCAAGAAGAAGATGCCCGGCAAGATCAAAGACGTGGTCGCGACGCCGCTGTCCCACGACAGCGTCGACGAGATCCAGCAGCCCACGGTCAAGGACTGGTACCTGGCCGAGTGCGAAGCGGTGCCCGGCAAGACGATGCACAAGATCAGCGTCGTCGAACGCGACTACACCCGGCTGTACGAGGACTTCATCACCTTCGGCGAGCTGGTGAAGAAGAGCGGCCTCGGCGGCCACGGCAACCACTACATGTGCGAGGACGCCTACGACGAGATGGTCACCTCGAACCATTTCCCGAAGGAGGTCATCGACGGCAAGGCGCTGCCCTCGCTGCGCGAAGACACGATGGCCGCCAACGTGCTGCTCCACATGTCGACGTTGACGAACGGCAAGCTGAACGTTCGCGCCTACGAGAACATGGAGAAGAAGACGGGGCTGAAGCTCGCCGACCTGGGTGAGGGCAGCAAGGACGTGCACCTCACCTACGAGGACCTGCAAGCCCAGCCGCGGCGCTACAACACCTCGCCGCTGTGGAGCGGCCTGATGAACAACGGCCGCGCCTACGCTCCGTACACCTACAACTACGACAAGCTGGTGCCGTGGCGCACGCTCACCGGGCGGCAGCACTTCTACCTCGATCAGGAGCTGTACATCGCGTACGGCGAGCACCTGCCGACGTACAAGCCCTCGCCCAAGCCCGAAGCGTACGGCGACCTCAAAGAGACGATGAAGACCGGCGAGTCGATCGCTCTGAACTGTCTCACCCCGCACGGCAAGTGGCACATCCACTCGACGTACATGGAGAACCACCGCATGCTCACCCTCTCGCGCGGCTGCGAGCCGTGCTGGATGAGCGAGTCAGACGCCGAGGCGCTGGGCATCCAGGACAACGACTGGGTCGAGGTCTACAACGACCACGGCGTGTACTGCACCCGGGCCTGCGTCAGCTCACGCATCCCCAAGGGCGTGTGCATCGTGTACCACGTGCCCGAGCGCACCGTGGGCATCCCCAAGTCGCAGGTGCGTGGCAACAAGCGCGCCGGCGGCCACAACAGCTTCACCCGCGTCCACCTCAAGCCCAACTACCTGAACGGCGGCTACGGCCAGTTCTCTTACCACTTCAACTACTGGGGCCCGATCGCGCCGAACCGCGACACCCACGTCTTCGTCAAGAAGATGACGACGGTAATCTTCTGAGAGACCACGGGAGAAAACGAAAATGGATATCAGAGCTCAAGTCTCGATGGTCTTTCACCTCGACAAGTGCATCGGGTGTCACACCTGTTCCATCGCCTGCAAGAACATCTGGACCGACCGCAAAGGCGTCGAATACCAGTGGTGGAACAACGTCGAAACCAAGCCCGGCACCGGCTACCCCGGCAAGTGGGAAGACCAGGACATCTACAAGGGTGGCTGGGAGCGCGGCGACGACGGGAAGATCCACCTCAAGGGTGCGGGCAAGGGCAAAGGCCTGGCCAACATCTTCCACAACCCCTACCTGCCGTCGGTCGAGGACTATTACGAGCCCTTCACCTACAACTACCTGAACTTGATCGAGGCGCCGCCCGGCGACGATCAGCCCACGGCGCGTCCGGTCTCGCTCATCACGGGCGAGCCGATGGACGTGCAGATGGGTCCGAACTGGGACGACGATCTCAGCGGCACGCCGGACTACGCGCGTAACGACCCGAACCTGAAGAAGCTCAGCCCGGCCGAGCAGGAAGCCATGTTCCAGCTCGAGCGCATGGCCTTCTTCTACCTGCCGCGCATCTGCAACCACTGCCTGAACCCGGGCTGCGTGGCGTCGTGTCCCTCGGGCGCGATCTACAAGCGCGGTGAGGACGGCGTCGTCCTGATCAACCAGGAAGTGTGCCGCGCCTGGCGCATGTGCGTGACGGCCTGCCCGTACAAGAAGTCGTATTACAACTGGCACACCGGCAAGAGCGAGAAGTGCATCTTGTGCTACCCGCGCATGGAGGCTGGTTACGCGCCGGCCTGCATGCACTCGTGCGTGGGTCGCATCCGCTATCTGGGCGTGATGCTGTACGACGCCGACAAGATCGAGCAGACCGCCAGCCTGCCCGAGAACGAGCTGGTCAACGGCCACCTCGACATCATTCAGGATCCGTTCGACCCCGAGGTGATCGAAGCGGCGAAGAAGAACGGCATCCCCGACTCGACGATCAAGGCCGCGCAGATGTCGCCGACCTACAAGTTCGTCAAAGAGTGGGGCATGGCGCTGCCGCTGCACGCCGAGTTCCGCACGCTTCCGATGCTGTTCTACGTACCGCCGTTGCTCCCGGTGATGGCCTCGGTCACCGAGACGGACGGCGCGCAGAAGTCGAAGCTGAACCCCATCGCCAAGACCTGGACCGACAACTGGCTGTACGACACCAGCACGGAAGAGCTGTGGGGCACCATCGAGCAGTCGCGCTTCCCGCTCAAGTACATGGCCAGCATGTTCACCGCTGGTGACGAGAAGGCCATGGCCGAGCGGCTCAAGAAGCTGATGGCCGTGCGCATCTACCGCCGCTGGAAGACGGTCGGCGACATCGACGAGGCGAAGGTCAACCAGGTGCTCAAGGACACCAAGCTGACCAAGGACAGCGCCGAGGCCATCTACTATCTGACCTCGCTCGCCAAGTTCAACGACCGCTTCGTCGTCCCGCCGGCCCACCGCGAGCAGGCCATCGAGATGCTCGAGTTCACCGGCGACGTGAAGGGCTCCACCGGCTTCGGCTTCCGCCAGAAGCCCGAGCGAGGAATGTGAGATGGCGAAGAACCTAGAGCTGTATGCCCGCCTCGCGGGCGCCTTCGAAGCTCCGGGCGCCGATTTCGTCGCAGAGGTTCGCCGCATCGCGGCGGACCTCCGCGCCGATCACCCCTCGGCGGCCGACTCCCTCGAGCGCTTCGCGACCATCGTCCCTGAGGACGTGGACGCGCGCGCCGAGCTCTTCGTGCGCACCTTCGACATCCAGGCCATCACCACGCTGGACATCGGGTACGTGCTCTTTGGCGAGGACTACAAACGCGGCGCGCTCTTGGCAGGGCTCAGCAACGAGCACACCAAGGTCAAGAACGACTGCGGGGCCGAGCTGGCCGATCACCTGCCCAACGTGCTGCGCCTCTTGCCCAAGCTGGGCGACGGCGAGGTTCGGGAAGAGCTGGTGAGCGTCATTCTCGGGCCGACCGTCCGCGAGATGCTGCGCGAGTTCGAGCCCGCGCGCATCGCGAAGAAGGAAGAGATCTACCGGAAGCACCACAAGACCATCATCGAGCACGCAGAGAACATGGAGCTCCGGACGGCCTACAAGCACGTCATCGCGGCGCTCTACGAAATGCTGCGCGCCGACTTCAACCTGAAGGTCAGCCTGCCGCTCGAGCAGGCCGATACGTTCGAGAAATCCATCGACACCGAGATGGGCATGGAATCCTGCGGGTCGTCCTGCGGGCCCAGCGTGTGAGAGGTACGACATGACTCTGCCGAACCTGTTCTTTTTCGTAGGCCTGCCCTACATCGCCATCGTCATCTTCTTGGTAGGCACCATCCAGCGCTACCGGAACACGGGCTTCAAGGTCTCGTCGCTGTCTTCGCAGTTCCTCGAGGGCAAGAAGCTGTTCTGGGCGTCGGTGCCCTTCCACTGGGGCATCTTGGTGGTGTTCTTCGGCCACCTGCTCGCGTTCTTGATCCCGAGCGGTATCCTGGCGTGGAACGCCCAGCCGGTGCGCCTTCTGATCCTGCAGGTCACGGCCTGGGCCTTCGGCCTCTCCGTGCTGGTGGGTCTGCTCGGACTGCTCGCACGCCGGCTCACCAACCCACGCGTGAAGATGGTCACGACCTCGATGGACGTCTTCATCGAGGTGCAGATCCTGGTTCAGACGGTGCTCGGGCTGTACATCGGTTACGCCCACCGCTGGGGCGCTTCCTGGTTCGCGGCCGATCTCTCGCCCTACCTCTGGTCGTTGTTCAAGCTCGATCCGCAGATCGCGGCGGTGAGCGCCATGCCGCTGGTGATTCAGCTGCACATCATCAACGCCTTCCTGATCTTCGCGATCTTCCCCTTCACCCGCCTGGTGCACATCCTCGTGGCTCCGCTGCACTACCTGAGCCGCCCGTACCAGCGCGTGATGTGGAACTGGGACCGCAAGGCGATCCGCGATCCGCGCACCCCCTGGAGTGAGGCGCGCCCGCGCAACAACTGAGCGTTGCTCGGTCGGTGCGACGGCCACGTGGGCTTCGGCTCACGTGGCCGTTCTGCTTTTGTGGCGCCCGGGGCCGGACGACCCAAAACGCGATTTCCTTGCACTTGGGCGCGGAAAGCCGCACCTCGAGGCGCACCAATTTCGCGTTTAATTACGAATACTTAACGTAAGCCGCGCGTAAGCCTGGGGCGCTACACCCAAGGAACGACCCGCGAGGTTCAGCCATGCGAATCAAGGAATTCCTGAAGTCCGGCCACTGGCCAACGCTTCTGGCAGCGTTTCTCTACTTCGACTTCTGCTTTGCGATCTGGGTGCTGAACGGCGCCATGGCGCCCTTCATCAGCGAAGAGTTCAAGCTCTCGCCGGCCCAGAAGGGCTTCATGATCTCGGTGCCGGTCATGGCTGGCGCACTGATGCGCTTCCCGCTCGGGGTGCTCGCGCAGTACATCGGGCGCAAGCGCGCAGCGATGGTCGAGATGGGGCTGGTCATGGCGGCCATGTGCTACGGCTACTTCGTCGTCTCGACCTACAGCCACGTGCTCAACATGGGCGTGCTGCTGGGCATCGCGGGCGCAAGCTTCGGGGTGGCGCTCTCGCTCGGGTCCGGGTGGTTTCCGCCGAAGTACAAGGGGCTGGCGATGGGCATCGCCGGCGCCGGCAACAGCGGCACCGTGCTCGCCGTGCTGTTCGCGCCGCCCCTGGCTCAAGCCTACGGCTGGAAGGCGGTCTACGGTATCGGCGCGTTGGTCATGCTCTTCCCGATGCTGGTGATGATCCTGGCCGCGAAGGAGCCGCCAGACATCGAGAAGCAGAGCCTGAAAGACCACGTGAAATGCCTGTGGGAGAAGGACGGCTGGATCTTCAACCTGATCTACATCGTCACCTTCGGGGGCTTCATCGGCCTCGCCAACTTCTTGCCGACTTTCTTCCACGATCAGTTCGGCGTGACCAAGGTGCAGGCGGGGCAGCTGACCATGCTGGCGGCGCTGATGGGCAGCGGCATTCGGGTGGTCGGCGGCGCAATTTCGGATCGCTGGGGCGGCATCAACACGCTGACTGGCGTGTTCGTGGTGGTGATCGGCGGCATGCTGGTCACCGGCGTGCAGTCCAGCGCGACCGGCGCGACCATTCTGTTCATGTTCTGCTTCGCGGCGCTGGGCGCGGGCAACGGCGCGCTGTTCCAGCTGGTGCCGCTGCGCTGGCCCGCCACCACGGCGGTGGCCGGGAGCATGATCGGCGAGATCGGCGCGCTCGGCGGCGCTTTCATCCCCAACGCCATGGGCCTGTCGAAGCAGTACACGGGGTCGTTCATGTACGGCTTCGTGGCCTTCTCGGCGCTGGCCAGCGTGGCGTTCGTGGTGCTGCGCGTGTCCCAGCGCCGCTGGACGCGCACCTGGGTCGACAAGGGTGGGCGCGCACGAGCCAAGCCTCTGGACCAGGAGGTGGCGGTCCCGGCGCTGGTCCGCAGGCCGGTGCACGCCGGGCTGAACGGCGCTGGCTACACCACCGTGGTCTACCCGGTGGGCGCCGGCGAGCTGGCCGACAAGGCCGCCACCGTGGCCGCGGGCATCACCAAGATGTCGGGCGCAACGCTGGTGTTGGTCTACGTGGAAGATCAGTGGGGGCAGGTCGGAACGGTGGGTGCCAGCTCGGACGAGTGGGAAGAAATCCGGAAGAACTGGATGAAAGAGGGGGAGGCGCTGCTGGCGCGCGAGGCCCAGCGCCAGAGAGATCTGGGCGTCGAGAACGTCGAGACCGAGCTCCGACAAGGCCGGGTGGCCGAAGAGGTCGTGGCGGTCGCCGACGAGCGGAAGGCCGAGCTGATCGTGCTGGCCAGCCACCAGGCCTCGCCGCTCGGACGGCTGCTGATGGGCAGCCGGACCTTCGAGATCTTCCAGCGGGCCGCTTGCCCGATCTTGCGCGTGGTCCGCTGAGGCCGATTCCGGCGTCAGAAATTGGGCCAAAGCGCCCGGGCCGTGCCACCGGAGGACATGGCTCGCCGCATGCTCGTCAGCGTCCCCTTCGGGGTCGGAGCGCTCGCTTTGGTCCTCTCGGCCGGTTGCTCGAAGAAGAAAGACGACCTGCCCGCCCTCTCCAAGACCGAAGAGGTCGAGGTACCCAGCGTGCCGGCGCCGCCGGCGAACGGACCGAAGCTCGGGGCGGTCGCCGAGGTGACGCCGGTGATGGACCGGCCCGCCACGACCGGCAAGCAGCTGGGCTACCTGCACGCCGGGGCGCAGGTGGCACGGGCAGAGAAGCCGTACAACACCGACAAGTGCCCGGGGGGCTGGTACCCGGTGCGTCCCCGGGGCTTCGTGTGCGCTGGCGAAACGGCCACGCTGGATCTGAAGCACCCGACGCTGGTGGCCATGGCGCAAGGGCCGAAGCTCGATCAGCCGTCGCCCTTCGTCTACGGCCGGCTCAAGAACGAGGGCTCGCTGCTCGAGCGCGACACCGGCAAGGAGAACGCTGTCAAAGAGGTGGGCAAGCTCCGGCGCCGCAGCATCGTGGCCGTGGTGGGGTCGTGGAACGCCATGGACCCCGAAGGCAAGATGCAACGCCTGGCGCTGATGCCCGGCGGGCAATTCGTGAAGGCCGGCGACCTCGAACCGGTCGCAGGCAGCGAGTTCAAGGGCGTCGAGCTGAACGACAAGACGGAGCTGCCAGTGGGCTTCGTGGTCAAGCGTGGGATCCGGGCGTGGCAGGTCGAGAAGGGCGAGGCCGACAAGCTCGATCCGCTCGAGTACCACCAGGTCTTGAGCCTGACCGGGAAGTTTCGCACGGTGGGCCCGCTCAAGTACTGGGGCATGGCCGACGGCCGGTATGCGCGGCACCGCGACGTGCTGATCGTGCGCAAGCGCAATGCGTTTCCGGACTTCGCACAGGGCGACCAGAAATGGATCGACGTGAGCATCGTGACCAACACGCTGGTGCTCTACGAAGGCAAGAAGCCCGTGTTCGTCACGCTGGTCAGCACCGGGCGAGATCGGCTGGGCGACCCCAAGACCTCGGCCTCGACCGCGCAGGGAACGTTCGAGCTGGGCGGCAAGCACGTGACCGCCGCCAAGTTCAACCCGAAGGGCATCGAAGAGCTGTTCGACGTCCATGACGCGCCGTGGGCCATCGAGCTGACCAGCGGTCAGATGCTGATTGGCGCGCCCTGGCACGATCGGTTCGGCATCGAGAACGGCCAGGGGCAGATCCAGCTCTCGCCCAGCGACGCCCTGCGCGTGTGGCAGTGGGCCGACCCCGAGGTGCCCGAGGGCTGGCACGGCGTCTCGGTTCCCGGTGAGAAGAAGGTCTACGTCGTCGTGCGCAAGTAGCGCGCTATACTGGGGCGCGATGGCGGTCGCGCGCTCGATGGGGGTTTCGCTCGCCGCCTGGGCGCTGCTCTCGTGCGGCGCTCCCCCAGAGCCGCGCGCGCCCGCCCCAGTGCCCGCGGTGGACCTCCCGGTGGCACCGAAGCCCACCACGGCCGGCGCCTCCGAGGCAGCGCGCCCGGCGCCCGGAACGCGCGAGCTGGTCAAAGAGCTGGCGAGCGCCGAGCAGATCGCCGATGCCGAACGCCGCTGGTTTTCTACCAAGAAGGTGCTGGCGTCCATTCGCGCGCTCGCCGATCCGCGCGGCGCCGACGCCCTCGCGGCGTACATCCAGAGTGAAGCCGGCTGGCCCGGCGACCCCGAGCGGGTCCACCGGCGCACGCAGGCTGCGTTTGCGCTCGCCGAGCTGGGCGACTTGCGAGCTCTGCCGGTGCTCGCCGCACGGCTCGATCTGGACCCCGAGAGCGTCTACCGCGAAGACGCCCCGGGCCAGGCCGAGCTCCGGCGCACGGACACGGAGCGCGTGGCCGCAGCGCGGCTGATCGGCGATCTGGCCGTGCTTCACCCGGAAGCGCTGGCGGCGATTCGCCAGGGGTCGACGGCCGAGCTGACGCGCTGGCTCGATGCCGCGCCCACCCCGCACGGCAACGGGCTCCGAGCCCTGGCGCGCATGCAGACCGACGACCCGGCGCTCCGACAGAAGCTCCGCGCCTGGGCCGATCCGGCGGGCGCGCTGCCGCGCCCCAGAGCCTTTCCGCCATTCGAGGAGAAATGGGCCATCGCGCAGTCGGCCCTGCGGTACCTGGGCGCGCTGCGCGATGACCGGGGCTGGGCGATCCTCGAGAAGCAACTGGCGCGGAAGCCCAAGACCCTCGACGCGACCCTAGACGGCATGCTGAACCATGGCACTGCGCTGCTCGGTATGACCGTCCGAGCCCTGGCCTTTGGCGCTGCAAACGGGATGGCCGAGTGGGGCGAGGCACGCGCGAGCTCGAGGCTGCTCGCGCACCTCGACGACGACAAGCAGAACGAGCAGAGCCGGGTCGAAGCCTGCCGCGCCCTGGGGTTCGTGGCTGACGCGGCCACCGAGCGCGAAATCGAGAAGCGGATGGTGAAGTGGGCCCCGCTGCCAGGCAAGGCCGCCGAGAAGCGAGTGCAGTGCCTGCTCGGGACGCTGAAGGTGCACCCCGTTGCCTCGCTGACACCGCTCTTGCTCTCGCGCGTGCTCGGCCCCGGCGACGAGCCCACGCGCCTGCCGTTCGCCGCGGCGCTGGGCCACTCTGCGCTCGACGCGGCCAGCGAAGCGAAGCTGGTGCAGCGGCTCTCGAACCAGGACGAGGCGCCCATCGCTTCAGTCGCGCTGCTGCTCGGTGGAAGCGTTGCCGCTGCCAAGGCCGTTGCCACGGGCGCAGGCAACGTCGACGCAATGGCCGTGGTGTACGACGGCAGCCTCGAGGTGCTGACCGAGCACGATCTGAGCACCGGGCGGCTCTTCCGCTGGGTCGCCAACGCTCGCGCTCTGGCGCAGGAACGGCGAGGAAGCCGCGCACTGGATTTCGCCGTCGCAGCGCTCAGCCGACACCTGATGGACCAAGAATTCGACGCGGGGCCCCACACGCTCACGCGCACGCTCCTCAGGGCGCGGCTCTTTGCGCGGGCCAAGACCGGCAGCCCGCCAGAGCGCGAAGCCGCCGTCGATGCGCTCGAGGTCGCGCGCGAGCGCGGAGTGCTGCTCGCGCTCGCGGAAGGCGACGGCCCGGCGGCCAAGCGCGCGGTCGGGGCGGCGGACCGGCTCGCCGAACCCCGCCCCTGACGCGCGACCGTGGCTATACTCGCGGCGCCATGACCTCGGAGCCCGAAGACGGAGCGGCGGCTCTCGCCGGCACTCCGTATCGCTTCGTCGCTCCGCTGGGTGAAGGCGGCATGGGCACCGTGCTGGAAGCCGAGCACGTGGGGTTGGCGCAGCGGGTGGTGGTGAAGCTGCTGCGAGCCGACCTCGCTTTGCGCGGCGATCTTGCCGATCGAATGCGGGTAGAGGCTCAAGCGCTCGCGCGGCTGTCACACCCCAACTTGGTGCGGGTGAGTGACTTCGGGACCACGGCCACGGGGCGTGCGTACCTGGCCATGGAGCGCCTGCACGGGCGCTCGCTCGCGGCCGAGCTAGCCCGGCGCCGGCCCGTCCCCGTGGCCCAGGCCGTGAGCCTGGTCACTCAAGCCCTGGCCGGGCTCGATGCGGCCCATCAGGCGGGGCTGGTTCACCGCGACGTGAAGCCCGAGAACCTGTTCTTGTGCGACGACGGCACGCTCAAGGTGCTCGACTTCGGGGTCGCGAAGGTGGTGGACGAAGCCGCGCTCTCGGGCCTGGTCCGCCCGCGCTTCTCGACGCACGAGGGCGGCATGGTGGGCACGCCCCAGTTCGCGGCGCCCGAGCAGCTCGAAGGCGGTCGCGTGACCCCCGCGACGGATGTCTACGCCACCGGGCTGGTGCTCTACGAGCTGATCACCGGCTCGCATCCCTTCGCCCGACACAAGTCGGCGGACGCCATCTACCACGCACAACTGGTCGAGATGCCCCCTGCCCCGTCTGCGGTGGCGCCGCAGCTCGTCCCGCCCGAGGTCGACCGCGCCATCCTGCGCGCCATCGCCAAGCGTCCGGAAGATCGGTTCGAATCGGCTTCGGCGTTCGCTCGAGCGCTGGCCGAAGGGCCCATCGCCGACTCGCGCGCTCTGCCCACGCTGGCCTCGGCGCGGCCTTCGGCGCCGCCCACGCTCGGCTCGGCGGTGGCGAGCGAGAGCGTTCCCACGCTGGTGCAGGCCGACGACCGGGCCAGCGCGCCGAAGACCACCGAGCTACCGACCGTGGCCATGGCTGCCAGCCCCGCGCCGGTGCCGAGCGAGGGGCTGGGGGTGCTCTGCTTGCTGGCCGGCGTGGTCACTGCTCTCTGGAAGCTGGCTTCGGCGTTCGCGGCGCTGCCCGAGCTGTGGGACCCGCTCGGATTCATCGCGAGCATTCGGGGCAGCGTGCCGCCCAGCGCCGTGGAAGACGTGGCGCTCCTCTCCCGGGCGGCGGCTGCGGCCACGCTGCTCGACAGTCTGACGCTGATGCTGGTGGGCGCGGTCTTCGTGGTGGTCGGCGTGGTGTTGATGAGAAGGGGGCCGCGGGGGCCGCGGATCGCGCTGCGAGCGAGCAACGCGGCACTGATCGTGGTCGGGCTGAGCGTGCTTCTGAACCTCGCGGTCGTGCTGCCCTTGCGCGGCGCGCTCGTCGATCAGGTGCCCGGGCTGCCGGGTGCCCTGCCCGGACTCGAGGCACTGGGACTCGCCGTCGGCGTGGCGCTGGTGGTCGGTCTCTCGGCGCTCGAGATGGGCTTTCTGCTCGCGGTGCGCGCCTGGGCCAAGCGCCTCTGCAATTGACCCGGGCGGCGTCCCGGACGTATCACCCTCGTCGTGACGGACCCGCGCGAGACGCTGGCCACCGAGCACTCGGGACCGCGGGGCGGGCGCGAGCGGCGGCGCTACCTGGCGGTTTTCGAGCCAGCCTCGTCTCGCGTCGTCCCCCTTCCCGAGAGCGGCGAGGTGTTCGTGGGGCGCGGCGACGAGGTGGGCGTCCGACTGCGCGACGCCAAGGTCTCGCGCAAGCACGTGTCGCTCGCGGTCGAACCCGAGCGCGTGGTGCTGACGGATCTCGGCAGTCAGAACGGCACCTTCGTGAACGGCCAGCGTGTCCACGGCCAGCGCATGCTCGCTTCCGGCGACTCGATCGAGCTCGGGCATACGTGCCTGGTGCTGCACACCGACGGCTCCGAGCCAGCCAACACCGCCGCGCCCACCGCCCGCGAAGCCATCGACCTCGACGGTGCTGAGGTGATCGTGGCCGACTCGAGCATGCTGGCGCTGTATGCGCTGATCCGCCGGCTGGCACCCGTGAGCCTGCCCGTGCTGATCCACGGCGAGACCGGCACAGGCAAAGAGCTTGCCGCGCGCGCGCTGCACCACTTCTCGCCACGCCGCACGGCCCGCTTCGTGGCCATCAACTGCGCTGCGCTGCCCGAGGCGCTGATCGAGAGCGAGCTGTTCGGCCACCGGCGCGGCGCCTTCACCGGCGCGACTCACGACAAGACCGGGCTGCTCGAGAGCGCGAGCGGCGGCAGCGTGTTCCTGGACGAAATCGGCGAGCTGCCGCTCGGCACCCAGGCCAAGCTGCTGCGCGCCCTCGACACCGGCCGCGTCGCGCCGGTGGGTGCCGTCGACGAGCACGCGATCGACGTGCGGGTGATCGCCGCGACCCACAAGAACCTCGAGCACGAGGTGGGTGCCGGGCGCTTTCGCCAGGACCTGTACTACCGGCTCGCGGGCGCGACGCTGTGGCTGCCGCCGCTCCGCGATCGCCCGGGCGAGCTGCGCCTGATCGCGGACGGCATGCTGTCCCGCGCCCGCACGCGCCTCGGTCTGCCGCCGCTCTCGCTGTCGGAACCGGCACGCCGAGCCCTGGCCGCCCACCCCTGGCCGGGAAACGTGCGCGAGCTGGGCAACGTGGTCGAGTTCTTGGCGGCCACTCACGACGGTCCGGTGATCGACGCCGAGGCCGTCGCGGCGCGCTTGCGCTCCACCGCCCCCGCGGCGGCAGTCGCAGCCCCGACGGCCACCCCCGACGCGAGCGCGGCCGGCTTCCGCCCGCTCGACGACGAGCTGCGCGACCTCGAGCAGAAGCGCATCGTCGAAGCGCTGGCAGCCGCGGGCGGAAACCAGACTCGAGCCGCCGAGCTGATCGGAATGCCGCTGCGCACCTTCGTGACCAAGCTCGAACGCTATGGGCTGAAGGGGCCGAAGCGGGGCTGAGGGTTTCAGTCGTCGAACGGGCTCGGGCCCCCCAGAGCCTCGATGGCGGCACGAAACGCATTGGCGCGAAGCTCGGTGCTCTCGACCAGCGAGGGTCGCCCGAGTTGTTGCGCGGCCCGCTGCAGGTTCACCGCGTCGCGCTCGAGCCGCTCTGCCTCCCGCACCAGCGCCTCGAACACGGGTGTCTTGGCGTCGTCCGACAGTTCATTCCAGAGCATTCGTAGGGCTCCCATCAAGCGCGGCGCAGCGCTTCCAAGATCTCGATCGTCGCGGTGGAACGGTTCAGCGTGTAGAAGTGGATGCCCGGCGCGCCGCCTTCGAGCAAGGCGCGGCACTGGCCAATGGCATGCTCCACGCCCACCCGGCGCACCTCGCGGGCGTCACCGTGCACGGCCTCGAGCCGGCCGAGCAGGTCCGCGGGAATTCGGGCGCCGCACATGGCGGTGAAGCGTTTGATCTGGCTCACGTTGGTGATCGGCATGATGCCCGCGATGATCGGGACGGTGATGCCGACGGCCCGGGCGCGCTCGACGAACGCAAAGTAGTCGCGGGTGTCGAAGAACAGCTGGGTCACCAGGAACTGTGCGCCGGCGTGGACCTTCTTCTCGAGGGCCGCCAGATCGGCCTCGGCGCTGGGGGCCTCGGGGTGCTTCTCGGGGTAGCACGCGCCGGCCAGGCAGAAGTCGTAGTGCGCCTGGACGAACTCGATCAGCTCGGAGGCGTGGGCGAAGCCACCCTCGGCGACCACGAAGCTGCCAGCGCCCTGCGGCGGGTCGCCGCGCAAGGCCAGCACGTTCTGCACCCCGCCGTCCCGCAGCTGATCCAGCACGCCGCGGATCTCGGTGCGGCTGGCGCCCACGCAGGTCAGGTGAGCCATGCACTCGATGCCGGTCTCGCGACCGATCCGGAGGGTCAGATCGACGGTCAGGCGGCGGGTGCTGCCCCCCGCGCCGTAGGTGACCGAGACGAAGGTCGGAGCATAGGGCGCGAGGTGAGCCACCGTCTCGAACAGACGCTCCTTGCCTTCTTCGTCCTTCGGGGGGAAGAACTCGAACGAGAACGACGGCTTCTTCGGCGCCAGCTTCTCGGTGATCTTCATGAGAGGCCGAAGCGTTTAGCAGGGTGCAGACCCGAGCGAAAGAGAGCGAGAGAAGGCATGCACATTCACGTGGTCGCGGTCGCCGGCACGGGCATGGGAGCCCTGGCCGGGTTGCTTAGAGAGCTCGGGCACGACGTCTCGGGCAGCGACGTCAGCTTCGACCCGCCGATGGGCCCCGCCCTGCAAGCCTGGGGGGTCCGCACGCTGCCGGGCTTCGACGCCAAGAACCTTCAGCCGCGGCCCGACCTGGTGGTGATCGGCAACGTGTGCCGCCGGAACAATCCCGAGGCCGTGGCCGCGATGGAGGGCGGGCTCTCCTACACGCACATCGCCGGCGCGCTCCAGGAGTTCGTCCTGTCGAAGACGTCCCCGCTGGTGGTCGCGGGCACCCACGGCAAGACCACCACCAGCGCCATGGCGGCGTGGCTGCTCGATGCCGTCGGCCGCGAGCCGGGGTTTCTGATCGGCGGCCTCCCCAAGAACTTCGCGCAGAGCTTCCGGGCACCGCGGTCGCGCACCGCCCTGGCCGTGGAAGGGGCAATGCGGCGCGCGCCGTTCGTGATCGAAGGCGACGAGTACGACACGGCCTTCTTCGAGAAGACCGCCAAGTTTTTGCATTACCGGGCAGAGGTGGCGATCGTCACCAGCATCGAGCACGACCACATCGACATCTACCCCACGCTCGAGAGCTATCTGGACGCGTTCCGGAAGTTCGTCGCAGGCATTCCCGAGTCGGGCCTGGTGGTCGCCGCTGCGTCCGATCCGCTGGTGGTGCAGGTGGTGAACGCCTCGGCGCGGGCGCCGGTGGCCTGGTACGCGCTGGAAGGCGAGGACACCCACGGCATGGCACCCCACTGGCTGGCGGCGCCCGCCGAACAGCGGGCCGAGGGAACCACCTTCGACCTGTTCGCCGGGGGCGTGGCGGCGGGTCGCTTCGCGCTGCGGTCGCCGGGGCGCCACAACCTGAAGAACGCGCTCGGGGCGCTGGCGGCCTGTGCGCAGGGCTACGGCGCGCGGCTCGGCGAGCTCGGCCACGCGCTCTCGCGCTTCGAAGGCGTGCGCCGACGCCAGGACCTCTTGGGCGAGCCCGGCGGTGTGTTCGTCTACGACGACTTCGCGCATCACCCCACGGCGGTCCGCGAGACCCTGGCCGCCTTGCGACAGAAGCATGGCGCGGGGCGCCTGCTGGTGGTGTTCGAGCCGCGCAGCGCCACCGCCTGCCGAAACCTGCATCAAGAGGAGTACGTGAAGAGCTTCGACCTGGCGCACGAGGTACATTTCGCGCCGCTCGGCCGCGACAACCTGGCGCCGGAGGAACGCCTGGACACCGGCAAGCTGGCGAGCGAGATCTCGCGCCGGGGTCCGCGCGCCGAAGCGCACACCAGCCTGGGCACCATCGTGCAGGCGCTGTCCCTGCGTGCAGAGCGCGGCGACGTGGTCGCGCTGCTCTCGAACGGCGCGTTCGGTGGGCTCCACGACAAGCTGCTGGCCGCCCTCGCGGCGCGGTGAGCGTGGACGCCGAGCGGGCCGCGTGCTCCACTTCGGGCGTGGAGCGCATCGCCAAGAAGTCTGCGTCGTTCGACGAAGCTCGCGAGTGGGAGCTCGAGCAATACCGAGCGATGAGCGTCGAGGAGCGGCGGCGTGTGGCACGCGCCCTGAGGGTTCGTCACTTCGGCGATCGGTGTCCGGACGTTCGGAGCGCATTTGCAGGGTCTCGTCGGCAACTCAGACCATGACGGGGGAGCATCTTTCGCCCGACGTGCAGGAGCTCCTTCAGCTGCTCCATCGCTACCGCGTGCGATACTTGATCGTGGGGGGTGAGGCCGTCATCTTCCATGGCTACCCACGCCTGACCGGTGACATCGACCTCTTCTACGACCGGACTCCCAGCAACGTGAAACGCCTCTTTCGCGCGCTTTCCGATTTCTGGGGCGGCGAAGTGCCAGCGGTCGACGGTCCCGACGATCTGCTGAACCCGAGCGTGGTCGTACAGTTCGGCCGGCCGCCGAACCGCGTCGACCTGCTCAGCAGCCTTGGCACCGTGACGTTCGAGGGAGCGTGGAGTCGACGGGTGTCCGAATCGCTGCGGACGGTCGCCAACACACGCTGTCGCGTTCACCTGATCGGCGTGCGTGACCTGATGCGTGCCAAGCGCGAAGCCGGTCGCCACAAGGATCTGGACGACATCGAGCACCTGGCCGCGCTGTCGAAGAAGCGTCCTGGGCGCAGACCCCGCTGACCCATTGCCAGCCCGGGCGAAGCCGACTAACGAGGCGCCGTGGGTGCGCGCGGATCCCGTTCGCTGGCGTTGGGTCTGGCCGTGGCGTCGCTCGGCGCCGTCGCAGAGGCCGCGCCCCTCGAGCACGACGAGCAGAAGTACTCGGCCTGGCAGTCCGAGCAGCACACCTTCTACGCATCGAGCGCCAGCGACGCGGGCATCGTGTACGCACGGCCTCAGCTCACGCTGGGCTACGGCGCGCCGTTCTGGGTGTTCTCGGGCTTCGACGGCTACCTGCTCTCGACCAACGGCTTCGCCGCGGCCTATGCCGGGTGGCGAGCGAGCTTGCCGTTCCTGGACTTCCAGATCGGGCGCCGGTGGAACTACCCGTTCAACCGGCGATACTTGCCGAAGAAGGCGAAGTACCGCGCGCGAGATCTGGACCTGAACGGCAGCGACCAGCGCGCCACTTATGCCGTGACCGAGATGGAATTCACGGTGCTCGCGCCGGTGCTGCACGGCGCGACCTTCCTCGAGTTGCACCCCATGTGGTTCGACGCGCCGAAGGGCACCTATGTGTTCGAAGAGGTGATGCGGGTGGTGGTGGTCCCCCCCTTCGCGATGCGCACGCGCCTGGGCTACGTCTACGGCGCGGGTGACCGCCAAGACGTGAAGGTCGGTGCGATGGTCGAGTACCTGGTCACGCCGGGTCGCCCGCGGCACACCACGCGCGTCGGCCCCCTGGCCCTGATCAGCTTCCGCAAAGACTTCGAGGGCCTCTTCACCGCCACCATGGTCGTCTCGGGTCCGGACGATCTGGGCCTCTACGCCAGCACCTATGGTTTCGCCGGCGTGCGCTACCGCTGGGCCGCGCGCTTCTAGCGGAGCGATGGCCAACGCGCGGCTCGCGTGCCATCATCTTCGGCCATGAGAGCAGTCACGGGGCTCGCCCGCGCGGCGGCGTTTCTTTCCTTGTCCATCGCGGCGCTGGCCAGCTGCGGGGACGACTCCGAGGGTGGCACCGCTTCGAACGCCGGCGGCTCGGGAAACACCGGCGGAAGCAGCGGCACCGGCGGGGGCAGCGGGGATTCGTCGACCGACAGCCAGACCTGCCAGCCCGGAAGCGCGTGCGGCGACGGCGGGATCTGCGCGGGCAACGTGTGCTGCGAGAAGGCCAACGCCTGCGGCGACGACTGCTGCGGCACGGGCGAGCTGTGCTCGTTCCAGAAGTGCGTGACCCCGGGCAAGGCCTGCACCGAAAGCTCGGACTGCGCCGCGGGCGAGTACTGCGAGCTGGCGCTGGGTTCGGGCAGCGACGCGGGGACGCCCGGCGACGCCGGCAGCTGCACCGGCGGGTATGTGGTCGGCGAGGGCAAGTGCTTGCCCAAGCCTCCCGTGTGCGCGGGCTCGGAGCCCAAGCCCGACTGCCTGCCGAAGTGCGAGCTGCCGCCCAGCACCGCAGCCTTCGATCCCGAGATCACGTACACCTGGGGCGGCGTCACCTCGCCGCCGTTCTCGAGCGACGTGATGATGACCCCGATCGTGGTGCAGCTGGACGACGACAACTGCGACGGCAAGATCACCGAACGCGACATCCCCGAAATCGCGTTCGTGACGTTCGCCAGCGGCGCATACGTCGGCATCGGAACCCTGCATGCCATCTCGATCGTGGACAAGAAGGTGGTCGAGAAGTTCAGCGTGCCAGGCATCGTCAACGCCATGAGCGAGCTGGCCGGTGGGAACATCGACGGCAAGCCCGGGAACGAGGTCGTGGGCTGCTCGGGGAAGACCGTCACCGCCTTCGACGGCGCCGGCAAGGTCATCTGGACCAGCCCCACCATCGGCTGCCGCGCGCCCGCGCTGGCCGACCTGGACGGCGACGGAAGCGTCGAGGTGGTGGTCGAGGGCGGGATCTTGAACGGCAAGGACGGCACCCTGAAGCACGCCTTCCCCACCGGCGTGAGCATCCCCTCGGTCTCGGATCTGGACGGTGACGGCAAGCTGGACATCACCAACGGCGGGCTGGCGTATCGCGGCGACGGCACGCTGCTCGCCAACTCGACCCACCCCTCTTCGTGGTCGGCGGTCGGCGACCTGGACAAGGACGGCAAGCCCGAGATCGTGGGCATCGACCCTTCCACCGGCAGCCGGCGCATGCACATCTGGCGCGTCAAGTCCGGGGCGCCCGGCTACGAGCTGGTGCGGGCCCCGTTCGACATCCACGAGACCGCGCCGTCGAACCCCTGCGGGCACACCGCCGGCGGCGGCCCACCCACCATCGCCGACTTCAACGGCGACGGCACCCCCGACGTCGCGCTCGCCGGTTCCATTGCCTACGTGATCTTCGACGGCAAGAAGCTGATGACCCCGACCACGGCCACCAAGGACACGCTGCTCTGGCAGAGCGTGACTCAAGACTGCTCGTCGGCGGCCACGGGCAGCTCGGTGTTCGACTTCAACGGCGACGGCAAGGCCGAGGCAGTGTATTCCGACGAGATCTACCTGCGCGTGTACGACGGAGCGACCGGCAACGAGCTGTGGAAGACCTGCAACACCACGGGGACCCTGATCGAGTACCCGGTGGTGGCCGACGTGGACAACGACGGCCAGGCCGACATCGTGGTGGCCTCGAATGCGTACTACTTCAACTGCGGCGGCACCAAGCAGAGCGGCATCCGGGTGATCCAGAGCAAGAGCAAGTCGTGGGTGCGCACCCGGCGCGTCTGGAACCAGCACACCTATCACGTGACCAACGTGGCCGAAGACGGCACGGTGCCGAGCAAAGAGGTCGCGAACTGGACGGTGGCGGGCCTGAACAACTTCCGCCAGAACAAGCAGCCGGGCAGCGAGCTCTCGGCCCCCGACGCGACGGTGAGCGTGAAGCCGCGCTGTTCCGGCGCCTTTGGTGTGCTGGTCGAGGTGCGCAACCTGGGCAGCGCCCCGCTGCCGCCCGGCATCAAGGTCGAGGTCTTCTCGGGCAACCCGCCCAGCGGAACGCTGCTCGCCACCACTGCCACCACGCTGCCGCTCTATGCCGCCCAGGCCGAGGTGCTGGTGGTCGACCTTTCCACCGCGCCGGCCGACGTGAAGAGCGGCGCCACGCCGGTGTACGCCACGGTCACCCCGCCCACCGGCGTGGTCGAGTGCCGTACCGACAACAACAGCTCGCAGGCCGCCAGCGCGGTCTGCAGCTCGCCGAAGTGAGCGGCCTGGGGCCAGCGCTCGCGCGGGGGCCCCTGCGGCCCGCATGCTTGCAGATCCGCGCCGCCTGAACCACGTGCGCCCAGTCGAGGCGTTGTCGGCTCGCGGTGGGTCGTGGTACCCGGGCGCCTTTCCGGAGGGCGGCATGAGCACGGTCGCGAGCGAGAAAGAGCTGAGCGCGGGGCCCCCGCAGGTCCTGAGCCAGGGCGAGATGTTCGAGGTCGAGGGTGAGATCGTCTCGCCCTACAACAACCACGATCTTTCACCGGTGCGCGTCGGCGATCGCAAGTGGGGCACGAAAGACATCGCCGCGCTCTGGATCTCGATGTCGGCCTGCGTGCCGACCTACATGCTGGCGTCCAGCGTGATCGCCGAGGGCATGAGCTGGTGGCAAGCGGTGCTCACCATCTTTCTCGGCAACACCATCGTGCTC
>Ga0154020_10001955_pt1 | contig 25186 bp, 25 predicted proteins | sample Klosneuvirus_201_FD_109709 | JGI IMG/M metagenome (GOLD analysis project Ga0154020, IMG submission 109709) | Active sludge microbial communities from wastewater, Klosterneuburg, Austria - Klosneuvirus_20160825_MG | ecosystem: Engineered > WWTP > Aerobic digester > Activated sludge | place...
GCTTTGGTCGCGTGACCACCCTCTTCGGCGCGCCCTGGTTCTTCGTGCTCTATCCGGTCTATATGCTGGCCAGCCTGGGATTCAGTCTTGACGCGCTGGTGCATCCTGCGCCGGCGCCGACAGTGCAGCGGGCGCAAGCGCGCAGCCGGGCGCGTCCGTGGCTGCTGGCTGCGAATGTGCTGCTGTTGATTGTCGGCGTGCTGGTGGCCGTGATCCTGCTGTGGGTGGCGCGTACGCCAGGCCCGGTCACAACCAATGAGCTTTTTGGCCGTACGCTGCCCGCGCTCGACCTTTGGACTGCGGATGCAGATAGCGCCCGTCGTCTGGCGCTGGGGATTGCCTGGACCGACCTGCTCGTTGCGGCGTTGCTGGCCGGGGTGATTGTCTGTATCAGCTATGCATTGGTGCAATATGAGGTCTTCAGTGGCCGCGTGCTGCCGCGCCATGCGCTGCGCCGCCACTGGCGGGAGGCGTGGCTGCTGGCGATCGGTTATGGCGTCGTCGTCGGTGCGGCGCTGGCCGCGGGCTTGCGCCCTGTCTACAGCCTGCTGCTGACGGCGTTGCTCATGACACTCTTCTTTGCCTTGCTTGGCTGGCGCACGCTTGCGGTGCAGACAGCGTTTGTGCGGCGCCTGCAACCCTTTGTGGTCAGCACCCACCTGGTTGAAGAACTGATTACGCCGGCCAACCGCGGCACGGAGAGCGATGTGCGAGATGCGCGCGCCACCTTTGCGGCGTTGTGCAACGAAGTCTTGCAGACGGATTATGCGGCGTTGGCGCCGGCCGGCGCTCTGGCCGCACTGGTCGCGCAGCCGTTGGTCTATCCGCCCCACGCGGCCGCGCCCACGACCTTGCCGCAACTTGCCGGCCTGCCCGCCGACACGTTGGTGATTCCCGTGCAGGACCCGGCGCAGTCTGACGTGGCGTGGGCTGTCCCGTTGCATGGCGGTCAGGGCTTGATCGGCGTCCTGTTGCTGGGCAGACGCCACGGCGATGCGCTTTACACCGAGGAGGAGATCGCGATTGCCCGCGCCGCCGGCGAGCGGCTGCTGGACCTGCTGGCCGCGGCCGCGCTGGCGCGGCGCCTGCTCGACCTGACGCGCACGCAGTGGGCAGAAAGCCAGGTGGCGGATCGGCAACTGCGGCGCGTGCTCCACGACGAGGTGCTGCCCGACCTGCACGCCGCGCTGATCCTGCTGGGTCAGCGCGACGGCGCCGCGACGACAGAGGCAGGGCAATTGCTGGCCGCTGCGCACCGCCAGGCGGCCGACCTGCTGCGCGCGCTGCCGGCGCGGCCGCCCATCCGCCCGCAGGGTCAGTTGCTGGAAGAGCTGCGCCGGCTGGTCGAAGAGGAGATGGCGTCACACTTTGACGCGGTGACCTTTGCCGCCACCGCGGCCGCGGCAAGTGCAGCCGGTCGGCTCTCCGCCTTGCGCGCGGAGGTGACCTTCTATGCGGTGCGCGAGGTGGTGCGCAACGCGGCGCGCCATGGCTGTAGGCGCGACGACACAGCGCTGACCCTGCACGTCACGGTCAAGGCTGACGCTGACCTTGTGATCACGGTCGAAGATAACGGCATGGGCAGTGAGGGTGCAGCCAACGATGCCGGCGCCGGTCAGGGGTTGGCGCTGCACACAGGCATGTTGGCGGTGGTGGGCGGTGCGCTGACGGTGGCGCCAGCGTCAGCGCGCGGGGTAAACGCGACGATTCAGGTGCCGATAACGTGACGGCTTGCTCAACGCAGAATCAGTAGTTCACGATTTGCCTCACACGGAGACACAAAGTCACAAAGTTAAAGATAGCGTCCTTTGTGCTCTTTGTGGCTTTGTGTGAGTTTCGTGAAGTACTGAGAATCCCTTTCTGCGCGCCTTACATCGCCGCCACGCTATTCCGCCATGCGCCGGCTCAACTCCGCCCAGCCTTGCAGCCCGCCCGCCATGCCTAACGACCCGGCCAGCCCTTCCAGCGCCTGCAACACCTGCGCCAGATTGATCTTGGTGGCGAGCCGGTAGACGGCGACCCAGGCGTTGAGCGCCTCCTGCTGCTGCCCATGCTGCCAGTAGATGTGTCCCATGTTGAAGCGCGTCGCGCACAACCCGGCCGCGTCGCCGATTTCCTGAAGGATGGTGAGCGAGCGCTCCAGATAGCGCAACGCCGTGTCGTAGTCGCCACGGGCATGATACAACGCCGAGATGTTGTTGAGGGTCGTGCCTTCGCCCTGTTTGTCGCCGATTTCCTGACGGATGGTGAGCGAGCGCTCCAGATAGCGCAACGCCGTGTCGTAGTCGCCCAAATGGTGATACTGGTTTCCGGTCTGACCCAGAGCTGCGCCGCGCGTTTGCGCGTCGTCCGATTCACAGATCGACGGCAGCCAGTCGTCCAGCAGGGTGCGGTAGAGACCTTGCAGATTCAGCGGGCCAACAATCCGCTCCAGCGCCAGCCGGTCCGCGGCGGCCCGCTGCCCTGCCATCTGCAACGCTTCGTGCGCCACGATGGCCTGCGTTAGCGTTCGCCGCTCGTAGCGAAAGAGATAGTGCTGGTATTCAGCGGCGCACGCAAGCAGCGCCGGCTCGGGCGCGGCGACCCCTTGCTGGCTGAGCCAATCCGCCACCAACGGCGAGAGTTGGTACTCCTCGCAACGCAAATCGTGGGCAAACGACGGCTCGACCAGCGAGACCATCAGCAGCCGCTGCAAGTGCGCGGCTGGGTCGGGCAGCTCCAACGCCAGCGCGACGATGCCTTCGAGGGGGATGGGCGTCCGGTAGGCGGGCAGCCGCTGTAACAGCGTGGCCGCCGGCGCAGGCAACTGCTCCACAATCTGCGCCAGCGCCATGTTGGTCTGGGTCTCGGTTGCCGCCTGTTCCAGCTTCTGCTGGAATTGCGCTTCCTGCTGCGGCGTCATGCCCTGCACGGCCGCGGCAAAGAAGGTCAGGCCGCGGCCATTGCCGTGCAGCGTGGCGTAGACCTGGCGCAGCCAATCGCGGCGGCGCAGGAAGGAGAGCGGCAGCAGCCGGTTGGCCATCTGCAGAAAGTCGCCGTAGCTGGCGTGGCCCAGCGCCAGATGATCCGCCTCCGGCCAGCCCGGCAACTTCCAGCGCGAGGTCAGCAACAGGATCAACCCCTGGCGCGTCAGCCCTTGCGCTGCCCTGATCCACGCGGCAAGCCGGGCATCCTGCACCTGCTGGGTGCCCGGCGCCTGGCAGCTTTCCAGGTTGTCGAAAAAGAGCACGAGCTTGCCGCCGTGCTGTTGTAGCAGCAGGCGCAGCAGCACAACGGCGCGCGCCTCCTCATCCGGGAGGCGATCCAGCATCCGGTTGTAGCGCTCGATATTCTCGGTGCTCAACGCCAGCTCCAGCTCAAGCTGGAACAGTTGCCAATCATTTTCGGGCCGCGCGGACCAGGCAAAGACCGTCAGGCCGCGCTGCTCGAAGAGCTGCGCCAGCCGGCCGGCCAACGCGGTCTTGCCCTGCCCGCCAGGGCCGGTAATCAGCAGTTGGTGCAAGCGCGCCTGGCGCAGCCGGCTCTGCAACGTGCGCAGTTCGGCGCGCCGCCCGATGAAGCGCGGCGGCAAAGTAATCGTGTTGAGGGTCTGGTTGAGCAGAAGCTCACGGGCGTGTGGCGTAAAGTTCCAGTCGATCAGCGGCTGCGCCGGGTCGTGGCTGATCAGGCTGGGCAGCGGCCACTGGCCCAGGCTGCTCTCGGCCAGCCCGCTGGCGTCGTCGCCCAACCGCGGGCTATCCTTCAGCGGCGTGATGATCGCCCGGCGTCCCGCTTGCAGCGCCTCATCGACCGGCGTCTGGCGCACGATCGCTTCGCAGAAGGCGCGGATGAAGAGCGTCCCCGCGCGGTCAAGCACCGATTCGCGCATGCCGACGACGTGTGGAATGCCGAGTTGGCTCAAGCGCCACGTCAGACCGTTGCTCAGCGCGTCGCTGGCCGTCATCCCCGATTCACAGGCGGAGAGCACCACGCAGCCCACGCCGGTGCCCAGCAGCGCCTCGGCGATCGCTGCTTCATGCACCGCGTCGCCGCCGCCCTCCTCGCCCTCGAAGAGAAAAGTTGCGTAGGGCGCGGCGCCGCTGTGCGGCGCATGGTGAAACTTGCCGTGTCCACTCAGAAAGAGCAGGTGCGGGCGAAACTCTTTGAGCAGCGTCTGCAAGGTGCTGAAGCGGCCATCGTCCGGCGTCTCCAGCACCACCACCCCTTCCACCACAAAGGGATTGAGCGCCTCCAGCACCTGCGCCTGCTCCTCTTCCACGTCGAGCCGCGCGTTTTCGGCGTCGAGGTCGTCGGGCAGGCTGGTGAAGAGCAGGACGCGCAGCGGGCCATGCTCGACCGCGGGCCGGGCCGGCCGCGCGCCATCCGTGTTGCGCAGCAACGTGAAGCCGTTGGCGCGGCCGAGAAAGCCATGCTGCGGGTGGTGGAGCGTCTCCCACGGCAGTTGTTGAAGGGCGGCCGCGCGGCTGGCGATGATGACCGGCAGCGTCAGCGCGCCGGCGGCCTGCCGCGCGGCGGCAAAGGCGTCGTCGATCGCCAGCGCCTGCCACAGTTGCCGGCCGATCGCCTGCAAAGTCTCGTCGGTGACAAACTGTTTGCGGGCATAGGCCCGCGCCAGGGCGCTGGCGTTGTGGCGCAGCGCAGGGTAGCGCTCAATCAGGTCGGCGTCGGGGCGGATGATGAAGGCTGCGCCGCGGGGCGGGGTGGGCATGGCTGGTCTTTCCTTGTCGTGAAGGCATCCGCCGTGGACAACGGCAGATGCTGTGGAAACGGTCAAGAATCCTGGTCAGTGGGTTGGGATGTCGGGATCACGTCTGGAAAAGTATAGGTCGGGATGGAGGGCGCGGCCGGCGCATCCGCTGACTGGTAGATCGAGACCGTGTTGTCACGGAACGGATCGAGATCGACCGCGCCCTCTTTCCCGCAGTAAGGGCAGGCGACGATGATCTGCGGGTTGCCCACAATCTCGCGTGTCATCGAATATTCGCGGTCGCAACTCCAGCAGCGATACTTGAGTCGTCTTTTCATAACGCTGTCTCCCTAGAAGACCGACATGGCCGAACAGAAAACGCCCGCGGCAAAGAGCAGCGCCGAAGGGATCAACAGCCGCCGCTTGTAGGCCGCGCTCTTGCGGTAGAAATCCTCCAACCCCAGGGGCGCGCCTTTGGCCTGTGTATCCGCCCTGAGTAGGGTCGGGTCAACCTGCCAGGTGCGGGGAATCAGGCTAATCAACGCCAGCACAAGCGCCACAAACCAGCAGCCAAACGCACCGTACACCCAGACATCCACGGTCATGGTGGCTTGTTCGCCGGCGACGAGTTTGAGCACCGCAGCATAAATACCGGGGATGGCGAGTTCGATGCTGATCAACTGCTGGGCAAGTCTGTCCATCAATTCGCTTTGGCCGGCGATGCTCGCGGCGAACTTCTCGCGCAGCACGTTCTCGCTGCCGTAGAGGGGACGGGTGGGTAGCGGATCATTGCTTGTCATGCAACACCTCCGGGCGGTGTTTTGGAGAGACGCCCTGCACAAACAGGCGTTACTGGCCATCATGAAGCTTATCTGTGAATTCGTCAAACTGATGAACAACGTCGCCGGATTTGACACACATCCACCAATCGAGTAGCATCCCGACAGCCAATCGATTCATTGTTTGCCACAACTGGATCAATGTAGAAATGTTCAATTTGTTCGCCATCAATAAGCAGAGCAAGAAGCAGTTTCCGGACCACACCGTCTGGTGATTTGTGCTTGCTCGGGTTCAGTGACGACACCCAACCGGCCATCCAGACGGATGCGCCGGTTTTTTATTTGTCTGGAAATGGTTCTTACCACGAGGAGCGTGCGCTGTGAGTCTTGACCGTTTTGCCATCATCGAATCCACCCTGCGCGAGGGCGAGCAGTTCGCCAACGCCTTTTTCTCCAGCGAGCAGAAGGTGGAGATCGCCCGCCTGCTCGACGCGTTTGGCGTGGAGTACATCGAACTGACCTCGCCCGCGGCCAGCCCGCAGAGCCGCGCCGACCTGGAGCGCATCGCCACGTTGGGGCTGAAGACCAAGCTGCTCACCCACGTGCGCTGTCACATGGACGACGCCAAGCTCGCCATCGACACCGGCGCCGACGGCATCGATGTGGTCTTTGGCACCAGCAGCTTCCTGCGCCAATTCTCGCACGGCAAGGACATCCCGTATATCATCGATTCGGCCATCGAGGTCATCGAGTTTATCAAGCGCCAGGGGCTGGAAGTGCGCTTCAGCTCCGAAGACAGCTTCCGCAGTGACCTGGTCGATCTGCTGACGATCTACCGCGCGGTCGACAAGATCGGCGTCAATCGCGTCGGCATCGCCGATACTGTGGGCGTCGCCAACCCGCGGCAGGTCTTCGACCTGGTGAAGACGCTGCGCGGCATCGTCTCCTGCGACATCGAATTTCACGGCCACAATGACACCGGCTGCGCGGTCGCCAACGCCTTCTGCGCGCTGGAGGCGGGCGCGACGCATGTGGATACCTCCGTGCTCGGCATCGGCGAGCGCAACGGCATCACGCCGCTGGGTGGGCTGGTGGCGCGCATGTACGCCCACAACCCGGAAGCGGTACGCGCCAAGTACAACCTGCCGCTGCTGCGCGAGATCGACAATTACGTCGCCGGCCTGGTCGATGTCGATGTGCCCTTCAACAACTACATCACCGGCTTCACCGCCTTTACGCACAAGGCCGGCATCCACGCCAAGGCGATCCTCAACAACCCGAGCACCTACGAGATTCTCGACCCGGCCGACTTTGGGCTGAGCCGCTACATCCACGTCGCGCACCGGCTGACCGGCTGGAACGCCATCAAGGAGCGCGCCGAGCAGTTGCAGCTTGCGCTCAGCGACGACGAGGTCAAGGCCGTCACCGCGCACATCAAGGCGCTGGCCGACCAGAAGCGCCTCACGCTCGACGACGTTGATTTTCTGCTGCGCGAGTATCACAGCGGGCAGATCAGCGCCGCCGTGATTGAGGGCATCGAGCAGACGCCGGCGTGAGAGAGGAGACGCCGGCGTGAGAGAGGAGATTGGCGTGCGGGTTGTTGTAGGTGCGGTTTCCAACCGCACGTGCTCCCAATCGGTGAAATCATTGGTTGGTGGCAATGTGCGGTTGGAAACCGCACCTACGGGATCGTTGGTCGATGGCAATGTGCGGGTTACAAACCGCACCTACGGGATTGGAGTGCAGTCGTGTCGCATCAGGAACCGGTCATCTGGAAAACGCTGTCTTCCAACCGCGTCTTTCGTAACCGCTGGGTGGGCGTGGTGGTGGATGAGGTCGAATTGCCCGACGGCAAGCGCTATGAGTACACACGCATCGAACCGGCGGGCATCGGCGTCGGCGTGATCGGCTTCAACGCGGCGGGCGAAATCTTGCTGGAGCGCGAATACCGCCACGGCGTGGGTGAGGTCGTCTGGCAGGTTCCGGGCGGGTTGGCGGCAGCGGACGAAGATTTGCAGGCGGCCGGGCTGCGCGAACTGCGGGAAGAAACCGGCTACGCACCGGCAGTAGTCAGTGGAGAGACTGTGACCTATCTCGGCGTGGTCTGGGACAACCCCGGCTTTGGCGTGGCATGCAGCCACATCTACCGCGTGCGCGGGTTGGAGCCAACCGACGTCACCCATCATGATCACGGCGAGTTTGTTACTTGCGCCTGGGTGTCACCGGCATGGCTTAAGGAGGCCGTGCGCAGCGGGGAGATCAAGGATCGCGTGGTCGTGGCTGCGGTCGCCTACCTGCTGCTGAATGGAGAGCTATGAAGACAAACACTACTCTGCGCCTCTGCGTCAAATCGCACCTTGCTCACCCAGCAACTCACTTGTCACAGGAGCGCAAGTAGTGGCCGCGCAGACCTTTGCCCAGAAAGCCCTGGCGCGCGCTGCCGGCCTCGACTTTGTCGAAGTTGGCCAGGTGGTCGATGCGCGGCCGGATGTGGTGCTGAGCCACGACAACACCGCGGCGATCCGCCGCATCTGGCAGGAGTTCGGTCAGGATCGCGTGCTAATTCCGGAGCGCATCGCCATTACGCTCGATCATGCCGTACCCGCGCCCACGACAAAGCACGCGCAGAATCACGCCGAGATTCGCCAGTTCGTGCAGGAGCAGGGCATCCGCCACTTCTTCGAGGTCGGCCGCGGCATCTGCCACCAGGTGCTGAGCGAGGAGGCGCTGATCCTGCCCGGCCAGCTCATCCTCGGCGCGGATTCGCACACGACGCACTACGGCTGGCTGGGCGCGTTCGGCGCCGGCATCGGCCGCAGCGAGGTGGCGACGCTGTGGGCCACCGGCGAGCTTTGGCTGCGCGTGCCGGAGAGCATGAAGATCGTGCTGGAAGGCGACCTGCCGCCCGGCGTCACCGCCAAGGATTTCGCGCTGCGCGTGATCGGCGATCTCGGAGCGGACGGCGGCCTCTACCAATCCGTCGAGTTTCACGGCAGCGGCATCGCCGCCATGAGCCTGGAATCGCGCATGGTGCTGCCGAACATGATGGCCGAGTTCGGCGCCAAGAATGCGTGGGTGGCGCCGGATGAGAAGACGGTCGCGTATTTGAAGAAGGGGCTGAAAAGGAGATTAGGAGATTATGCGATTGAGAGATTTGGTGATGATGAGATTGCCGCCAATCACCCAATCGCACAATCGCATAATCCCTTAATCTCTCAATTTCTCCTGCCCGACGCAGGTGCGCCCTACACCGCCACCCACCACTACCGCGCCGCCGACCTCGAGCCCTACGTCGCCTGCCCGCACAGCGTGGACAACGTCGTGCCGCTCTCGGCAGTGGCGGGGACAGTGGTGCAGCAGGCCTTTTTGGGCACGTGTACGAATGGGCGGTTGGAAGATTTGGCGGCGGCGGCGGCGGTCATCCGCGGCAAGCGCGTGGCGCCGAGCGTGCGCTTCCTCGTCATCCCGGCGTCGAGCGAGGTGTTGAAGGCGGCACTGGAGCGCGGCTACATCCAGGCGTTCGTTGAGGCGGGCGCGGTGATCGGCGTGCCGGGCTGCGGGCCATGCATGGGCAACCACATGGGCATCCCCGCGCCGGGCGAGGTGACGATCTCGAGCGCCAACCGCAACTTCCGCGGCCGCATGGGCACGGCGGATGCGGAGATCTACCTGGCGAATCCGGCGGTCGTGGCGGCTTCAGCCGTTGCGGGCAGGATCGTGAATCCGGGGGAGATTGAGAGATTAGGAGATTGGGTTGACTCGGACACCGGGTCAATCTCCAATCTCCTAATCTCCTAATCTCTCAATCTCATAAGGAACACTTATGCACATCACCGGCCGCGCCTGGAAGTACGGCGACAACATCAACACCGACGTGCTTTTCCCGGGCAAGTACACCTATACCGTCACCGAGCGCGCCGAGATTGCCCGCCATGCGCTCGAGGATCTCGACCCGGTCTTTGCCGCCAATGTCCAGCCCGGTGATGTCATCGTGGGCGGGCGCAACTTCGGCTGCGGGTCGAGCCGCGAGCAGGCGGCGACGTGTCTGGTCTACAACGGCGTCGGCGCGGTGATTGCTGCCAGCTTCAGCCGCATCTTCTACCGCAACGCGCTCAACAACGGCCTGCTGGCGATTGGCTGCCCGGCAGCGGTCGAAGCGATTCAGCCCGGCGAAACCGTGACCGTCGACACAGAGCGCCACGTGATCCGCTGTGTGGCCGGTGAATTCGCCTTCCCGCCGTTGAGCGCCAGCGTGATGGGCATTGTCGAAGCCGGTGGGCTGGTGGCGTACGTGAAGCGCAAGCTGGCGGTGCCATGAAGCTGCGCACGCTGCTGCTGCGGATGGCGCGCCGCGGCTACGATCTCATCCTGCCCTTCACGCGCCCGGTGACGCCTTCGGTGCGCATCCTGCTCGTGCGCGAGGGCATGACGCTGCTCATCCACCACTCTTACGCCAGCAAGTGGTACTTTCCGGGCGGCGGCGTCAAGCGCGACGAGTCGTTGGTGGGCGCTGCGATGCGTGAAGCGCGTGAAGAAGTTGGCGCCGTCGTGCGGGGTGAGCCGCGGCTGCTTGGCATCTACTTGAGCAACTACCTGAGGCGCAGCGATCATATCGTCGTCTATGTCAGCGAAGATTTCGATCTGGGTGCAGCGCCGCCTGACACCTGGGAGATCGAAGGCTGCGCGTGGTTCAGCCTGCATAACCTGCCGCCGGACATGCAGCGTGCGTGCCGGGCGCGGGTGCAGGAATATCTGGCCGGCGGCGGGCCGTATAGTGGGAATTGGTGAGAATTAGAGATTAGGCGATTGAGAGATTAGAGATTGGAGATTGACGACTTGGCTTTTGAGGAATCTCTTAATCGCCCAATCTCCTAATCTCCAATCTCAACGAAAGCACAGCGCGATGGACACAACACTTTTCTTGCGCGGTCTCATGCTTGGCTTTGCGATTGCGGCGCCGGTGGGGCCGATTGGGCTGCTCTGCATCCAGCGCACGCTGAATAACGGCCGCGCGACGGGGCTGGTCTCGGGGCTGGGTGCGGCCACGGCCGATGCGATCTACGGGGCGATTGCCGCCTTCGGGTTGAGTCTGATCACGGCTTTCCTGGTGCAGCAGCAGTTTTGGCTTGGCCTGGCGGGCGGCCTCTTTCTCTGCTATCTGGGCGTGCGCACATTCACGGCTGCGCCGGCTGCCACCGCGGCCGCGATCGAAAGTCGCGGCCTGTTCAGCGCCTACAGCTCGACGCTCTTTCTGACGTTGACCAACCCGATGACGATTCTGTCCTTTGTGGCGATCTTTGCCGGCGCCGGGCTGGCAGCCAGCAGCGGTGATTCCGTGGCCGCGTTGCTGCTCGTTGCCGGCGTCTTTGCCGGGTCCGCTGGCTGGTGGCTGCTGCTGTCGGGCGGCGTGTCGCTGCTGCGCAATGCGGTTACGGCGCAGGCGTTGCGCTGGATCAACTGGCTGGCTGGTGGTGTGATTGTTGCGTTTGGCGTATTCGCCATCTTGCACGGATTGGAACTACTATGACGCAGAGACGCAAAGGGCGCAGAGGTTCACAGAGAAAAACAAATCCCGTAGTTCACGATTTGGCCTCACACGAAGACACAAAGGGCACAAAGTTGAAGATGGCGTCCTTTGTGATCTTCGTGGCTTTGTGTGAGTTTCGTGAAGTACTGAAATCGGTTTATCTTCTCTGCGTTTTCTCTGCATCTCAGCGCCTCTGCGTCAAAAAGTGACAAGGTTTCTACCAAATTCTGATTGAAAGCGAATTGTGATTGATGTCTGAACGAACCTATCGAATTGCCCTCATCCCCGGCGACGGCGTCGGCCAAGAGGTTGTGCCCGCCGCACAACAGGTGCTGGCCGCGCTGCCGCTGGCCTTTGACTTTGTGCCGCTGGACGCGGGCTGGGAAGTTTTCGAGCGCACCGGCACGGCGTTGCCACAGCGCACCGCGTCGGTGATCCGCGGCTGCGACGGCGCGATCTTTGGCGCGACGCAATCGCCCAGTCGCAAGGTCGAAGGCTACAACAGCCCGATCCTGGCGCTGCGCAAGCAGCTCGACCTTTACGCCAACCTGCGCCCGGTCGTCTCCATGCCCGTGCCCGGCAGCCGGCCCGGCATCGACCTGCTGATCGTGCGCGAGAACACGGAGTGTCTCTACGTGCGCCAGGAGCGGCTGGAGGATGGCGGCGCCACCGCCGTGGCCCAGCGCGTCATCACCCGTCGCGCGTCGGAGCGCATCGCGCGCAAGGCGTTCGAGCAGGCGCGGGCGCGGGCAGCAAAGAGAGTAGAGATTGGAGATTGGAGAGTGGAGATGAACGCACCTGCGCGCAATCTCCAATCTGCAATCTCCAATCTCTCAATCTCCCAATCTCGCCCCTCGCCCCTGGTGACCATCGTCCACAAGGCCAACGTGCTTAGCCTGACGGATGGATTATTCCGCGAATCGTGTCTGGCCGTAGCGCGCGAGTTTCCCGACGTGGAGGTGGAGGAGCAGATCGTCGATTCGATGATCTATCGCCTGATCCGCGAGCCGGAGCGCTACGACGTGATTGTGGCGCCCAACCTTTACGGCGATATTCTCAGCGACGCGGCCGCCGCGCTGGTCGGCGGGCTGGGGCTGGCGCCGAGCGCCAACGCCGGCGACAATTTCGCGCTGGTCGAGCCGGTGCATGGCAGCGCGCCGGATATCGCCGGTCGGGGGCTGGCGAATCCCTGCGCGGCGATTCTGGCCGCGGCGCAACTGCTCGAATTCCTCGGCGAAGGCGCCGCAGCAGCCCAGGTGCAGGCCGCGGTCATCCGCACGTTGGCCAATGGCATCCTTTCTGCCGACCTGGGCGGGACGGCAAAAACGGAAGAAATGACAAAGGCAGTAATTGAGAGATTGAGAGATTGGAGACTGCATTTTCCGCAATCGCTAAATCTTCAATCTCCTAATCTCCAATCTCTATTTCAACAAACCTGAATACAAAAGGAGATTTACATCATGGCCCTTCAAACAGCATCTGGCACAGCGGAATGTCCTGAATGCTTTGCCGAAATCGAATTGACCAACGTCATGCAAAATGAGATCGTGCAGTGCCCGGAGTGCGGCGTCGACCTGGAAGTGACCGGCATCGACCCCATCACGCTGGCGCCGGCGCCCGAAGAAGAAGAGGATTGGGGCGAATAATGCGCGTCGGCATTCTCTATTCACGCGTGCGCGCCGAAGAAAAGCTGCTCTTCGAGGCGTTCGACAAGCGCGGCGTCGATCTCGACCTGATCGACGACAATACATTGATCTTCGACATCACGGCCGAGGCGCACACGCGGCGCTTCCAGGGCTTCGACGTGGTGGTGGAGCGCTGCATCAGCCACGGCCGGGCGCTCTACAGCCTGCGCATCCTCAACGACCAGGGCATCAAGACGGTCAACACCGCGCTGGTGGCGGACAACTGCGGCAACAAGCTGCAGACGACCAGCGCACTCACCGCGGCCGGCGTGCCGCAGCCGCGCTGTCTGGTCGCCTACACGCCGGAGAGCGCGCTCCAGGCGATCGAGGAGCTTGGCTATCCGGTCGTGCTCAAGCCGGCGGTCGGCTCGTGGGGACGGCTGCTCAGCAAGATCAACGACCGCGAAGCCGCCGAGGCGATCCTAGAACACAAGGAGGTGCTCGGCTCCTATCATCACTCGATCTTCTACATCCAGGAGTACATCCACAAGCCGCTGCGCGACATTCGCGCCTTCGTGGTCGGCGGCGAAACGATCGCTGCCATCTACCGTGCGTCCGAGCATTGGATCACCAACACGGCGCGCGGGGGCAAGGCGAGCAACTGTCCGATCACGCCGGAGATCGACGATATCTGCGTGCGTGCGTCCAAGGCGGTGGGCGGGGGCGTCGTGGCCATTGACGTATTCGAGGACCCGGAACGCGGGCTGCTCATCAACGAGGTCAACTACACGATGGAGTTCCGCAACAGCATCGCACCGACGGGTGTGGACATTCCGGGTAAGGTGGCGGACTTCTGTCTGCGCGTCGGGCGGGATGGCTGGGCCGCGGCCAACGGCTGGCGCAACGGTGGACCGGCTGCACATCCGGTTTCGCTGACGTCGGGGGTAAGCGCGTAGGCGCGACTATTTTCTAGTAGTCTATCAACCAAGAAGCTTTGGTTTGGCGCATTGAAAGGGAACACAGATAAGCGCTGATAGCCTCAGATAAACGCAGATGCTTTGCCGCATCGCTGCTTTGCGCTTATCTGCGCTTATCCAATTTTATCTGCGACTATCTGCGTTCTCTTGCGATTGCTCTGCTCGAACGTTGAGGTTTGATGGTCCACTGGGAGGCTTAAAAGCTTCCTGGAAGGAGGGCGTGATAGTTGAAGAATGTAGCGGGTATCGTGTATCTTGCATAGGAAGTCCTCAGTCATTTCCCGCAAAAAATAAACGACGATCTGTGGAACCATAGGAGCTTCAAAATGAATCAAAACGATATCCGCAACACTATCGCCGGTGGCCAGACCGCGCTGGGCATTGAGCTTGGCTCGACGCGCATCAAGGCGGTGCTGATCGGCGCCGATCACACGCCGCTCGCCTCCGGCAGCCATGAGTGGGAGAACCGCTACGAAAACGGCGTCTGGACCTACAGCCTCGAAGATGTGTGGAGCGGTTTGCAGGCCAGCTATCGCGACCTTTGCAACGCGGTGCAGGCGCAGTACGGCACACCGCTCCAGACCGTCGGCGCCATCGGCTTCAGCGCCATGATGCACGGCTACATGGCCTTCGACCAGGGGGGTGCGCTGCTCGTCCCGTTCCGCACCTGGCGCAACACCATCACCGGCGAGGCCGCGGAGAAGCTGACCGACCTCTTCCAATTCAACATTCCGCAGCGCTGGAGCATTGCGCATCTCTATCAGGCGATCCTGAACGGCGAGCCGCACGTCAAAGAGATCAGCCACCTGACCACGCTGGCCGGTTACGTGCATTGGAAACTGACTGGCGAGCAGGTGCTGGGCGTCGGCGAAGCGTCGGGCATGTTCCCCATCGACAGCACGATCAACGACTACGATGCGCACCGGGTCGAACAGTTCGACGCGCTGCTCGCCGCGCAAAATATCGCGTGGCGGCTGCGCGATATTCTGCCCAAGGTGCTGGTCGCCGGGGACGCCGCGGGCGCGCTCACGGCGGAAGGCGCCAGGCTGCTCGACCCGACCGGGCAACTCCAGGCCGGCATCCCGCTCTGCCCTCCGGAGGGCGACGCCGGCACGGGCATGGTCGCCACCAACAGCGTAGCGCAGCGCACCGGCAATGTCTCGGCAGGCACGTCGGTCTTCGCCATGATCGTGCTGGAGCAGGCGCTGTCGAAGCTCTACCCCGAAATCGACATGGTGACGACGCCTACCGGCAAGCCCGTCGCCATGGTGCACAGCAACAACTGCACCTCCGACCTCAACGCCTGGATCGACCTCTTCCAGGAAGTCACCCAGGCGCTTGGTGTGGAGGCGAGCGAGTCCCAGCTTTACGAAACGCTCTACAAGACCGCGCTGACGGGCGACGCTGACGGCGGCGGGCTGCTGGCCTACAACTACGTGTCGGGCGAGCACATCACGCACATGGAGGAGGGGCGCCCGCTCTTTGTGCGCACGCCCAACAGCCGCTTCACGTTGGCCAACTTTATGCGCACGCATCTCTTCGCCGCGGTCGGCGCGCTGAAGATCGGGCTGGACATCCTCTTCGATCAGGAGCAGGTGCAGATCGACCAGATTCTCGGCCACGGCGGCTTCTTCAAGACCCCGGAGGTCGGCCAGCGCATCATGGCCGCGGCCATGAATGTGCCCGTCTCCGTGATGGAGACTGCGGGCGAGGGCGGCGCGTGGGGCATTGCGCTCCTCGCTGCTTACTTGCTGAACCGGGAAGCAAACGAGCCGCTGGAAACCTATCTCGCCGCCAAGGTCTTTGCCGGTCAGAATGCCATCACACTGGCGCCCGACCCGCGCGACGTGGAGGGCTTTGCCGCGTTCATGGCGCGCTATGCGAAGGGGCTTGCCATTGAGCGCGCCGCTATCGAAGGCTTGAGCTAGCGCGCATGAGTGAGCCAATCTCAGTTTCCATCATCGGCGCCAGCGGCTACACCGGCGGCGAACTGCTGCGCCTGCTGCTCGACCACCCGCACGTGACCGTCCAGCAGGTGACCAGCGAACGCAACGCCGGCGCCTTCGTCCACTTCACCCATCCCAATCTGCGCGGGCGCACCAAGCTCCAGTTCGTCAGCGCGGAGGAAGTGCTGCCGTGCGACCTGCTCTTTCTCTGCCTGCCGCACGGCAGCGCGATGGAGAAGATCGAGCATTACGCGGGGCTGGCCGAGCGCATCGTCGACCTGAGCGCCGACTTCCGCCTGCGCAACGCCGACGACTACGTGCGCTGGTACGGCAAGCCGCACACCAACCCAACATGGCTCGCCAAGTTCGTCTACGGGCTGCCCGAACTGCATCGCGAGGAGATGCGCGCGGCGCGCTATATCAGCGGCGTGGGCTGCAATGCCACGGCGACCACGCTGGCGATCTATCCGCTCTTCGCGGCCGGTCTGGCCGACGAGGTGCGCGGCGTGATCTGCGAGGTCAAGGTCGGTTCCAGCGAGGGGGGCAACAAGGCAAGCGACGCCACGCATCATCCCGAGCGCGCCGGCGTCATGCGCAGCTTTGCGCCGACCGGCCATCGTCACACCGCGGAGATTTTGCAGGCGCTGGCGCGCGTCGACGCGCAGCCGGCTGTGCATCTCAGCGCCACCGCCATCGACAACGTGCGCGGGGTGCTGGCGACCGCGCACGTCTTTGTCAAGCCGGGCACGGCGGAGAAGGATCTCTTCAAGGCGTACCGGCAGGTGTACCGCAACGAGCCCTTCGTGCGCATCGTCAAGGAGCGCACGGGCCTCTATCGCTACCCGGAACCGAAGATTCTGGCCGGCAGCAATTACGCCGACGTTGGGTTCGAGCTTGACGCGGCGACAGGCCGCGTCGTGGCGATCGCCGCGATCGACAACCTGATGAAAGGCGCGGCCGGCAGCGCGGTGCAGGCGATGAACGTCATGTACGGCTGGGAGGAGACGGCCGGGCTGGGCTTTGCGGGGCTGCATCCGGTATAGGTGTAGCAACCGCGTAAGTTTATAAATACTGATAAATATTATAAAATGTTGATAGTTCATCGGGAGGTGCATGATGTCAGAGGAGGGTGGAGCTTTGACCCTTAAACGTGCAGCCGAGCGGTTGGGTGTGCACGAGCAGACGCTGCGGAGTTGGGAGCGAAATGGAATCATTCGCATGATTCGGCTGCCAGGGAGTGGCTATCGTCGCGTGCCGGTGACAGAGGTGGATCGCCTGAAGTGTGAAATGGAAAGAGGGAACGCGAAACCCGCAGTTTGGCTCGAAGCACCGGATGAAAGCCCGGAGGCCGTCATGCGTGGACAAGTGCTGGCAGCCACCATACGCACGGAACTTACAGGGGTGGAGGAAGACGGCTCATTCGATGAGTTCCTGGCGAGCCGGCGGGGGCGCGCGTGATTGTAATCGACAGCGATGTGCTGATCCTGGCGTTCGCCTTTCAGCGAGATGAGCGTCAGCCGATCAACCATCAATTTTTGTCAATCACGCCGCCAAAACCACGCGGAGCCACGATCTATAGCATCATGGAAGTCTTGGGCAAGCTATCATTCAATCTTTCTCAAGACCAACTGCGGAAGTGGCCGCTATGGCTGCGTGACGCCTACCAATTGAACATCATCTTCCCGGCTGTGGAAGGACAGGAAGCCGCAGGTTGTTTTCGGCGTGAGTGGGTTGAAAGCCCTCTACAGATGATGGCTCAGCGGATCGCCTATCTCGATGCATTGATCCTGCATCTTGTGGAACGGATGCCTGACATCGATGTGTTCGTGACATGGAACGCGCGCCACTTTAGTGGCAAAACCGCAATTCGTGTGATGACGCCCGCTGAGTATATGACGAGTGGTGCTGAGCAAAAGGAGTAGAAGCCACATGCCTTCACCTGCGAAAAGTGAATCGGCGCCTGCCGCAATGAAGGAAAAGTATGGTGACATTGTCTCCATGACCAATACCTTCTGTATCGAACAGCTGAATGAAGAATACGCTCAAATGTGCCGCTGGATGGCGGCTGCATTGGCGCGTAAACGCCCGTCCCCGCTATTGGGCGGGAAGGCAGCGACCTGGGCGAGTGGCATCATCCATGCCGTTGCTACTGTGAACTTTGCGTTCGACAAAACGCAAACGCCCCACATCAAGCCCGATGATATCGCCACTCACTTTGGTTTGAGCAAGAGCACAATCGGCAACAAATCGAAATCTATCCGCGACACGATGAACATCGGCGTCATGGATCCGGACTGGACGCTGCCCAGCTTGCTGGATCGAAACCCGATGGCATGGATGATCTCGATCAACGGATTGTATATCGATGCACGCTATGCGCCCCGTCATATCCAGGAGATTGCGTTCCAGAAGGGGTTGATCCCGTATCTCCCGCCGCCCAGGGGCGACGAGTAGGCGCTACAAAGGTAACTCATGGAGAATCCAAGCTATCACCGCAAAACGCCGCTCATCGTCACCGACAAGATGCGTCGACAGATCGCCGGCGCTGTGGCGGAGATCGATCTGGAACAGATGGAAATCCTGCGCCAGATGACGCCAGCGGAGCGCATGGCAATCGCCGCTGGGATGATCCATGATCTGGAACAAGCGGCTGCGTATCGACTGCGCAAACGCTATCCGGAATTGGAGATTGCCGAATCGCTGAGAATCGTGCGACAAGGTTTGGTGGAATATGAACAGCAGAGACGCATCGATGCAGAGCATGTCGATTCTTGAATTCGCCCGACTTGTGATTGATGCTCTTCAAGCAGCGCATGTCGAGTATCTGCTGGGCGGTTCATTGGCGCTGGTTGCATGGGGCGAACCACGCAGCACGCTGGATGTGGATCTTGTGATCTCACTGCCCGGCAACCGCATCAAGGAGCTATCTTGGGAACTGGAAAAGCGGCAGATGCTGGTTCCACCGGAAATCCTGCTTGACCTGCTCATTCAACCGGAAGGCGATCTTCCCGTCAATGCGATCCATCTGGATAGCGGACACAAGGCAGAGCTATTCCTGCTGAAAAGTGGCGACGAATTCCGGAAATCCGCGCTTGCGCGCCGCCGTTTAGTCGACGTTGGCCAGCCATTAGGTGAAGTCTATGTACATGCACCGGAGGATTTAATCCTGAACAAGGTGCACTATTACGCGCTTAGTCACCAACCAAAACATATTCGAGATATTGCGGGTATCTTGGTGGTTGCACGCAATGAGATCGACTGGACATACTTTACCAAATGGGCAAAACATCTCAATCTGCTTCCTGTCTGGCTGGAAGTCAAACAAGAAGTGGACGAGTATTTAAGCCAACGAAAAGGGTGACCCTGAAGTTTTACTCAGTCCAGACAGGATAAAAAAGCATGATTGTCATCAAAGTAGGCGGCGGCAAAGATCTGAACATCGATGCCATCGTCGCCGATATTGTCACCCTGCGCGGCGCGGGCCGCGAGCTATTGCTCGTCCACGGCGGCGCGGAGACGACCAACGAGGTGGCCGAAGCGCTGGGCCATCCGCCAGAATTCGTCACCAGCGAGAGCGGCTATGTCAGCCGGCGCACCGACCGCCGCACGCTGGAGATCTTCGAGATGGTCTATTGCGGCCAGCTCAACAAGCGATGGGTGGAGAAGTTGCAGACGGCCGGCGTCAACGCGGTCGGGCTGAGCGGGCTGGACGGGCGCGTTTTCGAGGGCACGCGCAAAGAGACGCTGCGCGTGCGCATCGATGGCAAACGCATGGTGCTGCGCGACGACTGGACCGGCACCGTCGAGCGCGTTAACACGCACCTGCTGCGCACGCTGCTCGACGCCGGTTACTTTCCGGTGCTCACCCCGCCCGGCGCGTCGGACAAGGGCGAGGCGATCAATGTGGATGGCGACCGCGCGGCGGCGATGGTGGCCGCAGCCTTCCACGCCGAGGCGCTGATCATCCTGAGCAACGTGCCCGGCCTGCTGCGCGCCTTCCCGGACGAGTCGTCGCTGATCCGCGAAATCCCGAAGGCCAAGGCCAACGACTTCATGCAGTTCGCCGAGGGACGCATGAAGAAGAAGGTCATGGGCGCAGTCGAAGCGATCGATGAGGGCGTGCACAAGGTGATCTTTGCCGACGGTCGCGTCGAGGCGCCGATCTCGGCGGCGCTGGCCGGCGGCGGTACACAGATCGGCTAGCCACTGTACTTGCATGACATTGTGATGGCGCTATAATGTCGTTGGTGATGTTCGGTTCTCCACCCAGTGTCTGTGTCACTTGTTGAGCAACGAGGAGTGAGCGATGAGCTATCCAGCGATGAAAACGGTGCCCGTGACTGACCTGCGCACCCGGCAACCGGAAATTTTTGATGGTTTGAAGGATGCGCCGATCTTGCTGACGCGCCAGGGACATGGCGCCGGCGTCCTCGTGCATCCTGACGCATGGAATCAGATCGTTGAGGATCTTCGGTGCTATCGTCGCTTGGCGCGCATTGAGCGGGCGCGTCGCGACCTTGATGCGGGCAACGCATACACGTTTGAACAAGTTGAAGTTTTGCTTGAGGCTGATGGATTGCTGCCGTGAAGCGGACGCTCTACTTTTCCCCGCTCGCGACGACTGCGCTGCGGCTGCTCGATCGGAAGATTGTCCGCCAAATCTGGGCAGTGATTGAGACGCTGCGCGATGATCCCGATTCGCTCGACTATAGCGCCAATTCGCTCGACCCCAGTGTCTTTGGCATCACCGTTTCTGGTGATGTGACCCTCTGGTTTGAAATTCTGGACGAACAACATGCCATCAGAATCCTTGATATCGAAGATCGATGAGACCACGCAGGTTAGGCGCTTCTCCCCGCGCCGTGAGCTTGGGCACACCGGATTCATCGCTAGCGCTCTGGGCAGCGGCGACCTGGCCGACCGCAGCCTGCCGCTGGAGACGTGCGTCGCCACGCTGCGCCGCGCCATCGACGCCGGGCTGAATGTCGTCGACACCGCGCCCGGCTACGAGGAGGGCTATTCCGAGCAGATCGTCGGGCAGGCGGTCAGAGGCGTGCGCGATCGCCTCTTTATCGTCTCCAAGATCGACGACCTGCTCGACCCGGTCGCGCCACAGATCGAGGCGTCGCTGCGCCGCCTTGAACTGGCGTACACCGATGCTTTTGTCTTCCACGGCTTGTCGGACATGACAATTTTTGAGCAACTGGCCGCGCCCGGCGGTGGTTTTGACCAGCTTGCCAAGTGTATCCAGGCCGGCAAGACGCGCTTTGGCGGCATCTCCTCGCACCATCCCGATGTGCTCAAGGCCGCCATCGAAGCCGGTCTGTGCGACATTGTGATGTTCCCAGTCGGGCCGTTTGTGGACGAACGCTACATCACTGGGATTCTGCCGCTGGCCAAAGCGCGCGGCGTGGGCAGCATCTGCTTCAAGACCTTTGGCGCCGGTAAGCTGTTGGGCGACACCGCCGGCTATAACCAGCCGCTGCAACTGCGCCCGCGCGGCAAGCTCTCCTCCGGCGGCGTGGATGATGCCGTGGCCGTGCTGCCGCGCCTGACAGTGAGCGAATGTCTGCACTACACGCTGACGCTCGACCCAGACGTGGCGCTGCTGGGGCTCAGCTTTCCCAACGAGCAGGATCAGGCCTTTGCCGCGGCGCAGTCATTCCGGCCGTTGACGCCAGAAGAAATGGCAGAGCTTCGCACACGTGCAGTTGAGGCGCGGCAGGACAAAGGGCCGTGTTGGTGGAACCCTGATCCAAATGCATAGAAAACTATAAACTAAACCCGTTGTCCTTTGACGGCAGGAAAGGAACAAGAACGAGTGGCAAACGAACAGGCGCTGATATCGCGCACCGATGACTTCAACGAATGGTATAACTCCCTGGTCTTGCGCGCCGAGATGGCAGATTATGGCCCGGTGCGCGGGACGATGATCGTACGCCCCTACGGCTGGGCGCTGTGGGAAAATGTCCAGCAGGCGCTCGACCGGCGCTTCAAGGCAACCGGTCACGAGAACGCCGGCTTTCCGATGCTGATCCCCATGAGTTTTTTTGAGAAAGAAGCGAGCCACGTCGAAGGCTTTGCGCCGGAACTGGCTGTCGTGACGCACGGCGGCGGCGAAAAACTGGCCGAGCCGCTGGCGATCCGTCCAACCTCTGAGACCATCATTGGCCACACCTACGCCCGCTGGATTCAGAGCTATCGCGACCTGCCGATTCTGATTAACCTGTGGAACAGCGTCATCCGTTGGGAGATGCGCACCAAGCTCTTTCTGCGCACGCTGGAATTCTACTGGCAAGAGGGACACACTGCCCACGCCACGAGCGACGAAGCGCTCGAAGAAACGCAACGTATGCTCGATGTCTACGCCGATTTTGCGATTAACGATGCGGCGATCCCGGTCATTCGTGGCGAAAAATCCGAGAAAGAACGCTTCGCCGGCGCGCAGATGACGCTGACGATCGAGGCAATGATGGGCGACGGCAAGGCGTTGCAGTCAGGCACGTCGCACTACATGGGACAGAACTTTGCGCGCGCGTTCGATATCAAGTTCCTTGACCCGAACAACGAGCAGCAATACTGTTATACCACATCGTGGGGGCTGAGCACGCGCTTTGTTGGCGCCATCATTATGACGCACGGCGACGACAAAGGGCTCGTCCTCCCACCCAAGCTGGCGCCGCTCCAGGTTGTCATCGTGCCGATCTACAAGGGCGACGCTGAGCGGGCGCCCGTTCTCGAAGCTGCCGCGGCGATCAAGCAGGAATTGATCGCGCAGAATTTGCGTGTCAAGCTGGACGACCGCGACAATCTCACGCCCGGTTTCAAATTTAACGAGTGGGAGTTGAAGGGTGTGCCCGTGCGCATCGAGATCGGGCCGCGCGACCTGCAGAGCGGAACGGTGATGGTCGGTCGCCGTGATATTCCTGGCAGGGAAGGCAAGCAGATCTCGCCGCGCGCTGGGCTGGCGCAGCGCATCGATGACTTACTGGCGGAGATCCAGGCCAACCTGCTGGCCAGGGCGACGCAAGCCCGCGATGAACGCATCACCGATGTGACCAGTTACGAACAACTGAAGGAGGCCATCAATACCGGTTTTGCCCGCGGTTGGTGGGCCGGCGCGTGCGATGACGAAGAACACATCCAGGCGGAGACCAAGGCGACGCTGCGCTGCATTCCGCTCGAGCAGCCAGACGGTGACGGAACTTGTTTTTACACGGGCAAGCCCGCCACCAAAGTTGCCATCTTTGGCCGGTCGTACTGATGAAGCAAACAGGAGCGCTGGGCGCGGCTTGGCCTCGGCGCAAGTAAAGTGAGCGATTGATGCAAGCCACAACGATTGACATGAACCTGGCAGAACTCGAAGAATCCATCCTCGGCGGCACGACCGCGCGGCGCAACGACGCTGTCATTGCGCGCGGCGAGGGCTGCTGGCTCTACGCCACCGACGGCCGGCGTTATCTCGACCTGACCGCGGCGCAGGGCGTGGCGATGCTGGGACACTGCCACCCGGCGTTGAGCCAGGCCATCGCTGCGCAGGCACAGACGCTGATCGCCTGCCCCAACTTTCTCTACAACGACGTGCGCGCTCGCTTTGCCGCCAAACTGGTGGAGGTGCTGCCGCCGCATCTCAACCACATTTTCCTGGCCAACAGCGGCGCCGAAGCCATCGACGGCGCGCTCAAATTTGCGCGGCTGACGACCGGCCGCACACGCGCCATCGCCTTTCGCTCGGCGTTTCATGGCCGCACGGTCGGCGCGCTTTCGCTGACGTGGGAGAAGAAGTATCGTGAGCCGTTCCAGCCGCTGCTCGATGTGACGCATCTGCCCTACAACAATCTCGCCAAAGCCGACGAGGCGCTGGACGAAAGCATCGCTGCCGTCTTTCTGGAAGTTGTGCAGGGCGAAGGCGGCGTCAACCTCGGCGACGGTGATTTTCTGCGCGGGGTGCAGCAGTTTTGCCGTGAGCGCGGCGCCCTGCTCGTCATCGATGAGATTCAGACCGGCTTTGGGCGCACCGGGCGCTGGTTTGGCTTCGAGCATCACGATCTACAGCCTGACATGATCTGCCTTGCCAAAGGGTTGGGCGCCGGCTTTCCGATGGGCGCCATCGCTTACACCGACTGCGTACAGGAGAAGCTCTACCCCGGCGCGCACGGCAGCACCTTTGGCGGCAACCCGCTGGCGAGCGCGGCCGGGCTGGCGGCGATTGAGACCTACCAGGACGAAGGGCTGATCGAACGCGCGGCCGTGATGGGTGACCTCTTCCTACGCCGCCTGCGCGAGGAGCTGGCCGACGTCGTGCTGGTGCGCGACATCCGCGGCATCGGGCTGATGCTGGCGGTCGAGCTGCGCCAGAAGGCCGGGCTGTATCTCAAGGCGCTGATGGAGGATCACGGCGTGCTGGCCTTGCCCGCCGGCCCGAACGTGATCCGCTTCCTGCCGCCGCTGGTCATCGCGGAAGACGAGATTGAGATTGGTGTGCGGGCGCTGCGTACTGTTTTACAGCAGTAGGCGCAACTGTATAAATCAAGCAAAATAGACCGCGGATGGAACGGATTAGGTGGATTCTCGCGGATTTAATGTGAAAACAATCCGTGATTTTTCCGCCTAATCCGTCTAATCCGTGGTCTATTGTGTAAAACTCCACCAGTGTGCCAGCTTGCAGGGTAGCAAACATGAATCGAGAGCAGGCAGTTGATCTATTGCGCGGGCTGGTGGCAATTCCGTCCCTCTCGCATCAGGAGGCAGAGGCCAGCGCGTGGCTCGCCGGGCAGATGCGCGCTGCCGGCTATGACCGCGCATTCGTCGATACGGCCGGCAACGCGGTCGGCGAACTGGGCGCGGCGGACGCCGCCCGTGTCATCGTGCTACTCGGCCACATCGACACCGTGCCGGGTGACATCCCTGTGCGCATCGAAGCGACGGCGGAGGGCGATGTGCTCTACGGCCGCGGCAGCGTGGATGCCAAAGGGCCGCTGGCGACCTTTGTGGCGGCGGCGGCGCGTGTCGGCAGCACGTGGGCGCACGCGCACGGCGTGCGGCTGGTCGTCGTCGGCGCGGTGGAGGAGGAAGCGGCCACCAGCAAGGGCGCGCGTTTCATCCGCGACCGCTTCGAAGGCGTACAGGAGCCGCAGCCGCTCGCCTGTATCATCGGCGAGCCGAGCCACTGGACGCGCGTCACGCTCGGCTATAAGGGTCGCCTGCTGGTGGAGATGGAAGCGGCGCAACCGATGGCGCACACTGCCGGGCCGGATGCCGGCGTCGCCACCGTGGCTGTCGACTTTTGGAATTGGGTGAATGACTACGCGGCGCGATTCAATGCTGGGCGAGAAAAAGCCTTCGACCAACTGCTGCCCAGCCTGCGCCGCTTGGTCACTTTCACCGACGATGTCATGCACGATCACGTAGTTGCCAGCGCCGGCGTCCGTCTGCCGCTGGACTTCGACGCGGACTTTTTTGCGGCGGAGGTGTGCGCGTGGGCGGCGGCGAGGGGGAGACAAGGAGAGGGGGAGATTCAGCTACTCTTCACTGATCCCCCAATCCCACAATCCCCAATCCCACAATCCCCAATCCCACAATCCCCAATCCCACAATCCCCAATCCCACAATCCCCAATCCCACAATCCCCAATCCCACAATCCC
>Ga0154020_10001956_pt1 | contig 25171 bp, 17 predicted proteins | sample Klosneuvirus_201_FD_109709 | JGI IMG/M metagenome (GOLD analysis project Ga0154020, IMG submission 109709) | Active sludge microbial communities from wastewater, Klosterneuburg, Austria - Klosneuvirus_20160825_MG | ecosystem: Engineered > WWTP > Aerobic digester > Activated sludge | place...
AGCGTTGCGTAGAGCGTGGTGGTCTTTCCGCTCCCCGTCGGGCCGGTTGAAAGCACGATCCCGCTGGTACGGTTGGCTTGAGCCAGGTACTTCTGCTCGATCTCGGGCGACATCCCAAGAGCCGCGAAACTCTTGAGATGCGGAGAACGCGAAGGATCCAGGAGCCGCAGCACGATCCGCTCGCCATAGGTGCTGGGCAATGCGCTGACGCGAAGATCGATACGGCGCCCGCCCACTCCCGCCCCACCGCCCCCAATGGTGACCGTCGCCCGGCCATCCTGGGGCGCTCTCTGTTCGGCGACATCCAGGCGGGCCATGATCTTCACACGGCTGGTCACGGACGCCGCCAAGCTCCCGGGCAACTCCCGGGCGGTGTGCAAAACGCCGTCCATCCGGTAGCGAACCAGCGTCCGTCCCCGCACGGGCTGCAGGTGCACATCGCTGGCGCCCTTAAGCAGGGCCTCAAAGAGGATCAGGTCCACCAGTTTGACTGCCGGGGCCTTGCCCTGGGTTGACAAGAGATCGCTCTCCGCATCCCGTACCGCCTGTTGCAGATCCGCCTCGAGGTCTGCTGAGCCCCGAACATCAACGTGGGCGACGTCGTCCGAACATCGGCCCTGCCCCGCGGCGTACGCGGCATCGATGGCCGCGGCAATAGTTTCTGCCGGGGCGACCTCTGCCGCCACCGGACGACGAAGGGCCACGCCAACGTTGTGGATGATCCAGGGCTTGGTTTGTGATGACACGAGCAGACGCTCGGCATCGCCAGAGAAGCCGGCGCTCAGGACCAGATGCCGCCGCGCAAACTCATGGGGGATGGTGGAAAGAAAGAGAGGCGATGGCGCGAGGCGCCCGGTGGGTGCCCATTCAAGAATCGGCTCCGGTTTGGCCTCGATCGTGCTCATCTCGACGTTGGACCTCCAGGCCTTAGCGAATCACTCTGGGCTCGACCACCGGCCATCCATCGTCAACGCCCGCCTGGGAAGCCGCGACTTCTCCCATGTACTTGAGGTCCTCAAAGCCGCGGGCCCGCAAGATGTTGGCCCGGATGAAAACGTAAAACCGGGAGCGGGACGAGTTGTTCGACCGGCTCTTGAACAGCTCGCCGAGCACCGGAATGCCCCCGAGCCCTGGTACCTGGCTGGTCGACTTGCCGTCCGCGTTGAGTTCGATGCCCCCGACGACCACGGTGTGCCCGTCCGGCAGGCTCGCGACACTTTGAAGCTTGTTCTCCTGCCGCGGCGGCGGGACCGACGAGTTGGCCGCGGCCCCGACGAAGGCGGACAGGGACACGCTGTAGTCCAAAAGCAGGTGATCGCCCTCACCGCCGCCGGCGCCTCCTGTGATCTGCGGCTTAAGAGTCAGCTGGGTACCAGCGGGCTTGCTGCCACCGAAGCTGGTGGTGGTGACCGTGTTACTGGCGTTCGTACTGGAGTAGGGTTGTTCCAGTACTGAATCCAAAGTCGCCTGCTGGTTGTTAGTCACCAGCAGTCGCGGCATCGAGAGCGACCGGCCATTGTTCAGCGTCTGCAGCGCCCTGAGCACCACAGAGAAGTCACCGGGGTTAAGAACGACACCAGTGAAACCAAGCCCATCACCGGCGGTGCGGTTGCCCGCGCCATCCCGAATTCCCAACCCGAAGAGGGAACTCACTCGGGTGCGGGTTTCCCCGCCGGAGAGCTTTTCGAGTTCAACACCCAGGTCGAGGGTCTGGCTGTCTGACAGGCTCAGGATCAGCACCTCAAGCATCACCTGGGGCTGACGCACGTCCAGAGTCTGCAGCAGGGAATCGATCTGAGCCAGGACTCGCGACTCACCCATCGCGATCAGCGTGTTGGTCCCCTCGTCCGAGGAAAGGGACACTTCGGAGGTTGGGTTCTTCTGCGCTGCGCCCGGTAGGTACGGACCTTGTGGACGCGATGCAAAGGGATTACTGGGATTTCGTTCCGGCGGCGTTGTCGCAGGAGGGGTGGCAGCGGCGTTGGTGGTCTGCGTGGCTGCGCCGGGTTGTGAACCCGAAGGGGGCCACGCGGCTGTCCCCGCGGGTGCTGAACTGCCCGCGGGCGCGTTCAAGGGGGCGGCGGTGTCCACGGCCAACATGCCCGACTGGATGAGTTGGTCCAGAATGGTCTGAATCTCTCGGACCGGCCGGTTGCGGATGACAAACGACCGCATGGGACGCCGAGGTGCCCCAGGCGCCGAATCAAGACGTTCAACCAGGGCTTTGATCTGTTCTTGTTGGGCCGGTGTCGCCGTGATAATGAGCGATCCCGTGAGATCATCGATCACCAGCTTCCAGCGATCATCGTTGGCGACCTTGATAGTCTGTTCGATCAGTTTGGCCACATCCTTGGCGGGGAACACCTTGGGTGCGTACGTGACGGTGTCGGTGCGATCACGCTTGTCCAAACTGCCGATCAGGTCCTTCCAGTACTGCATGCTCTTGGTTTCACAGACCAGAAGGATGCCCGTGTTGTCGGGTGAGGGGAGAATCTCTCCGGGTACCTTCTCGCCGGACAAAAGCTCTCGTTTTGCGGTGACCTGAGCTGCCAGAGTTGCGAGCTGCTGCCCCGTGTAGTTGCGGACCGGAATCTCTTCGGTAGTGATCTGTCCCGCGGCGACGTCGAGCAGGTCGATCAGTGACAGGGCCTGCTCTACACGCGGGGAGGTGTCTGAGATCAGGAGCAGCCCTTCAACACCCTCCTTGAGCACGAGGGCGGATCCCCCGGCTTTGGACAAAACCTTGGACACGGCCTCGGTCAGCTCCTTCGCGGGCCGGTGCTTGGTCCGGACCGCAGCCACCCGAAATCCAGCGATTGGTTCGCCGCCCCGGCCATTTTCCGCCGCGCCGCCGCTAGTAGAGGCATCCGTTAGTTTGACGACGGTGTACGCGGACTTACCCGGGACACGCACCGTGGAGAATCCCCGAGCGATCAGAACGCGGTTGGTGAGATTCCACAGTTCCTCATCCGAGATCCCTGCATCCAGGCGAAGCGTCACGGGCCCTAAGGCCTTGAGCGCGGCGGCGTCGTATTCAACATTCAGTTTGAGGCGCTGGCTCGACAGATCGACAAGCCTCACGACCTCAATCTGACCGGCCAAATCGGAAACTGACTGCCCCTGCACATTCGAAAGTGCGAAAAACAACCAGGCAGCCAGAGATGCACATCGCCTGACACTCGCGTGAAGGGTCATGTCGGGTCCTCCGAGGGTCGGCGCGCGGATCACGAACACAAATCAAAAGTAACCCTTAGTCGGGCCCGAAGCTCTGAAACACAGTCGCCACGGCGGACAACGAAGTCGACACGGCGCTTTGAGCCGCCACGACCTCCGATTCCGCGCGAATGGTGGTCAACAAAGAACTGACATCGGCGGGAACGGACTGTCCGGCAGCTAGCGATTGTCGTTCTGCGGCTAGAGCAACGGCAATCTTGGTCCATTGCGACCCGGTTCGGGGGGCCACGCCAAACTCAATGGGACATCGCCTGGAGCGCGATGCGAAGACCGCTTGAATCCGCGCCACCACGGGTTCGGGAACCCCCGCAAGCAGCAGCTGCCGAAGGGATTGTTTACTGGACTCAGCCTGAGCGCGCGCTTGCAGAAGATTCCCACGAGCGGTCCTCACCGCCGCGATACGTGATACGTCCGTGGGGTCTGGCCTCAGTTGCGATTCGGCCTCGACGAGAGCATGCATACAAGATTCCAGCTGCGCCTGCGCCGACAGAAATGCGCCGACAGCGCTCGAATTGTTGACGATTCGCTGCAGCAGGACCTGTGTTCCGGCTTGCCCAAGACCAATCGCTGCGGCACCACGCGCAGTGATTCCTAGTTTTGCGGCGACTTGTGCCGGCGACGCCGCTTGGCCATGAGCCACGACTGCGGGCCCGACAACACCCAACGTCCATGCGGCGAGATGGCTCATTTTCATCGAATTTCCGATCGGACCTATGGCCCATTTCCCCCCCAGTATGCCCTGCCACGGATTTCGCGTCAACCGTACGAATTCACGGGGCGTAGTTCGACTGTTTTTCCCTTGTGTGCTCAAGACCGGACGATAAGCTCTCTTTGCGATCTGGAGGGTTAGTCGATGCGGCGAGTTGTTGAGGTTGTTGTTGCGATAGCGGGCTTGGTGACCGTCCTCGGAGTGTCAGGGCCTGTCAAGGCACAGGTTTCGTTCACCCACCTTACGCCAGCCGTCCCAAATCAGCCAAGCTTCGCTCACGGCATTTCGGCAGATGGATCAACCGTCGTCGGTCAGAGCGGTTACCACACTCCGTTTGCCACGAATGAGCAACCTGTCAGTTGGTCGCTTGCACCTCAGATTCTGCCTGACCTTCGCGAACCAGATCCCTTTGGCCCGCGGGGCAGTGTTTTCGCCGCATCTGCCGACGGCTCAGTCCTGGTGGGCGAAGGGCTCAACCCCTTTTCGGTTCAATTCCAGGGAATCAAATGGACAAATGGAGTCGCGGCTCCGTTGCCACCCGCGCCTGGAGTGCCGTTCGACGGCACGATCGGGCGTGCGGTATCGGCAAATGGTCAAATTACGGTCGGCTTTTCATACCAAGATAGTTCGGGATACCGGGCGCATCGATGGAACGGAACGACACCAACTGTAATCGCGGGAGCTCCAGGGTATAGCTTTTCCGAAGCGACTGGGGTTTCAGCCGACGGCGTGATAGTCGCAGGCTTTTCCTTTGCCAACCCGACCGCCGGTTCCTATGGCGTTGGATGGACGTCGGTGAACGGACAGACTACCTTGCTTCAAACGCCTGCTGGCGGTGCCGGAGTGTGGATTTCTGGCATTGCTGGCGACGGATCAACCGTATTTGGCCAAGTGAACATGGGCTCGCTTGCTGAGGGCAATGAGTGGGTTGCGGCCATATGGCGCGACGGGGTTCCAACACTGCTCCCTCTGCCTTCCGGTCCCTATCCGGAAGCCTTTGCCATGGCTGCTTCCTTTGACGGCTCAGAAGTTGTTGGCAGACTGAGCGGTGGACCTCTAGGACCCGAAACTGCGTTCCTCTGGGATGCAACCCACGGAATGCGAAACATTAGCGACATCTTAGAAGCCGGCGGAGTGAATCTCGCCGGACTCAATCTGTACGAAGCGAATGGCATTTCAGCCGACGGTCACACGATTGCTGGCACCGCCCGGGACGCCAATGGTGCGTGGTCAACTTGGGTCGCGGTCGTACCGTCTCCCGGGACAATTGTCCTGGTGCTGATTGTCCCAATGTTCGTGCGCACAAAGAGGCCGATTTTGCAGATTTCTCCTGGCCCGTGATCGATTCGAAAGCCCCAACCGACATCCGAACGAAGACCGATACGAGAGCTCCAGGAAATCTCCCGGAGTCAATACCGTCAAGCGGGGTCAATCAGAAAACTCGCCAAAACTTCGATTGGCGACAATCTTGCGGCGGCGGTGCTTGATCAAGCACTTGAGCGCGCTGTGCCGCCAGGTCTCAAGAAGCAGCGTCTCTGCTGGAGCGACTTTCACAGCTTGACAGGCGATCTCTCCCGAGGCATTCTGCGTCTCGCGTCTTGCGTTGACAAGATGCGGAGCGTTGCCAGCCGATCCCGTCATTGCCATATAGGCGAGAATCAAACACCATGAAAGACATTCTGAGCACCTCGAAGTATCGCAACCGCCTAGACGACCAGCGCGACACCTCGCCGCGACGTGCGATCAAATCGACACTGAGAAGAAAATGTTTGATTGTCGTGGCAATGAGTGCGGCAATCGGTGCCTCTTGTCGATCGGCGCAAGCTCAGACTTTGGAATCTGTTCTACGAGAAATGCAGTCCCGATTGGTTGCCGAAGGGGCGACTCCAATGACTCCGCCAGTTGGACCAAGCGGGTGCCAGGGTCCAGTATTCCCCCGCGATGGGTTTTATGACGGCACCCCAAGCCTTGTGACCATCGTCAACAATATCCGGGACAAAATGCTTGCCATGGCACCCGTCTATGTTGTACCGAGTTGGGCGCAAGGGCTCCCTGCGGGACAAACTTCCTACAGCAATGGTACAGTGCTCGTATTCAATCCAAGCGCTCCGCTTGGCACGACCTGGCCGCAGGAAATGGTTGACGCGCTGAGCACGTCCGTATCCACGGCTCAGCAAGCACAAGATCGCATACCGAAGCTGCTCGTAGCTGCCAACCTAATGAGGTATGCAAGACGACTGCCTTCCGTAGTAATAAACCAAGTTTTTGAAGAGACCGGCACTGCCCCCCCATGTGGGACTCCTCCCTGTACGTGCGCTCAAATGTATCTCGCTGCGCTCGGCCAGGTCCACGCGGTAGCCAACCCGACTCAATGGGACACTTCGGCCCCCTTGTTGGACGACCTCGCAGTGGTGGCTGGAGCATGGGATTCTTCTAGCGCTTCGTCCGCGACGGTCACCCGACACTGGCAAACCGGAACCTTAAACGTCAATCTGAATTCCCTACGAGGTATCTCGCGTGTCTATGGCGGATTCACAACAGGTGTCAATGGATCTCAAACCATTCATTTCCTGCCTGAATATGCCAGTTTAGCTCCGGCCAGCCCATCAATTGCGGGTTGCGCTGACCTTGGTAAGTGGCGCCAGTTGACCGGCGTGTCCATCGGGCCGGGGCAGAATTCTGTGATCATTGCGCCCAACAGCGCACCACCTTTCGATTCATTCTGTGGCATGACGCTTCATGATTGTGGCGGGTTTACCGGGATTGGCCGGTGGGTTGGGTGGGAGATGTACAACAAGGTTGTCGTTGTCATCGACGCCACCTTCGATGTGACTCCCGACTACACCACGTGCGGCCCCACGGGCACATTAGGCGATCCCCGTGGGCTCGCCCCCGGTCCAAAGGATGAAGGCAATCTGGTCGACTGCCTCACGTCCAAAAACGCATTCCCTGTCTCCGACAGCCCCGTCAGCTTGGCGACTGGCGTCAAGGTCGAGTCGGCCGTTGATCTCAGCCTCCCAGTTACCGGAGGGAGCTTTCAACTTCGACGCGAGCTGACCAGCGACACCGCCTACTTGAACGACACGACGGGAAACCTGGTTGGGAGAGGGTGGATGGCGGACGTGTTCCGTGCAATCCGAGTCCGACAGGTTCAGCAAAACTTCGAAGTTGACATGTTGGGTCCGCCCATGCATTCACACTTGGTGTTCAGACGGCCGAGCGGCACCGGCGTGGAATGGGTTACAGCGGGTCCAACGACTCAAAAGCTCCGGCAAGAAACGCTCAATCTCGACAACGCACAGATCCCGGTGTGGAGGCTCACGGAGCCTGGAGGTTGGTCTTCCGATTTCTATAGACAAGGAGCGGGAATCGACGCCAAACTCGAAGGCCTTCTTTTGCAATCCCGCGACGCTCATGGCAATGCAAGCACATACCAGTACTTCTTGGGCGGGGATGGAGCACGCCTCGCGGTGGTCTTTGTCAACGGGACACCCGCGGGGGCTTCGTCGGATGCCGAGATAGCGTTTACTTGGAGCACGGGAGGAACGGCATCCGCTGGCAAATTGAAAAAGATCGAGGCTCGGCGCCGGATTGGCAACACGAATCAGTATCGGACGACGCAGAAAGTTGACTACCTCTACGCTGCAGAAGTATCCGGCCTGCCAGCGGATGTCGGCACCGATGGCGACCTCATTCAGGTCACCCGCAGCGTTTTGGTAGACATGTCGGAGGATCAGGCCCCGACGACCACGGCCCCTCCTGTATACTGGAAGCAAGTCACTCAATATCGATATCATGACGGTGCCGCGGTGGGAACCTCCGGAGACGACCAACGCCTTTTAATTACCGGGGCGGTTCATCAGCTCAAGTCCGTATTCATGCCCGAGCAGATCGAGTATTACGCCCAGCAACGCGGTCTGTCTGGCGACCCGTTGCTGTCCGCAGCGAGTGAGCTGCTCACCAAAACTGACGATTATTCACTTCCATCACCGTTCACTGGTGAAAAGACGGTTGACTTGGCCGCCAAAATCATCTCGTACGAAAACAACGGCACCACCAATCGCGTCACACAACAGTTCCTCCAGACTGCGTGCGGCTGCGGCGGTGGCGTAGCGCAAGGAGTCAAGTACGAATACACCTACTACGACTATCCAAGCGGTACGCCGACCGGACACACAACGATCATCACTGAAAAGACAGGGGGATCCACGGCGGGAACCTACCCCGACACGTACCGCGTTACGTACTACGACATGGACTTGAAGGGAGCCGACAACGTCCCGTATCTCGTGAACAAAGCGGTAATGGCACCTGGCCAGACTCTGCCGTGGGTTTGGCACACGGAATACGACTCGAATAGGAATGTTCAGAAAGAGTTCATGCCGTCAGCGACGGCGGCGTACACGCCGTACAATTCCAGCACGCAGCAAGCTCCAACTTGGACACCTGTCAGCTCTTCAGTCGCGGGGTTGGCGTACCAGTACACCTACAACACAGATAATCGGGTGACCGAAACCCGTGTCTCTAGGGCGGACATCAGCCAGTTTGATCTGGTTTCTGCGACAACGTACGGAAGCGGCGCAATTCCTAGTTACCTTCCGGTAGCCGTGAACAAGTACCGCAAGGACAACTCGACGACCGCGGCCGACGTGGAGACGCTGACGTTTGATTATGGGTTTCACACCGACACGCTCGGGCTCTTTCCTGTCGCGTGGATCAAGACCTCGGAAGAGGCTGAAGCGGTTGGAGAGAACGGTCCCGACGGCACATTCGACAGTTACGAACTATTTGATACCGCCGGTCGGAATGTCTGGTCCAGAAGAGCCGACAACTCTCTGTCCTACCGCGCGTTTGATCCCCACACGGGTCTTGTGACCCAGGTCACCAGAAACGCGAGCCGCACCGCTCCGAACGGGGACGCGACCCAGTCGCTGAGTCCCGCTTCATTTGCTGGCATCACCGGCACGAGTGGCTGGGGACGATCCGACGGCGGTGAACTCACGACTCACACTCGCAGAGACCTACTCGGACGCGTCATCGAAGAAATCGATCCTCCGGGAGACAACTCCGACACCCCGAACCGTGGCGTGAGCCGCTACACATTGCGCCAGCTGCGGCAAGTACCTGAATTTAGTGGTACTCTTGCCTATTACGCTGAGATCTCACTCCCGCATGAACTGCTTGGGGCGACGGGCCCCAGCGGTGGCGGCCCCCGCTTTGACGGTCCCGCGACGATCACTTGGTTTGACGCCGCGGGAAAGGTGATTCGGCAAGAACAGCGCCTTCTGGATGCCAACGCGACCACCTACAGCCCGGGGTCGCTCACATACACGTTGCTCAGCTCATCCGCTGGCACAGTGGGAAAGAGCATCGTCACACTCAACCTCGCGGGCCAGGTCAAGTCAGAAAAGATCTGGGATTGGATCGATTCGACCACACCAGCCAACGACGTTACAAACACGCGCTCGTACGAGTACGACAAACTTGGCCGGCTCTCCAAGACCACCGACTTTGATGGGACGATAACCTTCAACTCGGTGTTCGACGTGCTCGACCGCGTATTGGAGATCAAGGTTGGAACCAGCGATACCAATGCACTGGTCGTGACGCAGCGGTCATACGACACCTCCACCATCAGTCAGCAAGGCGTGGGCGACGGGCATCTCACTTTTGTGAGGCACTCAACGGGTGAAGCCGGGTCGGGAACGCAGTCGCTGGGGGCTCAATACGAGGACACCAAGTTTACCTTTGACAACCGCGGGCGCGTGATTCAGGCCACCAGATTTGATGCCGCGGGCACCACCGCCGCCCCTCCCATCACCGCTTCTACTTACGACAATCTCGATCGAGTCACAACAGTTTCGGTATTTGACGATTCGGCGATGAGTCACCGCGCTCGCTTCGCGCAAACTTTCTATAGCCAGCGTGGGATGGTGTATCGCTCTGAGCTGGCCGTCAATCCTGAGTCGCTGAGCACGACCGCGTTTCTGCCGACTAATCGCTTTTTCGATGAGGCCGGAAGGGTCATCGCAGAGTGGTCGCCAAACCACTCTGGAGTCAAGCGAACGTTCGACGGCCTCGGCCGCGTCGTGGTTGAGTATCTCACCGACGGAGGGGGCGATGCCGTACCGGGAAGTTCCAGTGCTTACAGCGACGCAAAGTCGCTTTCTGGTGACACGGTGTTGGAGCAGTTCGAGCATCGGTACAATTCTGTGGGGCTAGAAGACCTTACCACAACTGCGTATCGGACCAACCGAACCAACTCGGGTTTGGGCGGCCTAGATACCAACGAGATCCGAACGTTCGTCGGCACGCTGTACGATGATGCGGATCGCCCCATTCGCACCGTCGACTTTGGGACCAATCCGACCAGTCCGGTCTTCACGACCGGGACGCAGCCAACATGGCCCCCGGCCGGCTCGGTGATTCCGAACTTCAACACCACGGGATTCACGGGCTTCATCGTCGAAAAGACGTCTTACGATTCGCGTGGTCTTGCCTATGAAACAACCGATTCCGAAGGCAAGGTGACGCGAGGGCTTTTCGACCATCGTGGCCGCGCGGTTGCGACCATTCGGAACTACGACAACCTGGTCATGGCGTGGTCCCCCAGCATCGGTCGGATGGTTGTGACAGGTGGGTTCACAACGAACGAATCTGAAACAGATCAGGCCACCAGCGTCGTGTTTGATGCCAATGGCAACGTCAAGTTCCGCGTTGCCCATTCGCCTCCAACCAGCGGTGGCGCGGAGAATGCACAAGTTACGGAATACGTGTACGGCACATCGCTGCCCACCGGCAGTCCGACATTCACCGACTCCCTCGTGGCATCGAACAAGCTACTCAGGGAGGTCCATTCTCCCGATGAAACCACCGGGCAGGCGGGTACAGCCAACCAGTACATCACGAAGTTCTCCTATAACCGCCTCGGAGAATTGCGGTCCATCACCGACCCGAATCAGACGCAGCGGACACTGAGCCGCGACACCCGCGGTCGAGTCCTCATCGACTGGGCCCGCCAGATCCCGTCAAGCAGCGTAAGCACGTGGATCAAGCGCATCGAGACCGCCTACGACGCCGTGGGCCAATTGTCGTCCGTTCAGTCGTATGACACAGACACCGCAACCACTCCCAAGAACGCGGTGATGTTTGCCTACACGCCCCTTGGCGAGGTCGATTCGATCTTTCAAGACCACAATGGTCTGATCGAGCAGTCCGGCGGAACGCCTCTCAACGACACGCGGAAGGTCGCATACTCCTACTCGCGAGGCTACCCGAGTGCAGGCTCCGGTGGCAGCACCTATAGCCGCATCCAGCAACTTACGTATCCGGACGGCACGGCATTGAGCTACACCTTCGGTTCTTCCGGCAGCGTGGACGATCGAATTAGCCGCATCACGGATATCGGACTTCCCGGCTTCTTTGGCTCGACCAAGGTGGTCAAGTACGGATACGTCGGATTGGCGATGGATGCGGAGGTCAACTACCACGCCGCCGATGTTCAGCTGGATCGTTCTTTTAGCCAGGACGGCAAGCGGCGAACGCACGGCCAAACCTCTCAAAGTGAGGCGGTGTACCCGGGCTGGGATCAGTTTGGGCGGCTTGCGATTGATGCGTGGGTAGACGGCACATTGTCCGCGGGATCGAACTCCCTGCCGACGCGGCCCGCGGTCATTGACTATTCATATGAGTACGACCGTGCGTCGAATAAGACCAAGCGAGTAGACCGGAGACCCGGGGTCAGCGCAGTTGCTCACAAGCGAGACTGGAGGCTCAGCTACGATGGGCTTGACCGACTGAAAACAGCCGACCGCGGGTACTACAACACGAGCAACGCCTTTCAGGCCAATGGCGGTGAACAGTGGACACTGGACATGCTGGGCAATTGGGGTCGGTATGCGGTCGGCACATATTCCTACCCCAGCGAAACAGAGACCCGCACGCACAACATGGCCAATGAGATTCTCACGCAGGACCTGATCCCTTCGCAAACAGGATCCGTCGACACCCTCACCCACGATGACAATGGCAATCTGACCAATCACCCACGATCGTCGACGGCAACAGACGATTACAAGTACGACGCTTGGAATCGCCTCGTCAAGCACTCGGTGGCATCCACCTCTGGCGCGAAGACGACTATCGGCACGTACGAATACAACGGCCTCAGCTGGCGAACGCTCAAGCGCGGCGTCTCCCCGTCCAACAGCGCGCAGACTCAGCAGCGAGTGATGTATTATGACGCGGCTTGGAGGCTGATTGAAGAGCGGGTCGATGATGAATACAGCGCGTCCGTCGGAACCGAGGATGATCGCCTTACGCAGGAATACTGGGGTATTAGGCGCCTAGATGACGCTGTCATGCGCCGAGTCCACCATGTCGATGACGACTCCTTTGGAGCCTTTTACTACCATCTCACAGACTCGCGAGGTGACACACTGGCCATCACCGGCGTAGGAGCAGACCCACAGATCCTTGAACGCGTTTCCTATTCCCCTTACGGAGTCGCGGCGCATTCATGGGTTCGGGACGTCGATGGTGACGGCGACGAAGATGGGACTGACCGCCAGCTCATCAAGTCATCTCCACAAGTATCGATCGGCACCACCGGATACGACCCGCAACGCGACCTGAATCGCGATGGTTCTGTGGACAGCGGCGACCTGGTTTATTTTGATGCGACCGCCTATCCCCGATCGCCGCTCGCGCCGGGAATGATCAGCGATCCGGACGGCGCCGACAACGTGTTCGGGTTTACCGGAGGAGTGTTCAACTCCGAGAACGGGTACACGCTGATGCGGCATCGGATGTACGAGCCAGCCTTGGGGCGGTTTTTCCAGCGGGATCCGATCGCCAGCACAACGTCTGAGAATTCTATTGAATACGCCCTTGGTAATCCCGTTGCCATCGGGGACCCTTTCGGGCTTGAGCCCGAATCTAGGGCGCACATTCTCTCGGATTTCAACAAGTCCCGTCGACAACTGCTGCTTGCGCAAGCCAGAGGCTTGCCTGCGGCGGACGTCGAGCGAGAACTTGGCAGAATGCAGGATGCGGCGACCCTTCGACTCGTTGCCGCGGAAGAGCATGTCCCGCTTTGGAAACGAGATTTACAGGCACCAGGTGCGGGCTTTACTGAATCGGCAGATAGGACAGTTCAAGGAATCTGCGAGCTACCCGGCCGATTCCTAGATGCGCCGCTTCAGACGATGGGTGGAATTATCCCTGGCATGTTCGAGAACGTGGAGACCGGCTGGAGCGACGTATTGGATGGCATGGGCATTCTTTCCACCGAGCATCTTGATGGTCCCGAACGACTGAGGCGCTTCGGGCGTGGCGTCGGGACTCTCGCTCAGTTCTGGGCGTTTTGGAACGTTAATGGCGTCGTCCGACCGACACGTCCCTCTTGCCCGTGCCCGAGTCCGGTCAGCGCGGCCGAATCGACCTCGCCTGCGGCCTTGGTGGCTGAACGATTGCCCAACGGGGACATTCGCGTATCGCACTCTGCCAGCCCTTCCACAAACATCACGGGGCGGGTGGTTAAGGGCGAACTTCAAATCGATATGGTAAACGTGGACAATGCCTTGCGAGGCCAGGGATTATATTATCAAATGTATCAACGACTCATATCCGAGGCAGGAAACATCAGCTCGATATCTGGCGACATGTATTTTACCAACGCACTAGTCATCAACGATCTAATCGCGCGGGGTATGACGCCGCTGCAAGCGGCAAGTATGTCGCCGGCCGCCAAAGCGAGAGCGGCGGCGGGGTTCTCATCGCACACGTACAACGAAGCATCGCAGACGTTACGTTCAACACGACCATAGATCTGGCGTCATGACATGAATATTAAGATGAACGATGGCAATTTGGCGCACCTCAATGGTATAGTTCAGACCAGGGACTACCGAAATGACTATGTGACATGGCCGCCCAGCGCTGTTGATGAGATCCTTCGCATCGCTCGGTTGTTATTGCCAGCGCCGTTTTGGAAGGCGGCTCCATTTCTCTTAATTGGTGTGGACCTGACTAGAGTTGATGCGCAGATGCGCGCGAAGAAATTGCCGGAAGTGTTGTGCGTTGGTGAGTTCATTTCGTATCGAGCTGGCACGAGCGGGGTCCTAAGGCCCAAATGGTTGCACGTCGTATGGCTCCAAGATGAGATGCAACCTCACCTTAGCGAAAGCAACGCGGAATCGTTTCGTCACATCGATTGGGACAAGGAAGCTGGGTGACGGAGCCATTTAGCACAGCGATGGTGCCAATGGATCATCCCCGAAATCGGTGGCCAGGCAAGGATTGGTCCAGCTCTCGTTGAAAGGGTCGTGCCATTAAACAGACCCGTGCTTCAAAGCCGCCGCTCCATCAGAAGCTCACGGCTGGTCCGGGTGAACGTGAAGCCCTCGATCGAGGTCCCCGCCTTGGCGTGGGGTTGACTCCGCGCGTGCAAGTCCCTTCTTCAGGCACTGGGCTCTGGCTCTTGTGAATCTCCGGACTCTTCGAGCTCTGCCATCGCACCCTCCCCAAGTTCAAGCGGCGCAGCGGGGAAGGCCACGTTTGGCCTGAATCGCCCGGCCACTCCTATTTCCTTCCGAACGCGGTACTACGCAGCGGAATCCGTCGCGAAATAACTACGACATCGCCTTGATTTTTTTGACCTCTCGCCACTTCATGTGTTGCCGCGCGCGGAATGCGACTCACCCGCCACCACCGGCGGGCGCGGGGAACTGCGCTGCCGGCCTTTGCACGCCGCATGTCGCGGCAGGGCGTTCCGAAGGAGTTCGCGATGAAGAAGCAGGATGTCGTTGTCGGCGGAAAGTACATGGCCAAGGTCTCTGGAGGCGTGGTCCCCGTGCAGGTCCGAGAGGAGCGGTGGATCGGCGAGGAGCACAAAGGCTGGATCGGCGTGAACACGCTGACCAACCGCACTGTCGCCATCAACAGCTCGCAGCGCCTGCAGGCGGCGGCGAAAGGCGACCCCAAGAACATGGGCGACGATGCCCCCGGTGGCGACGACGCGCCCAAGGCAATCTCGGCCGCCCGAATCCCGGAACCGCCCAAAGCGGGCCGACAAGCCGGGCGCAGAACCAAGACGGCGGTCAAGGGGTCGAAGGTCTCGACTAAAACCGCGGCCAGCCCCCCAAAGGCTCCCAAACCCAAAAAAGAAGAGGAGAAGTTCTCCGGTTTGGACGCCGCGGCCAAAATCCTGGCCGAAGCCAAGAAGCCCATGAACTGCAAAATGATCGTCGCCGATGCCTTCAAACGCAATCTCTGGAGGAGTGAGGGGGCCACGCCCGAGGCCACCATCTACGCCGCCATCATCCGTGAGATCAGCGCCAAGGCGGGCGATGCTCGGTTCAAGAAGGTCGATCGCGGGCAGTTTGCAGCTACCAAGCGGTGACCTCACCCGAATCCGTTCGATTCTCACCTCGGCGTTCGCCGAGGTGTTTCTCCTTGCGGACGGCCCCCACCTCCGCAGCCCGACCACATGCGTTAGTCTGACGCGAATGCAGGTCGATCTCGATCTCCACGGCCGCCGGATCAGCAGCGTGTTCGAGCTCCTCGGCACCAAGGAAAATGACATCACGTTCAGCTTGGGCTGGGCGCTCTCCCAAAGCGAGGTCCTCCGCGAAGTCTTTCTGGCCGCCGTATTCCCAAAGGCCAAAGACGTTCGAGTTGAGCGGTTGTCTCTTCAGGACCGCGCCGGCGGCCCCGGCATCACAGATCTTGAGCTCCGGGGGCCCAACGTCCATGTGATCATCGAGGCCAAGAGAGGCTGGGAAGTCGCCAGCCGAGTTCAACTGGCCCAGTATGCCCCGCGGCTCCGGGCAAGCGCCGTTGAGAATGCCTCACTGGTGGCCATGTCTGAATGTTCCGCGGAGTTTGCGGCAATCCATCTCGTTCCCGAGATTGACGGCATCCCCGTGGTTCACCTGGGCTGGCGGGACCTCGAAAGGCTCACCCACTCCAAGCGCGGCACCCATGCCGAAAAGCGATTACTGGGCGAGCTTCGCGCGTACCTGAGGAGAATCGTCAGAATGCAGGATCAGGAATCCAATCTCGTGTACCTGGTGTCCCTGAGCAGCGAGAGGCCGGCCTGGTCGACCCTGTCATGGATTGAGATTGTCAGTTCACGACGCCGCTATTTTCATCCCGCGGGCGTCGATGGCTGGCCCAAAGAGCCGCCCAACTACCTGGGGTTCCGGTACGCCGGCCGCCTACAGAGCATCCATCACGTCGAATCCTGGAAAGTGACCACGGACGTTCACAAGGAGATTCCCGAGCTCAATCCCGGGATCTGGGAGCCCCACTTCCTGTACGTTCTTGGCCCACCGATCACACCCCCGAAGGTGGTCAAGACGGGCAAGGTCTACCCCAGCGGGAGGGTTTGGGCGATGCTGGATCTCTTGCTCACCTGCGACACCATCTCCGACGCGCGGGACCAGACCGATGCGCGGTGCGGCGAACGAAAATGACGGATTCGGCAAGGGCTTAATGCCGGGATTCCTGATGGCACGCCCGCCACGGCCCCTGGCACGCTTTGGCACGCCGGCGCGATGTTGGCACGACCGCCCCGAAATGTTGGCACGAATTTGGCACCCGCCTGTTTCGCGCCCTCAAAAATTGCCTAAGAAAGGGCCGATTCTGGAAAAGGATGGCTAGCTTCGAATCCTAGTCGGGGAGTTTCTTGATTCGCCGCGGTAATCGTGCCACGGCGGGACAGGTTGGGCCACGTGCGGACAATCCGCGTGAGTCGCCCGCCGTCGCGCTTCATCAAACTGTGCCACGAGGTGCCCCAATGGGACCCCATGTTGGCACGTATACGGCACCAGTTGTGCCAAATTTTCCTAGCAGCGATCAACCCGCCGCGGTGAGCGAGGGAAGCGAACTCATCGCGGCGGCGATCGGGAGCAACCCCTCGTCGGTGTATGCCTCGAGCGTGAGCCGGATGTCGCGGTGGCGCATGATCTTCATTGCGATCGCCGGAGGGACCTGGGACTGGGCCAACATCGTCGCGAGGCTATGGCGCAGGCTGTGCACGACGACCCTGCGGCCGCGGGCATCCTCCTCTTCGATCCCAGCGGCCGCCAGGTCCGTTCTGAACAACTCCATGCTCGGGATCGCATCGAACACCCTGTCTTTGTCACGGGCGCCGTCGCGGTGCCGGCAGAGGGCTTCGGCCGCCTCCCCAATGAGAGGAACCAGTTCGGCCTTTCCGCTCTTCGTGATCGGCGCGGGCAACTCGATGTACGGGTTGGCAACGTCGAGGTGGACGTGGGCCCAGCGGATCTCGGAAGCCTCACCCCGACGGAGGCCCGTACAAAGCAGCACTCGGTAGACAAGGGCGCGTTCAGGCGGCGCGGCCGCCAAAAGCCGCCGACACTCTGCGACCGACAGCGCCCGCCGCTTCTTTTCCAGCTTCGTCGTGGTCTTTGGAACGTGGTCGCAGGGGTTGGACTCCATAACGCCCTGCCGGGCGCACCAGGCGAAGAAGGCAGAAAGGTCGGCGCGGTGCTGATTGACCGTCCGCGGCGACTTCCCATCGCCGGCCAAGCCGTTGAGATAGTCGGCGACGCTCGCGGCATCGCATTCCCTCAGACTCCCCCACTCCTGGGCGAACGCCGCGGCCTCCAAACGCTTTTGAATGATGTAGCGGTACATCGGGTCACGACCACGGCGCTCCATCTCGTCGAGGTACGCGTCGATGTGCTCCTGGATCGGCCTTTTGGTTTCCCTTGGATCCGCCAGGAGAACGCCTGCACGCCTTCTTTCGACGGTCTCGAGGGCGTCGGCGAGCATCCGCAATGCCACGCCTTTGTCGGTTGAGACCAGGCGCCGGATGCGTTTGCCCTTGTGGTCGGCGAAGTCCAACCCGTACTTGTCGTCTCGCTTGTAAATTCGTCCCATTGGTTCATTCCTTCTCGTGGAGGTCTAGGTTCCCGAGGCAAGATCAACGGTGGGAAGTCGCCTCAGGTGAAGCGCCAACATCGAGAGAACTTCAATGTGTCGGACCGGGCTGCTCGTCCTTGGCCGGCTTACGAAATTCCATTCCCGCACCTCTGTTCAAGGGCCTGCGCGAATCGAATGCAAGACTCGTGAAGTATCGATATGCATCACCTTTGACGCCTTTGCCCGACCGTTGCCATCGGGCCGCCCCAAATCCGGACGCCAACTCCTCAATTACGGTGCGTTTGCTCGGACGATTACCGCTCGGCCACACCTGGCGGATCTCATCTGCGGTCATCCCGGGCGAGACTCGATGTTCGAGGATTTGATCGATAGTTCTGGCTCGTGCTTCGGACCTGGCGGTCGACGCGTCCCCCAGAACCGTGTAACCCCGGTCGGTCAGTTCCAGAACGATCTCCGGTGGTGTCCCGTCCAAACGCGAATACGCCTTGAGCACGCGCCGGTTGTCCGAACTGTCTTCCGCGTTGTAGCGGCGAAGTTCGATAATCGCGTCCACGAACGCGGGCAGCGCGCCCGATCCTCGGCTGGCCTGCCCCTCACCAGCGTCGCCCTTTCGAGGATGATGCGCCAGGAGCACTCCGGCTCCCCCCTCTGTGATCTGGTGGATGGGAAGCAATGCTGACAGCACCTCGGCGGCATTATTTTCGTCGGTCACAGGCCACAGCGCGGTGACGGTGTCGAAAATCACCAAGTCGTAGCCGCGTTCCCTGACCCAAGAAGCTACGCCTTGCAGCAGCATTACCCAGTCGGCGACGGTGGCCTTGCTTTTGAAGGGGCGGGCGATAACTTCCACATGGTCACCGATTCCAAGCTCATCCCGTCGCGCGGCCCAAAGCGAGGAGGGTTCCTCCGAGATCACCAGCACTTTTCGACGGATTCTCTTCTCAACTAACCCGCGCCCGATGCCCAGGTCCCGAATCAAATGTGATACGAGTGTTGTTTTTCCGGCCTTCCACAGCCCGGTGAAGAGAGCCGTGTAGCCGATCGCGAGGTATCCTGGCCAAATCCATTCCGGAGGCACTTGGGGTCCCAGCGCTGAGAGTGGAACGGGTTCGAAAACTATTCGCGCACCCGTGTTCTCATAGGGTGCGGGAATCGAATCTTGAGGCCGCAGCTGAGCTCGCTCATTCGGCAGGACCCCCGCCAAGGACTCGATCGACCAGCGGATCGCGGTATCGTCGAAGCGGGCAGTTCGACGCGCCGCAATAAACTCGACGACGTCTCCTTTTTCGGGAAGTCCAGGAAGCGCAAGTATCTTGACCGATGGCGGCGGGCTCAGTTTTGCCAGAGTGTCGGCGACGGCTTTCGCATAGCCGCGACCGGCATCGTCGTTGTCAGGTAGGATGATCACCTCCTTCCCGCTGAGGGGCCCCCAATCAGCCTTATCAGCGCCGTTGCATCCGTGAGGACTCGTTGTGGCGAATAGTCCCAGGCTTCTCGCCGCATCGGCGGCCTTCTCACCCTCGCACACGTAGACGCGTGATGTTCGACTAAGGTCTGGAAGTTGGTAAAGAGGACGGGGCTGGGGCATTCCGCCGACAGCCCACCCCTTCCCGGCTCGTGAGATGGGCAAAATGTCCTTGCCGAGAGCGGTATCCCAGCGCACAATCAGGCCGACGGGCTCGCCGTACACATCGGTGTATTTCCACATCGCCGACCGCTTGCCACGCATTCGCTCCACCGCGGCGACAGCGTCTCGGGCCCGCTTGTAGACGGCGGTGCTTGACCGACCTCGCGACGGCATGGACCTCGTGAGATCCTGCGATTGCGATGAACTGACGTCGGCCGGTTTCACGGGCCTAAACAGCGCTCCGCTGTTCTTGGTAGAGACCAGGGTCATACCCGACGGAGGAACTTTGGTCCTCTCACATTTGAGCATCGCCCCATCGGGGGTCCATGCGCACCAATCCCCTTTGCCACAGGCTGGGCACGGCGCTCGAGAAGTCACCGGTTTCCACTGTCGTGGTTGACGACTCACCGATCGCCACCGCGCTGAATGAGCTCGTCAACGCTGGTAGCAATGATTCGGACGCAACGGCCCAATCTGGTGCTTCGGAGCGAGCCGTCGGCAATCAGCCGCCGCACGGAGCGCGTGCTAATGCGCATCGCTTGGGCAGTCTCTTTGATGGTCCACAAGCGACGTGACGGGGTGGGGTCGGTTCTCGTGTTGGCTAGCGACATTCGGTGATCTCCTGGCAAGTCCCCTTGGGACTCGACTGTGTTCTGGGAGATCAGGATGGTCGCATTGGTCCGGCCGTTCAACGGCCTTAATGTGGACGCATTACGGACCTATTGTGCCAACGAGCTGGGGATCAATCCGATAGCCCCCCCCTGCTCCCCGCTTGCTATCGATCACGCTTCTTAGGGTGGGAGGAAAGCGGCCGATTACGCGGTCTGGGCGGCCAGTCTTCAGCTTTCCTCGTAGCGCATCGGAATCGACGTACTGGCCACCACCTTCAAGTATCCTTTTGAAAACATCAAATCCGTCCGCTGTCAACGGGTAGCTGGCGCCATCGAGGACAATTGTGTGGTTGGTCGAGTTCATGACCAATCGAGGAGGCGTCACTGCGTCTCGGATGTTGGGCTCAACCGTCGTTTGTGCACCGTCACCACTCGTTGCCGGATCGGAAGACGCGCCATCGATGATCAACGCACGCTCTTGCAGCCAGGTCAAACAGGCTCGGATCGCGAGCCATCCACCCATCGCAAATCGGGTTCGCTTGGCGGCGTAATCCAGAACAGTTAAACGCCCAGTCTCCCAGGCCTCGAACTCTCTTCTTGCTGCATCTAGTAGCTCCAGTTTTTCCTCCACGCGGTCACCAATTCCCGCGCGATATGCCGCTGATAGAACTTTGGCCCGGAGATCACGTACTTCCGGCGACTCAACTGGACCCGGATTCTTCGCATCGTTCCATGCGTCAATGAAACGTGTAACCAAACCGGGGCTAGTCAAGTTGGAGGAAGGTAGCTGACACATGGGAGATTTTATGGCGGTTCGGTCGGGTACCCTCAAGCCCGACGAGGTTCGCCCTCGCTTCGATCGGTGCGGGCTCGAAATGTCGGTAGCTACCAGCGCTTCTTCCGGAGGTCAGTGGTTCGACAGGGATCAAGACCTCCACAGGGGGGCCTTCCCCCTTCGCGCCGGCTAGCGGGCACGGTTAAGACTTGATTCGCAAATGCAGCACCCCGCGGTACCCCCCCACCAACGCTGCAGCCCTCCGCGTCGCCTCCGCGGTCCGGACTATCACGAGCTACAGCGCGGAGCAAGTGGTGGTGCAGGCGTGGAGCATGGGGAGGATGTACCACGCACCGAGGCGTGCGTGGGATTTGTGGATGGGGGCTCATTGGTGCCACACTCGGGGCAGACGGGGGACAGCGAGCGTTCGTAGTGGCAGATCGGGCAGACGGGGGTGGGCGCGGCGAGTGATACGTGGTGCGATAGGCGCCAGACGGCGAACAGTCGTTAGGTATTTTGTTCGGGTTCCAAACAAGAAACCCGTTCTTGAGCTGAAATCTGGTGTTAATTCCAGACAGGTACTTGACGATGTTTATCAATTGAGTAATCATCTGATCAATGGACCCGAGCCAAATCGCACAACTCCGAGCCCGATTGGGCCTTTCACGCTCCGAGCTATCGCATTTCGTGGGCGTGTCCCACCCGACGGCGGTTCGCTGGGAATCGGGTGATGCCAGTGCCCCTCGCGGCGTGGCTCTCATCCTCCTTCTCGCTCTTGAGAAGGCGTCTCGTCAATACCAACCAAGCCAGATCGCAGCGCTCGTGCGCACGGCTATATCAGACCACGCTCGCGCGATCGAGTTGCTTCTTCAACTCGCGCATGGTCACACCAAACCTAATCCCGTCGCACATTCGTCGCCGCGGGAAGCGGGGTTCGGAGGTCGTAGATGAACGTCGAATATTTTCACGTCCATAGAAGTCGTCCCCTGGGAAGCGGCGGCGAGGCCTGCGTTTTCCAGCTGACCTCCGCCGCTTCTGGACGGGTCTACGCAGGCAAATTCCCGAACGCCCTCTTGCCGCTCGTCGCTCAGAATCAACTTCTGTCCGAGTTGTCTCGTGTCATGCGGGTTACAGGGAGGTATGTCGTTCGGCCCCACGCTTGGAACCTCGGCGCCCAGCCCTTTATTGTGTATGAGTTCGCTCCCTTTGGAAGCCTTCGAGATGAAATGAACTGGATTCGCGGACAGGGGAAGGTCTATCACCCAGCGTTCGCACTTTCGCGCGTTCGGCAGATGCTGCTGGGCATTCGCGATGCACATCACTCCGGAGTGGTTCATCGAGATGTGAAGCCGGACAATTTCCTGGTTTTCGCCAGTGACGACATCCGCCTCCACGACTTTGGCGTGGGCCGCGCGTTTTGTCGTTGGGATGATCTGTATTCGACGAGGTGCGTCGGCACGCCAAACTACGCCGCGCCCGAACAGTGGCAGGGGTGCCGGGTGGATGGCCGAGCGGATCTCTATCCCGTGGGAGTGGTGCTGTACGAGATGTTGACCGGCTGGCTCGTAGATCCCGCCGGCCAGTCACCGCTTCCTTCTCGCATTTACTCCAACGTCCTACCAAGCCTGGATCGGTTTTGTTGCCGCCTCCTGGCACCTGATTATCGGTTCAGGCCTGCGAACGTCGACCAGGCGCTCGAGGAAGTACAGCACATTGAGCGCGAATACCTGCTCTATCGCCAGCGTTTCCACTGGTTCGGCATGACGAGTCCCTACTGAGGTTCATAGACGCTAGGGAAGGGGTCCCCGCCACGATTGGAGTCCGGGCTACCGGAAGAGTTCATGGAACAAACACTTCAAACCATTCAAGCCACCCTTGACAGCATCGATCTGCAGGCGACTCCAGTCGGCGACCGGGATGTGGCGGCCCGGCTGGACAATACGGTTGAGGCCCGCGGGGACAAGGCAGGATTGACGGCCTCGTCAATGGCAGACCTGATGGCGTTCGCCTTCTGCGAGGACTATCGCGACGACAAGTCCGGGTGGGGCTTGTACTACGGCCCCATGTGGGTTATGCAAAATGAGGCCGGGCAATGGACGGAATCTCCGAGCATCAAGCACGTCGACGAAAAGGTGTTGGCGCACTGGTCCGCACGAGCTCAGAACACAACTCATCCGGTGCTTCGATTCAGGTATGCCGACCTTTGGTGGGAATTCTCGAAACGCGTCGCTGGTACCTCTGTGAACGTCTCGATGCCACGAATAGTCATCGATGCGGCCATTGAGATCGCGACCCGACAACTTTGCGACCACTCAGTCAAGATCAACGTCAAACTGCGCCGGGCAATGTCGATTGCGCTTTCGATTGGCGATGATTCGCGCCTCTCGCGACTCCGGGAAGCCGTGCTGTCCTTCGAGCGAGCGGTGGCCGTTGATTCTCAGCTCGGACTCTGGGGTATCGCTTTCGACCTGCTCGTCGAAAACACGCGGGCCAACGCGTCCGCCGAACAGGTTGCCACCATCATCAAGGATTTGGAATCGCGGCTCGCGCGAGTTTCAGGCGCAAATGGGGCGGCACCTGATCCTTTCGCAACCGAGGCCGCCGCGATGCGACTTGTTTCGTACTACCGAAGGGAAAACGACGTAGACGCAATGCGTCGCGTACTGCGCACCTTCGGGTCGACCTTTTTGAAGGCCGCCGAATCCGCCGCTCCCATCGTCGCCTCCTCCTGGCTGCACAGAGTTTTTTCCTTGTACAACCAACATGGGCTCCGGGAGGACGCCGATGCCGTTGCGGTGCTATTGCGTTCCGTCGGCGCGAAGGTCAAGGACCCGATGTCGATGATCTCCCACGAAACAGAGATTCCGAAGGAGAAGATTGAAGCCTATCTTCGCGCGATGACTGCTGGCGGTCTAGCGACCGCACTGACTCGTATCGCCTTTCAGTTTGTGCTAGACAAAGACCAAATGGAGGCCGAGGTTCAGGAACAGGCCAAGTCAACAGCGCTCATGCACATCATGCCGCGGACGATTTACGATGACGACGGCCGAATGGTCGCACACATCGGGACGTATGACGCAGATCCAGAAGGACACGTAGTTCAGCACACCTCACAACGGATGGCAATTGACAGTTTTTTCTTGCGGCGTGTGTTTGAGCGGGTCTTGGATCAGTACAAGCCCGGGCTCGCCGACCTGACGGCGTGCGTGTTTGTCTCTCCGGCGTTCGCGGAACCCCAGCGCCCAATCGTGGAACTCGGCATCAAGGCCTATTTAGAGAATCGATGGGTCGAGTCGACTCACCTGCTCGTCCCGCAGGTCGAAGATGCTCTTCGTACGGTAGTCGAGCAGTCGGGCGACTCCAGCTACAAGCAGGGGCGCAATGGCAGTCTAATGCTGAAGAACTTCGACGATCTGCTCCGCATGGATTGCATTGAGAAAGCGATGGGCCAGAACATTGTTGAGTATTTCCGGATCCTCTTCGTGGATCAACGGGGCTGGAATGTTCGGAACAACGTATGCCACGGCATTTCCCCGGCGAGCGCGTTCGGCGCCGGGCTAGCCGACCGAGTACTTCACGCTGTGCTGGTGCTGGCACAACTAAGGCGCGCTCCGACCACTGACACCGAGACGAGTCCCCCGGCAGTTGCCGATCCACACGCACCGTAACCGGCTCGCGGAAGCCTTGAAAATCGTCGCTTCTACGCTCTTACTCGCGGATCTGCGAGAATTGCCAGGACGTAGGACGCACCCTGAATGGTTTGGTTGATTTCGCCGGCACGCGGTATCCTGGGCATTTGATATACAGATTCGAAGTTGGACTTTGGGATGTTGCGATTTTTGCCGGTTGGTCGGAGGACGTCACCAACTACGTCATATGTGAACGGAAGTCGCCGCGTTCCGGTGTGAAACTCGGTGCCCCGCAATGCGACGATTTTGCTCCAAACTGTCTCGAACATGGATTGTCACTCCGTGTTTGGCTTTCACTCCCCCTGATCCAGCACCGCCATAAACGCTTCCTGCGGGATGTTCACGCTCCCGATCGACTTCATCCGCTTCGTGCCCTTTTTCTGGTTTTCGAGCAGCTTGCGTTTGCGGGAGACGTCGCCGCCGTAGCACTTGGCGAGGACGAATCGCCCGTCGCACCCTCCGATGCAACGGGCGACACGAGTAGGAGGACAGCAGTCTAACGCCGCGGCCAAATCCTTCAATACGGAATACAGACGAGCGCGGCCGCTTTGCGCGTTGCGGCTTCGGGCCTCCTGTTATACCCCACCGTCGTCGCCACCGACGAGTGCCCCATCA
>Ga0154020_10001958_pt1 | contig 25160 bp, 18 predicted proteins | sample Klosneuvirus_201_FD_109709 | JGI IMG/M metagenome (GOLD analysis project Ga0154020, IMG submission 109709) | Active sludge microbial communities from wastewater, Klosterneuburg, Austria - Klosneuvirus_20160825_MG | ecosystem: Engineered > WWTP > Aerobic digester > Activated sludge | place...
AAGAACGAATGGCCATTATGGGAAGTGTTCACTCAGAAAAGAAGTGGCGCTCCCTTCGAACATGCAGGAAGTGTGCATGCTCCCGACAAGGAGATGGCACTGCAAAATGCCAGAGATGTTTATTCCCGCAGGAATGAAGCAACCTGCTTATGGGTTGTCTTATCGGATAATATCACCTCAAGTTCACCTGAAGATGCCGGTGCATTTTTCGAACCTTCGAACGATAAAATTTACCGTCATCCTAATTTTTATAAAACACCTGGGGCTATATTTGAATAGTATCTGCTTAAGTGAAAATAAATAATCTGTTTCATGACTGATAAAATTAAAACAGCGCTTTTCGAGTACTGCTTGCGCTTGGGAGATAGTCCCTTGATACTCGGACAAAGACTTGCTGAATGGTGCGGACACGGTCCTATTCTTGAAGAAGACATTGCACTAACCAATATCTCATTAGACTTTATAGGACAATCCCGAGCCTTTCTCACTTATGCTGGAGAGATTGAAGGGAAAGGCCGAACGGAAGATGATCTTGCCTTCCTCAGAAATGAAAGAGAATTCCGCAATCTGCTTATAACGGAACAACCTAACGGGGATTTTGCACAAACCTTACTACGTCAATTTTTCGTCAGTGCATTTCATTATTATTTCTATTCAGCACTGAAGGCAAGTAAAGACAAAACCATCTCTGCGCTTGCCGAAAAATCACTGAAAGAAGTAACTTATCATCTACGACACAGTTCTGAATGGATAATACGACTCGGAGACGGGACAGAGGAGAGCAAACAACGTCTGGAGAATGCACTTTCTGAACTGTGGAAATACACAGGAGACTTCTTTGATATGGATGCTACAGATGCCTTACTTATTAAGGAAGGCATCGTACCTGATTTGACTACACTCCGAAAAAACTGGATGGAGAAAATTTCAGAAACATTTTCAGCGGCAACCATTTCAATTCCTGAGAACGTATTTATGATGAGTGGCAGCCGAAAAGGAAAACATACGGAGCATCTCGGCCATATGCTTTCTGAAATGCAATACCTGCAGCGATCATTCCCCGGGGCAAACTGGTAAGCTGATTTTTTTCAATGACAATTCAAAAAGAAAAAATCTGGTCAATATTAAAGGAAATTCCTGACCCGGAAATTCCGGTTATAAGCATTGTTGATCTTGGGATTGCGAGAGATGTCCGAATAGAAAACGATAAAGTAACTGTTGATATTACTCCCACCTACAGTGGTTGTCCGGCCATGAATGTTATTGAGAAAGAGATCATTCAAAAAATAAAAGAGACAGGCATAACAGAGGTTGAAATTAAAACAGTATTCTCACCGGTTTGGACCACAGACTGGCTAACTGATGAAGCTAAAGAAAAGCTAAGGGAATACGGCATCGCACCACCTGAAAAAACGAGTACCGACAAATCACTCTTAACAGGAAAACCCAAAATCATTAGTTGTCCGCGATGTGGCTCCGAAAAAACTATTCTCGTAAGTCAATTTGGTTCGACTGCATGCAAAGCACTTTATAAATGTGAAACCTGCTTAGAGCCATTTGATTATTTTAAATGTCATTAAACCTGATTCTAAAATTATGTCAGAGAAATTTGTACTTCATACTAGCGAAAAAGGGATAACACAGATTCACTTAAATCGCCCGGATAAATTTAACAGCTTCAATCGGGAGATGGCAATGCAATTGCAGGAAGCATTGGATATTGCCGGAGAAGACAAAAGTGTGAGGGCGGTCTTCATTACAGGAACAGGCAAAGCTTTTTGTGCGGGACAGGATTTATCAGAAGCAATCGACCCTCAAGGTCCAGGTATCCGCCGAATAGTTGATGAACATTACAACCCAATCATTAAAAAAATACGAAATTTAGAAAAACCTGTTGTCTGCGCTGTAAACGGTGTAGCCGCGGGTGCCGGAGCAAATATTGCACTGGCCTGTGACATAGTTATTGCCGGAAAGAGCGCATCATTTATTCAAGCCTTTAGTAAAATCGGATTGGTTCCAGACAGTGGCGGAACATTTTTTCTTCCAAGATTGATTGGTTTACAAAGAGCCTCTGCATTGATGATGCTTGGAGATAAGGTTAACGCTGATGATGCACTTGCAATGGGAATGATTTACAAAGTGTGTGAAGATTCCAAATTACAGGAAGAAGCTTTTTTCATTGCCACCACCCTTTCTGCCATGCCTACGCGGGGTATCGCATTAACAAAGATGTTGCTAAACCGTTCTTTAAACAATAGTCTCGACGAACAACTGAAAGAAGAAGAAGCTCTTCAGGCTGAGGCCGGAGAAACTTATGACTACAAAGAAGGTGTACAGGCTTTTCTCGATAAAAGAAAACCTGTATTTCGCGGCGAATAATAATCAGAATTAATTCGACCTTCTCTGGCTTGCTGCCGGACGACGGCTGCTACCGTGACTTTGCGGCCTTCCACCCTGCCCTACTTTAGCTCGCTTCGGAGCATGATTGTGGCGTTGTGGTTTTTCTTTTTTATCAGGTAGAGTAAACTGAGTCATTGGGTATGGATGTTCGCTAACCACAGGAATATCCCTGCTGATTAATTTACGAATATCTGCGAGGTACTCCTTTTCTTCAATATCACAGAATGAAAGAGCAATTCCGCTGGCACCGGCACGACCGGTTCTTCCTATACGGTGAACGTAAGTTTCAGGGATATTTGGCAGTTCATAATTTATCACATGTGATAAATCTTCAATGTCGATTCCACGTGCGGCGATATCAGTTGCAACCAGGACACGGGTCTTACCTGCCTTGAAATTGCTGAGTGCACGTTGACGGGCGTTCTGCGATTTATTTCCGTGAATCGCTTCGGCTTCGATACCGGCTTTCTTCACATCTTTAGCCACTCGATCAGCACCATGTTTGGTTCTTGTGAATACAAGCACCGAAGTAATTTTGTCGTTCTTCAGAATATGATTCAACAATGATTTTTTATTTGTCTTATCAACGAAGTAAACAGCTTGCTGTATAGTGTTAGCAGTGGATGAGACAGGAGTCACTTCCACTTTGACAGGATTTGTAAGAATGGTATTTGCCAGTTTTACAATTTCGTTCGGCATCGTAGCAGAGAAAAACAAAGTTTGTCTCTTTACAGGTAATTTTTGGATGATTTTTTTTACATCATGAATGAATCCCATATCAAGCATACGATCAGCTTCATCAAGAACAAAAAATTTAATGTCCTGTAAGTGCACAAATTTTTGATCCATGAGATCAAGTAATCGTCCCGGTGTTGCGACGAGAATGTCGACACCGGCACGGAGTGCATCTGTTTGTGCTTTTTGAGGAACGCCTCCAAAAATGACTCTGTTTCTGATTGGAAGATTTTTTCCATAGGCCGTAAAACTTTCGCCAATCTGGAGAGCAAGTTCACGTGTCGGAGTAAGAATGAGCGCTCTAACCAACTTTTTAGCTTTTGGATCTGCTATCTGAGCATTAAGCAACTGAAGAATTGGAATAGCAAATGCTGCAGTTTTACCGGTTCCGGTTTGTGCGCAGCCTAAAATATCTTTGTGTTCAAGTATACTTGGAATTGTTTGAGACTGAATTGGTGTTGGTGTGGTATAACCCTCAGTTTTAAGGGCTTGACGTATTGGATCTATAAGATCGAGTTTATCGAATGACATGTAATTTTTATAAGGTTTTAAGGGGATTTGTTCGCGGATAATTTAATCAAAAGAGAAAGGTCTCAGAGCGAACGAGATGCAAAGGTACGAAAATCTGTGAGTTATGCACCATGGTGCATGAAAATAAAAAAAGCCCCGTTGAATAACGGGGCTTTCAGTCTTGTTTAGGGAGATTACTTCACTTTAGAAGAAAGTTCAGCACCCGCCTTGAATTTTGCCACTTTCTTAGCAGCAATTTTAATTGGCTTACCCGTTTGTGGGTTACGACCATTACGAGCAGCACGCTTAGCTACGGAGAAAGTACCGAAACCTACAAGCGCAACGCGCTCACCCTTTTTCAGAGTCTTTGAAGTCACAGTCATGAATGCTTCCAATGCGCGACCTGCGTCTGCCTTTGTGATCTTTGCTTCTGATGCCATAGCATCAATCAATTCAGCTTTGTTCATTGCTAATTGTTTTTAGTTGTTGGTTTAAATGACAGTCTAAAAGTAAGTGCGCCATAGAGCCCTTGCAAGTTTCTGAAGGTCAAATGCTCTGATTTGTTGATAAATAGTGGCGTTTGTTGAAAACTTTAGTTCGTATTCCGCTCCAGTAGCTGTTTATCAAAGGTGTATGCATCCCAAACTCACTGATAGCAAAGAAATCCATTTTCTAAAATAGATTAATCCAAAAAAAAATTCTGCTAAGAATAATTTTAAATTTTACAGAGTGAAAATGCACGAAGCTGTCTGTGTATTCATTCGTTCCACTATCTTTGTTTGATAATCTCCACAATGGAAAAATACATCGTCTCTGCCCGGAAGTATCGCCCGGTAACTTTTGATACGGTTGTCGGACAACCATCTATAACTGCCACGCTGAAGAATGCAATACGCACGAATCATTTGGCGCAGGCCTATTTATTTACCGGACCTCGTGGTGTGGGCAAAACCACCACCGCAAGAATTCTGGCAAAGACGATCAATTGTCATAAGATTGGTGAAAATGTTGAAGCATGCAATTCCTGTGATTCTTGTATTGCCTTCAATGAAGGAAGGTCTTTAAACATTTACGAATTAGATGCCGCTTCGAATAACTCTGTAGAAGATATCCGTGCGCTGGTCGATCAGGTGCGATATGCTCCACAGTTGGGTAAATACAAAGTATACATCATCGACGAGGTTCACATGCTAAGTGCGAGTGCTTTCAATGCATTTTTGAAAACACTTGAAGAACCGCCCTCACATGCAATTTTCATTCTTGCGACAACAGAGAAGCAAAAAATAATTCCAACGATCCTTTCCCGTTGTCAGATTTTTGACTTCAACCGAATCAGTGTGGAAGACATTAGTAAGCATCTCGGAGCTATTGCAAAAAAAGAAAAGGTCGAAGCTGAAGAAGATGCATTACACATCATCGCGCAGAAAGCAGACGGGGCACTTCGTGATGCATTAAGTCTCTTTGATCAGCTTGTAAGTTTTGCCGGAGATAAATTAAGTTATAAGCAGGTAATAGAAAATCTCAACATCCTGGATTATGATTATTATTTCCGCTTAACAGATGAGCTGAATGCCGGAAATATTTCAGCTTCACTCATCACCTATAATGAAATTGTCAACAAAGGATTCGACGGACATAATTTTATCAACGGACTGAGCTGTCATTTTCGTGATTTGTTGGTTTGCCTGGATGAAGTTACTCTTCCATTGCTTGAAGTCAGTCCTTCCATCCGGGAGAAATACAAAGTGCAATCCCGTTCATGCAACCTCGCCTGGTTACTAAAAGGACTTGAAATAACTAACACCGCCGATTACCAATTTAAAGCTGCGAAGCACCAAAGACTTCATGTTGAATTGGCGCTCATGAGACTGTGCACCATGAATCCCGGAGCTCAGCCGAGTGCTGAGCCTGCTAAAAAAAAAGTTGAACTAAACACCATCATAGCTTCAAGCCAGGCAAGCTCAGCAAAGGCAACAGTAACACCGACTCAGCCAATAGTGGAAGTCAAGGCAGTGGTAACTGAGGCAAAAATTATCGACAAATCAATTCCGAATCCTGCAATTGAAAAGAAAAGTTCAGCACCTACTTCGGGAAGAAAGTCCATTTCAATTTCAGGAACACTTAGCAGTAAACAAGAAGGAAAGGCTCCGGAACTAAGTCCTGAAACTTTGCCTGATTTAACGAAGCCTTACTCTGAACAGGATTTAATTAATGCATGGAACGACTATGCAAGCGTGCTTCAAACTCAAGGGCGCTTGACCTTGCACGCAGCATTAATCAAAAGACTACCGGAGCATTCGGAAAATTTTAATGTTAAATTTAAAGTTGACAGTGGTGCCGTAGAAAAAGATCTAAATGAGATCAAGCCGGACATGCTGGGATTTATAAGAAAAAAACTTTCAAATTATTCTGTGCAGATTGAAGTAGAAGTGGTTCTTGGTGATGATAGCGGTCAAATTCCTTATACGCCATCTGAAAAATTTAAAAAACTGGCTGAGAAAAATCCATTATTGAATGAGATGAAAAATCAATTTGACCTCGAAATTGATTATTGAAAATTGACTGTTTTATTTTGAAAATTTTGTTTGAATTTCATCTTGAAAAAAGCTTCGTTTTTAGTCAATTTTGATGTCTTTTTTCAGGCCCAAATCCTGATACTTTAAGAAGATCATTAATTCTGCCCGCCATTTTTTGGACTCTTGATAATGTCTTTATTTTCAATAAAATGCAAGGGTAAATCGGTTCATTTCTTTGTAAGTAAATAATGCATTTTGGAGCTTGAAATACTTGTATTAAAGAGGGGGAATTTGTATATTTACAAGCTAGGCAAGCTGATAAAAGATTATCAGCTTTTTTAGAATCCGGGGCTATGCTATTGGCATCGGAAAGGGGGCAAAAAAGGGGGGTAATAATTAAACAGAATGACTGAATTGACAAAAGACCAGGTGGAAAAATCCCAAGACATTACAGCAAACGGTACGAATCACACATCGCAAGAATATTCTGCAGACAGTATACAGGTTTTGGAGGGCCTTGAGGCCGTCCGTAAGCGACCAGCGATGTATATTGGTGATATTGGCGTAAAAGGCCTTCATCATCTCGTATATGAAGTAGTTGATAATTCAATTGATGAGGCACTTGCAGGTCACTGTAAGAACATTAACGTTTTTATCCATCCCGATAACAGTATCACAGTTAAAGATGACGGACGTGGTATTCCAACGGGAATCATTCCAAAAGAAAATAAAAGTGCTCTGGAGGTTGTAATGACCGTTTTACATGCCGGTGGAAAGTTTGACAAGGATTCCTATAAAGTATCCGGAGGTCTTCACGGTGTGGGTGTATCATGCGTAAACGCCTTATCGACACATTTAAAAGTTACGGTGTACGGAGGTGGAAAAAGACATACACAGGAGTATTCATGTGGGAAACCACTGTACCCCGTAAAATTCGAAGGAGAAACAAATCTTCATGGAACGGATGTTACCTTTTTACCGGATACTTCGATATTCACTTCAGGAATATATCATTTTGACACGCTAGCTACTCGTTTGCGCGAACTCTCATTTCTGAATAAAGGGATAACACTGACCATTACCGATGAACGTGAGAAAGATGCAGAAGGAAATCATCCATTCGAATCATTTCTCAGTCAGGGTGGATTGAAAGAATTTGTAAGCTACCTCGATGCGAACCGCGAACGATTAATTCCGGAGCCTATCTATATGGAAGGAGAACGGGCAGGTATACCTGTTGAAGTTGCTATGCAATACAATACTTCCTTCAATGAAAATATCCATTCATACGTAAATAATATTAATACGCATGAAGGAGGTACTCACCTTGCAGGATTCCGCAGAGCTTTAACACGCACATTAAAATCTTACGCGGACAAATCCGGACTTTTAGAAAAATTAAAATTCGAAATAAGTGGAGATGATTTCCGTGAGGGAATGACTGCTATAATTTCTGTTAAAGTTGCCGAACCACAATTCGAAGGCCAGACTAAAACCAAACTAGGGAATAGTGAGGTGATGGGTGCAGTTGATCAGGCAGTAAGTGAAATGTTAAGCAATTACCTTGAAGAACATCCTCGCGAAGCCAGACAAATTGTCGATAAAGTTATTCTTGCTGCTACTGCAAGACATGCTGCCCGCAAGGCACGTGAAATGGTTCAGCGTAAAAACGTTTTAAGCGGAAGCGGACTTCCGGGAAAACTTTCCGATTGCTCCGATAATTCCCCTGAAGCCTGTGAGTTGTTTTTAGTTGAGGGAGACTCGGCCGGTGGTACAGCGAAGCAAGGTAGAAACAGAAGATTCCAGGCAATTCTTCCGCTCAGAGGTAAAATCCTCAACGTAGAAAAAGCAATGGAATACCGCATCTATGATAATGAGGAAATACGGAACATCTTCACCGCCATGGGAGTATTCCGTGACGAGAGTAAAGAAGGTCGTCCGCTTAATATGGATAAAATCCGTTACCACAAAATTGTCATCATGTGTGATGCCGATGTGGATGGTAGCCACATTACGACTTTAATATTAACATTCTTCTTCCGTCACATGAAAGAGATGATCGAAGAAGGTTACTTATACATTGCCACTCCACCACTCTACCTCCTGAAAAAAGGAAAAGAACAACAATATGCATGGAATGAAGAAGAGCGACTTGCTGCTATTAAACGCATCGCAGGAGAAGGAAAAGCTGACAGTGTGCATGTACAACGTTACAAGGGTCTCGGAGAAATGAATGCCGAACAGTTATGGGAAACCACGCTGAACCCTGAGACTCGTACATTAAGAAAAGTTACTATTGACAGCGCCGCCGAAGCAGACCGGATTTTTTCCATGCTGATGGGCGATGATGTTCCACCAAGAAGAGAATTTATTGAGAAGAACGCGAAGTACGCCAAGATCGATGCTTAATCTTTAGTTTAGGGGAATAAGAAAAAGGGAGACAAAATTGTCTCCCTTTTTCTTTATATCAATTTCAAATTATTGTTCAAGTTCTTTGAATGCCATCCATGTCATCAAGCCGACCCCTGTCTCGAGAGCTGTCTCGTCGATATCAAAAGTAGAAGTATGAACCGATGAAGTAATTCCTTTTGATTCATTTCTCACTCCAAGACGATAAAAACAGGCGGGAAGTTCCTGAGAGTAAAAAGCAAAATCTTCTGCCGCCATCCAGATTTCAAGTTCTTCAATATTTTCTTTGCCAAGGAATTCTTCGGAGTAAGCTCTCAGCCGGTCCGTAAGCTTGTCATCGTTCACAAGAAAAGGATAACCACGCACGATATTAAATTCACAGGATCCACCCATACTTTCAGCAATTCCTTCGGCCATTTTTTTCATGTGACGATGAGCTTCATCGCGCCATTTTTCGTCAAGCGTCCGGAAGGTTCCTTCCAAAGTCACCTGATCAGGAATCACATTCGTAGCTCCGTTGGCAATTACTTTTCCAAAAGAAAGTACTGAAGGCAATGAAGGCTTGGCAAGACGACTGACAATCTGTTGTAATGCAACAAGAATCTGGGCGGTGATCATTACCGGATCCACACCGAGATGAGGCATGGCACCATGTCCACCTTTTCCCTTTACAGTAACATAAATCTCATCGGTGCTGGCCATGTACAAGCCTTTTCTAATACCAATCTTACCCGCCTGAATTTGTGGCATTACATGCTGCCCTATCACCGAGACCGGTGCAGGGTTTTTCAACACACCCTCTTTAATCATCATTGATGCTCCGCCCGGAAGTTTTTCTTCTCCCGGTTGAAAAATGAGTCTGACTGTTCCTTCAAATTCACTTCTCATTTCATTGAGAATCTTAGCGACTCCCAGGAGTGAAGAAGTATGTACATCATGTCCACAAGCATGCATCACTCCCGGAACGGATGAAACATAGTCAGTCTTATTGGTTTCCTGAATAGGTAATGCATCCATATCGGCACGCAATGCAATGGTTTTCTTTGATGGATTTTTGCCCTCTACATGAGCGACAACACCCGTATTTGCCATCCGCTTCACATTCGTAATTCCAAAGGACTGCAATTTCTCTTCAACAAATTTTTGGGTATTAAATTCTTTGAAAGACAATTCTGGATTCTTGTGAAGATGTCTCCTGAAAGAAACTGTCTCAGTTTGGTATTGCTTTGCCAGTGATTTTATTTTTTCTTTTATCATAGTTAGACAAGTTCTATATGGCTACATAATCCTGATTAAGTTGGCAGCCGAATTTGTGTGAATCAAGAAATCAGATTGAAAAAATATTAATCAGAAATCGAGGCCAAGGGAAAAATAAAACTTGTAAGGTTGAATTGTTCTATTCTCCACACCCCAGGCCCAATCTGCTCTGATAAAATATCCAAGTAATCTGCTTCGTAATCCAAAACCAAAACCTCCAACGATTGGCTCATTCTGACTGATTAATGTGATTACGAAAGGTTGTTGTACTACGGTGGAATTATTCAATGCATTTGTTGAGTCATATGGCGATGAACCATTCCATGCCGTGCCTATATCCCCGAATCCAACCACCTGAAAATTGCGCACGAAGTCAGATTTGATCGGGCGGTTAAGCAGGTATTTAAATATAGGAACCCTCAGCTCACTGTTGAGAAGAACAAAGGTATTTCCATTGCGTATATTCTGATCAAAACCTCTCAGATTTGAAGCAAGGGCTTGGAAATAATAATTCTGAGAGTAATCAATAGGCGTACTTTCATTGAACTTCGGAACAATCCAATTATCTGTCGCTCCCATGTAATATATCAACTTCTCCTTACCAAAGGAAGTGCTGGCAGCAATCCGATTTGCCCAGATTATCTCGCGATGAATTTTCTCGTAGTGTCTGAAATCTGTTCCAAGAATTACCATTCCGGTATTTCCAACATCGGCCTGCCTGTAATATTCTGCAAAAAATTTTCCTCGCGTACCATTGTATAGGTTGACGCCTGTATTCAGTGTATTATCGAAAACATATTCCAGCCTGCCACTCAGCCAGTGCAAATAATCTTCCGGGATAGTGAGCGATTGAAAATCTGTTGCAAGAATTGTAAGACGGTCATTCCTGTATGCAACAGATGCTCTCACGCTGGAGACATCATTAAAAGGATATTTGCCATTAACACGAAGTTCATGTGAATGTAACTTGGCTCCGAACTGAGGAAGCAACAAGGCCTGCCTGTAAAAGACCACCTCTTTATCAAGACGGTGTTTAAGGTTCTCATAACTCATAAAATATTCATTGGAGTTCAAGTCACCTGCAATTTTAAAGCCGCCCGTAATCCGAAAGTCTTCCAACAAATCACTTATCCCCAATTTGAAGAAACCGTTCAGACCCGGATTATAATAAATGGCTCCCCCACCGGTAAATAATTGATAGGACTGATTGAGAAGTGTATTATCCAGCTGGCTCACAAAATAATTCGAGGAGAAGGCTGTCTCGTAGTTTCTTTGTTTAGGAAGGGGTTGCAGCAAGGACCCGGTAGTATCCTGTTTTACATCAGAACTAATTGCAGCCGCTTGTTGAGCGCGCTCCCTTTCTCTCTTCTTTTCTTTTCGGCTTTGTGATTTGGGAAAATCACTTTGGAAGACATAATTCTCAATGTCAACCATGTTCGTATCCGTCAAACTTGATTTAACACTATCAATGGCATCATCTGGTTTTGGCGGTACATCACGTAAGGCATCATTCAATTCCTGATCACGCAATTCTTCATTCCGATAAAGAGTTTTAGGCAGCTGTAAGCTTGATAAAGAGTTCGCCGCTTTTCGTTCATTCAACATTTTCACTTTTCCCTTGTCAAAAAATATCTGACTCACCCTGGTCTTTGACGAGTTTACATCATGTTGCAGGATATTGCGGGAATAATTCGATTGAGGAGCAGATTCAACAACCATTCTATAATGTTCAACGGTGTCAACATAAGCCAAAGCACTATCGAGATGTGCCAGATACCGGTTTACAACCCCGCTCTCATCACTGAGATAAGCAATGTTGGCAGAATCATATGGCATTGGTTGTGTCTCGTTAAATTCAGGGGTATTGGTGATACGCCTCAATACATTCGACCCTCCTTTATAATCGTAATAAAACACATCCATATTATTTTTCTCAGGAAGTAATGGAAGTACTTCAGCACTCAAAGTATCATTCACCCGGTTGCTTGAAAAAACGATGGCAGAAGAATTATTAATGAAGCGTGGATTCAGGTCATCATAAAAGTCTTTCGTAATCTGTTGGTAGGTGCGTGTGCGAAGATTGTAAACAAAAATATCACTTTGTCCTTTTTGTACTCCGGAAATCAACAGCAACTGTCCATCATCTGAATAAGAAAAGTCGAGTATCTTTTCAAAGTTAAAAAGCTTACTCTGTTCATATTTTTTTGTTCTGATGGTATAAGTTCCCATCCAAATAAATCCCTTTTTCTCTCTGATAATTGTGAGCACTTCTCCGCTCGGGTGAAAGGCTAAAACCGGAAAAGTTACATCGGTCTCCTGAGAGTAAGAGCGGTAACCGCTTTTCAAAATCCTCTTTGAACGATTTTTGGTTTCATCATACAACATAACCTTGTACCTGCCGAGGTCATTCCTGACGTATGCACTATAGCGTCCATCACGGCTGGTGCGGAGCTGAGCGTAATTGAATCGCGTCTTAGGCCTCTTTACAATACCTCTTGCCGGAAGTGTATCTGTTCCCCGGTCACTGTTTAGGTATCTGTTCTTCATTGCATCTTGCCAGGTAGAGGAAAGCTCCTTCATATTTTGCCCAAGCACATACATGAATCCGCTTTCAATATTCCGGTTAATACGGGTCATGTAAATTAAATTCGAAATGGAAGATTCGCTATACGTATCTACTACATATTTCCAAATTGAATGTCCGGCAATGACAGCGTCATCACCGCTTAGATGATTAAACTTAAGGTAACGCTTTGTAATAATTCCATCCCGCATTTTATTATCGAGATCTACATTCCAGCTTCTGGATACGTAGGATATCAGTCCATTCAAATACCAATCGGGTAAGGTGAGCAGGGCTGAGTTTTGAATTCGCTCTCTTACATCTCCACCATACATGATCTGATCAAGTAGTACGCGAGCTATACCGGCTCGTATCTGTTCTGTGAGTTTTTGATGATCCCCATCGAAATAAAGAAATACTTTATTTCCTACAATTTTAGTTGAACCACCGGTATTGTTATTTGTCTCGTCAGTTTGAAGCCCGATATTGCTTTGCTTTGCATCACTTAATTTATTGTAAATGATGAATTGAATCCTCCCATCCAGCTTATAATCAAATAGCTTTTCAATTTCTTCCAGATGTGTATCTGCTGTTCGACCCGTGAATGCGGCAAGTTCCAAGCCTCCCAGATAATAGTAAGTATCGAAATGTTTAAACTTCATAAAGGACCAGAAGCGTTGATCGTACTGAACCCGGTTCTTCCCAAACTGCATTTCGTAGCCACTATAAAACTGAGCCTGAGAATGGGAACTGAAAAGAAATAAGAAAGCTGTGATCAGTAGGCAACTGATCTTGGCGATAAAAAATGACTTCTTGTGAAGAAACATAATCAGGCTAAAATCCGGAAAGACAGAATAAAGGCGAATGTAAGGTTTTTTAAGCATAAAACCTGCCGCAATTTATTCGAATTGTAACATTTTCGTCATCAATTATCATGATTTTTTACCCGAAAATGTGTCCTATGTTTGTAGTAAATTGCAGCATGATAAAAGTTGAATCTTTCGCCTTCAATCCATTCGAAGAAAATACATATATCTTATCAGACGAGACTGGTGAAGCTGTCATTATTGACCCTGGATGTTATGATCCAGACGAAAAGAATATTCTTGCTGCCTACATCGAAAAAAACAAACTTAAGCCTGTCAGGTTATTGCTAACCCATGCGCATATTGACCATATCTTGGGGAATAATTTTGTTAGCTCCCGCTACAAGCTGGAAATTGAAATGCATGCATCTGATGTTGATTTATTATTATCGGCACCTATGTACGGACAGGTTTGGGGTATTCAGGCAGAGCCTTCTCCTGAGCCTTCGATTTTGTTAAAAGAAGGTGACCTTGTAAAATTTGGCAAGTCGGAACTGAAAGTTTTATTCACTCCCGGCCATAGTCAGGGAAGTATTACATTTTATTCCGAAAAAGAAAAGTTTGTCATTGTGGGAGATGTTCTTTTTCATCGTAGCATTGGAAGGACTGATCTTCCCGGTGGAAATCATGAAGAATTAATAAAAAGTATAAAAACGAAATTACTTCCTCTGGGCGATAATGTAAAAGTCTATTCAGGACATGGACCGGAGACTAACATAGGAGCGGAGAAAAAATATAATCCTTTTTTGCAGGATTAGAAAGCGACCTTTATACAATTATCTTCAGGCAAAAAAAACATCCAGTGACATAGAGAGCTTTACACCTGCGTCAACAGCCATAATTGTAAGGAAGCCGATCTCCTCTTTGTATTTTTTGATGTTAGTGCTAACAATAATTAAATAAGCCAACAAAGAAATCACGGAAAGCAATCCAACCAAATCCATATGAGGCAATCTTTGTATTGCGTAAACATTGATAAAAATCAAGGGAACTGCTGTGAGTCCGATTAATAATTTCTTTCCCTTTACAATCGGTTGTTTTGTTTGCGCATAAATTATCGCGAGGAAACAAGTAAGTGCAAAAACCAAAATTCCTGCATTATCAAAATTATGGATGGGAACAAAAGTAAGTGAGATTGCTACTAAAAGTCCGCCTGTAATGAGCCTTACAAATTGATCCCTGATTACGAAATAATGAATAAGGCCAAATACACCTGCGGCAATCATTATATATTTATAGGTCATGCAATATTTTTTACGAATTAACGGAAATCTTCTCCATTATATTCTTGAAAGAATAAACTTTTCAACCTCTGCAGAATTCCATTTTTGCTTGATATTATTCATTTTCATTACCTCATTCATAATTCCCTCCTGCCTTTGTCCGCTTTTCAGAGCTTCAGCATAAGGAATATGGCTGAAAGTAACTTGTGAGTATAGGGGCAGCCATTTGTTAGGATGCTTTTTGTGTATGTGTGCTTCAATTTTTTTTCTCAATAAAAATTCAGAGTGACCTACTTTATCACGCATTTCGAAAAAATTCATCACAGCCAGTTCGGCAATAGCATCTGCATTGGGTTTTCTTGAACGCTCAAATTCAGGAAGAATTTTTTTCCAGTCATCATTATGTTTTTTCATTAATGAATTGAGTACCGTGCAATCTTCAAAACCACAGTTCATCCCCTGACCATAAAATGGCACCAATGCATGTGCCGCATCTCCAATCAGACAAGCCTTATCTTCCAATGCCCATGGAAAACATTTTACAGTAACGAGTGAACCGGTCGGGTTGCTGAAAAAATCATCGAGCAAACCAGGCATGAGCGGAACTACATCAGGGAATACACGCTGGAAGAAATTTAAACATTGCTTGGGAGTACTGATAGACTCAAAGGAGTCTTTTCCTTTGTATGGAAAAAACAATGTACATGTAAAACTCCCATCCAGGTTTGGAAGTGCGATCAGCATATACCCGCCTCTTGGCCAGATGTGCAAAGCATTTTTCTCGAGCAGGAATGAATTGTTTTGGCCGGCCGGAATCAATAACTCCTTATAACCATGATCCAGGTAGCTCTGTGAATATTCAAATCGATCAGAATTGAGTTGCATGTGCAAACGAGCAACTGAAAATGCTCCGTCAGCCCCGAAAAGTAAATCTGTTTCAACGCTGAAACTTGAGGCATCTTCCTGATTCTCGAACCAGGCAGATTTATTATTCAAATCAACAGCAGTACACTTTTCATTGAAGAGAATAGTAACACCATGCTCTTCCGCTTTGGTCATCATTTCTGCATTGAGCACTCCTCTTGATGCTGCATAAATTGATTGTCCTTTTTCTGCATAAGGCTGAAAGGTCAGCGATTTATCCATTCCGTGAATCATTCGACCATGCATGGGAATAGATATTTTCCTAACTGCCCTATCGATACCCACTCCTTGTAATCCTTTCCACCCTCTGTCACTCAGAGCAAGGTTGATTGAACGCCCGGCAGAAATTTCTGTCTTACGCATATCCGGTCGTCGTTCGTAAATGGTCACCTTATAACCTCGCTTAGCCAGATAAATGGATAATAAGCTTCCTACAAGTCCGGCTCCCAGAATTAAAACCTCTTTTGCTCTGGGCTTCTCACTTACTTTCCCGATCAGCTTTGTTTTAGAGATTTTGCTCTTTGCAGGCTTAATGCGAGGCTTACGTTTGGGATGAGATTTCGGTCCGGGATTATTTCCCGGCTGCTTAGCTGCTTTAGCCTTATCTTTTTTGGAGGATATAGCTCTTGGATTAACTTTTACTTTCGGCTTTCTTTTATTTTTCATCAGATCTTATCTATAACAAATCTCTTATTAAGCGAACGAAGATACATGCAGCACTATACAAGTTCTTGCAATAATTTCCCGAACGTGAACACATCCATAAAGGAATTATAGAGTGGAACGGGGGCGACACGAATCACATCGGGTTCTCTCCAATCCACAATTATCCCAGACTCCGTTAGTTTCCGGTACACATCTTTGCCTTTCTCCGATAGAACCAAGGATAACTGACATCCCCTCTCTGCTGGTTCCAAAGGAGTGATGATTTTAATGGACGGGGACTTTCCGGCAGACACACTTTTTTCATTTATTTCTTCAATAATTTTCTCAAGAAATCCGGTGAGTTTCTTGCTTTTCTCATTCAGTCTTTCCATTCCGGCTTCCTGAAAAATATCAAGAGAAGCTTTTAAAGCAGCCATGCCTAAAACAGGTGCATTGCTTAACTGCCAGGAGCGCGCTCCCTCTGCGGGTTCGAAATTCCTTGGCATCTTAAAACGTGTTTCAGGATCATTTCCCCACCAGCCTGCAAAACGAGGAAGGGATTTATCATGCGCAAATTTTTCATGCACAAATATTCCGGAGACACCACCCGGGCTGGCATTTAAATATTTATAGCTGCAGAAGCAGGCAAAATCAACATCCCAGTCATGCAATTTAAGTGGAACATTTCCGGCAGCATGAGCAAGATTATATCCGACGGTAGCACCAACCGCATGAGCGGCTTTGGTGATGCGGTCTATGTCGAAAAATTGTCCGGTGTAATAGTTTACTGCACCAAGCATCACGGTGCATAAACTATCTTTATTATTCTCGATGGAATTAAGAATATCGTCTGTTCTCAGAGTATACTCTCCTTCCCTCGCCTGCAAAGCAATCAAGGCATCATCAGGATCGAAGCCATGAAAAGATGCTTGCGATTGAAGTGCATAAAGATCAGATGGAAAGAGATCATACTCACATAAAATTTTATATCGCGTTTTAGTAGGCCTGTAAAAAGACACCATCAACAAATGCAGATTAGTTGTCAGAGAATTCATTGCAACAACTTCTACAGGTTTAGCTCCGAGTACGGATGCAATCTGTTCCGTCAAAATATCCTGGTATGAAAACCAGGGATTCCTTGCATGAAAATGTCCTTCAACACCCCATGTTGCCCAATCTTCCAACTCTTTCAGTACAAAATCCTGGGTAGTCTTTGGTTGCAGTCCCAGTGAGTTGCCGGTGAAATAAATCACATCTTTTCCATGCATTTGCGGAAAATAAAAGCGGTCTCTGAAGCTACGAAGCGGGTCTTTTTGATCCATCTCCATGGCAAAGGCCCGGGAGTTAATAAAATTTGTCATAAATCGTCAAAGGGTGTTTTTATCGTGTAAAGGTGGGAGAATTTTTTGAAATACTTTCCTGTTGCTAAAGAGTTCGGTAAATTGCAGCCTGATTAGAACAAATTACATTTTTTTTTACAAAACATCATGAAAAGAACTCAATCTCAGGCACTCTATAATAAAGCTTTAACTTATTTTCCTGGTGGGGTGAATTCACCGGTTCGTGCATTTCGTTCTGTGGGCGGTACTCCCCTGTTCATTGAAAAAGGTGATGGTTGCCATATCTGGGATGCCGATGATAATAAGTATATTGATTTCTGCGGTTCTTGGGGCCCATTGATTCTTGGACATAATGCTAAGTCAATCAGAGAAAGCATCATCCGTGCAGTTGAAAACGGAACATCTTTTGGAGCACCTACCCGTCATGAGAATGAACTTGCAGAATTGATATTGCAACATAACCCTTTTCTTGAAAAAATCCGATTTGTAAGTTCGGGGACAGAAGCAGTGATGTCGGCATTAAGATTAGCACGAGCAGTAAGTGGAAAATCTGTAATTATAAAATTTGAAGGATGTTATCACGGACACGTTGATTCATTACTGGTAAAAGCCGGAAGCGGCCTCAGCACATTTGGAATTTCATCTTCTGCAGGAATACCGGAAGCAGTAGCTGCCGATACAATTGTACTTCCCTTAAATGACATGCGTGCAATAGAAATTGCCATCTCAGATTATAAAGATGATATTGCTGCCATAATTATAGAACCCATTCCGGCTAATAATGGTTTGCTTATTCAAACAAAAGAATACCTCGAATTTCTAAGAAAGATTTCGAAAGAGAACAATATACTTCTCATTTTCGATGAGGTTATTTCGGGGTTCAGGATCGGATTTACCGGTGCTGCGGGTTACTATGGAATTCAACCTGATATTCTGACCTATGGAAAAATCATTGGAGGTGGCATGCCGGTCGGAGCCTATGGTTCCAGTGCAGAAATCATGTCACGCATTTCACCGGATGGAGATGTTTATCAGGGAGGAACTTTGAGCGGAAATCCGGTTGCTATGTCTGCAGGTATTGCGCAAGTCCGTGCTTTGTTGCAAGGTGATTTTTATGAAAAGCTGGAAAAGAAAACCAATTCATTTGCAAATGCATTGAATGCGTATGCCGAATCTAAAAATTATCGATTCAAAGTTTTTTCAATCGGTTCAATATTTTGGTTTGCTTTTACTGATCAGAAACATGTACGGGATGCCAATCAGATTGAAGCTGAAAGCATGGCATATTTTAAAATACTTCACCGTGAACTTTTGGAAAAATCAATCTATCTGGGTCCGTCCGGATATGAGGTTGGATTTATTTCAGCTGCACATTCCGAAAAAGATTTAGAGCAAGCCGTCACAGCCATCTGTAGCTCCCTTGATACGGTTTTTGCAGAACTACCTGAAGGGATTACCAAAATTTAACAGTGCCCAGATTCCTTTTTTCTCTTCCTTCTTCTGCCGAACATTTATTTCATGGGCGAGTTGTATTAAGCCCTTGTGCTTATTCTTAATTAACCAGGCAACAGCCACCTTGTTCCCGCGGGAAGCATCGACAAAAGCAGATAATTCCCGATGTCCGGATCGAATTAAAAATATTTTTGCGTTATCTGCTCCTGATAAACCATCAACAGTAGCTGCAAGCACTCTTTGCCCGTTTTGGAGTAACCATTCGAAGGATTTTTCCTTCCCTTCAAAAGCCCAATGAAACTCAACCCATTCTCGGTAATTATGCTCAAGCAACCATTCACGGGATTGTTTGTCGTCATCCCTGAATAATTTTACCAGTTCAGTATATACTTCGTCAGGATAGTTTTTCATTGTTATTCAAAGATACAAATACCAAGAGAAATTGTAAAATCATGAGGCCATCTACATAAAATTTGCAATAAAAGTCAGTAGGTTCTTCCTGTGAATACACGACCAATAGTATTGAAAGTACAGATACCATCAGCATGGCAAGCATACCGTAAACGGAAATCAATCCAATTGTTTCAAAGTATATCTGAATAAATATTCCAAGCAGTAAAGCGATAAAACCCAATAGTTTTGCCCTTTTTATACCCATTACAACAGGAATCGTTCTTAAGCCCCTCGATTTTTCAAGTTGCATATCACGGATTTCGAAAGGAATACACAGTGCAAAAATGAACAAGCAAACAAATAAAAACTGCAGAAGCAAAATTTTCATTTCCGGATAGATTCCGGCCTCGGCAAAGGGAATTAGCACTGCCATGATTGCCCAAGAAATCGAAATCGCACTTAATTTAAACACAAAAAACTCTCTTGTCCTGATTCTTTTTCCTTTCCAAACTATGAGTGGTACAGAATATGAAAAACTGATTAATGCAATGATCGAAAACAGAAAAAGCAGGCTGAAAGAAAGTTTGAAGACCAGCCAAAAAGCTGTCATGGTACAAGTGAGTAACAGGAAAGATTCTGCTACAGAAAATCGCAGACTAAGCAAGGAACTTTTCAGAGTTTTTAATGAAGCGAAATCAAGCTTTGCCGATATATCATGGAAATTGTAATAAATTATTGTTGCGCAAAAAACGAGAATGGACGCCGTTGAAATCTCGAGGGGAAGCCCATTGATTAGACGGGTGGTTTCGAAGAGAGCTAAGGCGCAAAATCCGATAAATATATTTTTAAAAATTAAAAAACGAAAGAATGTGTTGAGTGCCACCACGAAACCACTTTATGATTTGCCTTAATAGCAATGCAAAATCCCAAACAAAATTATAAGCGATAAATTGAGCGGGAAATAAATAAACTCCCGATCAATAAATGATAGGCAAGCCAACAACCAGCAACACAAAACCTGCAAGGCCACTAAGCATTGCATTTCTGATTTTTCGATCGCGCGCCTTGCGTTCATAACCCTCGCGGTATTCAGGGAGTGCTACCAGATTCGGATCAGAAAAAGCTATATTTCTGGGATGACATTTCAAGGCCTTGTCATAATTTTTTACAGCTGCATTGTACTTGGATTTTGACTCTTCATATGCGGCAAGTGCTTCTGCCGAACTTTCTCCTATCGGGGCTACCGGCATTGACATGGCATCAAGGACTGATTTAGTTTCCTGTAATCTATTCTGTCGTTTGAGCCGGTTGGAAAGATTTGGTGTAAAGGAACCCATAATAGTTGCATACAAAGGGGGAACAGCCAGACCATAAAATCCAAGCAATCCGGCCCCGGCACCTAATCCAAAGCCAAGACCCTTATTAAAATTATTCTTGTAGTATTTGTCAGCGTCCTGTTCTCCCTTAATAAAAAGTCGCATCTGATCCTGTGTAAATTCCATAGGGTCAAGAGAATCCGGACGATAAATCACCCGTTCAGTGCCATCGCTATATTTAACTGAAAAAATCCTCAATGGATCCATCGTCCTAAATTTAGATTTTTTCTTCTTAACGACCCCGTTCTCCGATGCCGGACTTGAAGTAATTTGTTCTCCCCCTTTCGGAACTTTTCTATAGGCCACCCTGTACTCCTGAAAATCAACACTTAGAACGGGAATCACACGGCCATTGATCAAAACAAGAGTATCCTGTCCATGTGCCTGAACACCGAAAATGAAAATAGAGGCTAAAAGAAGCAACTTTCGAAACATAAGTCAGATATATCGATCTGCTCCAAAACTACAATAAAATCATTCATTTATGAAGGAATAATAAATGCCGAAAGAAGTCCTTTATGAACAAGGTCAATATTCATTACCTTTGCAGCCATAAAATTATATGCGTATGTCTTCAACAAATTTCCGCTCCCGTCATATAGGCCCGGATGAAACCGACTTGCAACTTATGTTGAAAGTTATCGGTGTTTCGTCTATTGACCAATTGATGAAAGAAACCGTTCCATTTGCGATCCGATTGAAAAAAAACCTTGAATGGCCGGAACTCAGTGAGCAGGAATTTCTGGAAGAATTAAGAACGATTGCTTCAAAGAATAAAGTCTATAAGAACTATATAGGATTAGGGTATTACGGAACACATGTACCCGGGGTAATTCAAAGAAACATTCTTGAAAATCCGGGATGGTACACGGCTTACACGCCGTATCAGGCAGAAATATCACAAGGCCGCCTGGAAGCATTGTTGAATTTTCAGACTATGGTTATGGATCTAACCGGTATGGAATTGGCAAATGCATCCCTACTCGATGAAGCATCTGCCGCTGCCGAGGCCATGCATATGTTTTTTGCAAGCCGCTCTAAAGAATCGATTCAGAAAAACACCAGAAAATTATTTGTATCAGACGATTGCTTTCCACAGACAATCGATGTCCTGAAAACCCGATCAGAGCCTCTCGGTATTGAATTAGTTATTGCTGACCCCAACACACCGCTTGATGATACCTATTTCGGAGCCATCCTTCAATACCCCGGTAAAAATGGCCAGATAAAAAATACTGCCGACTTCATTACTCAGGCAAAAAAACATTCCATTCAAATTGCAGTAGCATCAGATCTCATGGCGCTAACTCTCCTTAGCCCCCCGGGTGAATGGGGTGCAGATGTAGTCTTTGGGAACTCACAACGCTTTGGAGTACCATTCGGATATGGCGGTCCTCATGCAGCTTTTTTTGCGACGAAAGAGATTTACAAACGCGACATCCCGGGTAGGATCATCGGCCTCTCTCTTGATTCACACGGGAATCGTGCTTTGAGAATGGCTTTACAAACACGTGAACAACATATCCGCAGAGATAAAGCCACTTCAAATATTTGCACAGCCCAGGTTTTGCTTGCAGTGATGGCCGGAATGTATGCGGTATATCATGGACCCGAGGGCTTGAAAAAATTAGCAACAAGGATTCATAACTATGCTAAAAGAGCATCAGCCACACTGAGCCGTATAGGATACACTCAGATGAATGATGCATATTTTGACACGATAAAATTTGACTGTGGCAATGACGCATCAAAAATATTTCAGAACGCTCTTGATCAAAAGATTAATCTGAGAAGGGTCGGTGAAGACCAAATGGTAATGAGTTTTGATGAAACAACCACAGAGAAAGATTTTCTTAACCTGATGGAGATATTTGCAAGAGCTAAATCTATTCAGGCAGAAAAAAATACTGAAGCCGACTTGAAAGAGGTCATTACCGGCAAGAACAAACGAACTTCCGGCTTCCTTTTACATCCTGTTTTCAACACACATCATAGCGAAACTGAAATGTTACGTTATATAAGCATGCTTGAAAAGAAGGATCTTTCTTTGAATCATTCTATGATTGCTCTTGGCTCCTGCACGATGAAACTTAATGCCACAACTGAAATGGTACCCTTAAGTTGGCCGGAATGGAATTCAATTCACCCCTTTGCGCCCATTGATCAAGCATCAGGCTATCAGCAAATGATTAAGGAACTTGAGGACTATCTGTGTAAGATTACCGGATTTGATGCTGTATCCCTGCAACCAAATTCCGGTGCTCAGGGAGAGTATGCCGGACTGTTAGTCATCAGGGCTTATCACCATTCCCAAGGACATGCACACAGAAATATTGTATTGATTCCATCTTCGGCTCATGGAACTAATCCGGCTAGTGCAGTAATGGCAGGAATGAAAGTTGTCGTCGTAAAATGTGATGATCACGGTAACATCGACATCGGAGATCTTCGTAAAAAAGCAGAGGAGCACAAGCACGATTTATCTGCACTCATGGTTACTTATCCGTCAACTCATGGAGTGTTTGAGGAAGGAATAACGGAGATGACTAAAATAATTCACGATTGCGGGGGACAGGTTTATATGGATGGCGCCAATATGAATGCGCAGGTCGGCCTTACAAATCCGGCAACCATCGGGGCAGATGTCTGCCACCTCAATCTTCACAAAACTTTTGCCATTCCTCATGGAGGAGGTGGGCCGGGAATGGGTCCAATTTGTGTTGCAAAACATTTAACAAACTTTCTTCCATCACACGCAGTAATTAAAACAGGAGGAACAACTCCGGCCGTTTCAGCAGCTCCCTGGGGAAGTGCAAGTATTTTACTTATATCCTATGCCTATATCCGATTGCTCGGAGGCGAAGGAGTAACCGATGCAACACGCTATGCAATTTTAAATGCCAACTACATTAAGGCAAAATTAGAAAATCACTATTCTATCCTTTATGTAGGAAGTCAAAACCGGGTAGCACACGAGATGATTGTTGATTGCAGAATGTTTAAAAACTCAGCGGGTATTGAAGTTATTGATATTGCAAAGCGCTTAATGGATTATGGATTTCATGCTCCGACAATGTCATTTCCGGTGCCCGGAACTGTGATGATTGAGCCAACGGAAAGTGAATCCAAAACCGAACTTGATCGCTTCTGTGATGCAATGATTTCAATCAGAAATGAAATCTCAGAAATAGAAAAAGGAATAAGCAACAAAAAAGATAATGTTCTCATTAATGCACCACATACGGTAAGAGAATTAACGAAAGACACCTGGGAGCATAGCTATACAAGAAAAAAGGCAGCATACCCTTTATCTTATTTAAAGGATAACAAATTCTGGCCTTCAGTAGGAAGGGTGGACAATGCCTATGGTGACAGAAATCTGGTTTGTGCCTGTCCTCCAATTGAATCCTATGCGGAGGAGGTTATTTCCTGATTAATAATCAGTAATATCTTATTGCCAAATTAAATAATTAGTAATTTACCAATATATTTGAATGAGCAACCCACATTTAGCCGTTGAAAACCTTATCAGGCTTGTGTTTGCAGATATTTGTATTTAGCCTACATTTGAGACCCTGAAACAATCAAAACCATCAATAAATGAAAAATTCTACTCGTATTTTTACCTTGCTTGCCTGTGTACTTAGTTCGTACCTGGGTTTTGCTTCCACCGGCCTGCCTAGTCAAAATTCAGGCAGTACAAAAACAACGAATTTATTTAAAGCGATCCCCGCTGCAAATCTTATGCAGTCAGTTCCATTTTATATGGAAGATTTCAGCAGTGGTGTTCCTGCAAACTGGCAAATAACAGACAACGCCGGAAATGGTCTAGTGTGGAGTTGGACTACAACCGGTGCCTTTTCTACTTCACCGGGTATTGACACACTTAGCTCAGTTGGAACCAGTGCATCAAATGGATATATGATTTTTGATAGTGACTCTGCCGGTGGTGTTGGAGGGGAAGATGCAGATCTCACTTCAGATGCCATTGACTGTTCAAGCTACAATGTAGTTCACCTTCGATTCAACCAGCTTCTTTATCATTTCGCTGAAAACGCTTCAGTCCTTGTCAGCACTGATGGTGTAGCTTGGTCGGTAGTATATGATGCCAGCTTCGGACTCTCTTCAGGTCAATCGACTCCGAATCCGGATGTAGTTGATGTAGATATTACTGGTTATGCTGCACTTCAGTCTACTGTATATATCCGTTTCAATTTCACAGGGGACTATGACTTTTGGTGGATGATTGACGACTTGGAATTATATGAGCCGGCCGCTGCAGACGCAGGAGTATTCTCTATCAGCTCTCCCACTACTTCTTGCACTGTACTTTCAAATGCAGAAACTATCAGTGTTGAAGTTTACAATTTTGGAAGTGATTCAATTTCAGGTTTTGATGTGAGCTATATAATCAATGGCGGAACTCCTGTTACCGAAACAATTGCAGATACTATTGCTCCGGGATTCTCTTACTCTTACAGCTTCACTGCAACTGCAGATCTTTCAACGCCGGGCACTATTGCCATTGCAGCTTATACTTCATTAAGCGGA
>Ga0154020_10001959_pt1 | contig 25147 bp, 22 predicted proteins | sample Klosneuvirus_201_FD_109709 | JGI IMG/M metagenome (GOLD analysis project Ga0154020, IMG submission 109709) | Active sludge microbial communities from wastewater, Klosterneuburg, Austria - Klosneuvirus_20160825_MG | ecosystem: Engineered > WWTP > Aerobic digester > Activated sludge | place...
CGAACAAGGACCGGTTCATCCTTGGCCCAAGTTCCCTTGATCAACGCCAAATGCTCTTCGTTCGTGGTGGTCTGCTTGTAGGCCACCAAGCGAAAATCGCCATGTACCGTGGGCAGGGCCACATCCACTTGCCGTTCAACAAGGGTTTCGGTCCGCATCCGATAGGCCACCAGGTCTTCGATACTGATCAACTTGAGCCCGAATTTCTTCGCGATCACGCGCAACTCCGGTAACCGGGCCATGGAACCGTCCTCGTTCATGATCTCTACGATCAAGCCAGCAGGTTCGAAGCCGGCAAGTTTGGCCAAGTCAACGGCGGCTTCCGTATGCCCGGTGCGGCGCAGTACACCACCTTTCTTCGCCTTCAGCGGAAAGATGTGCCCGGGTCGGGCCAGTTCATCGGCACGGGTTACCGGGTCGATCAACGCCATCATTGTCTTCGATCGGTCCGTAGCACTGATCCCCGTAGTGGTGCCACGCCCCTTTACATCCACACTTATCGTGAAAGGAGTTTCGTGCAATGCGGTGTTGTCGCGCACCATCAGGTCAAGCCCCAATTCTTCGCAACGCTCCTCGGTCAGTGGTGCGCAAATGAGCCCGCGGCCGTGGGTGGCCATGAAATTGATGGTCGCGGGATCAGAGTTTCTTGCTGCGGTCACGAAGTCGCCCTCGTTCTCGCGGTCCTCGTCGTCCACTACGATAACGACTTTCCCTAGGCGGATATCGGCGATGGCCTCTTCGATCGTGTCGAAGGCCTGTTCTGTAACGGTTGACATGTGCCGCAAAGTTATGGAAGCGCGCGCTGTGCCTTGTGGGTGCTTCGAGCTACCCTTATGGGTCAAGAATGTCGGGGCGTGCCGGTGATCAACCTGTCCAAATTGTCCGCAGCGCGGTCCCAATCGAATTGTTCCAGCACGAACCGGTTTCCGCTGGCTGCCAATCGGTCGCGTTCCAAGGGGTTCTCCAACAGCCGGAGAATGTGTTCCGCATAGTCTTCGGGCTCGTTGCCGATGAGTATGGAATCACCATCAACAGCTCCAACGGCATTGTTGGCCAAGGAAGAGGTGATGCACGGGATCCGCATGGCCATGGCTTCGAGCAGCTTGTTCTGCAATCCTGTGCCGATCTGCATGGGAGCCACGAAGATGCGTGCCGAAGCATACGAGGTACGTATATCTTTCACCCATCCGGAAACGATTATGGACGGGTTCGTTCGTGCCAGGTCACGTACGCTGTTGCTCGGGTCCACGCCGGAGATCAACAGGGTTGTGCCGGGACGCTTTCGATGCACGAGTGGAAGTACACGATTGGCCAGAAAGAGCACACTGTCGATGTTTGGCGGATAATTCATATTCCCTGTAAACAGTAGGTCATATTTCGCCGGAACATCTTGTGGAGAGAAGTGCAAGGTGTCAACACCGTTGGGGATCACCGCAACGGCGTCGCGTTTCGGGTGGTAGATGAATTCACGGTCCTGGGAACTGATGATCACCGAATTATCGAACAGGTCGAACATGAGGTTCTCATAGTGGATCAACCTGCGCGTTTCAGTACGGAACAAGTAGCGCAAGTAGAAAGGCGCGTTCTCCGTGCGGCGTTCCATCCCCTTCGAAAGGGTGTCCATATAGTCCAAGGTCTTCGGAAGATCGTAATGATGGCGAACGTATTCGGTGGTGCGCACCAATTGGCACAGGACATGGTCCGGTTGCAGTCTTGCGATCGTGCGGTCAATTACGCGTTGGGCTATGCCATGGTGGAAATACGTTACTTGGAACGGCAGCCTGGAGAACAGGGCCGTGGCCAGTTTCAGTAGGATCCTCCAACGTGGTATCCGCACCACCTCGATGTGGCTACAGAACTGTTGCAGATGCTCGATATGTGCCGGGTCGGTATGGGTATCGCTCAGGCAAAATAGGGCCACCTCATGTTTCTTCGCCAAGCGGGCGATCAGGTGGTACGCACGCAGCTTATCACCTTTTTCCAACGGATAGGGCACCCTTGAAAGGAGTACGAGCAACTTCATTTCTTCCGAACACGCTCGTAGAAGGCCACGAGGTCCTGTACCAAGTTGGAATCGGAGTACTTCGTCATGACCAACTTGCGGGCGTTCTCGCCGATCATTCGCGTATAGTCGGGGGTTCCATCCAAAGCGATGATGTGTTCCGCAAATTCATTGGCGTTGCGCGCGATAAGAATATCCGACCCTTCCGTATAGTCGATCCCTTCTGCACCGATGGGCGTTGCGATAACCACCTTCCCAAGGGCCATGCCCTCAATTATCTTCACGCGCATGCCACCGGCGGAGAACAAAGGCACCACCATGACCTGCTTGGACCGCATGTAGTCCAGTGCACTTTTCACGCGTCCTTTGATGGTCACACCTTTTTGTTCGTGTTCCAACAGGTCGGCGGGCATCTTGTTGCCGGCCAAGTGCAGTTTCGCATTGGGTCTCTTCAATAGCACCTTTGGCCAAACGGTGTTCAGCAACCAGCGGATACCTTCCTCGTTCGGTAGCCAATCCATGCTGCCTAAGTGGAAGAAGATAGGTGGGCCGCTGTGTACCCGGTCATCGGGTTCGTATTCGTTGGGTTCCACACCGAAGGGGATGGTAATGACAGGTGTTCGGGTGCCATGTTCCAGAAAGTGTTCGGCATCCAACGGGCTTATCGCCACTACACCATCCACACGGTCGAGCATTTGCATTTCATAGGTGTGCAACTGCTTGGCCAGGAACTTGCGATAGGGTCGTTTCAGGAAATTTCGTTCGCCAGTGGCAATGCGGTCCTGGATCACATGTTCCAGATTGTGGGAACGAAGGATGATCGGTGCATTCGTATAGCGCCTCACCGTCGGGATGTACGGTGTCATGAACAAACTTTCCAATTGGATGATGTCGAATTTCTGTTCAGTCAAGAGCCGAATGAGCCGAATATCCATATCCGGTGAAAAGAACCGGCTGATATTGTAGTTGTCCGAGGTGATCAGGTCGGTGAACGCGTCGACCACGTTCAGGCTGGTATCCACGAAGACACTTTCAATGTGCGTCCGCTCGCGGTAATCCGCGGGCAACTCATCCAATTTGAGGTCGTTCTTCGGAGTACTGATGCAAAGCACCTTCACCAGATGGCCTGCATCCACAAGACCCCGAGCGAGGTTGTGCATTGCCTTGCTGCCACCATCGATAGGTGGATAAGGGGGCTTATTGCAGAGTTGGAGTATGCGCATGTGGCCGCATGAAGAAGGAACGGAGACGCTGCCAGCCGCGATAATACGAATCTGCAACGAAGAGCGGGCTGTCGGTTGTCGCTTTCCACGTCAGGATCACGCCAACAGGTAGTAACACCAAGGTACTGATCCACATGCCCGGCCATGCGTTCATCTCGCCTGCGATCACGAGCCGCTCCGTTGAAAAGGAAACGATGTGGAAGACCAGAAAGAAAAGAATGGCGATCACCACCGGCAGTCCCATTCCCCCTTTGCGGATAATGGCTCCCAAGGGCGCACCGATAAAGAAGAAAAGCAAACAGGCGAAGGCCAACATCGGTTTCCGATGCCATTCCACGTTGAAGTGCGCGATCTGCCCGCTTCTACTGCCACGTTCCTCTAAGGCCCGTTCAATGTAGTTGATGTTGTTACGCACCATGTTCATGGCGGCATCATGTACATCGCGCTGGGCCGTGGGGGCCTCTACAACGTTGTCCTTTTCCGGTTGTATCGTGGTGGACGTGTCCATTTGGGACTGGGACCGTCTGGTAATGAAGAGCGAATTCGCCAAGTGCCTTTCCTGTTCAGCGTCCCTTTCCTGGAGTTCGCGTACCAAGCTATCGCGGGCAATGTGCAGCTGGCCCATGGTCAGCATCTTGTAATGGTCCTTGAAGAGTTCTTTGTCCGTGCGGTCCAGACCGAGACCGGAGAGATCCAAGCGGATCTCATCCTCAGCAAACGTGCCCCGCATCATGGGATAACTGCTGTTATCGCCGCCAGCAGGAGAGTGCTCATCGTAGAAATGGCCATCCTTCAAGGTGAGTATGAGATAGCGACCATCCGTGCTGCGGTTCATATTGCCGGTTTTTGCACGTACCACGGTCTTATTCCCCTGAAAAGCTGCACGGTGGTCATAGATCAGTACGTCGGTCAGTAGGCCGTTGTCCGAGTTCTTTTCCATGGCGCGTATACTGAAGCCTTCAATGCCATCATAGAAGATCCCTGGTCTTAGGTTGAGGGCCGGCTTCTTCCGTGTCACATCCCAGAGCAAGGAATGGAATTTGAGATTGGCCACGGGCAACAGGTTATTGCTGAAATAGAATGAACCCAACGCAAGGAACAGTACCGTGACCATCAAGGGTGACATGATCCGCAGCAACCCCAGTCCGGCAGAACGCATGGGCACCAGCTCGGAGTTCTCGCCCAAACCGCCCATCGTCATGATGCTGGAAAGTAATACGGCCAACGGTAAGGCCAAGGGAACAAAACTCGCTGTAGCGTACATCATCAGCTCGACAAGGATGTACCACTCCAGTCCCTTTCCCATCAGATCGTCCACGTACTTCCACAGGAACTGCATCACCAGAATGAACAGCACGATCACGAAGGTGACGAGCAAAGGACCTATGAAGGCCCTGATGATCATGCGGTGCAGGCGTTTCATACGGGATCTGCGCGTGTCAAAAAGTGTTCCGCAAAAGTGGAGGTCCCGGATCGTTCGTTGACCGTGGGCTCAAGATAGCGAAGCTGGAAGGTGCCAGAGCTCACGCGCCAAGGACACGCATCAGATCATGGATCTGGGAGCTCCAAAGGTTCCGCGTTTCCTCTACTTCATCAGGAACCGCGTAGTCGATAACCTCAAGGGCCACCTCGTTGGTCATCGCATCCACACGTACCCTGAATTCGAAAAAAGTATCGGCTTCCTCGTCCTCATTTCGGTGGAAGCGGATCATTTCACCTGCCTTCCGTCCGATCACGGTCGTCTCTTCTTGCTCACCATCCCAAATGAAGGTGTAGTGCTCATTCTTCACGTCCACATCTTGGCAATACCATTCGGCAAAACCACTGGGGGTGCTGATCAGCTCATATAAGGTTGCGGGAGAGCTTTGCATGTAGAATTCCATATCCACACGGACCATTTTCCCGATCTTCTTCGGTGGCAGGTTGGTCTTTGGCTGCCGCACAGGTGCACTCGACACCTCAGATGCCTCAGCAGGGGCCACTGGGGTCTTTCCCGCTGTGGCTGGGCTCTTCGGCTTGGCTACCGGTGCTGAAGGCTTCGTTATCTTACCCACTTTGGCAGCTTCAGCTGGTTTAACGGTTTTTGCAACCGGTATGGTCTTGGCCACGGCGGTTTGCTTTTTCGTCTTTGCAGGCGGGGTGAGCGCTTTTTTGGGCTTTGCGGCTGCTTTTTTCGGGACCACTTTACTGACCGGTGCTACCGTCTTTTTCTTTACGGCCTGTCCAACTGGTTTGGCTTGCTTTGGCTTTCCGGCAGCTTTTAACACAACTTTGGACTTGACAGGCGTCTTAGCCTTGGCGGGACCTTTGGACTTTGCCACGGGCTTGGATGTTCCTGCCGTTTTTGCAGAAGCACCCTTCTTGGTCACGGCCTTTTTTGCGGACACCTTCGCCGCTTTTGCGGGACTTTTCGCTTTAGGTGCTGCTTTCCCTTTTACGGACTTTGCTTTCTTGGCCATGTGACTCGGATAGTGACAATTCGGTTTGCGCCGAAGATAGAAGATCGTTGCACCTGTGCAAGCGGGCTTTGGACCAGTTGGCAATTGGGGTTAAGTTGAAGAAGGGTGAAATGTTACAGGTCGAGGGGTTGACAGCGCATAACTGTAGCCCTCGTCAACACTCAAGCGTCATCCTTCAACAACCTCTGCTATTGCCGCTGTTCAAAGGGTCACTTTGATCTCTTCAACCTCTTCAACTATATTTGCGGCCCCTTAGCAGAAAACAGCGAAGGAAATGGCGCGGTAGCTCAGCTGGTTAGAGCGCAGGATTCATAATCCTGAGGTCGAGAGTTCAAGTCTCTCTCGCGCTACTTTAAAAGAACGAAGCCCCGGATCCAGGTTCGGGGCTTCGTATTTCCATGAAGTTGGGTGGCTCCTAAGGAATAGGACGCTAGCTCCAATAGCGAGTTCAATGCTCCACGGCCTCGGCCCACAAAGGTCCAAAGTTGAGAACTACGGTCCGAATTTCTTGCTGGGTACGCGACTGGTATGGCGTACTTGGTAGATGATCACATGCTGTCCGCGCACTTCATAAACTACACGGTACGGAAACTTGAGGAGCATAGCATGACGGAAATCCCCCTTACGTTTCTGCCCCGAAGGATTATGTGCCAAGCTCTGGTAGCAGTCGTTCAACGCTTCTAGGAATCTAAGTCCCAAGCCACTTCTTCCTTCTTCGTAATAAGTGAAGACTTCTATGGTCTCTTCTGTGGCTTCGGGTAGTACCTGAACCTTGTAGCTCATCCTTTGAAGCCCTCTCGTACAAGACGCATGGATTCTTCCACGCTGTGCGGCTTGCTCTCTCCGCTCAAGTAACGAGTACGGCGTCGCTCCAGTTCGGCGACATCTTCATCCGTGAAGTCCTCTTCTATTTCGGGCACTTCCTTCTCGATCACCTTAGCCACTCTCTGTAAGGCCGCTTCGTCCCAGATCAACATAAGGCGTTGCATAAGGTCGAGTTTCTTCAGTGCGAGGTCCATGGTGTTCAGTTTGGGTTGCGTAAAGTTAAGGCAAGCACTCCATGGTTTTGAGAACGAGAGTTCAAGTCTCTCTCGCGCTACTTTTAATGACGAAGCCCCGGATCTGGATTTGGGGCTTCGTCTTAGTGGGAGATAGGAGATCACCCCTTCAACATCTTCCCGGCATCCAACATATCCTTGATGCCGCCGACGCTGCTGAGTATTCCGGTCGCTTCGTAAGGAATGTAGACCACCTTGTTGTTCTGGCCGCTGGTCATATCGGAGAGGGTCTCCAAATAGCGCATTGCGATCAGGTAGTTGGCGGGGTCTGCTTTGGTGCCTTTGATGGCTTCAGTGACAAGGCTGATGGCTTGGGCTTCACCTTGTGCACGACGGATGCGCGCTTGGGCATCACCTTCAGCCTCAAGGATCTGCGCCTGCTTCTGACCTTCAGCCTCGTTGATCTGTTTCTGTTGTACAGCTTCTGCCTGTAGGATCACTGCACGTTTGGTTCCTTCGGCATCGATGATCTGGGCCCGCTTGTCACGCTCGGCGCGCATCTGCTTTTCCATGGCCTCGCGGATGTCACGGGGCGGGTTGATGTCCTGCAACTCAACGCGGTTCACTTTCACGCCCCACTTGTTGCTCGCCTCGTCAAGGATGTTGCGCAGCTTGGCGTTGATCGTATCACGACTAGTGAGACATTCATCCAGGTCCAGTTCACCGATCACGTTACGCAGTGTGGTCTGGGTCAATTTTTCGATCGCCAAGGGCAAATTCTCGATCTCGTACATCGCCTTCACGGGATCCGTTACCTGGAAGTAGAGGAGGGCGTTGATCTCGGTACCTACGTTGTCCTTGGTGATCACGTTCTGTTTGGCGAAATCATACACGGTCTCCCGCATGTCGATGCGTTCACGCTTTACCAACTGGACGTACTTATTACCATCAGGCATATCACGGCTGAAGCGGTACGTGATCTCGCGTGGCTTATCGAAAATCGGGATCAGGATATTGAACCCTGCTGTAAGGGTCTTTTGGTAGCGGCCAAGCCGTTCGATGACCATGGCTTCACTTTGCTGCACGATGCGTACACCTTTGGCAACGATGAATACCACAAGAAGGGCAATGAGAATAGGGATCACGATGGAAGCGTCCATGGGTCAATGGTTGATGAGGGGTTCTACGATCAAAGTATTACTATCCAAGCGGACCACCAGCACGGTGTCGCCAATGCGCAGCGGTCTATCAGTGGTGCATTCAGCACGCCAGTCATCTCCGCCGGCACTAACTCGACCCAAGCGAAGTCCCGGGTCAAAATCCTGCGTCACGCGGCCTTTCTGGCCCAGCAACGCGTCCATATTGGTGCGCACACCGGGGTCTTTCCACATCCGTTTCATTAAAAGCGGACGAATGGTGAAGAAGGCTACTAAGGAAAGGATGGAGAATGCGATCAGCTGTGCGGCCGGTCCCAGTCCCAATGCCGCCATTGCACTAGCGCCCACGCAGCCAAATCCCAAACACACCAAAAAGAAACCGGGAATGAAGATCTCAGCGATCAATAGAACGATCGCCAAGCCAGCCCACCAATGCCATTGAAAGAATTCCATGTTCATAAGATCTTCGGCCTCGAAGGTACCACCCACGATCCGCGCAGCGCTCATGTGAACGGATGAACGGCAGGAGAGGTGGAGGAGCGGAACGGATCGGGTGGAACAATAGAATTACGGCTCAAGAATGCAGCAGTACCCGAATCAGGCAAACCGTGGTTGGACCAAATAACAGGACGTTTCACATCGTTCGTGCATATTGAAGGTATTTTCGCCGCTTGCCGTTCCCGATGTTCACTGCAATACTTAATACTGTTCACTCACCATTCTTCGGATTCGCTTTTGAAATGGCTTGGAACGAGTCGACCGAGCGCTTGTCCGGAGGGTCATTTCCTGAACGGTAATGCTGTCTTTTACACCGAGCCAACGCGACCATGTAACCACCTTTTTGGCAGAGGGCATGGTCTTGTTGGCCACGGTCCTGGTCTACCGGTTGGCGGCTACGGAACTCGGTGATGGTGGCTTCGATCGGTATACCGTTGTGCGTCGTACAACCTCGTTCGTGCAGATCATTGCGTTGTGCGGTTTAGGGGTAGGTATCGTTCGGTTCGCTGCAATGGCCCCAACCAACGAGAACCGGGTCGGGTTGCTCAAAGTGGCCGTAGAACGGCTGGGCAAGGTATCTGCAGGTCTGCTGGTGATAGGTTGGTTGTTCCCTGCGGGGCTTTCTTCACTATTCTTTGGTTCGGCAGCTTATGGAACGTTGATCCTCCCCGTTGTCCTTCTTGCGGTCGGGCTTCTTTTTCACACGCTGATACACGGGTATTTACGCGGTGCATCGCGGTTGGGGACAGCCAATGTGCTTCAAGTGGCAAGTTTGGGGGTGGTGCCCGTTGCTGCGATGTTCTTGTTCGCCGATCTGGAGGGTGTGTTATGGGCTACAGGAGGGGCGTGGATAGTGTTCAGTGGGGTTGTGATCGCAGCCTCTTTGATGAGCGCTAAGCCCAATGTGGATAGGGAAGAGGCACGCATGATGATCCGGTTCGGCACGCTCAGATTGCCCGGTGACCTGCTTTTCGCCTCGTTGTTGTCCGTGCCGGTGTTCGTGGTCAACCACGTGGAAGGCATTGCAGTAGGCGCCGGTATTGCCTTCGCGATCACGTTGGTGAACGTGGCCGGCGCGGTATACAGCCCATTGAGCCTGATCTTGCTGCCTTCCGTCTCGGCACATATTGCAAAGCGGGAATGGAGGCAATTGTTCGATCGAATACGATCGGTGCAGCGATTCGTGGTCGTTGCCGGGATCATAATGGTAGTGGCTTTCGAGATCTTGGCAACTCCGCTATTGCATCTTTACTTGGGCGATCTGGGTACGGCCATGGAACCCATCTGTCGGGTTGCGTTCCTTGCTGCGTTCCCGCTCGGGGTGTTCGTCTCACTGCGCAGTGTATTGGACGCTTATTACCACTCGCCGCGGAATACGTTCAATCTATTCGGAGCCTTCCTGGTCTTCGCTCTTATTGTTATTGTGTATTGGTCGATGCCGCCGGTATGGTGGTTCAGTTCAGCCCTCATGGTAGTGCCTTTATTGGTGTTGGCGGTCTTGACCTGGCATGATGTCTCGTTGGTCCTTCTCCGGTTACGACATCGGTTGAACGGCAGTACAACGGTCAAGGTGTTGGAGCCGATCCGCAGCGTTGAGAATGGACCGGCCCCGAATGATCCAGCTGATTGGATAACGGCCAGGCTGCCGACAGGACGAGGACTCCTAGCGATCCTGAGCGGTATCTCCACACTGCGCAAAGAGGAACGGCGCTCCCATCCGGAGCATCTCGTGGTCAGGGATGATCCGTGGGCTGCGATTATTTATGCGATCACGTTACGCACCCCACTTGCACTGGTCGTTTCAGGAGCCGTAACTGCACGAACCTATCGGTCGGCTGCAGTACTGGCCTCCTTGGTGATCTGTCGCTCTGGCATCATGCAAGAACGTTTGACCGGGTGGGCCACGCGCATGTACGTGGTGGAAAAGTTCGACAAGAACAGCATCTTAGCGGCGTTGAACATGGAAAGGGGCCAAGGGGACGAATGACGGCATATCTGATACTTCTTGTGGTAACGCTGATCCTGGTAATGGTCACGATCCGCTTCGTTCGAAAGACCGGCCAATGGACGTTTGCGGTCGGAATGGCCATCCTCTATGCGTGGACATTGATGGGCGCTTGGTTCTTTGTAAGTGATGCCTTGAGCGGCTACATGGGCTATCGTATCGGGCTGAACTACTACTACCTGATGCCAAAGATGTTCCCGTTCGAACTGGATGCCTGTTACATAACCTCATTGGTCAGGTACAGCGCTTTCCTGTTGATGATTGTAGGGGTTGTGTGGCTGATCGCGTCGCGCAGGGATTTGAACACCTCCCCGATGAAGACACCTATATATGTGGACCATCGGATCTTCATATTCTTGGCATTGCTCGGAGCAGCATCCAGCTATGCATTGGTCCGCGCTACCCTTATGGAAGCGATCGCTGAAGGGGTTTCCATTTATCAGTTCACGCGACATACTGAATATCCCGGATCCACCATTCATACCTTGAGCAATCTTGTTGTTTGCCACAGTCTGTTGTTGGGTTGGATGATGTCCTTGACACGGAAAAATGCCCGGTACTTGGGATCAAAAGACCAATATTGGACAGCCTGGCTCTATCCGTTCGCCCTGATCTTGTTTTCATCCTATCTCTTGGTGTTGGGCAACAGGCACGAACTGTTCATGGCCCTGATACTTGGGGCCGGTCTGTTCATTGTGAACGGAGGTCGGTTGCGGTCAAGAGCCTTCGCCCTGTATGTGGTTTTGGCTTTCGTGCCCATGGTCCTTGCGGATGTTGTGCGGAACCATACGTGGCAAGAGATCAGCACCCAGGTCATGCTTCCCAAGGTGATCCACCCACCGTTCGAGATCGACATCATCGCACATGTCCCTCGTTCGCCAGAAGGCCCAATGGTCGAGATAGGCCATAAGGTGTTCTCCAATGAACTCTTCGCCGCTCATTTTTCGATGTACGGCATTTGCCGAAAGAAGATCCCCGTTGATCCGTTCGTTAGCGTGAACAATTTGATCGCATCGGGCATCCCAAGGATATTAAGATCTGAACGGCCTCCAACTGCCTATGATCGATATGCCGAAGGTGCCGGAGTGGATCCTGACCAAGGGTATACGATCCACCATGCGGCTGCTTGGTATATCAATGGTGGTTGGTTCGGGATCGTACTCGGGGCGGTGCTATTGGGTGGGTTCTGGGGATGGCTCTTAAATGCCCAAACCAGACCCATGCAGGGATCTTTGTTCCGGCGTTTGTTCGGCATCATGGGTGCCACTTGCTTCGTGGCCTTCCTGCCTGCTATGGTGCGCGATGGTCCAGAGATCTACAAGGCACTCATTATAGAAGGCATGGCCTTACCCATTGGAGTCGTGTTCTTGGCTGCTCTATCGTTCCGCTGGAATGATCATCGATCTCCCAAAGTGAACGAGTCAAGATGGTGAGCATCATCATGCCGTGCCGCAATGAAGGGCCCTACATTGAGCATGCCATTACCGATGCATTGGCCCAAGAACGTCGCGGCTTCGAACTGGAGGTGCTCGTAGCTGTGGGACCTAGCACGGATGATACGCATGTGATCGTGGAGCGCCTGTGTGCACAGCATGCGGAGGTGCACTTGGTGGAGAACCCGGCAGGGGTGGTGCCACACGGATTGAATGCAGCGATCAGAGCTGCAAAGGGGCACTTCATCGTTCGTATGGATGCTCATTCTCGCTATCCGGCGGATTACGTTGCGGTACTTACGGAAGCGCTTGACCGTTTGAATGCGGATAATGTTGGAGGTGTTTGGAACACGCTCCCGGCGAACGATTCGTCCAAGGCTTGGGCCATAGCAACAGCACTTTCGAGCGGTCTAGGTGTAGGCAATGCCATGTTCAGATTGGGCGTGGCAGGAGAGCGGCAGGTTGATACAGTGCCGTATGGTTGTTTCCGACGCGAACTGTTCGACCGTGTTGGCTATTTCGATGAAGAGCTGGTCAGGAACCAAGATGATGAACACAATGGCCGGATCATTCGTGCTGGTGGTCGCATCATGTTGCTTCCGCAGGTGGTGATCGATTACTACCCTCGTGATCGGATCAGCAAGCTCTGGCGGATGTATCGGGAATATGGACTGTTCAAGCCGTTGGTCAACATCAAGCTCGGTGCACCGGCTACGGTTCGGCAATTTGTCCCACCGCTTTTTGTTCTTGCTATGCTCGGACTTCCCTTTCTGGGCATTTTCTCAGAATTTGCTTTTTGGATATGGGTCGGTCTCTGCTGCGTTTATGCAACCGCAGTGGTCCTTGTTTCGGCTAAAGCCACGTGGCGGGGTGGTCGTCCTTCAGTGTTCCCTTGGTTGGTCGTCTCCTTTGCCACCATTCACATGGCGTATGGCATTGGCTACCTGCAAGGTGTAGCCCGTTTCATGGTCCTTCGTAAGCGGGTGCGTATCGAAGACATCGGGACCAATCGATGAGCGCGGCTGCTTTGGGTTGCAAACCGTGGAGCACGACATTTGCCCCATGACCTCCGCTTCATCATCTGATCCACTGCGCGTGATCGTAGTGATCCCCGGTAAAGAGGAGGACCACACCATGGTCTTCTCCCGCAGGCAGGCCAAGGCCTTGTCCGAATGCCATGGTGCGGAAGTGCGTGTTTTCTTCCTGGAGAGCCGCATGTCGCCAACGGGGATAGCCAAGGCACGGCGCAAGTTCAAGGCCATGGTCCGCGATTTCAAACCGATGGTGGTCCATGCCCACTACGGAACGGTCACTGCGTTGTTCAGTGTCCTGTTCAGCCCTGTTCCTGTTGTGGTCACCTATCACGGAAGTGATCTGAACAAGACGCCGAACGATGGTTTCTTCAGGGACCTGATGGGTCGCATGCTCTCCCAACTTGCGGCGCTGGGTGCTTCCGGGATCATTTGTGTAAGCACACAGTTAAGGGATGCATTGTGGTGGCGGAAGTCGCTTGTCCGGATCATCCCCATGGGCGTTGAACTAAGGCGCTATTTGCCCATGGAGCGGGACGCTGCCAGAGCGCGGCTGGGTTGGGACCACCGGAAGAGCATAGTGATCTTCAACGCCAGCGCGCCGATCATCAAACGGCTGGACATTGCATTGGAAGTGGAGAAGCGGTTGATCGCGGACGGGGTTTCCATGGAGTTGGAGATCCTGCGAGGAAATACAACGCAGGAGGAGATGCCGATCCTGCTAAGCGCAGCGGATGCGATCCTTCTTTGCAGCGATAATGAGGGAAGCCCGACCATTGTTAAGGAAGCCATGGCCTGCAACCTGCCCGTCGTCACCAGCGATGTGGGCGATGTGCGTGAACGCCTGGCTGGCACAAGTCCTGGTGCCATAGTGGACCAGAACGTGGATCAGTTGGCTTCAGCTTTGCGAACGGTCCTTGCCAGTGGCAAACGTTCCAATGGCCGGATCATGGCGGTCCAGAACCGTGCCGATGCCGAAACTCTGGACCGCGAGACGTACGAATTGTTGCTACGTTGTGCGCGTCATGGGGCCAAATAGCATTACTACACAAGGAACTCAGGCACGTTTCCTCCACGTCTTGTTGGTCAGCTTTGCTATTGCGCTTCCATTGGCACAAGAGCTGGTGCCCGTCATACTGGTGGGCATACTGGTTCTTGCGGTTTGGAATTTCGTGAAAGGGGATCGCCAACTGCATCACTGGGACATTCGCTCGCCTTACCCCTGGATGATCCTCATTTATGCGTTCCATTTGCTGGGATTATTCTGGACAACGAACATGGACTTCGCAGGTCTTGATCTGGGCATCAAAGCCCCATTGCTTGTATTTCCTGCACTGGTGCTGCTTGGCACTAAGGTCAAGGATCAACGCTTCGTAATGCGCGCTTTCGTGATATCGAACGCGGTGGCTGTCGGCTTGTGTTTGTTCGAGGCTGGTTACAATTCGATGGTATATGCCTTGGGCGTTTATCCGGACCCGCTCTCCAACTATACGTTGACCGTGCCATTCTTCGCTTCCAATTTTGCGCTGTTCCTACATCCTACGTACATGGCTATGTACAGTACAGTGGGGTTGGTCCTACTTTCCTTGGAAGTGGTCCGAGCGGGATGGGCGCGCACATGGGTGGTGCTTTTGGGTATTGCACTTATGATCGGAGTTGTTCTTAGTGCCAGCAAGGCCGGTTGGTCCGTGTTGTTGCTTCTGTTCATTTTGTTGGCCGTATCGCGTTCACATGGAGAACATGTCCGTCGTTGGGCTCGCATCGCCATAGGGGTATCCTTGGTCGTGGGTGTCATGCTCTTCATCGGAACAGAATTCGTTCGTGAAAGGATCATGCAGGTGGTGTTCGCCGTCTCGGGGGCGCAGTCTGACATGGCCAATAGTTCGAATGATCGATTGCAGATCTGGGATGCTGCCTTGACCCTGATCAGGGAACACCCTGTTCTGGGCGCTGGAACAGGCGATGTGAAGGATGTGCTCTTGGATCAGTATGCTGCGAAAGGTTATTCGGAACCGCTCGAGAAACAGTTGAACGCGCACGATCAATTCTTGAATACGGGCGTGGCTCTTGGGGTGGGTGCCAGCATATTGCTTCTGGTCATGCTCCTATTACCCATGTTCACGGCGCAACGGGCCGGTCGCTGGGTGCCTGCCATTTTCTTGCTGATCACATTCTTGAACTGGACCGTTGAAAGCATGCTGGAGGTGCAAGCCGGTGTTATGTTCTTTGCATTCTTCACCTGGCTATTTTGGGAACCGACCGCAGTGCCGGCGGAACGGCGAACTTTGTGAACTTGATACCCACTATCCCACGGACCAAGACCAATTTGTAGATGATCCCATTCTCACCACCACGCGTCGACGACCTCACCATCAAAGCCGTAGAGGAGGCACTCCGCAGCGGTTGGATCACCACGGGGCCTCGTACTAAGGAGTTCGAGCGCCGTTTGGCGGAATACTGCGGTGTTGAACGGGTGATCGCCATGAACAGCTGGACCAATGCGGCGGAACTTGTGCTTCGCTGGTATGGGGTAGGGCCCGGCGATGAAGTGATCGTGCCGGCCTACACGTATTGTGCTACGGCGAACATTGTGGCACACGTAGGAGCGAAACCCGTAATGGTGGATGTGTTGGATGACTTCACCATGGATCCTGCAGCATTGCGAAAGGCGATGAACCAGCGCACCAAATGCATCATACCGGTGGATATCGGTGGGTTACCATGCGATATCGCTTCGATCATGCGCGTGGCAGAGGAGAGTTATCCCTACTTCACACCCAAGGTTAACCTGCGGGTGGATGGGACCAACCCACAAATGCGATTGGGTCGGGTGCTGGTGCTTAGCGATGCAGCCCATTCCTTCGGTGCACGGATAGGGGGTAGACCGGTCGGTTCACAAGCGGATATTACCGGGTTCAGCTTCCACGCGGTGAAGAACCTGACCACTGCGGAAGGTGGGGCCTTGGCCTTCAACCTGCCCGAACCGTTCGACATGCAGGAGTTGTACACCTACATCAACACCATGTCCTTGCATGGCCAGACGAAGGATGCCTTGGCGAAAACGCAACCCGGGGCATGGCGATACGATGTGGTGCAACCCGGCTACAAATGCAACATGACCGACCTTCAGGCCGCCATCGGGTTGGTGGAACTGGAGCGCTACGATAAGGAGACCCTCCCAAGGAGAAGAGCGATCTGTGAACGGTATCAAACTGCATTCGCGGACGATCAACGCTTCATAGCGCCGAAGTTCAACGTTGAGCATGATGGTGTGCAACATGCAAGCTGCTTCCATCTGTTCATGTTACGATTGAAGGATGCGACGGAAGAACAACGCGATTCGGTGATCAAGGCGATCGCCGAGAAGGGCGTAAGCGTCAACGTGCATTTCCAACCGTTGCCCTTGCTGAGCTATTACAAGGGGAAAGGCTATCGGATCGAAGATTTTCCCACGGCGTATGATCTATACAAAGGCGAGATCAGTCTGCCGGTCTATTACGACCTTACCGACGGCCAAGTGGATGAGGTCGTGCAGGCGGTGCAACAAGCCGTGGAGAAGGTCCTTGGATGATCATGTGGGCATGAAGCGCCTGTTCGATGTGCTTTCCTCAATGTTCGCATTGGTGTTATTGGCGCCTGCAATGGTCGTGATCTCTTTGGCCGTTGCAGTTGGGTCCAAGGGTGGAGCGTTCTTTAAGCAGATCCGGGTTGGAAAACAGGGCAAACCCTTCGAATTGCTGAAATTCCGGACCATGCGCATGGGGAGTGAGGCACAGGGTCAACTCACCGTAGGTGGTCGCGATCCGCGTATTACAGGGATCGGACACTTCCTGCGCAGGACCAAGCTCGACGAATTGCCCCAACTGCTCAACGTATTCAGGGGTGAAATGAGCATTGTGGGTCCACGACCAGAGGTGCCAAAGTATGTGGCGCTCTATACGCCTGAACAACGCGTGGTGCTCCAAGTTAGGCCAGGGCTGAGCAGCTTAGCGAGCATTGAATACATCAATGAGAATGAGGTATTGGGTCGCAGTAGTGATCCGGAAGGCACGTATGTCCACGAGGTGATGCCAGCCAAATTGCATTTGGACCTGAAGTACGTTCGGGAGCAAAGTCTAGCGCTTGATCTTCGGATCATCTTCGGCACATTGGCCAAGCTGTTCGGATGAATTGATGGGTCCAGTTTGGAGGAAGGAACGGGCTTCCGTTCGTGCGAAAGTTTGAGCGGAATATGGAGGTGTCCCGGTTCTGGGCACATGCGTCAACAATGCCGAACATTGTTGAGAGAGTAGTACCTGAGTTGCCGTAAAGTTTTCAAGAACAGCATTGGTCGAACCTTCCCAACCTATTGGGCAAAAGTGTATTTTTGTAGATCAACAAAAGCTCCAAAAATGAAGAAAATCGTTACGCTCCTTGCTTGTTCAATGACCATTGGGCTCTTCGCCCAGGTGCACGTGGATGTCCTTGATCCACCTGATCTGATCGGTTCATACACCAATACATGGGCAGACCCCGTTGTGGACCAGTGGGGAACACCCGATATGAACGACCCGATCAACCGCGTGATCGAAACTGTGGTACTTGCCTCTGACGGCACGGCAGCGGATAGTCTGTGCTGCGGTTCGATCATCAATTCCAATGAGGTGAATGGACACATCGCACTCGTCTATAGGGGTGACTGTACGTTCGTGCAGAAGTCCATCAATGCCCAAGCTGCTGGTGCAGTTGCCATTGTTATGATCTCCAATTCCCCGGACGCACTGATCCAGCTCGGTGGTTCTATTCTAGGGAATGATGTTACCATACCCGTGTTCCTGATCGCGCAAGCAGATGGTGCGCTGATCCGTGCTTCAATTGATGCGGGTAATACGGTCCAAATGCTCCTCGGGAACAAGAATGGATATTACGAGAATGACCTTGGGATGTGGAATACGGATATCATCAGGCCCAAGTTGGGTGCAGCTCCCCAGTGGCTCACCACGGACCAAGGGGACTACAGCATTCCATTGGGTGTGTTCGTACAGAACTATGGTTCCTTGAATGATGCCGGTTCCAATTTGCGCGCTGTGATCACAAAGGATGGAAATACGCTCTATGACGAGAACGTATCCGTTGATGCGATCGCCTCAGGTGCTCGGGTATTTGCCGGTTTGCCGGATTTCACCGAGCCTAACCTGTCCGGCGACTACGTGCTTACCTACACCGTTGAAGGCAATGGAGACTTGAGCCCCGGTGATAACACCTATGAAGTCCTGTTCAGTTTTGGGGATAAGGCAGCACCTGTTCCATTGAACCCTACGACAGGGGCGCCAAGTCCAACTCTTAGTATCCAGCCAGCTGCAGGAAGTACGGATTTCGAGTCTTGCATTGTCCTTCAGGATCCGCACGCCAGCCGTCTTGGAGTGAACGGTGTGCATTTCTACGGCACGAAGAACGAGGGTTCGATGTTCGACGAATTCGTTTTCGGAAGGGTGTATCGTTGGGACGATACGTTCGCCGATTTCAATACGGCTACATTCGAGAGCATCGTTCAGGTTGCTCAGGTCGAGTATTTTATTCCTGATACCGGAAGATTTGTACAGGCCTTCATCCCGTTCCCCGATCCGATCGTGTTGCAAGACAATGTTCGTTACTTGGTTTGTGCGAACGTCTTGAATTCCGAGATCTTCATCGGTGCCAATGATAATGTGGTCTTTAATGCCAACTATGACAATGGTGGGCAACCCGTACAGGCGTATCGATTTGAAACGACTTGGATCCCAGAATTCACGGGTGCCCAGACCACAACGGTCGCAGCGAGTACGGTCCAGTTGAGCGGTATTGGAATTGAGGAACGTGCGATCGTGGAGGTATCACCTTACCCGAACCCGACCACCGGTATTTTCAAACTGCCGTTGAAGGGTCTTGGAACATCTGTGATCACGATCCGCGATGCTGCTGGACGCATGGTATCAACCCACAAGACCGCGGATGAGCTCTACACATTGGACCTACGTGGCGAAGATGCCGGGGTCTATGTAGTGGAGATCCAAAGCGCGAAGGGCCGCACAGTAGGTCGCTTGGTGCTCGAGTAAGAATTTGCTGAACAACCTATGGCGCGGCCATCTCGAAAGGGGTGGCCGCGGTCTTTTTCATGGCCGATGAACGCGTATGCAGCCAGCCTCGAACACCAACCTTAGAGTACCGAATAGCCAGCAACTAGTAGTCAATTGCCAGTAGCCAGCACCCAGCGATCCGAAAACGTTCCGAGGGATCAATCCACAACCGGCCCCAGAAGATCACGCAGCACTCCCAATTCTTGACTACGCTCGCTATCACCTTGCTTATGGTAGCTGTTGGCCAAATTGTTCAACTGCCTGCGGATCATGTCCATGTTGGAACAGGGGGCATAGAACGATGCTCGTGGCTCGATCTTCAGCTTCTCCAAGAACTCATTGATCTCGTTCCGCCCAAGAATGTCTCCTTGGCTAAAGGCATTCACGTAGAAAAGGATATTCTCTTCGCCTTGCTGTCCGCTGTCCGCACCGCCAATGCTATCCTCATCCAAGTAAGCGAGCACGAAGTGGTTCGGCAGATTCACACCGCGCATGGGCAAATTGAGATCCTCGGCCAGCACCTGATAGATGATCGCCAAGGAGAGCGGATTTCCTTTCTTACTATCAAGCACTTCGTTGATGTAGGAGTTCTGGGGTGCGTGGTAATTGCGCTTGTTGCCCTTGAAACCATGGATCTGGAAGAAGATATGGTTGAAGACCCTCACCTTTTCGAACGCCGTAAGATGGTCGTTCAATTCCAACCAAATGTCTTGCCTGATGGAGGCCAATCGAGCCTTTACTTTCTGCTCGTCCATATCCGGATACCGGTACCGGCTTATGATCAACGCACCCTCCAACAGGTCTTCGCCACCGGTCTCTTTCCAAGCGACCAGCCGATCGGCCACCACTTTCAAATGGATGCTGTGCAGGATGTCCTCGATGCGATCACGGAACAGGTCGCCCAGGTCGGCGTACTCCCATGCCCGCTCCAATTGGGGCACCACATGGTCTCCGTAGGAAACGATCTTGTCTCGCACCTGGTTGTACACGCCCTCATCAGGATCGTCGATCAACGTGATCAAGGCTTGCAGTTCGTTCTCGCTCATGGTTGTTTGCCGTTGGCGAATGTATCCTGCTCCATACTCGGCTGATGCGGCACAGTGAAGCGTTGTTTCAACCATGCAAGGTTGAAGAATGCGGCAACCGTTGCAGCGATCCGTTCGATGCAAAGTTCGATAGGATTGCTACTGCGATGCAATGTCCACCGGCCCAGATCCCAGCATTACGCCGTAACCCGTTCCAACGCCTCAGCGATCATTCGGTCGATGGCGCCATGGTGGTCCTTGCTGTATTCCTTCCGCAAGCGGTTGGCAACAACGGTACACATGGTACACACACGGTGGCCCAACATGCCGCCCAAGCCATAAAGTGCACTGGTCTCCATTTCAAAATTGGTCGCACGGAGTCCTTCATGGCTGAATGCACTAAGGCTTTCATTCAGATCGCCCACCGCAGGGACCGCCCGTAATTGCCTGCCCTGCGGCCCATAGAAACCACCGGAGGTAAGCGTGATCCCCACCACATTATCATGACCCAGGATCTCCACCAACTGAACATCTCCCTTGGCCACGTAGGGTAGGGGAAGGTTTTCCGGCCAATCGGTGGCTTCGATCAGGTTGTTCACCAAACGCGTTTCATCGTCGCTGTTCTCGTAGGCGTAGTAGTGCAACACGTTGTCCATGCCCACGCCATAGGCGCTTACAATGCGTGAGTCCACAGGAATGTCTTCTTGAAGTGCACCACAAGTTCCCAACCGAACAATGCGCAATGCTTTATGTGTGCTTTTGGGCGTGCGTTTTTCGAGGTCGATGTTCACTAAAGCATCCAATTCATTCACCACGATGTCGATGTTGTCGGTACCGATCCCTGTGCTCAACGCGGTTACATGGGTGCCATTGTAGACGCCTGTATGCGCCACGAATTCTCGGTTCTGCACCTTGTGCTCCACCTTTTGGAAATGGCGACTGATCAATTCCACGCGGCCTTGGTCGCCCACAACGAAGACCAGGTCCCCGAGTTGATCGGGACGCAATGCCAAATGATAGATCGACCCGTCCGGGTTGATGATCAACTCGCTTGGTTCGATAATGGTTCCGGGTTCTGTAAGGACGATAGGTCGCATGCAAAGGGTCTACGTTAGTGGTTATTTGGTGCCGAATACCTTTTGCAGCAGCGCCGTTGTGCGGGCCACAGGATCTTGGCGGATCTTCTTTTCCTCGTCGGCGAGCAGGATGAAAAGCCCGTCGATGGCCTTGTCTGTTACGTAAGCATTCAGGTCCGGGTCAACAGCCTTTCCGCCGGTAAGCAAGGTGGCAGCATTGTACGCGCTGGCCAAGGGTTGCCAGTAACTCGTGAGCGCAACCTGCGCGGTGGCCTGTTCCACTTTCGGGGTGAATTTGGCTCGCAACGCAGCAGAAGTCTTCTCCCTTAGAAAATTGGTGGCCGCGTGTTCGCCTCCGTTCAACAAGTTGAAACCGTCTTGTATGGACATGCTCGTGATCGCATCAACGAACACGGGTATCGCTTCCTTGGTCGCGACTTCTGCGGCGCGGTTCAGCGTCAATTCAAAATCGTTGATCGGTTTGTCCAGTCCGATGTCCGAAAGTGTGTTCTTCACCTTGATCGCTTCCGGCGGGAACGGTATACGGAGCCGCGCATTGTTCCAGAAACCATCGGTCACGCTGGCCTTGTCCACACTGCGTTCCGTGCCGATCCGTAAGGCTTCCTTCAAACCGGAGATCACTTCCTCGTTGTTCAATGGGGTGCCCGAAGGAAATGAGCTCAGCACACTTTGCATGTCCTGCGGTGAGCAAGAGATCAGTGCAACGGATAGAAGGATGGCAAGACGAACGTTCTTCATTTTTGCAATGCTTCCAACGCCGTTCGCCAAGAGCTTGGGATGGCGATGGTTGTTTCGGCAATGTAGTCGAAACAGACCATAACACTGCGCCCTTCAGCACATACACCGGGCTTTGGACCAGTGGTGCGTTGTATCCTATAGTGCAGGTCGAAGCTCTTGGAACCTAGGGCACCGCACCACACCACAGCTTCGATCCCATCCGTCAAATGGACCGGCATTCGATAATCCACCTCATTGCGTGCGAGGATCAGGCCCTCACTACGCCAATCGTGTACCGGTGGGGTTACTTCACGCAAGAGCTCCATACGTGCCAATTCGAACCAGTGCAGATACACGGCATTATGTACGTGCCGCGCCATGTCCACATCGGAAAATCGGATCTGTATGGGTATGGTTCTCATTCTGGTAGTGGATGACGAAGATGGGAGCAACAGTCCTGCAATTGGCAGTTCACCGAACTGGTCAGAATAAATGAGGATCAACGTGCTCCGTTCACGAGATCGGGTTGAGCATCACACTGAACACTGTAATGCTGTTCGGATCGCGGCTGTAGAAGAGCTTGTCAAGTGCTTCCAGTATGTTCTTCGCCCGGAAGTACGAAGTTTCCAACGCGTTTTGACCGCGTGCGCTCCATTGTATGGTGTAGCTGCTCGTACGTTCCTTGTAGGTGCGCACATAGTCCAACATCGTCCTTAATGCGTCCAACTTGTCACTGCCATCTGTTTGATGGAAGAGGAAGCTTTGGTTGTGGTGGGCGTTCAGGGTGATCAAGAAGAGCTTGGTACTTCCTCCCGCGTCCAGCTCATCGGCACTGCGGGATCTGCCTTCCTCGAAATTGAACACCAGGCTATCTTGCCCCAGGCCGATGTATGCCCCGATCTCCTTTTGGAGGCGGGCGGTCTCCATGTTCTTGTCCACTGTCATTGTTGGTCGGTCGGTTGTCACCAAGCGGTTCAGGTACTCAAAAGCGAGGCGTCGAATTTACGGCTTTGGGCCAAGGTCCTTGTATTCGGGCACCAGTTCTCGCAGCCGGCCCGGTAACTGTGGCTCACTCGTTTCAGCGACCAATTGGGCTACAAGGTCCAGTACCCTATCACGATCATCATTGCGGACTTTCCCGATGAGGATCCCGGGATGGTGCGTGGGCAATGTGTTCTCCGCTGTTGCGAGCAATTCCTCGTAGAGCTTTTCACCAGGCCGCAGTCCGGTATGCACGATCTCGATCTCCGTGCCCGGTTCCTTTCCGCTGAGGCGGATCATTTTATCAGCAAGGTCGGCGATGCGCATGGGTTGGCCCATGTCGAACACGAAGATCTCCCCGCCTTTGCCCATTGTAGCCGCCTCCAATACCAATCGACAGGCCTCGGGAATGGTCATGAAGAAACGCGTAACCTCCGGATGGGTCAATGTAACGGGACCACCGGCAGCGATCTGTTTACGGAACAGTGGGATCACTGAGCCGCTCGACCCAAGCACGTTCCCGAACCGGGTGGTCGTGAACCGCGTGCGGCAGGCGGGGTCTGCAGCCAAGCTGTTCACGAGCATTTCGGCCACCCGTTTTGTCGCTCCCATAACGCTGGTCGGGTTCACCGCTTTGTCGGTACTGATCAGGATGAATTGGTCCACCCCATGGGCCACCGAGAGTTCAGCAATGTTCCGTGTTCCCTGAACGTTCGTGTGCACAGCTTCTGAAGGTTGGGCCTCCATCATGGGCACATGTTTATAGGCAGCAGCATGGAAGACCACTTCCGGTTTATAGGTCGCGAAGATCTGTTCCATGGAACCCTTGTCCCGTACATCGCCCACACGGGTAATGGGATGCACACTGTTCCGGATGGTCCGCAGTTCCATATCAATATCGTACAGCCCTGATTCGGCAACGTCCACCAGGATCAAACGTCCCACACCTAGCTGGCCGAGCTGGCGCACCAGTTCACTTCCAATGGAACCTGCCGCCCCGGTGACCAGCACGTTGCGTCCCAAGAAATGCGTCTTCACCAAGGAGTCTCCCAATTGGATCGGTTGGCGCCCTAAAAGGTCTTCGATCCGTACCTCAAGGATCTGGCCTGTGCTCAATTGCCCGTTGATCCAGTCGTTTACCGGTGGTATGGTCAGTACACGCACTTTGGCAGCTATTGCGGTGTCCACCACACGTCTTCTGTTCTCCGCTACCGGCTCCGCAATTGCAATGATCAATTGGTCAATGGCTTTGTCTTTCAACAGTTCGGCCAACTTCTCGGTATGGTGTACAGAGGCACCTTCCAACCGTTTGCCTACCTTTTTGGGGTCATCATCAACAAAGGCCATTACGTTGTACTTCGCCGTGCCAGCGCGTTCCAGCGTGCGTTTAGTGATCAATCCTGCTTCACCTGCCCCGTGTATCACCACCCGTACTTCATCCTTTCCGGCCCCTTTTGATCGCAAGTGCAGCAGTTTGAAAAGTATCCTGGCAGTGATCATAAGCATGGCCGTTGCCATGAAGTCGATTGCGATCACAGACAACGGGAGGAAATACGTGCCGTCCACTGCGAAATACCGGATCACCCCAAGCAACAGGAAGGTCAACGAGCCCCCCAGCACGGTGAGGAATATCCTTCGCGCATCCTCGGTATTGGTATGGCGCACCATGACGCGCTGTATGCCGGCAATGATGAACGAGACCAAACGTACCAACAGGAACACAGGAAGCACGGGCCACAAAAGGTCAAGTTCCAATTGCGGCACGTCGAAGTTGAATCGCAGCAAATAGGCCACGCTCAAAGCGACCAAGCACAGGACAAGGTCGATCAACCAGATCCCCCATCGCGGGTATAACCATTGCTTTTGCATCGAAAAAGAGCGCGAAAGATAACCGGCGGGGATCGGGGAGGGCATCAAGAAATAGGAGCGAATGCTTTGTTCAGGCCATGGCCATTCATGTCAATGGTTTTCTTTGCAACCTAGTAGGAAGGGTACACACCATGCCAAGGGTCTTGTTCATAGCCGCACATCGCCCGGACCGGTCTCCCAGCCAGCGTTATCGATTTGAGCAATTCGTTCCGTATTGGGAACAGCACGGTTTCAGCTTTGAACAGGCTTGGTTATTGGAGGAGGAGGATGATGCCCGGTTCTATTCGGCTGGAAACCTGTTCGCCAAGGGTGTGATCTTCCTGAAAGGCATTCGACGCCGTATGGCCCATATAAAATGGGCGAAGGAATTCGACCTCATCATCGTTCAGCGAGAAGCCTTCATGACGGGGAGTACCTATTTTGAAAGGGAGTTTTACAAGACCGGTGTTCCTGTGATCTTCGACTTTGACGATGCGATCTGGTTGATGGACGTAAGTGACGGTAACCGAAAGCTCAGTTGGCTCAAGGATCCCGGGAAGACGGACAGGATCCTCGGC
>Ga0154020_10001960_pt1 | contig 25144 bp, 26 predicted proteins | sample Klosneuvirus_201_FD_109709 | JGI IMG/M metagenome (GOLD analysis project Ga0154020, IMG submission 109709) | Active sludge microbial communities from wastewater, Klosterneuburg, Austria - Klosneuvirus_20160825_MG | ecosystem: Engineered > WWTP > Aerobic digester > Activated sludge | place...
GCCTCGCGGACCCGGGTTCGATTCCCGGCGCCTCCACTCCCAAGCATCTGAGATTACACGAGAAGAAATCCGAAACCCGGCGCCTCCACAATCCCTCCACGGTCGTGACCGAGGGGGCGGGAGGCGTCAGGCTTCATCGTCGTCATCGTCGTCCACGTCGTCGTCAGCCTCCGCCTCGGCCGCCCGCTGCTCAGCATTCATGCTCTCACCGTTCCTCCGCCGGATCCGGTCGAGCCGGCGGATCGCTGCGGCCTGGTTCGCGTCGGGAACGAGGTGCATGTAGCCCATCGTGGTGGACAGGTGAGCGTGCCCGGCGAGCCGCTGGATCTCCAGAATCGGTACGCCGGCCATCGCGAGGTGAGAACAGAAAGTGTGCCTCAGGATGTGGAGGCCGCCGTTGTCCCGGAGCCCCGCTGCCCGCTGGATCTTCGCCATGCGAGCCCGGAGGATCTTCGGAGTCATCTCTTGGCCGTCGGCTTGGGTGAGCAGGCGTCCCTTCTTCTTCCGGTACTCCTGCCGCAGTAGCTCCGTGAGCCCTGGCGTCCACGGGATCCGGCGCACGGTCTTCCCCTTCGTGTCCACCTCGATACCGATGACGACGTTCCGTTGGATGTGGGCGATAGATCGCTCGTAGTCGAGATGGGCGCCGCTGATAGCGATCATCTCGCCCCTGCGAAGGCCGAGGTCTCCTCCGAGGCGCACCAGCAGCTCGTCATCCGGGCCAAGGTTCTTCGCTGCTACGACGAGGCGGTCGTACTCGGCCGGCTCGAAGAATTGCATCTCCCGCTTCTGGACCTTCAGGAGGTCGATCCGGACGGGAACGTCGTGGATCACTCTCCACTTCACCGCCACCCGCAGCATCATGCTCAACACCGAGAGCACGTTGTTTACAGTCTTCGGATTCAGCTTCCGGGCTACCAGGTCTGCCTGGAGCTTGGCAACATCCGCGTCGGTCACCTCGTTCAGTCGCTTGGCACCCAGCGCCGGGAGAAGATGAACCTTCAGGACCGACTCCTTCGACACGATACCGCTTGGCTTGTGCTGCTTCGCCCTTGCGTACTCGTCGATAAATCTCTGTGCGAACCGCTCGAAGGTTGGAACGACCTTGGATGTCTCACTTCCACCGCACCGGACATGCTTCTCGTACAGGTCTCGCTCCTTCGCCTCTCCCCAGCGTCGGGCACCCGACTCGGAACTGACCGGAGCCACGAATCGCTTCCGAACCACCTCACCGTTCGGCAGATGGAAGCGGATGTCCACCTCCTTGCGCCCCCCCCGAGTAATCACGGACCCGGACCGTCATCGTCCTCGCCCTCGTCGAAGTTCTCGGAGCAGGACGTCGCGATCGAAGAGGATCCTGGTGCCGTCTCGGACAACTCCAGCGAGCAGTCCGCGTTCGACCTTGGCGTAGATTGCCTTGTCGGTCGTCCTGAGCAACCCGGCCACTTCCGCTGGCAGGAGCAGCAACGGCAATGCCTTCTCGTCCGTCGGGGCCGGGGCCTCCTCCGTGTGGCTACTCGGGGGATCACCCATCAGCGCCTCGGCGAGCCGGATGTTCGTGACGCGAACCCTGCCGTCCTTCCTGATCGTCGCTTGGTACCTAGCCATGGGGGCAGGGCGAGCTTCAGCATCGGTCGGAGCGACGGGGTCCGTGTAGTTGACGGGGTTGTCCACGGCGGGGAGTACGACCGGACCGCCACCCCGATCAACCTCGCGGTCGGCTGTTCGACGACGCATGCCTCAGTCTTCCTGGTCCCCGACGCTCTCACCGAGAACGCGGACCAACGTGTTCTCGACCTCGGGCACCCGACGAAGAAGGCGCTCAGCCTGCTTGGGAGTGCCGAGCGCATCGAAGGCATCGAGAAGCCGACGCACCGGACCAACGAGCGCCTCGACCTTCTGGTCGTACTGGGCGATGTAGCTGACGAGCCTGAGCTTCTCGTATGAGGCGAGGACGCCGATGCTCAACACCGCGTTCTCCTGCCCGGTCGCCGCCTGCCTCTCCGCCCAGTTCAGCACTTTGTCGCAGGTGTTCGGGAAGTAGCACCGGAGGTCGGTCAAGATGGTGGTCTCGGCTTGCTCAGCAGCCTCCTGTGGGGCGCCACCCGCATTCTCGGTGCCCGCTGAGGCCTGCTCGGCCTCACTACCTTCGCCGGGCGATTCTCCGTTCCCAGGAGCTGCCGGTGGGGTTTCCGGTCCCACCTGCCTCTTACTGATCTCCTCGATCTCCGACCTCGTGTAGTTGCCCGCGACCACGTCGGCGAGGAACTCCACGTGCTCCTCCTCGGGGAGCTTTCGAAGGGCGGCCGGGAGGCGGGCGAGCACACTGAGGTTCGGGACCGAAGGCGGTGGGTTGTCGAGCTGGATACCCGGGTATCCGTCGCTCGGCAGCGACCGCATCACGGCCTCGCTTGCCACCGGGTACAGACTCCACACCGCCGCACCCGCCTGGCAGGCCTTCTTGAAGTACGGGTCCGAGCAGATGCCGAGCTTGGCTGCGGCGTACTCCTGCATCGTGTCGTGGCCCGCCTGGACGAACAGCGCGTTCACGCGGACATACTCGAACAACACGGCCGCGATCCCCGAAGCACGCCGAGCCAGGTCGAACATCCTCGGAGCTGTGTCGAGCACAAGGCCCGCATCTACTCCCGCAATGGGCCTAGGAACGAGCGCCAGCGTAGTTGTCGTGTCCTTCTTCGATGATGCTCTCGGACCAGAGATCCGCCGAGTCTTCGAGGGCTTTTTGGAGGTCTTCTTCTTGGTAGCCATTTGATCTACATCTCCCCCCTTGGCCGGACGCTCCGAGTGTCGAGTGTCGGAGATGAGGCAAGGGGATGTGACCCAGCTACACCGGCTGAAGGCTCCCATCGGAAAGCAGGGAGGAGCGAGCCACGAGATGAGCACGATCAGGCTACAAACTCAGGGTTGCCTGAGATCCGGAGCTATCACATCGGAACTCTTTGTCGCTCCACGACTATCCCGCCGATAGAGAATCCAGCCTCGTCACTGCTGGATCGTGACTGCCATCGGGGAGGGAGTCTTCTTGGAAATCAATGCAGTCAAACTATCTCAGATCGCAAGCAAGGTGATTTCGGCTGCGGCGTGAGTCTTCCCTTGCGGGTTATCCCACCTTGCGAAGTCTTCCCGTCCTCTATCCACGAGCTAACATTGGGCGGAGGCCCTTGCAGCATCGCTTGCCAGCCGTGCAGCCAGGGGGAGTAGCCGGGACGCCTTCCACAGCAGCTTCGGGGCTTCCCTTCGTGGGGCCAGCAGTGCTCGTCGAGCCTGATCTCGGTGTCGTCGCAAAAGCTGATGGGCCATGTGCATCAACGCATCGTGCGGGTCCAGGCCCTCGATCGCTTTGAGCATCCCCAGTCCTCCGGCGATCAGGCTCACTTCGATCAGATACAGACTCACCGCTTCTGAGTCATTCCAACGCGGCCTCCGAGGCAGCCTGGTCGGCACCTTGATCGAGGGGCGTCCCCGCTTCCGACGACGACGACGAGAAGTCGGCGGTGGAGCGAATCGAGTAGCGAGCCAGGTTTCTGCGTCAACAAGCACATCTGATCATTTACCAGAAAATGCAGACTCAGGAACCGGCCGCCGCGTGCGTGGGTCGAGAAACCGAGGGGTCTGAGGATCTGTTTATCAACACGTCAGGTCAGACCGTTCGCTCTACAAAAACGAGGCTGACCATGATCGAAGACAAGACCCGCGTGTTGAATGTTCGAGTTCCGGAAGACCTGTTCTTGGAGGTCCGAGCCCGAGCCGGTCGGACCGACCGTACCAACGCAGAGATCGTAGCTGAAGCGCTGCGGTGCCTTTTAGGCCACCAGGACTCCGAGGACTTCAACCCCAGCCAGGCTCAAGCCCAGGGCTGAAAGACTTCGGCCCCCGAGAAGCACTCGCTCAGACTCACCAAGTTGAAGCGAGAACGCCTGAGGGCCGATGGAGGACACCGACATGGCCTCTTCTAGAAAGTATACACCGGTCTCCACCGAGGGGCATCCGGAACTCTCAGCTCAAGACGAAGCATGGAAGGACGACGTATCCACAGACCGCCTCTTCCCTCACCACGTCGAGCTGCTGAACGCTCGCGGTATCAGCGAGGCATACGCCCGCAGCCTCGGCCTGTTCTCGGTCTCCGAGAAGGGTATGGGTGCGATCTGTGGCAGTTCGCGGCGAGGTTACCCTGACCTGCCTCACTATCCGACGGGTGGCTTGGCAATCCGTTACCAGCAGTGCCTCGACACAATCCCCAGGGCTCGGGTTCGCTCGGACCTCGACAGCTATGAGATCCCGGCGGAGGCCCCGGTCCGCTTCGAATGCGAGACGGTAAAGATCCCCAGGTACATCTGCCAGGCGGGTGTACCCGTTGTCCCGTACCTTCGCTGCATCGAACACTTGACCGAGGACGTCACCGTCCCGCTCTACGTCGTCGAGGCTCCCCTCAAGGCCATCTCCCTCTCAGAACACGGGATGCCAGCCATCGGGCTCGGTGGTGTGGTCGCTGGTGGCCACGATAGGGAAGCACTCGCCGTGCTGGGCGAGGTTGTCGCATCGAAAGAACTTCGGCGGATCCGGTGGATGACCGAAGGACCGCTCGGGCCGGAGCGTCGTCGCGTCTACATTGTGTTCGATGCCGGCGTCACACGGAACCCCCAGGTGGCTCTCGGTGCTGCTCGTGTGGCTTTCGCCCTTCAGCAAGAAGGTGCGGATGCCTGGCTGGTGAACATCCCGCACCACCGCCCGGATCTGAACCTCGACACGGGGGCGATGTACGAAGAGCAAGACCAAGGTCCGGACGACTACATCGCTCGGTTCGGAGCGGATGCGTTAAGGGCTTTGGTGGAGCAAGCCGTTCCCTCGGATCCCGTTGCTCGTTTCAAGTGCGTCCTGGCGAACGCTGAGTCAGGCCGTGAAGGGTCCGAGCAGATCGCCCAGCTCCTCCAGCAGCTACCCGTGCAGGCGATGTTGCATGTCGGTGGTCACCGGCTGGTCGATGCTTGTGCGGCTGTCACGGCCCCCAGGATCGGGAAGCGAGCCCTTCGTGAGGCCGGCACAGAGTTCGCAGACCGCCTAGCTCGAAGAGAGCAAGCAGGTGAGCCAGCGTGGAAGGAGTCCCTTATCAAGACGATGGGTGGCACCGTCCGAGCAACCGCCCAGAACGTCGAGCTGTGCCTGCGACGTGACCCTTTCCTCGCCGGGCTCATCGTCTGGAACGAGTTCGGCCAGCTTGTCGAGTTCGACAAACCGCCGCCCTGGACCGAAACGTATGCGGCGGCCGTATCGTCAACACTGGGAAGCCCATGGACCGACGATGACGACGTTAGGCTCGCCGGGTACCTCTCCACTGCCCACGAGATCCACGACCTCGACCTGAAGAAGGTTCAGAAGTCCGTGATGGTCGTGGCCAAGGACAGGCCCAGGCATCCCGTTCGAGACTACTTGAAGAGCGTCGTTTGGGACGGAACACCAAGACTCTGCACCTGGCTCAGGGACTACTTCGGGGCCACAGACAATGCCGAGTACCTCCGCCTGGTGGGCACCTGGTGGATGATCTCCGCAGTAGCCAGGGTCATGAAGCCAGGCTGCCAGGTTGACCATGTCCTTGCCGTCGAAGGAGACCAGGGGCTCAGCAAGACGTCTGCCTTGCGGGTCCTCGGTGGCGACTGGTACTGCGACGCAGCGCAGTCGAATCTCGACGAAAAGGAAGCTGCGATCTTGCTTCAGGGGAGCTGGCTCTTTGTTTTCGATGAAGGTTCGATCTTCAGCCGTTCTGACGCCCTTGCCCAAAAGGAGTTCGTCACCAAGAAGGACGACGTGATCGTGCCGAAGTATAGCAATCGAAAGACCAAGGTCGTGAGGCAGTGCGTTTTTGCGTTGACGACCAACGAAGAGAACTACCTGACCGACCCCACGGGCAACCGCCGATACTGGCCCGTGGCTTGTTCCAAGATCAACCTCGAAGCTCTGACGGAGGATCGCGATCAACTCTGGGCAGAAGCGCTTGCCCTGTTCATGGCCGAACACGTTTGGTGGCCGACGACGGAGGAGCAGGACGAGATCCTATCCCCCCAGCAGGACCGTCGTCGGCAGGTTGATTCCTGGGAGAAGAAGGTTGCCGAGGGGCTCGTCGGGAAGAGCGAGGTGATCATCGAAGACATCCTCACCGACATCTTGGACCTCAAGCCACAGGGCCACGACCACCGAGCCCGACTTCGAGTCGGTCGGGTCTTGCGCGTTCTGGGGTGGAGGCAAGGTGACCCCCGCAAGATCGACGGGGTGACCACGAGGGTTTACGTCAAGTCTGCAACCACCACTGACTTGGCGCCCACGAGAACGTACCTTCCCAAGCAGACGGCCATCATCCAGCTTTTCGAAGAGCAGATCCCCGTCGAGATGAAGCTGGTTCAGGTCGGCCCTGGGGTTGTCCTGAGGCAGTGGACTGAGCGGACTCCCGATGGGCCTCACGATCCGGCCGACGCTGATGACCTGCTCCTCGATGACTCGGGCTCGGTCTGAGGCGGTTACGGTTGGAATGGGGACTGTAACCTTGATCCAGCATCCCGGATGCCCGATTTCCGATCTGGTTACGGTTACAGTCCTCTCAACCTTTATAGGAAAGAAATGAAGAGGGGAGAGCGCCTGACCAGTGCGAGCAAATTTTCTTACAGGAGAAGTTTGTCAAGCACTGTAACCGTAACCGGAGAAGAACGGCCCGACTAATCCACTCATGCTCCGCTCGGTGTAGGAGGTGTTTACCTACCATGCCTACCGAGCCAACCGACTTCAAAGACGACTGGGAAAGCCTCAGGGGAAACCGTAACCCGCATCAAGCCCGACCCAGGGCCACAAGACCGAGAACCAACGACCCTGCTTTGGTTCACTTCTTGAAGGTAAGGAAGGACTTGGTCCGTCGGTATGACCTTCTGCCGGCTCCGGTAACTGCGCTTCCGATCAACCTTGCAGTGGATGTCACCGGATACGGAGCCGGTGCGTTCGTCTTTGGGACGGCTTTGGCTGACGCCCTCATCGGCCGTCAGTGGCCGGACGCCTACACGTACCTGGGCCTGCTGGGCTTCCGCGAAACCTCCGCTCTCGCGGCCATCATTAGCAAGCGAGGGGCCATGCTGGACGTCGAGATCGACCCGATGACACGAGTGGGTCACATCGCAATCGTCCTTCCAGCCAGAAGGCAAGCGGTGGGTCTAGTGAACGGGCAGCTCATGGTGAGGGAGCTTGAACTCTTTCCCAACCGCAACCGGCGTGCCCATCTCATCTTGGTCAGGAGACTGATGGTGCCGGCTCGCCGATGAAGCACTTGTACGACCGGCTTTCATAGGAGGCCCTGCATGACCAGAACAACCAGACCAACCGTAGTGATGAGGTTCGACGCACCCGCAGAGTTGAACAGAAGACTCCATATCGCCGCCTCGCAGCTCGGCGTGACCATCAGGGACTTGCTCCTTGATGGGGCAGCGCTCGTCCTGCGATTCAACAACCTCGGCCACGGATGCCCCGAGCCGCCCCTCAGGATGCCACCCGCAAAGCAGGACCAAGAGGTCGAGGTTGAAGTAGAGGCGGAGGTGGTGCCGTGACTGACGCCCAAGAGCGGCTCGACAATGCCCTCCGCGACAACCTCAACGCCCTCCTTGACCGCATCAGCTCCGAGGTCGCCGAGTCCCCGTGCGACTACGCCATCGCTGGTGGCAGGTACACCCTCACCCGAGACGGTCGCTGGATGTACGACGTAAACTCAGCATGGGAGCAGGTCACGGTCGAGGAGATTATCGAAGACCTTGGGCTAGAGCAGTTCGTCGCGGAACTGGAACGGCAAGTGGAGACGGAGGCGTCGTCATGAACCAGAGTCAACCCAGCAAGCTTCGAGAAGACCAAGGGCTCGCGATCACGCTGGACTTCGGAGACGGACGCACTCAGGAGCTTCGATTCGACGCTGAGGACACGAGCACTCTACTCTGGGGGACATCGATGGAGACGGGATGCTCGCCCTGTCTTGGTACTTACCTCAACAAGGTCCTGATGCGGATGATCCGCAAGCATCGACCCTCCTGGGGGCGATTCGATGCGACCCAGAAAGATTCCCAGCCATGAGCCGGAGCGACGTAAACAACCGCCTCGAACCGCATCTTCCCCGTCTGAGAGCCACATTCGACAGGCTCATTACCATCGAAGGCGATGCCGATGTGGACTGGGTAGCTCTGCTCAAACTGCGGGAATGGGCTGATCCGCTCTGCGACGACGCCTACTACAGAGGCTACTTCATGGGCATTCTCGACGCCGTCGGAGTTTCTGTGGCCGAGGCCATGCCCATGCTCAGGTCGCGTTCGAAACCATCAAGAAGAATCACCAATGATCGGAGAAACTCATGAACGACCCGAAGAAATCTGAAGATATTCGCGTCGCCGACCCTGAGTACAGTGTGGCAGAACGGGTCGCTGCCTGGGAGGCCGCAGCCGATGGGGATCGTCGGCTGCTGATGGCGATCTACGCAGCCGATGCCCGGCTCGTGAAGGCTCAGCTATCACGGATGCGCTCCAGAACATCGCCGGAGAATCCGAGTTCTGGTTCCTCCAACGCTCCTGAAAAAGCCATTGAGGTCGAACCCACGAATGCTCGGGTGAGGCACGACGCTCGACGTGATCCGAACGCAAGCGGGTCGTCGAGGTGAGGCGGGCCGGCTGAGGCAGGCTTGCCTCAGGCCACGGGGCTCGACCGGGCCAGGGCGTGGGTGGTGTCTGGGGTGGCTGAGCCTGGACGGCCTAGGATATGCTTCGTGCGCTGAGTCCAGCATGGCAATCTTCATCAGCTATTCCCACGAGGATCGAGGCTTCGTCGAGAAGCTCGCCCAGAATCTCGTTCTTCGCAAGGCGAGGGTTTGGATCGACCGCTGGGAACTCGAGGTGGGCGATTCCCTGGTCTCACGAGTCCAGGAAGCCATCGAGTCATCGAGCGCACTTCTGGTCATCATGTCGGAAGCGGCGGTTCGGAGCGAGTGGTGTCGGCGGGAATTGTCGGCGGGTCTGCTTCGGGAACTCGAAGAGCGCCGCGTGGTCGTTCTCCCTGTCCGCGTCGATGATTGCACCTTTCCAATCTTCCTTCGCGACAAGGTCTACGCGGATTTTAGAACAAGCTTCGACCAGGGGCTCGAAGCCGTCCTTGAAGGGATCGCGAGCGTCACTGCCGAGGGACTGGGAACCATTGATCGGCCCGAATTCCATGTTGATTGGAGCATGGACTGGGGCTACCTCGGCGAGCGGTTTCTCGTGAAGTTTCTCTTGGTGGAACACATCTCCGGAACGCCGGCTACCGCTGTGACGGAAGTCAACGTGTTGGCCGATGACGGTGCGACTGCTCGGTACAGGGAGTATGAACGCGAGGGGCTGGACTGGTGGGCTCGTCAGCTCGTTCTTGAGCTGATTCGAGAGTCAGTCGCAAGCCGTGACCTACACGTCATCCTGACCGATCAGAAGCCGAAGACCATCGAGATGGGGCTTCGAGATCCCGAGCTTGACCTTGGCTACGGGATTCACGTGGAATCGCGGCGGGTCGGTAACGACAGTGGCAAGGACTTGCTCATCGACATCGGTGGTCAACTTGCCGTGATCGGTGAGGCGAGCAGGGAGCGATTCAGAAAGCCAACACCAGACGAGTGGATCCGAATAGGCGAGGTCATGACGAGGCTCGGCACGATCCGGCGTTGATCCTTCTTCTCGCCTCACGTGGCAGCCGTTCGTTGTGCATGCCGTCGGACTGTCAACGTTGTGCCCAGCAAAGAAGCTGCTCCGCTCCGATGGCTTTCTTCGGCAGGCCGACTGGATCCATGAACGGCGGGTTCTGCATCAAGGACGGGGCTACCGGCGCGACGATTCGAGCCTGGATCGGTCCCATGCTCGTTGGGTCCACGAGCACGGTCAGAGTCCTTCCCATGATCACGTGGGGTTCGAATCCAGCGATACAAAATGCAAAGGCCGGCTCAGGGAAGAAAGCGTTGAGTAGCGGCAGGCTCGCAAGATGAAGGCCAACCCGGCTCGGGTAGCCGGAGAACTCGTTCGACTTTGCGACAGAAGAAAAGACCGGGAGGTAGATCGCGTCCGCTCCCAGGAACGGAGCTGGCCGAGGGCTGCCGATCAAGATGTTCGGCTGCTCTTCTGGCGGGATCTTACCCGGCTTGGGTAGCTTTCCATCCCACGCACGAAGGCAGACGGTGTCAACGAAGTCGCGCATTCCATCGAGTGCTTCTCGAACGACGCTCTCCAGGTGACGGTCCTCAGTGTACGTCCACTGGTGCGCACGCGCATCACCCGTCACGCTATCGAGATCCGGCATGAGGAGGAGATTTCGCTCCGGGTCTTGGGCCTCGGGCTCTATGCAATCCGGAGGAAAATACCCTCCCGCGTTGCCTCGCCATCCTCGATGAAAGAGGACATTGCGGTACTTGTTCAGAGCGTCGAACCACGCTGCCCGGGTCTGCAACTCGTCAATCTCCACGCCCGTCATGTTGGTGGCCTGACCCCGGGCGGCGTCCGAAGCGCTCCACTTCTTGGCGCCGTTTCGCCGAGCTGCAATGTGAACCACCTCATCAACGACCGTTCGAGCACCTCCAAGCGCGCCGGCCCCCTCGAACACAGCCGACGAGACCGCCGCATCGTAGAGCACAGGAGCACCAACCAACAGGCGCCGCTCGGCAAGATGTTCGGTCACCTTCCAGAAACGGCGCTCATGGTATTCGGCGCGACACACGGTCGTGGCGAGGGAGAGCAGAAGCGCCGTTCGCTCGTCGGGTGGGATGGAGTCGAGTGCAGGACCAGGCCGCTCGTCCTCGGGCATGGATCCGAGAATGAGCTGATTGTCGGCCAGCAGGCGGACCATGTTTGACCGCAACGTGTTTGGATCATGCAGCCCGAGATCAGAACGAGGGGGCAGTAGGTAGCCAAGCAGTCCTGGACCCTTGGTGTTGAGCACCGGCCCAGAGCTGAAGACCCCCTGTTTCCGCTTCCTGGAGCGTTCCCTTTTCATCGACCGGCCACGGAGCCCCGGGGGTTAGCCGGCGTTCTCCTCAGACTCGACCAGCGATTCAACCCCAGCGGCCTCGGCCAGTGCCTCTGCGTATGCCTTGAGCTTTGGGCGAACCTCGGCCAGAGCTTGGCGAAGTTCCTCTGTTCGGTCCCATGCCCGCTCGTGGGCCACCTTGCTGGTCTTCGGTTCTCGGCTGTCCTCGTAATCAGAGAGGAGCGGATGCCACTTGGCAAGCAGAGGGCGCAGTAGGCGGTTGAGGACCGCAACGGCCACGTAGCCGAACGTCAGCGTGTGCTTCTTCTTCGACCTAGCCACGGAGGGACCGTGCCTGCGAAGAATGTCCCGGGTCGTCGCGAAGAGTGAGTGTAGCGACGTGAGGGCCTCTCGCAGCGTTCCCTCTTCGGGATGCAGGTCCACAATGGCGACCCGAGTCACCAGCTCGACGTACATCTCCCAGGCAGCCTTCTGCTGCGCCTCGTCGGCCTCCCACGTTCCGTCTACCGTCAGCAGGCCGAGGTTCAGCTTCACCGCAGTCTTGTTGAGGCGGGCCTTCGTTTCCTTAGACATGTCAGCTCCCAGGATCCTGGTCGAGCCACTGATCAAGCGCCTTGGGATCCCAAGCAAGCATCTTCGTGGACCTGCCGTTCATCAACGCTCCTGGTGGCGTGGCCGTGTCGTGTCCCTTGAGGAACATACCCCGAATCCTCTTCCAGGTGTTCTCGCGAGCGAGCGGCTGCTTCATCGCGAAGAACGTGTCGATCTCCCAGGTGACCCACTCGCTCGTGTGAGTGCTCGGTCCGATCAGGACCACCAGTTTCGAGGCGTTCTGGAACTTCGAGATGATCTCGTCTCGCACTGGCTTCGACCTCGGGTCGGACGGCGGGTACGTCAGGGGCTTTCCTGCACGGTCGGTCACCGGCTCCTTCAACGAGTGGTCCCGGAAGTCGAGCGGGTGGTTAGGGTTCTGGACGAGCGCCTTGAACCCGTTCACCTGCTGGTAGTCGTCGTGATCGAAACTGACGAAGACGTTGGTCGCCATTCGGGTCTTTCACCAATCAGGTCCAAGACGCTGCGGACTTGTTTTTGCGGAAGAGGGGGTAGGAATTGTCGGGATCGACGCTCTTCTTGTTCAACCAGGCCCGGTGGACCAACCCTTGAAGTTCGTCGGGGTCCTCGGTCCAGTCGGCCATCACGGCGTACCCGCACTGGTCGTTGTCGTACAGCCGGGGAGGGACACTGCCAGGATCGTAACGCCCTGTGCCGTGGTCACGGCGACTTGGGAGTAGCAGCCCGAGCAGACCCGACCTGGGGTTTAGAACCGTGTTCCGTATGCTCGACGAAATCTCCCAGTCCACGTGCTTTCGCTTCCAAGTCTCGTCACCGATCAACACGACGGTGACCGAGGTGTCCCGCAGGTACTCGTCGCGGATCTTCTTGCGTATCGTCTCTTCCGGGAGATTTGGGTCGATGTCGTTGAGCCCGACTGCACCGGGAATCACGGCGCCGAATCGATTGCCAAATCTGTACTGGAAGATGTTCCGGTAGCTCTGATCGTTGGCGTGGTGGTAGCTGATGAACACGCGGTGGACTTGAGGCACGGCTCGCCCTCCTCGATGGACCGTCGCTCCATGCCAGCCGCCGTCAAGTCAGCTAGGACAGGGAACGTCAGGGTGTCGCGAGCTGGGCCAGATCGCTCGGGATCGTGAACGCGGCCTCGACCACCGACCCCGTCCGGGGAGATGATCGGCCCGGAAATACCCGACCGGTCGCAGAGGACCAAGTGGGGCAGGAACACGATGGCGTCCCGTTTCCTTTTCAACGACACGCTCTGGAGGGAGCTGAACGATCGCATCCCGAAAGCCAAGACGGTCCGAGCTGCGGTCGCCTACTTCGCCACGGGAGCGAGCACGATCCTGCCGCTGAGGAAGGGCGACAAGCTGGTCGTGGACATGAGCCTCGCGACCGTGCGAGCCGGCACGACCGACCCCCGGGAAATCCGGAAGCTCCTGCGTCGGGGCGTGCAGGTGTTCTCGCGTGCCTCGCTCCACGCGAAGTTCTTCATCATCGACCAGGTGGTGATCGCGGGGTCGGCCAACATCTCGGGCAACGCCAGGAACAATCGAGATGAAGCTGCCGTTCTCACGGACGACGGCGCCGCTGTGCGACGGGCCATGGCCATATTCGAGCAGCTTTGCACGGAACCCGTGCGGAAGGGTTACCTCGACAAGTGTATCGCCGAGTATCGACCGCCGACGTTCGCGGGTGAGGCCAATCGATCAACCTCGAAGCGGAGAAAACCCGCCCAAGCGAAGGTCTGGATCATCGGTGGGCTTCAGTACAGGGAGTTCCCGGAGGACGAAGCGGCCGAAGCGAATCGCGTCTTGAAGGAGGTTTCGAGAAGGCTGCGTGACTTCGAGCACTCCGAGGTGGACCACACCCGGTACGCTCGCAAGCCATCCTTCTGCTCGAAGCTCCGTGAGGACGACTGGCTCATTGTGTGCGTGAAGGATGGCAAGGGCTTCGACGTGTGGCCCCCGGCTCGCTTCATGGAGGTGAGGACCATCGCGAGACGCGGCGGGAAGCGGCGCTACATGGTCACCTACGAAGCCCCTATCGGAACCACGGCCATCCGATGGACAACCCTGCGTGCCGAGGCACCCGGTTCGCTCCTCGCCGTTCAAAGGCCGAAGCCGCGAACCACGCCCATCGTCAACGAGGCCGACGCGGATGAGCTGCTCCGACTTTGGGACTCCCGAGGCCGCTTTCGTCCTGGGAAACGGAGATGATGCGGTTGAAGGACGACGACGAACTCGGGGTCAGCAGCCCTTGAGGTCTCGGACAAGAGCCGGTTCCTCCAATGCCTGGCGCATCGTTGCGACCACCGCCAGGCCGACAAGCTCTTTCGCAGCCGCAGCACTCTTCAGAATCCGCAGACTGCCGCTCTTGAAGTCCGCTGTCGTACCGTGGGCTGCACAGCTTCGCAGCCCGTAGAGGGCGCCCCAGACCTTGATGGGATCGACCTGACCCAGCCGCTCTGAGTAAGGCAGGGGACGCTTGAACCTGGTGTTGAGCAGGTTCATCTTGTTCTTGATCTGTCGGGTGAGTGAGTCGGTCGGGTCCTTGTCATCGGGCTTGTGGGTGAGGAGCGACTCCAGAATGCCGAACAGCCCGAGCAGGTGCATGTCCGAGTTCTCCGGGACTTCTTTGAGGGTCCAGTACCTCCTCACTGCTGCGTGGAGATCGACGACCGCGTTGTCGTGGTTCTTGTACGCAGTATAGGTGGCCCGAAGCTCTTGGATGCCGGCATCATCGAGCGTGACGAAGGGCTGCTCGCTGGACGACGACGCCCAAGCAAACCTGTCAAGTGCCTTTGTCTTGACGCTGAACCCGAACCCAATGCCAGTCCCGTTGGTGAAATTCTCATCGAGGACGGATGCGCCCTCTTCGAGTGGCCATGGAGTCAAGGCGGTGGATTCTAGAAAGAGATCAAGTGCCGGATTGAAGCCGAGATGCTCGCCAACGTAGTAGGTCCAGCCGCTTCTAGGCAGGTCAGCAACGTTGGCCCCCCGAACACCGCCTTCCCATGGCCCGGTGAATCGAAACACCGTTTCGAATGGGTTCCTGGGAGACGGCTCGAACATGCCATGGTGCTGATGCAGGGCTTTGATCGACCGCACCTGGGCCGCACTGGCCCGTCGAAGAACGATGCCGTCGCCTATGACCACCTTCCCTCTTCTCGGAAGTCCACCGAGGTTGATGATGTGACCGTAGCCACCCCGTTCTGGTCCGTCGTACCAGTCCTTGAGTCGGTATCCGATGTGTTTCTTGCGCGAGGCCACGGCTCGACCGCGAGTCAGGCTCGCTCCATCGCGGGCGTAGTCAAGTTGAGGGCGGACATTCAATGGCCTAGATCAGCCGAGCCGGGAGAAACACCCCGGGGGTGCGAACGCTCCTGTCGCATGGCCCGTAACGGGTCGCCATTCGGCTGAGCTGCCCCAGCGGTCCCCGGGCTCCGACGGCGACTTCGCCTGGGTGAGCCGGCAGCGACCCAGCAGGCGAAATCCAGTGGGCCGCGACGAGGTGTTGGCCGCGCCTCTTCGCCGGGTGATTATCTGGTCGGCGTGAGCAAGTCCGACCTGAGCGAACGAGACATCTGCACGAAGTACATCACGCCCGCCATCGAGCAGGCCGGATGGGACGTGCAGACGCAGGTTCGTGAGGAGGTCACCTTCACGGCCGGTCGGGTCATCGTTCGCGGAAGGCTCGTCACCCGGGGCAAGTCGAAGCGGGCCGACTACATCTTGTACTTCAAGCCGAACGTCCCCTTGGCTGTCGTTGAAGCCAAGGACAACTCGGCCCCCGTCGGTGGCGGGCTCCAGCAGGCCCTCGACTACGCCGAGGTTCTCGATGTGCCGTTCGCGTTCAGCTCGAACGGTGACGGCTTCGTGGAGCACGACCGGACCGGCAAAGCCACGCAGCCGGAGCGGTCCCTGTCGCTGGACGGGTTTCCCTCCCCAGAGGACCTCTGGCGGCGTTACTGCGAGGCCAAGTGCTTCACGGGTCCGGCGGAAGAAGTCGTCCGGCAGGACTACCACTCGGACGGGTCTGGCAAGGCCCCACGGTACTACCAGCTCAACGCCATCAACCGGGCCATCGAGGCCGTCGCCAAGAAGCAGAACCGCATCCTCCTCGTGATGGCGACGGGCACGGGGAAGACTTACACGGCGTTCCAGATCATCTGGCGGCTCTGGAAGGCGGGGGTGAAGAAGCGGATCCTGTTCCTCGCTGACCGGAACATCTTGGTGGACCAGACCAAGACGAACGACTTCAAGCCGTTCGCTGGGGCGATGACGAAGATCACGAACCGCAAGGTGGACAAGTCCTTCGAGATTTATCTCGCCCTGTACCAGGCGATCACCGGCACCGAGGAGGCGAAGGATATCTTTCGTCAGTTCAGCCCGGACTTCTTCGACCTGATCATCGTGGACGAGTGCCATCGGGGAAGCGCAGCAGATAACTCCGCCTGGCGAGAGATCCTCGAATACTTCGAACCGGCGACGCAGCTCGGGCTGACGGCTACCCCGAAGGAGACGGCAGACGTTTCGACGACGCACTACTTCGGGGACCCCGTGTACACCTACAGCCTGAAGCAAGGGATCGAGGACGGCTTCCTCGCCCCGTACAAGGTCGTCCGGTACGACCTGGACCGAGACCTCGAAGGCTGGCGTCCACCTCAGGGGAAGCTCGACAAGCACGGCAACGAGATCGAGGACCGCATCTACAACCAGCGGGACTTCGACCGCACCCTGGTGCTGGAGAAGCGCACCGAGCTGGTGGCGAAGAAGGTCACCGAGTTCTTGAAGGCCACGGACCGTTTCTCGAAGACGATCATCTTCTGCGAGGACATCGACCACGCCGAGCGCATGCGGCAGGCCCTCGTGAACGAGAACGCCGATCTGGCCAGCCAGAACCGCAAGTACGTCATGCGGATCACCGGGGACAACCCTGAGGGCAAGGCCGAGCTGGATCAGTTCATCCACCCCGAGGAGAGGTACCCGGTCTTGGTGACGACCTCGAAGCTCCTGAGCACGGGGGTCGATGCCCAGACCTGCAAGGTAATCGTGCTCGATCAGACGATCCGCTCAATGACCGAGTTCAAGCAGATCGTGGGTCGCGGCACTCGCATCCGGGAGGACTTCGACAAGCTGTACTTCACGATCCTCGATTTCAAGCGGGCCACGGAGCTGTTCGCCGATCCGAACTTCGACGGCCTTCCCGTACAGATTTACGAGCCCAAGGAAGGTGACCCGCCTGCTCCTCCAGATGATCTTCCCGACGATGGCAGCGAGGTCATCGACCCTGTAACTGAGCCTCGACTGTCACCCTGGGCGGGACCGGGTGGTGGAGACTCCGGGGACGACGAGCGGGGCAAGCGGGTGAAGTACGTCGTGAGCGACGTTGCCGTCTACGTCGTGAAGGAGCGGGTTCAATACTACGGCAAGGACGGCAAGCTGATCACCGAGTCGCTCCGGGATTTCTCCAAGAAGGCCGTGCAAGAGGAGTACAAGTCGCTCGACGCCTTCTTGAAGCGGTGGAAGGAAGCCGACCGTAAGAAGGCCGTCGTGGACGAGCTACTCGAACGTGGAGTCTTCTTCGACGACCTTGCGAACGAAGTTGGGCGAGGCTGCTCACCGTTCGATCTCGTCTGTCATGTGGCGTTCGGCCAGCCGCCGCTCACCAGGACGGAGCGAGCGAACAACGTGAGGAAGAGGAACTACTTCACCAAGTACGGCGATCAGGCTCGGGCCGTCCTGGAGGCCCTCCTGGCGAAGTTCGCCGACGAGGGGGTCGAGGACATCGCCGACATTGCGGTTCTCCGAGTAGCTCCTCTCACGCAGCTCGGTACCCCGATGGAGATCATCCAGAGGTTCGGCGGCAAAGATGGCTACGTGAAGGCCGTCCGTGAGCTAGAAGCCGAGCTGTACGGCGTGACCAAGAACGAGTCGGGCTAGAACCAGAATGTCGAACATCGGGACCACGATCAAGTCGATCCAGGACATCCTCCGGAAGGATCGCGGCGTAGACGGAGACGCCCAGCGGATCAGTCAGCTCGTCTGGATGCTCTTTCTCAAGGTCTTCGACGACCGGGAAGCCGAGAAAGAGCTGGAGGACGACGGCTACAAGTCGCCGATCCCGGCCAAGCTCCGTTGGCGCTCCTGGGCAAAGAACCCGGAGGGGATCACGGGAGACGAGCTACTCGACTTCGTGAACGGCAACCTCTTCAAGACCCTGAAGGAGCTGCCGACCACAGGTAAGCAGGGGAAGCTCGCTGCTGTGGTGCGGGCCGTCTTCGAGGACGCCATCAACTACATGAAGTCCGGCACGTTGATGCGACAGGTCATCAACAAGCTGGAGGAGATGGACTTCAACCGGAGCGACGACCGCCACCAGTTCGGGGACATCTACGAGAAGATCCTCTCCGACCTTCAGGGAGCGGGGAACGCCGGGGAGTTTTACACACCAAGATCCGTTACGCAGTTCATCGTAGACCAACTCGACCCGAAGCTCGGGGAGACGTTCCTCGACCCAGCGTGCGGCACCGGAGGCTTCCTGACGTGCGCCATCGAGCATGTCCGGAAGAAGTACGTGAAGAGCCAGCACGACGAGGAGAACCTCCAGTCGAGCATCAACGGGGTCGAGAAGAAGCAGCTACCGCACTTGCTCTGCGTGACGAACATGATGTTCCACGGCATCGACGTGCCCTCGAACGTGCTGCATGACAACACGCTGGCGAGGCCGCTGCGAGACTACGGCCCGAAGGACCGTGTGGACGTCATCGGCACGAACCCTCCGTTCGGCGGGATGGAAGAGGACGGCATCGAGCTGAACTTCCCCGCCGCGTTCAGGACGAGGGAGACGGCTGACCTGTTCCTCGTGCTGCTGATGACCCTGCTGAAGCAGGGGGGCCGGGCCGGACTGGTCCTTCCCGATGGGACGCTGTTCGGTGAGGGCGTGAAGGTTCGCATCAAGGAGAAGCTCCTCGACGAGTGCAACCTCCACACGATCGTCCGGCTGCCGAAGGGCGTGTTCAACCCGTACACCAGCATCAAGACGAATCTGCTGTTCTTCACGAAGGGCGAGCCCACCAAGAACGTCTGGTTCTACGAGCACCCCCTTCCCGACGGGCAGAACAACTACTCGAAGAGCAAGCCGCTCCGGATCGAGGACTTCGCTCCGGAGAAGAAGTGGTGGGGGAAGCGCAAGGAGAATGACTTCGCCTGGAAGGTGTCCATCGAGGACATCAAGGCGAGGGCCTACAACCTCGACATCAAGAACCCGAGGGCGAAGGAGGACGGCCCGGGTGATCCCGACGACCTCTTGCGGCTCTACAAGGACGCCGAAGCGGAGGCAGCGAAGATCAGGGATGCGCTCAGGGACGAACTGGCGAAGGCTCTGGAGGGGGCGAGGGGATGACCGACGGCTTCGACGTAGAGAAGTTCGTCGGAACCTTTCCGGTAGTGACCGAGACCGACGGGAGCGCCAAGAAGCTCCGGGGCTTGGTTCTCGACCTGGCGATCTCTGGACGCCTCCCGGACAAATCGCATTCTCCGGTCGCCCTGACGATCGGAAGCCTAACCCCGATTCCCACCGCGTGGAACGTGGCTCCACTGGGAGAGATTACTGAGATCGTTAGAGGCATCACATTCCCCGCATCTGCGAAGCACAAGGCTGCATCGCGAGGGCTGGTCGCGTGTCTGCGGACGACCAATGTTCAACAGACCGTCGAGTGGGAAGACCTCCTCTACGTCTCTGAGACTTACGTCGGCAGGTCCGACCAGTGGGTGCGAGACGGAGATCTCTGCATCTCGATGGCGAACAGCTACGAACTCGTGGGGAAAGTAGCGTTGGTCACGGGACAACATCCGAAGGTGACCTTCGGCGGGTTTCTTGGGGTGATCCGACCGAATCAGTCCGTACTCCCTGCGTTCCTCTCGGTGTACATGCGGTCACCGACGGTGCAGGCAGAGCTACGGAAGGGCGCAACGCAGACGACCAACATCGCGAATATTTCTCTCGGCCGACTGCGACCGCTTCCGGTTCCCGTCCCGCCTCTCCCCGAACAGAAACGCATCGTCGCCAAGGTGGACGAACTGATGAAGCTCATCGACGAGCTGGAGGCCAAGCAGACCAAGAAGCGGGAGGTGCAGACCCGGTTCCGAACGTCGGCGCTGGATGCTCTCACGAAGGCGGCGGGACCTGAGGAGCTGGCCTCGGCGTGGAACCGGGTGGCGGGGAACTTTGGGGTGCTGTTCGAGAATCAAGAAGATGTGGTGGAAGTGAGAGCAAGCATCCTCCAGCTTGCAGTGACGGGAAGACTCACGGGCCACGATGCTGGTGACGCGGGTCACGAGGACGCTTCTTCGAAACGTGTCCGCCCAGACGCCCCAGGAACGACTCTTCCAGCCACCTGGAAATGGGTGAAGCTCGGAGAGGTAGCCGAGCTAATCAACGGTGACCGAAGCAAGAACTACCCGAACAGGGCAGAGTATGTTGAAGAGGGTGTTCCCTGGATCAACACGGGACACATCGAGCCCGATGGAACGCTTTCGCTGGGTTCGATGCACTACATCTCACGCAAGAAGTTCGAGTCGCTCCGAAGCGGCAAGGTGCGTCGGGGAGACCTCGTCTATTGTCTGCGAGGCGCGACGCTTGGAAAGACCGCGATCATCACCCAGTTCACAGAAGGTGCTGTCGCATCGTCTCTGGTAATCATCCGTCTCGCACCAGTCGTCGATCCGGCATTCGCGTACCGGATCCTGACGAGCCCATTGGGGCGGGAACAAATCTTCCGGTTCGACAACGGGTCGGCACAACCGAACCTTTCTGCCAACAACGTCAAGAAGTATTTGGTCCCTCTTCCTCCGCTCGCCGAGCAGAAGCGCATCGTCGCCAAGGTCGAGGCGCTGATGAAGCTCTGCGATGACCTGGAGGCCAGGCTCAAGGCCAAAGAGGCGACGGCCGGGAAGCTGGTCGAGGCCGTGGTCAAGGAGCTGGTGGCGTAGATGCCGATCCCCACCGAAGCCGAGCTGGCACGAGCCGAGGGCAGGTCGTTCGAGTCGGCGGACGAGATGTTGAAGAGGGTGAAGGAATGCGCGGGACCGAAAGAACGGGCTACGAAGCGGCTGACGGGAACACGAAGACCTCGGGGGAGTCGCAGCTCCCGCACGACGCGGAGCTAGAATTGCCCTTCAGAGTTCAGCGGTTACGGACCTGAGCGGAAATCTTCCCGAGGTGCGTCAGGCTGGGGGCTCGCCCTTGGTATTTCTCGGCTAGGTCGGCTCGTCCAACGCCGACCGGGAGACCCAGATGCTTCTCGTCCGCAACTTCTTCCAGCACGTGATTTCGTTCTACCCGGACGAGATCCGGCACCGCTGCGAAACGGAGATCCCGGCCTTTTCCCTGGCAGCGGGACGCCTGGCCCTCGAAGTGATCGACTCCGAGATGCACAGCCGTCCGTACTCCGATGCGGTTCTCGACCCTTCGTACCCGTTGATGAGTCGAGTTCATTTTGGCATGGCAGACACGCTTTTGTGGCGGGTGCCCGAGGAGATGATCAGCGCATTCCGCGAAATGATTCAACGTGCCGCAGAAGGCGACCTCGACCCCGTCCGGCAACTCATCTTCGCGGTGGCAACCCGCCGGAATGATCCCGAGGCGGCATTGTGCCGCTTCTTCCTGTGGCAAGCCATCCGACTGAACCTCTTGGTGGGTACTTGGGACCAGCCGGTGTTCGAGGCGAGCGGGCTTCTGCGGCGCACCGAGATCGAAGCGGAGACCATCCTCAAGGAGTTTCTCGAAGTCCCAGACATGCTCTGCGAGGACGTTCGCCCTCTGAATGTGCTCGTGCGCGCAGCAGTGGACCACCTCGAAATCTCGACGACCCAGGTCCACGGTGTCTTCGAGCGGTACTGTGGCTCTCTTGAGGAACTTGTGGCTCGGGAAGAAGTTCTACAGATTGCCCGACGCCCCGCCTCACGTCGTCAGGGAAGCAATGTATCTGAGCGACGGGGGCGCTACGGTAGCGGCTTCGAGCAGCTTTAGGTCGTCGCCTGGCCGGTAGAGCCAGGTTCGGGGCTCACGTTCGAAGCCGGCTGAGTGAACACCGGCAGCCGGCCTCTCCCGGTGAACCACTCGTCCACCCGGGACTTGAGGAGGGCCATGCTGGCCTTCCACTTTCGGTCAAGAGTCCGCCCCTTCAGGGAGATGAGGATGGGGTCCGGCACACCCAGCCGAGCACGGTTTGCTTCAACGAACTCACCGATGCTCTCCGGTTCGACCTGATCCATGAAGTTGAACAGAACGATGAGACCTGCGTTTTGCCGGTGGGCTAGCTGCCAAATCTGCGCGTACCGTTCCACCTCCTCCTGCTGCACGACGCGGGCACCATCGACGAGGTAAACGATCAGCGAGCAGTTGTTGAGCTGCTGTTCAATCTCCTCGCGTACCTGGACTCGAAGGTCACGGAAGCCAGGGAAGTTCAGGATTCGCGCACGTTCGTCCAGTCCAGAATAGACTTCGACAGCGCTTGTCGAGCCAGGGATTGGGCTGACCTTCCTGGTGTCAATTCCGAACGCATGGAAGAGCAGGCTGTCCTTGCCGACCGCGCCCCGTCCCACCACACCGATCACCTCCCGGGAAGCGCTGATCTGGCGGAGTGCGGCAACCTGTAGCACTGCTGGCACCGTCTTCCGGGCCGCTGGCGAGGCTATGTCGGCCACTAGCCAGGCCCCGCTGGCAATCCATCCGACGGGGCCGAGGACAAGCCCCAACGCTCGGGTAAGCGCTGCGTTCGCTGCGAAGGTCAGGCCCCGCCCAAGAAGGGCCCGTGCAATGAAGTTGGCTACGATGACTGCCAACTTGTAAGCACCAAACCCACTAACCCAGCCCGTGGCGATAGCTGCTGCCGCCGCAGCACCGCCAACGTGAACATCAAAGGTCGCCATGTTCATCGAGCGCATGAGTTCCTTGCGTTCGTCTTCACTCATCTGCTCCCAGACCTGCTCGAAGAACTTCTGGAGAAGGCGCTGTTCATTCGCCACTACGGCTTGCTCGCTTTCACCTGGGTACGGAGCGACACCGAGCTTGTCGCAGACATCGCGAAGGATTTCCGGATAGGCGACTCCTTCGAGCCCGCGAACGAGATACGCGATGTCGTTCGAGCCGAAGTAGCTCAGTTGCTTCCAGAGCTGGAGCTTGAGCTGAAGTGGTGCAAGGCCGTCCGCAGAACCCGTGGGTGCTGGAACGTCGAGAACCTTACAGAGCGCCGCGACCTCTTCGAGGGCAATCTTGTCGAGCGCCCGGACAAACATGTGTTCTTTGCTCATCTTCGTTCTTCCTTGCTCAGCGTTCTCTGTCAGGTAAGTGGCACTTCAGACCAGCTCAAGCACAGGTTCCACGTCACCAAAACTGATCCTCAGCTTCGTGTGAGCAACCAACACTCCACATGCCGCCCCAGCCACGGCTCCAACTACCGCACCGTTGGGACCGCCGAGCGCTGCCCCGATCGTCGCGCCGACAGCAGCCCCACTGACGCCGAAGCGCAGAGTCTTCGTCCGGTCAGAGTGGACGAACTCTACTGCCAAGCGAACACGATTCCGCCGAGCGAAGTCCTCAAGGCGCTGGAGCAGCGCATCGAGCAGTTCTGGCGCGACGTTGAAGCGCATGCGTCGGGCGCCCACTCGGATGAACGCGACCAGCTTCTCGATGTCGACCTCGGTACGAACCTGTTTGGTGACTGCTGTGGTGCTCATTTGTGCCTCCGCGCCGACTGCTGTGTCGGTTACAGTTTCCCAGAGCACGTACTGCGCCAGCCGTAAGTGCTGGAACTCGTTAGCGGCAGTGGGTAGTCGCTTGATGCGAGCGGACATAATCGTGCAATGTATTGTACAATTATGTCATCGAGCGCTGGCAGGCGACGGGTCGAGCTGGTCGTTCTCACGGCACACCCAGAGCGGGACCTGGCCATCGCAAAGGACCTGACCAACTGGGCCGCTTCGGCCCGGCTCGCGTGTCGAGTGGCAGCAATCACCAAAGATGCCGTGGTGCTCGAAGGGGGCGGCTCGACGCGACTGCGGCTGCAAGCGCTTGCTGAGCTTCCGGACGCCCTGGGATTATCAACGGCATTCCCCATCTTCGCTGTCGCCGGGGATGCCCCACCAGGCGACGTGAGTGACCTCACGCGGCTTCGGCGACGGCTTGTCAGTGACACGGAGCATCTGCCGTTCTCAGTGGTTCCCTTGTCAAGCTTGCCCGGAGGCGGACCGGTATCACGACGTGCTCCCATCGACTTGAACCCGGATCGCCGTAGCTCGGTATCGAGTCGCCTTCAAGGAGAGGGGCCCCTCCTTTTGCTGGGTCCCACAGGCGTCGGAAAGTCGGAAACCGCCCGACTGATTCACCACCTCACACGACCGGCTGGGCCGTTCCGTCAAGTCAACTGCGCCGGGCTACTCGACTCAGAGCGTGAGGTCTTCTTTCGCGGGGTCGTTAAGAATCGCTTCACCGGTGTCGGTGAGTCTCAATCCGTATTCGAGACTCTAGACGGTGGCACGCTATTCTTGGACGAGTTCCAGGAGCTAGAACCGGGCCGCCAAGCTCAGCTCCTGGACCTGCTCGATCCATTCCAAAATGCTGTTACCGGATACCGCATCGGCGCCAAAGACGAGTGGAAAGCGAACGTGCAGGTTCTGCTCGCCATTAACGAGCCTCTGCAATCGCTGATTTCGCAGGGCCGTCTCCGAAGGGACCTCTACTCGCGTGTGCGACGCATACATGAGCTTCCCACGCTGCACCAGATGCTCGCCGGTGATCCGGAAAGCGAGGGCTTCCTGCGAATGCTGCTTATCGGTATGCAGGAACGCTGCTTTTCTTTGCATTCCACCTCGGACCCACATGACTTGCTTGGCTACTTGGGCTGCATTGCGGATCCCAGTGGCGCGCCGTTGCGATTTGACCACGAACCCCTGGAGCAACGAGCGCCTGTTCCCCTTGAACTCCTCACGTGCGCCTGGCCCGCGAACTTCAGAGATGTCGAGCAGGTTGCGAGGAACACCTTCTTCCAGACCCAGAAGGTTGCGTCATGGCTGGTCGGCGATGTCCAACGGGAATTGGATGCGCTCTCGCAACGGTATCTCTTCAGTGGTTCATCTTCTCCGGCGGTACCCGAACAGATCCGTGATCTCCACCCGGCGAGGCTTATCGGGCTCGCGTACATCTCGGCGTTGAGTCACCCACAGGCGTCGATTAGCCGGTGTGCAGCAGCGCTCAAGATTGATCGAAGAACTCTAAAGGAAGCCCTCAAGCAAATCGGCAGCCAGCTCTGGTTCCAAGAGCTGAACCCCGAGGAGCGGATTGAGGTCGCACACCTCGCGCAGACGGTCTTGGATTCGAGCACTAGGAAGTGAGCCTGTTATCGACGCCAGACAACTCTGAGCGCTTCACCGCCGACGCCCGGGTGAGCGAGGCAGGTCACGAACAGGCGTGAGGGTCCGGTGGTGAAGCGCGGCGTTGGACAAGCCCGGCGCGGCGGGGCGCGGGGCGCAGC
>Ga0154020_10001961_pt1 | contig 25144 bp, 22 predicted proteins | sample Klosneuvirus_201_FD_109709 | JGI IMG/M metagenome (GOLD analysis project Ga0154020, IMG submission 109709) | Active sludge microbial communities from wastewater, Klosterneuburg, Austria - Klosneuvirus_20160825_MG | ecosystem: Engineered > WWTP > Aerobic digester > Activated sludge | place...
CGTCTCGACGATATTTTGGAGCGCAATCGGAATCCCAAGCGGACCGAGCGCCTGACCGTCGGCATCGGCGTCGCTCTATTCCTGCTGCTCATCATCTTCCTGATGACATTTACGGATCTCGGCTTGCCGGCGGACGATCCGAAGCCCGCGCCGGCAAACACCGAAAAGCGCGTGAACGACATCAAGCTGCGATAGGCAGCGAGACGTTCGATTTACTTCTGCGAACGACCGTAGCGATCTTCGAGTCGCACCACGTCATCGAGCTCGGGCGTCGATACTTCGACGACATCCGTGTCCTCGATCGCGATCATGCGATGCCGCAGTCCCGGCGTGATGTGCACGGGCTCGCGCGGCACGAGCTCTCGCGAGCGCGGCTCTTCACCATCGGCGAAGTAGACGAGCTGCATGCGGCCGGACAGCAGCATGATCGTCTCGTCCTTCACGTTGTGAAACTGCAGAGACAGCGCTTCGCCGGCTTTGATGTGCAGGATCTTTCCGACGTAGCGCTCGGTCTTCGCCCAGATCAGCTCGTGACCCCAGGGCTTGGGCACGGTCGTCGACATTACTTCTTCGGCGCGGGCGTCGTCTTCGGCGCCGCCGAACCCGACGCGGCGCCACTCTTCGGCGCGTCGAGCGTGCCGGTCGCCGTCGGATCGAGCTCCGTCGGCATCTCGATCTTGGGGCGCGCGCCTGGAATCTCTTCGCGGCGATCGACTTTGCCGTCGAAGTCGTCGTCGTAGAGGATCGCGAGCAGGACGGTGTCCTTGTACTGCTCCCACAGATCCGGCTGGCCGTCGTTGTTGCGATCGCGGCGCACGCTCGTGAGCGCACCGCCGGTGTCGTAGACCTCTTTGACGTCGAACTTGCCGTCGAAGTCCGTGTCGCGCTCGACCTCGGCCAAGTGGTTGACCTTGGTGTCGTAGATCGCGCTCATGTCCCATTTGCCGTCGTAGTCGAAGTCGGCCTTCTCGAAGAGAGGGATGCCCTTCGGGTTGTAGGCGACGACCCAGTCCTTGCGCCCGTCGCGGTCGAAGTCGACCTGCTTGCAGCTCATGAACTCGACCTTCGTGCCGCCGTCGTCCTGCACCTTGTAGAGGCGCCACACGTCGGGACGATTGTCCTTGTTGAGGTCGTACGTGACGACGTTCTTGCCGTTCGTGTCGCACAGCGTCGGATCGACCTTGGGCGACCCCGCATCCGCGGTGTTGGTCGGCGTGGTCTTGTCGCCTTTGTCTTTCTTGCAGGCGCCGACCGCTGCCACCGACAACACCGACAAGAGCCCGACTTTCAGAAGCTTCGCCATCACCAGACGAGCCTAGTCGGCCGCTCCCCGAGCCGCAATGGTTTGACCGTCCTCATATGGCAACGTATGGTCACGGTCACGTGGCTCGGAAAAAGATCTCGACGACCGTCTACATCACGCCCGAGCAGGACGCTCAGCTGAAGGCGTTGCACGGACGGACGAAAGTGCCGGTGGCCGAGTACATCCGGCAGGGGATTGATCTCGTGCTCGAGAAGTATCGTGATCAGCTGCCGGGGCAGGTCGACCTGCGACTCGGATCAAGCTAAAGACACTGCGGTTTTTGCTCTATGTCGTTTCCGCTCGAGCGCATTCGTAACTTCTCGATCATCGCCCATATCGATCACGGCAAGACCACGCTTGCCGATCGGATCCTCGACGAGTGCGGCGCGGTCACGGCGCGAGAAGCACAGGCGCAGATGCTCGACTCGATGGATCTCGAGCGCGAGCGCGGCATCACGATCAAAGCGCAGTCGGTGCAGCTGCACTTCAAGGCGAAGGATGGCCTCGTCTATCAGTTCCATTTGATCGACACCCCCGGCCACGTCGACTTCCACTACGAAGTCTCGCGCTCGATGGCCGCGTGCGAAGGCGCGCTGCTCGTCGTCGATGCGGCGCAAGGCGTGGAAGCACAGACGCTCGCGAACGTGTACGTCGCTCTCGATAACAAGCTCGAGATCGTGCCCGTGCTCAACAAGATCGATCTGCCGGTCGCGCGACCCGACTGGGTCAAGCAGCAGATCGAGGACACGATCGGTCTCGACGCGTCGACGGCGCTGCTGGTCTCGGCGAAGACGGGCCTCGGCGTTCACGACATGCTCGAAGCGGTCGTCGAGCGCATCCCTCCGCCCAAGGGCGATCGCAGCGCGCCGCTCAAGGCGCTGATCTTCGACAGCTGGTACGACACGTACCGCGGCGTCGTCGTCCTCGTCCGCGTGATGGAAGGGACGATCAAGAAGGGCCAGAAGCTGCGGTTCTGGGCCACGGGCGTCGAGTACGAGTGCGCGATGACAGCGGTCCGCAAGCCCGCGACGATCGAGGTCGAGTCGATCGAAGCGGGGCAGGTCGGCATCGTCGCGGCCAACATCAAAGACATCGCGCACGCGCGCGTCGGTGACACGGTCATCGACGCGAACAATCCGGCCGACGGTCCGCTCGGCGGATTCAAGACCGTCAAGCCAATGGTGTTCGCGGGTCTGTTTCCCGTCGACAACGAGGACTATCAGGATCTCAAGGACGCGCTCGGCAAGCTCGTGCTCAACGACGCGTCGGTGACGTACGAACCCGAGACCTCACTCGCGCTCGGCTTCGGCTTCCGCACGGGCTTCCTCGGTCTCCTCCACATGGAGATCATCCAGGAGCGACTCGAGCGCGAGTTCAACCTGAACCTCATCACGACGGCGCCGTCGGTGCGCTACCGCATCCACTTGAACGGCGGCGAGGTGCTCGAGGTCGACAACCCGGCGAAGGTCCCCGATCAGGGCAAGTACGATCGCGTCGAGGAGCCGATCATCCTCGCGACGGTGCACCTGCCGCAGGAATACGTCGGCCCGATCATGCAGCTGTGCCAGGAGCGCCGCGGCACGCAGCAGGGGCTCCATTACGACCCGGGTGGCCGTGTCCGGGTTGTCTACGAGATGCCACTGGCCGAGATCGTGTTCGGGTTCTACGATCGTCTGAAGACGATGTCGCGCGGCTATGCCTCCCTCGACTACGAGCCCGCCGGCTATCGCGAAGCGGATCTGATCCGGCTCGACGTGCTGATCAACGGCGAGCGCGTCGACGCGCTGTCGATCATCTCGCACCGCGACACCGCCTATAACCGCGGTGTCGAGCTGTGCACGAAGATGAAGGACGTCGTGCCGCGACAGATGTTCGACGTCGCGATCCAAGCCGCGATCGGGAGCCGCATCATCGCGCGGACCACGGTCAAAGCGATCCGCAAAGACGTCACCGCGAAGTGCTACGGCGGCGACATCTCGCGCAAGAAGAAGCTCTTGAACAAGCAGAAAGAGGGCAAGAAGCGGATGAAGTCCGTCGGCTCGGTCGAGCTGCCGCAGGAGGCATTCTTGACCGTGCTCAAGGTCGACTGACGAATGCGCTCTGCCACGCTCGATCGTCGCGTGCGCAAGGAAGCGCAGCAGCTCGTGCGAGAGGCGAGGGCGGCGCTGATCATCAAGCGAGGTCCGCTCGTCGGCAAAGCCGGCGATCTCGAGACGGTGTCCGACGAAGTCGCGAAGGCGCTGTCCGACGAGGATCTCCATCGCGTCAAGCTCGCGCTCCCCGCGCTCGACATGCTCGTCGACGAGCTCGTGAAGCGCCCGGTGAAGTCGACGTGGCGCGACTACTTCGAGTCGATCGGCGCCGCGATCCTGATCGCGTTCGTGCTGCGGTTCTTCGTGATCGAAGCGTTCAAGATCCCGTCGAGCTCGATGTATCCGACGCTCGAGATCGGTGACCACATCTTCGTCAACAAGTTCATCTACGGCGTGCGCGTGCCGTGGACCACGACCCGGCTGTTCGAAGTGCGCGAGCCGAAGCGCGGGGAAGTGATCGTGTTCATGATGCCGTGCGAGCCGGAGCGCGACTACATCAAGCGCGTCGTCGCCATCGAGAACGACACCATCGAAGTGCGCTGCAACGTGGTGTACGTGAACGGCGCCGCGGTCCCGAACAAGCTCGTGCAATCCGAGACCTGCGAGTACGACGATCACGACGACATCTCGAACCGCTGGATCCGCCGCGCGTGCAGCCGCTACACCGAGACCGTCGACGGTGATAGCTACGACACGTTCCACGACGCGGATCGCCCGATGCGCGACGAGCGCAAGGTCGCCGCGGGTGGCCTGACCTCGGGCGACGATCGCGATTTCCCCAAGCTCGACGGCGCCCGGTTTCCTCCGAGTTGTTCGCGCAACCCCGACGGGACGGCGTTCGTCGCGAAGAATCAGGCGACCGGGCAGATCGTCGAGACTCACGCCCATCTGCCCCACACGGCCGCGTGCGAGCAACAGCTCCACTACGTTGTGCCGCCGGGGCACGTGTTCGTGATGGGTGACAACCGGGCCAACTCGAATGACTCCCGGTACTGGGGATCGGTGCCGAACGAGAACATCAAGGGCAAGGCACTCTTCATCTGGTTGTCGTACCGTTCCCTCTCTCAGATCCGCTTCGAGCGAATCGGGGACTTCGTGAACTGATGCGCTCCTCTGCACTCGATCGCCGTGTCCGTAAAGAAGCCACCGCGCTGCTCCGCGAAGCGCGCGCCGCACTGCTTCGCAAGAAGGAGCTCAAGGGCAAAGGCGGCGACCTCGGCGAGATCACTGCGGAGGTCGAGAAGGCGCTCGCCGCCGGCGACCTCGCCACCGTGCGCACACGACTCCCGATTCTGGACTCGCTGATCGACGAGCTCGTCGTACGCAAACCGCGCTCCGGCTTCTCGAGTGGCGTGGAGTCACTGCTGGTCACGCTCGCGCTCGCGTTGTCGCTCAAGGCGTTCGTGATCGAGGCGTTCAAGATCCCGTCGAGCTCGATGTATCCGACGCTCGAGATCGGCGATCACATCTTCGTCAACAAGTTCATCTACGGCGTCCGCATCCCGTGGACCACGACGAAGATCGTCGACTTCGGCGGACCCTCGCGCGGCGACGTGATCGTGTTCATGCAGCCGTGCACGCCCGACCGCGATTACATCAAGCGCGTGGTCGCGCTCGCCGGTGACACCATCGAGGTGCGCTGCTCGGTCGTGTGGGTCAACGGCAAGCCGGTGCCGCAACAGCTCGTCGAGAAAGAGTGCAGCTACGACGACAACTCGACGGGACAGTGGCGCGCGATGGCGTGCAGTCGCTACCGCGAGACGGTGAACGGCAACAGCTACGACACGTTCCAATCGGCGCTGCGGCCCGTGCAGCCACCGATGCCCGACGGTAAAGACTTTCCGCAGCCCGACGCACCACCGCCGTCATGCGTGTCCGACAATCAAGCGCCGGCGCCGAACCAGCTGCTCGGCAAGGTCGAAGCACTACCGGGCTCGCCGAGCGACGATCAATGCGCGCCGTTCCTCCACTACGTGGTGCCGCCGGGTCACGTGTTCGCGATGGGCGACAATCGCGCGAACTCGAACGACTCGCGATTCTGGGGCGCCGTGCCGATCGAGAACATCAAGGGCAAGGCGATGTTCATCTGGTTCTCGTACCCCGATCGATGGTGGGACGTGACCGAGTTCCGCTGGCCGCGCATCGGCAACTTCGTCGACTGACGCCGCGTCGCATCGAACGACGGTGCTCGCTCACTGCTTCTTCTGCGGGATCGCGAGCTGCTTGAACACGGTCTGCATCGCGTCGTCGACCGCGGCCTTCGCGGCCTCGTCCCACGTGAACTCGCGATCGCGGTCGCGGACCTTCTTGCCGACCTCTTGCTTGATCGTGGCCTGACCGTCGCCGGTGAAGCCCATCGTCCGGCCCGGGATGTTCTCGCCGAGAAGGTGCACCGCGACCCGAACCACGAGGCGCTGGGTGCCCGGCTTGGACTCGACCGGGACCAGCTCGATCGACGCCTCGGTGATCTCCACGGTCACCAAATACGCGCCGGCCAGGCCCTTTGCCTTGAGGAACTTCCGGAAGGCCTCCGCCTTGGCATCGGGATCGGGGGCTCCGTCGAGGGTCGGCACGAGCTGTTTGTGGGTCTCGAAGGTCTTCTTGACCTGGGCCTCGACCCGCGGCGTGGCCTCTTTGGCGACGTCCGCCTTGACCTCGCTCTTCGCGGTCACGGCTGCCAATTTGAAGTGGTACTTCTTGGGCGCGGCGGCCGCCGTCGAGACGAAAATCCCGACGAGGACGAGGGCAAAAATAACGCGAAGTGGGCGCATGAGCGGGGTCCTTGATACCGCGGTTTTTCCTTGAGACGGCGCGTGCTAGCGTTGATTCATGGTGAGGCCCCGGTGGCATGACGCGCTGATCGTCGTCGCGATCCTCGGGGTCCTGGCCGTCGGCGTCTGGGCCCTGTGGTGGGGCGATGTGCGGTCTGCGCTCGGCTGGGACGAAGGAAGTGATTCCGTCAAGGATCCAGTGCCAGCTTCGAGCGGACAGACGTAAGCAACTTGACCGTGATTGCCGCGGCTTAGTACCGTTCGATGGCGAGGGACATCGCCCGAGACTTCGGGCGCGTGGCACCCTCCCCATCGGGAGTCAATGTTCACCATACTCATCCAGGAAAAAGGCGGCGAGCAGCGCCGCATGGTGTTCAACAAGCCTGAGGTCACCATTGGCCGCGTGCAGGGCAACGACATCGTGCTCCCGAAGGGGAACGTGTCGAAGCGTCACGCGCGCATCGTGCTCAAAGACGGCAAGTTCATCATCGTCGATCTCAAGAGCACGAACGGCACGTACGTCAACGGTCGCAAGATCACGAGCCCGCTCGTCGTCAAAGACTCCGACAAGATCTACATCGGCGATTTCATCGTCGGTGTCGACGAAGCCGCGTCTGGCGTGGAAGGCGACGGCGCGTCCGAATCGACGACGTCGCCGCCGGGAGGAAATCTCGCCGCGCCGCCGCCGCCGATCGACGTGCGTCCGCCGCGTCCGACGGAAGCGCAGCCGATGGCTGCGATGCCGATTCCGATGAACAACATGGGCAACGCCGAGCCGATGTTCGGTTCGTCGCCCGCGCCGCAGCCTCCACCATCCGCGCCGACGCCGCGCTCGGTACCACCGCGTCCCGCGCCACAACCGCAGCGCGAGATGAGCGGCAACCGCGAGCCCGGTCCGCCGCCGTCGTCACCGGATCCGATCCCACCCGGACGGATGCCGCCGATCTCCTCGCCGCCGCCCGGTCGCACCGCGCGTCCCGGCGGGACCATGCCGCCGCCCCTCGGTAGCTCGAACGCACCCGCGTTCCCGTCGCCGGGACCGGCCCCGTCATTCCCGTCGCCCGCGCCGCAGCCGCCGCCGATGGAAGCGCCGTCGTTCCCTGCGCCGCCACCGTCGTTCGCAGCGCCGGCCCCCGCACCGACATTCGCGTCGCCGGCTCCCGCGCCGTCGTTCCCGGCACCCGCACCCGCACCGATGCCGCCTCCCGCGGCACCGATGCCAGCACCATCGATCGCACGAGCACCGGCTCCCGAGCCGATGGCGAGCACGATCGGTGGTGTCGGTCAGCCGGCCCCCGTGTTGCCGCTCCGCGATCCGTCCGCGGGAAATGGTGTCGCGCAGCCGAAGGGCCGCGCGCTCGTCGGGCAGGGCGCGAAGCAACGCGTCGGTCGCTCGGTCGCGATCCCGAGCCGCCGCGGCGTCAATGTCGAGCCGCTCGATCCCAAGATCGTTCGCATGCTCGATCTGCAGTCGAACATCCTCGAGCGTCTTCGCGCGAAGCTGGACCTCGACAAGATCCCGATGGAGCGCCTCCACGAGGAGGATCTGTGGCAACGCGCCGAGCGAGCCACGATCGATCTCGTCGAGACTCTCGACACCTCGGGCGAGCTTCCGAAGTACATCGATCAAGACACGCTGATCAAAGAGACGCTGTCCGAGGCCCTCGCGCTCGGACCGCTCGAGGATCTTCTCGCCGACGAGAAGATCGACGAGATCATCATCGATCGCCGCGATCGCGTGGTCGTCGGCAAAGATGGCCAGCTGCGCAGCTCGGGCAAGGCGTTCTCCTCGGACGAGGTCTTCGAGCGGGTCGTGAAGCGCCTCGTCGCCGAAGCGGGCGCGAAGATCGACGACGCCACGCCGATCGTCGATCTCCGCATGCGCGACGGCACGCGCCTCACCGCCGCCGTCGCACCGGTCGCGGCACGCGGCGCCTGCCTCGTGCTCAAGAAGCCAGCGTCGCCGATGGCGCAGCTCTCGGACCTCGGTTCGCTGGGCACGATGTCACCGGGCATGGCGGACTTCCTCGCTACCTGCGTCGCCGCTCGTCGCAACATCCTCGTGTGCGGCGGTCCCGGATCGGGAAAGACCACCGTCGTGGCTGCGCTCGCGGCCGCTTCTCCCAAGGGCGAGCGCGTCGTGTCGATCGAAGAGATCGCGGAGCTGTCCATCCCGCGCGACGAGTGGATCCAACTCGAGACTCGCGCGGGCATCGGCAAGATGGTCTCGGTCGACCTGTCGAACCTGCTCGAGACGGCCCTGCGCCTCGTGCCGGATCGCCTGGTGGTCGGCGAGGTCCGCGGTGATGAAGCGCTTCCGCTCGTTCACGCACTCAACGCATCCGTCGACGGCGCCGTCGTCGCGATGACGGGCGAGGGTGCGAACGCCGCGCTGTCTCGTCTCGCCACCCTCGCTCGCGCCGCGGGCGCGCACGAAGGGGCGATCCGCGAGCTTGTCGCGCAGGCGTTCGAGATCGTGGTCCACGTGGCGCGCACCTCCGACGGATCCGTGAAGGTCCTGTCGATCGAAGAGGTGCTCGGCTACAACGAGATGGAGTTCGATACGCGCGTGCTGTTCGAGCAGCGCGGTGCGGCCTTCTCGCCGACGGGACACGTGCCGAAGTTCTACTCCGAGCTGGAAGCACGCGGCATCCCGGCCGACCAAGCCGTCTTCCGCTGAGCGGCGCCCCAGTAACTTGACCGCGATCGGACGTGGGCGTACCCACGTAGGTATGCGGATGGGGATCGCGCTCGTGATCGTGTCGATGGGGACCGCGCGAGCGGGCACGCCCGACGATCACGATCGTCCCCGGCTCGAGCAGTTCGCGCCGAACGCCCCCGCGTGGGCGAAGGACTGCACGCTCGATCTCGTGCAGCTCGACGAGGATGCGTTCAGCGTCGCGGTGAACTGTCGCGGCTCCGAGGAGCTCCTGTTCGAGCGCCGCGTGATGACGGCGAGAGAGTTCGACGCACGCGTCGAGGCCGAGGCCAGCGACGGTGCGCCGCTGACGAAGATCACGCTCGCGACATCGCGTGGTCCGGCCGTGGGCTACGCGACGACGTTCGATGGCGGCGCGCACGTGCTCGTGCGCCGCGCGAATCCGAGAGCTGCGAGCGACGTGTATGCATGCACCTCGACCGCCGAGCGCGAGCAGTTGGCGCGTTGCAAAGCGTTGGTCGACGTATTCGGTCACTCGACGGTGATCCGCCGCGGCGCCGCCGCGTTCGCGCGCCCGAAGAGTTAGTTGCCCTCGACGCGCCGAGCGAGATCGAGGACCTCGAGGTCGCGCGGCCACACGGCGCGCAGCAGCTCGAGCAGGCCCTTGGCCGACTTGACGTCGCCGGCGGCGAGCGATTCGCGGGCGCCGTCGAGCTGCGCCTTCTTGAGCGACGGGGCGAGCAGCGAGGTTCGCGTCGCCGCTTGCGCGCGCGTCACCTCGTCGCCCGAGCGACTCGCGAGGCGCGCGAGCTGCGCGAAGAAGTAGCCCGCCTGTGGATGCTGGACGCCTTCGGCGGTTTCGGCGGCCATGCGGACCTCGTCGAGTGCGTTGCCGACATCGCCGTGCTGCTCGGAGATGCGGCCGAGATCGAGCCAGGCCCAGATGAACGTAGGATCGTCGGCGACGACTTGCTCGAGCTCGTTGCGCGCATCTTCGGCGGCGCCTTGATCGAGAAGCGCGAGCGCGAGTCGCCAGCGAATCCCCGGTGATCCGGCGTCTCGCTTGAGGTGCGCGCGCAACTGCTTCTCGCGGATCGCAGGGAGGATCTCGCCCTCGTCGTCGAACACGTCGTCGGCGAATTCTCCGTCGGCGTCGTAGAGGAGACCGAACGAGGCCAGCAGGCCCGCGAGCCAGCGATCGACGCGGGTGCCATCGCACACGTCGTCGTCGAGCGAGTCGTCGCTGCGCCAGATCCGGCCACGGTGGTCCATCGCGATCGGCTCTCCCTCGAGCGTCGCGAACTGCCACCTGCCGGGCGTGGGCATGGTGACGTCGCGCGCGGGCACGATCTCGACGGTGTCGAGGAACATGCGCAGCCCGTTGCATCGCGAGTAGAGCTCGATCAGCGGCTCGGGCAATCCGCTCGGTAGCTCGGCGGGCGGCTCGACATCGTGCAGGCCGGGGACCGCTTCTTCGAGGAGAGCGAGCACGCGATCGAGCCCGCCGTCATCGCGGTTCGCCGCACTGCCACGCTTCTTGGCCATGTGCCGATCCTACTGCGAGAGAGGCATCACGCCGGTCGCGACCATCGGCTCGCCGTTGCGATCGACTCCGCGGAACACGGCGAGCACGCGAGTGCCGCTCGACGGCGTGCCTACGTTGGCGAGGGTGGCCGCTTCGGTCGTGCCTTGCGTGGGAGCCGTGACGAGCGAGGTGCGCACGCCGCGATCATCCTCGACGAGGATCTCGACGGTGCCGGCTCCGATCGCTTTGCCCGTGACGACGACCGTGGGGCCGATCTGGATCGCGAGCTCGCCGCGGAGAAGGAAATCGAGGAGGCCGGCTTCGTACGACGAGACCTCGGGGAGGATCGCGGTCGTCTGCTCGAGCATGCACTCGTCGTCCATCCAGAACGAGAGCACGCCGTGATCGACCTTGTACCGCGCGAGGCACGTGCCGCTCGAGTTGCGGAACGTGGTGCCATCGTCGCGGCTCGCGGCCATGAGGTTCAGGCGCGTCGGCAACGCGGGCTTCGCGCGCGCGAGCGGCGGCCGGTTGTCACCGCCGATGCGGCTGTCGCGGGGCAGGGTGTTCGGCGAGAAATACGAGCGCGCGATCAGATCCGCGAGCCCGCCACCGTCGGTGGACGTGAAGAACTCGCGAAGCCGGAGGCGCTCGATCTTGCGCGCCGGCGCGGGGACGCCGAGCCGACCATGTGCGAGCGCGGCGATGCGCTCGAACCGCGAACCGAGATCGTCGGGACCCGCACCGAGGGGCTCGAGGTGCGCGAGCTCGTCCCCGCGAACGCGCGACGGCGATCCGAGATCCCCGAGCGCGTGGAGGATCGCACCGGCCGCGACGAGCGCCGCCGCCATGTGGCGCGAGCGTTCGCCCGGCGTCTTCGCGCTGACCGCTTTCGCGTACTGCGCGTAGAACGCGGTGACGTTGAATGGATTGTCTTTCGCGATCACCCAGTCCGGTGCGGGCACACCGCGCTCGGGGAGATCCGCGCGACCGATCGATTCGCGGACCTTGTCGGTCACGCCGTCGATGACGCCGCGTCCGGGCTTCTGCCAGCCGCGCCGCGTGTCGGGATCGAAGAAGTGATTCGCGCCATGCGCCGCCGGGACATCGGCGAGCGCCGCGCCCGCGGTCAGCCACGACAGCGCCGCTTGACGACCGCGCGCGTCGGGGACGGATCCGTGCGTCGGTGAGAGGAGCTTGACCGCGGCGATCAGCGCGGGCGCGTCGGCCGGCGGGATCGTGAGCGGCTCGAACAGTCCACCGGTGAAGCCGAGGTTGACGAGGCGCTTGTGCAGCTTGCTCGCGAGCGCGGCCTGCTCGGCGAGCCCGGCCTGCGTGGTCTCGGGCTCCCACGCGTGCGCGACGCTCGGAGCGAGCAGGGCAGTGCCGAGGATCGAGGCGAGGACGAGGCGCTTCACTTGCCACCTCCGGTGGTGCCGGTCGACGTCCCGATCGGCGCGAGCAGCGTCTTGATCCGGCCGTAGACGACGTTCGCGATCGCGGTCACGTCCTCGGGCGTCGTGCATTGATTGGTGCCACAGGTGAGCAGCACGACCACGCCACGCGGCGCATCGAGGAAGCCCACGCCGCGGATGTCTGCTTCGCTCGCGATGAATGACTTGCTGCCGATCTGATCCTGCTCGACCGTGCCGGGCAGCGATCCGACGAGCTCTTCGTAGCGCTCCTGCGCCTTACCCGGATCGAGGCGCCACAACCGAACGGCGACATCCCACGTCTCGGGACGACCGAGCGCTTTGAAGTGCTGCGACGAGTACGTGGCGGTGTCCGGCTCGTCGGACAGTGGGCCCGTCTCGAAGCCGCCGTCGAACTTCGTGCGGTTCTTGATGTCATTGTCGTTGAGCAGCTGCGCCGCGACAACGTACTGCCCGTCGCCGCGACCGGGACGGACATCCTCGCTCGACGAGCGGCGACCGTCGAGCTCCGCGCTCGCATCGCCGATCTCCCACTGCGTGAGTGCTGCGACCGCGGTGCCACCGCCGACGAAGCGTAAGTGACGCGCGTGCGAGAGCTCGGTGCGCCAGCGCTCGAGCAACACTTGGTTCTCGCGCTGCGCGAAGTCCATGCGCGGTCCGAGATCGGCGAACCGACGGTCGCTGCGATACGCGACGTAGCCGCGCTTGTAGACGAGGAGCGTGAACTCGGTGACGCGCGTGCCGCGCGGAATGCTGCCGAGCGCCGGGACGATGTAACCGCCACCGGCGTCGGTCGAGCCGACGAACTCTCGCGCGCCCGCGGGCTCGGGCAATCCCGCGCCGCGCTCGAGCGTCCACGCGCCATAGACCAGTGCGCCCGCGACCGGTGCATGGGTGGTCGCATCGACGACGCGACCGTTGAACGGCCCCGCGAGCTTGCCCGCGTCGGGGACATCGGGCCGTGCGCGGAAGGGTGCGGTCCGCACGGCCGAGTCGACGCACGCGCCGAGCCCCACCGCGACAAGGGCCGCAAAGATCACGAAGCGAGATGCGGTGTTACGCACGGAGCCGGCCGGTCTTAGCAAGTTGGGGCGAGCGTTGCAAACGAGCCCGCACCCATTCCCGTGTCTGTCACAACGACGTAGTCTCGATCCGGGATCAACGTTAGGGGAACGATGCGCTGTCAGATGTGTGGCCACGAAAGCCCGGCGGGGTCGTCCTTCTGCCTGAACTGTGGCAGCTCGCTCGCGCCAGCTCCGGCACCAGCAGCGTTCAATCCGACTCCGGGGGCTGGTGCGGGGTTGCCCGTCATCTGTCCGATGTGTCGTGGCGAAAACCCGCCCGGCATGAAGTTCTGTCGCGCGTGCGGCACCGGGCTCGCGGGCGTCGCTCCGGGCGTGCCCGGGATCGGCGGTGGCGCACAAAACATGGGCTACGGCCAATCCGCGCCCATGGGCGCGCCCCCACCGATGATGCCGCCTCCGATGGGCCCGCCAGGTGTCGCCGGTCATGGCGGTCCACCAATGGGTGGTGCGCCGGGGATGGGCGGAATGAGTCCGGGTGGTACGCCCGGGATGGGCGGTGGAATGAGTCCGATGGGCGGCGCACCCGGGATGGGCGGCGGAATGAATCCGCCACCGAGCGGACCGCCGATGGGCGGCGCACCGGGCATGGGCGGCGGGATGCACTCACCGATGGGCCCGGCCGGCATGCATTCGCCGATGGGTGGAGCGCCGGGAATGGGCGGCGGAATGGGCGCACCGATGAGCGGACCGCCGGGCGGGAATTCTCCGATGTTTGCGGCAACGATGGCCCAGGATGGACCCGGGCCTGGTGGCGGGGGGCTACCGCCGATGAGCGCCGGTGGAACGAAGCCCGGTGCGGCGTCGTCCGCGGGTGCGAGCGGCATGATCAACTGTCCACGCTGTGGCACGCCGACGCCGGTCGGATTCGCGTACTGCCAGCAATGCGGTCTTCATATGTCCGCGCTGCAGCCCACCGATCCGGGCGCGAATGCGCGCGAGCGTGCACCGTCGTCGCCGGCGAGTGGGCCGCCATCGTTCGGTGGCTCGGGCTCGCGCCCGTCGTCGCCGGCGATCGGGCCCGCCAACGTCGACGGTCACGCGATGACGCTTGCCACCGATGGGCCGCGTCCCTCGCCGGTGTCGTCGCCCGCGATCCGTCCGGCACCGCAAGCGGGTCCCACGTGGGGCACCGCGGTGCTCGTCAATCGCGACGGCTCCGACGGACAGCGGTTCTCGCTCACGGGCGAGTACTGCGTCGTGGGTCGCGCTGGTGCCGACATCGCCTTCGACGACGATCGCTTCCTCGCTCGCCAGCACGCGCGATTCGAGCGCGCCGTCGATGGCAGCGTGCGAGTCGAGGCGCTCGACGCGCTCAACGGTGTCTTCCGCAAAGCGGATCTACCGATCGATCTCGTCGACGGCACCGTCGTCCTCGTCGGTCGCGAGGTGCTGCGCTACGAGAAGGTCGATCCGGAGGAAGTGAAGGTCCACCCGCTCGTGCGCCACGGCGTCGCGCTGTTCGGCTCGCCACCGCGCGAGCCGTGGGGCCGCTTCGTGCAGATCATTCCGTCGGGCGGCTATCGCGACGTGCGCCACCTCGCGGGCGAGGAAATCGTCCTCGGCCGCGAAGAGGGCGACATCGTGTTCCGCGACGACGCGTTCATGTCGCGCCGCCATGCAGCGGTGACGTGGGACGGACGCAAGGCGCAGATCACGGACCTCGGTAGCTCGAACGGGACATTCGTCCGCATCACCCAACCGACGCCGATCAAGAACGGCGATCATGTTCGGATGGGGGATCAGCTGTTGAGGATCGAGCTCGGCAAGTAACGCGTGGCCGACGAGACCGCGACGCCCGCTCTCGAGATCACGGTCGCCGCCGCCACCGACGTCGGAACCGTGCGCGAGCACAACGAGGATCACCTCCTCATCGGTAGCCTCGATCACGACGACACGCTCGAGCTCGCGCAGCTCGAGCCACCGGTGTGGAGCGCCGCGGTCGATCGCGGTCCGATCATGATCGTCTGCGACGGCATGGGCGGCGTCGAAGGTGGGGAGGTGGCGAGCGAGCTGGCGTCGCGCTCGATGTGGCGCGAGATGCGCGCGACACCGCCGACGCGCGATGTGGAGGTGTTCGCGCGATTGATGCGCCGGGCGGTTCGCGTCGCGAATCACGACGTGCACGCGATGGCGAAGCGGGAGCCCGGCCTTCGCGGCATGGGTACGACGCTGTCGGCGGCTGGCATCGTGTCCGATCGATTGATCATCGCCACCGTCGGAGATTCGCGTGCGTACATCTTGCGCGCCGGCATGCTCGTGCAGGTCACGCGCGATCAATCGCTCGCATCCGCGCTGATCAACGCAGGCCACAGCGAGCTCGAGGCGATGAGCGCGGGCGGCGCGATCTTGCAGGCTCTCGGTGTCGGCGATGACGTCGAGCCGTCGATGTCGGTGATCTCGCTGCGGCGAGGCGATCGGATCCTGCTGTGCAGCGACGGCTTGCACGGGCTCGTCGGCGATCCGGCGCTCGCGTTGCTATTGTCCGAACCGCACACCACGGATCAATCCGTCCGTCTCCTCGTCGCCGCGGCGCGCGCGGCCGGTGGTAGCGACAACATCACCGCGATCGTCTGCGAGGTGGGTGGGGAGCGGTTCTCGCCGCCGATCGACGACGACGACCTGCCGACCTTCCGCGAGTTCGATCCGCAGAAGGAAGGCGACCCCGCGCTGACCGAGACGTCGTATGTCGCGCGCCGGCTCGCCGCGAAGATCGGCATCCCGCAGAGCTCGATCCCACCCACCATCCCGGTCACCGGCCAGCACGCGGTGCTCCGCTCGCGGATCGGCATTCGCCTCCCCGCGACGGCGTTGCCCGTAGAGCTCGACGGTCCCGCCCGCCAGCGGCTTCGCCATCGGCCGATTCCCGGGTGGATCTATGTCGCGGTCGGGATCGCCGCGTGCGCGATCGCGTGGTGGCTCGGCGGGCGGTGATACCATCCGCGCGGTGCCGGTCGCGGAACAAGCAGCCTCGCCAGCATCGGCGTCGCGGGTCGTGATCGACCACCTCGCGGGGAGTCGGCGCGGTCAACGGCAGGAGTTTCCCGCGACCACGCGCATCCGTTTCGGTCGCCACCCGGAGTGCGAGGTGTCGTTCGATCCACATCGCGACATCGACGCGAGCTCGCGACACGCAGAGCTGCGGGCGGTGCCCGCTGGGTGGACCCTGGTCGACCTGGGCAGCTCGAACGGCACGTACGTGGAGGGCCACCGGATCACCGAGACCGCCGTCGGCCCGGGAACCCCCGTCAGCGTCGAGTTCGGGCCGGGTGGGCCACGGATCCGGCTGTTCGTGGGTGACGATGCTGCGATCGAAGCGTTACCTCCGGCACCGGTGGAGGCGCGACGCCCACCCTGGGTCGTGCCGACAATCGTGGGAGCGATTGCCCTCGCCCTGATCGCGATCCTGCTCGTTCAGTGTTGAGCGTAGCTACCCCGAAATTCGGGTAAAGGTGCGTGCGGAGGCTGAGGACTTCTGCGAAAATTCTGCTGGGATGAATTGCCCGTCGTGTAACTCGTCGCTCGAGCCAAACGCTCGATTCTGCGGCGTATGCGGGTATCGCTTGCAGGCGCGCTCATCCCCGAACAGCGGTGCGCCGCAGAACGTCTCGAGCACGGGCTCGCGACCGAATCCAGCGAGCACATCGAACGCATCGAGCGCGGCGCCCGCGCCGGCCACGGATCGTGGCTCGTCGCCATCAATGCCGAATCGCGGATCGTCGCCGGTGGTAGCGAAGCCGTCGTCGTCGTCGCCCCAACCGCAACCGCAGAAGCCCAAGCCCAAGCCCGCGCCTCGGATGAAGCAGGGCGACGAGCTCTACATCAACCAGGTCCTCAACAATCGCTTCAAGGTCGAGTCGAAGATCGGCGAAGGCGGCTTCGGTGCGGTGTATCGCGGAACGCAGCTCGCGACGGGCCGCAAGGTCGCGCTCAAGCTTCTCCACCCGGAGATGACGAAGGACGAGAACCTCGTCGCACGCTTCCGTCGCGAGGGCATGGTGCTGTGCAACCTGCGCGACGCGCACACGATCACCACCTACGATTTCGATTCGACGCCCGACGGCACGCTCTACATCGCGATGGAGCTGCTCGAGGGAAAGAGCCTCCACCAGGTCTTCCACGACGAGGCGCCGCTCGAGTGGAAGCGCGTGTTCAAGATCCTCACGGAGATGTGCAGCTCGCTCGCCGAGGCACACGCGCAAGGCATCGTTCACCGCGATCTCAAGCCCGAGAACATCTATCTCGAGACTCGTCCGGGCAATCCCGAGTTCGTGAAGATCCTCGACTTCGGCATCGCCAAAGTCATGCGCGGCGACTCGATCGATCCGCAGTCCCCACAGCTCACCGCGACGGGACAGACGCTCGGCACGCTCGAGTACATGTCGCCCGAGCAGCTCATGGGCAAGCAGCTCGATGGCCGCAGCGATGTCTACGCGCTCGGCGTCGTCGCGTACGAGATGATCACCGGGAAGCTGCCGTTCCCCGACGCGAAAGGCCCGGCGGGTCTGATCACGGCGCAGCTCAAGACCACGCCGCCACCGCCGTCGCATACGCACCCGAAAGCGAACCTGCCGCAGGCCGTGGATCGCGTGATCCTCAAGTGCCTCGAGAAGGACAAGAACAACCGCCACGCGGACGTGACCGCGCTGTCGTTCGCGCTGCAAGAAGTCGTCACGAACACGAGTGCGGAGATGCAGGCGCTGTCCGCGTCGACCTCGCAGGCGTCGCGCATGGGGCCCGAGATGCTCGAGACGCGACGTGGTGACCTGCCGAGCATGATGCCGCCGCCTGCGATGCCGCAGGCCCAACAGGCACAGATGTCGTCGCCGCACATGCACAACATGGCGTCGCCCCCGCCGGGTCAGATGATGATGCAGCCGCCGCAGCAGCAGTTCGGGCAAGGTCTTCAGCCCGTCGGCGCCGGCATGTCGTCGCCGGGCATGCCTCAGTACGGCGCGCCGCAGTACCCCGTGGTTCCGAACGCGCAAGCGCAAGTGATGATGAACAGCGGCGTGCCGATGTACCCGCAGGCATCGCACGCGCAGCTGCAGCAGCACGGCACGGGCAAAGGCTCCGTGAAGTGGATCTGGTGGGTCGTCGGCCTGCTCGCACTCGGCGCTGCCGCCGGTGCGGTGCTCGCGCTCGTCATGCGCAGCTGATCGTCGACGTTTCGGATCAGCGAGCGAGGACGGAGCGAGCGCGCTCCTCTGCTTTCGGATCATCGGGGCTCGCGTCGAGCCACGCTTGAAACACGGCGCGTGCGCGTGCGGTGTCGCCGCGCGCTTGCGCGATCGTCGCTTCGAGCTCGAGCGTTTCGGGCAGTCCCGGCACGCGCGCTCGCGCACGAGCGCACGCTTCGTCGGCGCGCGCCGCATTGTCGGCGGCGAGGAGCGCACGCGCGACGCGAAGATCCGCACGTGCAGCGCGCAGGTTCGCGACGCGATCGAGCTCGACCTCGGCGTCGGCCGGAATGTCCGCGGCGGGCGTTGGACGATCGCCTTCGCCGCGCAGCTCGTGACGAAGATCGAAGGCGCGCATGCGTCCCGCAGCCGATGGATCGGAGACCCACAGCTCGAGCGACGCGGGATCGAGGATCACGGTGTGGACCGCGCGACCGTCATCGATCACGCCGCGATGTCCAGGTGGACGAGGACCCTCGTCGAGCGCTTTGCGATCACGGAGCACCGCGGCCATCGCTGCGACGTCTGCGAGCGGCGCGCGCACGAGCTTCGCCGCGCGTTCGACGCGGCCCTTGGTGGACAGGATGCGCGAGGCACGATCGTTTTCGGGATCGCCGGACAGCGCGTGCGTTGTGAGCACGTCTCCGATCGCGGGCTGCTTCGGGTTGCGCTCGGTGATCGCTTTGTTCGGCGTGCGTTCGACCTGGACCCACCGACCACTGGTTCCATCGACGACAACGATCACCGCGGTGCCGAGCGTCGGCGTGCCTTCGATCAACTTGATCGCGTCGTCGAGCGTGGTCGCTTGCTCGAGGATCGTGCGCACGAGCAACGCGACCGGGCGCGCCGTCCGCGTCGGACGAACATCGGCCGTGCGAGCGGGATCGACCATCACGGCGATCCCGTGCGCGTTGATTCCGGTGACCACGCCGAGCGCACCGGGCCATCCGATGCCGGCCCACGCGGTGCGGCCATCCGGTCGAACGATCGACACGACGGGGAAGGCGGCCTCGCCGCCATCGTCGAGTCCGCCGAGCGCGAACGTGCGGCCGATCCACACGCGTGCGGGTGCCTGCGCTTGATGTGCGATCACGGTGAGGCTCTGTGCCAGCGACTTTTGCTCGGCTTCGTCGGTGCGCGGGGAGGGAACGCCGACATCGAGCACGGCTTGGTCGCGGACGAGATCTTCGAAGCGGAGCGCGACACCACTCGCCGCGGCGCCGCGCGTCATTCCGGCGAGCATGCGGCGATCGGTGTCCACGAGCCCGTCGTCGATGAACCGCCAGCGCCACGCGAGTCGCATGTTGTGCGTCATGCCGCCGAACAGGCCTTCGTCAGTGACCGTGCCCTCGATCGACGGTGCGTGGGATCGGACGATCGGCAAGAGCCAGGGTGCCAACAGACGACCGTGAGCAGCGCCAACGGTGTGGGCATCTCCTGCGACCCGCAGAACTGGCAGGCCACCGACCCACGTGAGGGACGCATTGCCGTACGTGAGCGTGGGCGGCGCACCCGGCGCGGATTGCACGGTGGTGATCGCTCCCTTGGCCTCACCACCTGGGATGTCGTAGGCGACGGTCCGCTTGTAGATGAAGTACGCGACGATCACCGCGACTCCGAGCATCGCGACGGCGATCACGCCCGCGCGCCATGTGGGGCGTGGCATGCCGGAGCGTCGGCCGCCGATCACGAGATCCGGCATCGGCGCTTAGTACCCCGATCTTGGAGGCAGCGCGTCGTCGGTGGGACGGGGATTTTGGCGTTGATCACTTGGGGGGTGGTTGCTAGCCTCGCGAGACAGGCTGGTCGATGTCCGGATTTGTTCCATCGATCGATTCGAACGCCGCCCTAGGTGCCGCCATTTCGTCGCAGGGCCTGCTGATCGCGGTGATCGGACTGCTCGCGCTGGTGATCGTCGGCATGGTCGCGCTCGCGCTCCTCCTTCGGCGCAAGACACGGCTGCAAGCGCAGCCTCCGGCCGAACTACCACGCGCTCAACCCGCGATCCCGGCGACGCCTGCCGCACCACGCCCGCGCCCGCGACCTGCGGTGGTTCGCAGCGGCGGTGGCGGTGGTCTCGCGGTCGCGACCTCGAGCGCGATGGTCTGTCCGACGTGCCGCACCGAGTATCACGGCATGACGTACTGCACGCGCGATGCGCGGCGCTTGGTTCCGCCCGAGGAGATGCTCGCAGGTCCGGGCGTCGGGCCGGCGCGCTCGATGTCTCGCAGCGCGGGGCTCGTGTGCATGGCGTGTCGTCGCGCGTACGAGCCGGGCCTTCGCGCGTGTCCCCACGATGGCAACGAGCTCGTTCCGTTCCCGGTCTACAACGCGACGCGACCTCGGTCGCGTGCTGGGACGACGGAGCCGGCGGGGGTGATCGCTCGTATCTGCCCCGTGTGCTCGACGAAGTACGATCTCAACGCTCGCTTCTGCGGTCACGACGCGGGCGAGCTCGTCGTGATCAACTAACGTCAGTCGATCTCGACGTACACGCGAGTCGCGAGACCGGTCGCGTGATCGATCGACACTTCGGTGTACGCGCCGATCCAATCGCCGACGAGGACGTCGGTGCCCGCCATCCCGGGATACGGCTCGACCGCGATCGTCTCGCGGAACGCGCGCAGGCTCGCGACGTGTTGTGTGCGGTACGTGTCGACGAGCTCGTCGTACGTGCGGCCGAACTCGGTCGCCTCGAAGCGCTGCGTCTGGAGATACCCGAGCAGCGCATCGGCAGCGACCTGACGCGTCGCCGCGTCGTTGCCCGGCACGGGCGCGTGTGGCTCGACGAGATCCATCGGATGCGCGTACGCGGCGAGGATGCCCGCATCGACGGCCTTGGTCAGCGCGATCGTGCGCGACGCGGCACCGAGGTACCAGCGTCCGAGCTGCGGCTCGAGCCGCGACTCGACCGATTGCTCGGCGCCGTACTGCAGTTGATCTGCGCGGTCCGCACCGACGAGCGCGATCGCATCCGCTTTGAAGGCGGTGGTCGCGGTACGCGCACGGCCATCGGATAGCGCTGCCTGGAATGCGACGTCGTCGACGAACACACCGACCTGACCGCGACAGGCGGTCACCTCGAGAGCTTCGCCGCACGCGGACAGATCGAGCACGCCATCGCCAAGCCCGATCAAGCACGCTTTCTTCGTGGCGGTGCACGTCGGGCGTGGCCACAGCTCGTACGGATCCTCGCTGGTCAAGCCGAGCTTCTTGATCGACAAGCCCACGTGCGCGGTCTTTGTCACCGCGGTTCCGGTGGCGAGCACGGTGGTGATCGCGATCGGAGCGTCGTCGAACACGACCTCCTTCTCGATGTCGATCTGGAACTCCGTGTTCGTCAGGCGACGAACATCCGTGAGCGCTTGCGAACCTGCGGTGACCGCGATCGAGGCGTTTGCGGTCGTGGTCTTGCCCTTGAGGCGGTAGACCGTGCGTCCGCCGTTGACGACCGGCGTGAGCTCGGCGGTCAGATAGATCTTCGACGAACCCGTGAACGTCAGCAGGCGCGGGCGCACTTGCGCACGCACCGTCAGCGAGTCCGGGCGACCGTTCGAGTGGACGAAGTCGAGGCGCACGAACTGGTTCACGCCGTCGAGCAGCGTCGTGACGTAGTTCGCGGGCCAGGTGACTTCCCACGTGCGCGCGGTCTTCGTCGCGAAGTCGCCATACGGATCGTCGATGACGAAGCCGAGGCCGTTGTTCACGTTGCGGCTCGCGCGACCGGCCATCACGAACTCGGGACCGTTCGTGCCCTGACGGCGAACGAGATCCTTACCGACCCATACGCTGGTCTCACCGGTGCGGAGCTTGAGCTCGCCGCCTTCCACGTCGGCCTTGCCATCGGTGCCGACCTCGATCTCGTCGGTCCCGTAGTCACCATCCGTCGTCGCACAGGCCGAGACGGTCATCGCGATGAAAAGCGAAGCTAACGTGCGCATGTAGATGCCGCGCACGAGTGCAAACCACGTGCTCCCTCCCGATCGCATGCGCTGACCGAGATCGGCTCGATTCGCGTCGTGAATTCGCCCACTTCACCGACGAACCCCGGCAACTCGATCAGCCACTGCTGCGCCTGAAGCGCACGTCGGCGAACTCGCGATGCAACAGAAGTTGCACGAATGCAACTCGCGTATCTCTCTGCGCTTAACGAGCTTCAGCGGCGTACAGCGCCGGAAGGAACCACTCGAAGTTCCCGACCTCTTCGACATTGTGCGTGAGCCACGCGCGGGCGTGGTCGTCGGGGAACATGGTGCGGCGAAGGACCGGGTTCATGACGCGCGCGAATGGACCTTCGATGCCCGCGATCAGCCAGTTCGTGTAGCGCGTACCGCCATCGACGGCTTCGAACGCGTACTCCATCTCGCCGACCTTCAGGCCGAGCTTGCGTGGATGGTGAATGAAGCCGGTCGCGTCGAGCTTCTGGATGGTGCTGTGCACGTTCACCGTCCACTTCGGGTTGCCCGCGAACCTCTCGTGCAGGTGGATCACGGCGCCGGGTCCGACGCTGCCGTCGGGCCTTCGCTTCGCGTAGCGAATCGCGACGTGATCGATCGGATGCCACATGCGATAGCGCGTGGCGGTCACGCCGCCGAATGTCATCTCACCCTCGAGGTGCTGGAACCACCACACGAGCATCGCGGGCGTCACGTGCTTGATCACGTCGTGCTCGATCCACAACTTGATGCGGCCGTCGGGCAAGACACTGATCTCGGTCCTCGCGGACGAGAGCGGCTTGCGGATCCATGGAACGTCGAGTGGGGCTTGCAGCGCCACTAGATCGCTTCGCAGAACTCGATACGCCGGGGCACTTTGTACGGAGCGAGGTTGCGCGCGCAGTGATCGATGATCTCTTCCGCGCCGCACTTCTGCTTGGTGACCACGCGAGCCACCACCATCGCACCCGCCATCGGATCGGTGACGACCGTCGCCTGCGCGGCTTTGATCTTCGGGAACGATTCGAGGCAGCCCTCGACCTCGCCGAGCGCGACGCGCTTGCCGTCGACCTTCACCACGTCGTCCTCGCGACCGGTGAGCTGCAGGCGTGCGTTCTTGTCGATCTTGCCGAGGTCGCCCGTGCGCAGCCAGCCGGCTTTGTCGATCGCGCCGATCTGCACCATGCCGCTCGCCCGCGTTGCAGAGGGCTCCTTCTCGTCGTCGAACGGGCCGATCGACTTGGGCGAGAGCGTCTTGCTCTTCACCCAGATCAGGCCCTCCTTCGACGCGGAGGGCTTGCCGTCGGCGGCGGTGATCCGGACCTCGACGCCATCGATCGACTTGCCGACCGTCGTCGGGTACTTGCCGCTATCCTCGAGTGCGATCGTCGCGGCCTCGGTCGAGTGATAACAAGACTGGACCGCGATCCCGTACTTGTCCTTGAACTCGTCGGCGACGGTTTGATCCAAGCGCGAGCCCGCGGCCAAGAAGCGCGGCGACTTCACTTCGAGCTTCTTTGCCGTCGGCAGCTTCGACAGCTCCGCGTACATCGAGGGCGTTCCCGGGAGCACGTCGATGTCGTGCTCGCGGAGCAGCTTGCCAATGCGGCGCGCGCTGATCTCCTCTTCGAGGAACATCGTCGAGCCGAGCTTGAGCGTCGGCAGGAACCCGAGGTCCCAGCCATACGCGTGGAACAGCGGCACGGCGACGAGCACGCGTGTCTTGTCGTTCATCGAGAGCGCGGCGATCGCGTGATCGACCGCGGCCGTGGTGTTCTTGTCGGTGCGCAGCACGCCCTTCGGATCGCCGAGCGAGTCTGCGGTGAACAACACCGCGATCGGCTCGACGCCGTGATCCGGCGGACTGCGTTTGTAGACGGAGCAGGTGAGCAACGTGCCTTGTAGACGGCGGCGCACCTCCGCTGCATCCGTCGCGGGCACCGTGTTCGGCAGTGCATCCCGCGGTGGCGGCGCCGTGGGGCGCGCGACACGCGAGCGGGGCAGGGTGCTCGGCGGTACCGGGGCGCTCGTGCCATTGGCCGAGATGCTGCCTTCGCTACCGCGCGGACGGGTGACGAGGGCACGCAGTGGCGCGGCGGCCAAGATCAGCTCGAGCTCGCGTCCACCGGTGGTGGGATCGATGGGAACGATCGCGGCGTCCAACTTGGACAGTGCGAGCGCGAGGATCACGAAGTCGGGAACGTTGCCGAGCATGAGCCCGACCCACGCGCCCTCCTTGATCCCCATGCTCTTGAATTCCTGCGCCCTGCGATCCACTCGATGCAGGAGGCCGCGCCACGACAGATAGTTGTCGCGATAGACGACCGCCTTGTTGTTCCCCTGGGCCTTCGCGGCCTTCTTCAGCCAGTCGTAGAGCAGGGTCATTGCGTGGACTCAAATACCTCGGGTTAGGCCAGATCGTGAGCGGCCGAACTGTACCAGCCCGATCCGTTTGCCTCAACGCGTGGAACCGACTTGATTTAGCGCGCAATGCGGGGGAAGACACGGCCCGTGAGCGTGATCCCGCTGCCCAAACCCGAGCCCGAGCCGCCCCCGGCGGACGAGCGCGCACGGACCGGCACCGACGACGCGGACGGCTGGGCGCTCCTCGAAGCGCTCCGTCGTCGCCTAGACGATCAGGCAGCACAGGGCCGTAAGACCCAGGTCCAGGTCGGCCAACTCGCTGATTCGATCGGCGCCCTCGTTGCCGAGCAGCGCCGCCGCTCCAAGTGGCTCAACCTCAACTCGTTCGTCGCGTACGTGATCTTCACCGTCGTCGTCGGCGCTGGTTTCTACGCGCTGTACCGATCCCGCGCGAGCGAGCTCGTCGACGCCCGCAACACCGCGCGTCACGAGCGCGATCTCGCCGCACAGCGCGCCGACGAGGCCACCGCCAAGGTGGCGGCTCGCGAGCGCGCCGATGCCGTCGCGTGGGAGGCGTTCCAGTTGCTCGAGGCGGGCAAGCGCGCCGATGCCGCGGCCAAGTTGGCCTCTCTCGGTACCCAACCGCTCTCGCGCACCGAGCGCGCGGTGCTCGCGGCCCGCGCACACGAGACCCAAGTGATGGAGGTCGATGCGGCCCTCAAGGCGGCGGCCGCGTCGTTCAAAGCGGGACGGTACGGTGATGTCATCGCGCCTCTCGAAGCGGCGCTCGTCGGCGAGC
>Ga0154020_10001962_pt1 | contig 25142 bp, 12 predicted proteins | sample Klosneuvirus_201_FD_109709 | JGI IMG/M metagenome (GOLD analysis project Ga0154020, IMG submission 109709) | Active sludge microbial communities from wastewater, Klosterneuburg, Austria - Klosneuvirus_20160825_MG | ecosystem: Engineered > WWTP > Aerobic digester > Activated sludge | place...
TATTCAATTACAAACTGATTAAAAAAATGAAAAATATTTTCAAAATGATTTTACTATGCTTGTTGCCAACATTAGTTGCCGCGCAACAAGAAAATGCATATTTGAATAGTTTGTACAGAACGCTATCCACAGCCCCAAACGATACTGCCCGAATGGAAGTGTATACTAACCTCGGATACTATCATATGCCTGAAGATCGCGATAGTTCAAGTTTTTACCTTGAAAAAGCATTGCCTATTGCCCTCGGATTAAATCTAAAATTGAACGAAGCTTCTATATTGATCGGAATGGGGGTTATTATGATGCAACAGGAGAAGTTTTCAAAGTCGTTGGAATTCTATTTAAAAGCGCTAAATATTGCAAAGGATCCTTCTACTGAAAAAACTATTTGGCGTTTGTCTTCAGGCCAAAGCCCAAGGAATGCACGAATGTACTTGCTAAGCGTAAGCTACGATTTAATAGGATTGCTAAATGCGTATACCGGAAACTGGAATGGTAACATCAAAAACCAAATGAAGAATTATCAGAAAGCCGAGAAATATGCAAATGAAGCCGGGGACAGTGGACTGGTTGCAACTATAATTTTTCACATGGGTATTTCTTATATGAATGACGGGAAATTAGATTCTGCACTCGTATTTATTAAAAAAGCCCAAACAATATTTTCAGATTTGAAAAATCCACAACTGGGTCGTTCAATGATATACCTAGGGGAAACCTATGAGCGGATGGGAAATTTCGACTTAGCCGTTAATACCATGTTACAAGGAAGGGCGCTTTTAAACGAGACAAATGATTACGTACACAGGGGCCTGATGGGTATTTCATTAAGTCGTGTATATGCGAAATTGAATAAAATTGACTCCGCTTTGTATTATGCAAATGAAAGTTTGAAAGCTTCTGAAAAGCGCAAAGACCCAGTGGGGGAAAGAGACGCTTACAATCTCCTTGCTTCCCATTATGATCGCCTGGGCAGAACCGATAGTGCCACCGTGTATTTAAAATTAGCTAAATCATTAAGTGATAGTTTAAGTGTAGAAGAACGAAAAAATCTTCTTGCATTTCTGGACGTTGTTGTAGATGAGCAGACAAAGTTGGAAAAACTGGAGAAAGAAAAAATCCTAACAAAGAGTAAAACCAGAACATATAGTATGATTGCAGGACTTGCAATTCTTTCTCTGGTAGGTCTTATTCTGTATCGTAACAACAAAAAGGAAAAGAAAGCCAAAATAGTTTTGGAAAAAACATTGAAGGAACTAAAATCTACACAGTCGCAGCTCATCCAATCAGAGAAGATGGCTTCGCTGGGCGAGTTGACAGCTGGCATTGCTCACGAAATACAAAACCCGTTGAACTTTGTCAATAATTTTTCGGAGTTGAATACGGAGTTAATCAAAGAGATACAAGACATTAGACATAAGACACAAGATGGGAAAAGTGAGACCGAAGAGGATCAGCTTCTCCATGATATTGCCAGCAATCTTGATAAGATCAATCATCACGGCAAGCGAGCCGATGCCATTGTGAAAGGGATGTTGCAACATTCGCGCAGCAGCAGTGGCGCAAAAGAACCAACTGATATTAATGCGTTATGCGATGAATATTTACACTTGAGTTATCATGGACTGCGAGCAAAAGACAAAAGTTTCAACGCAAAATATGAAACGGATTTTGATTCATCTCTTCCTAAAATAAATGTTGTGCCACAGGATATAGGGAGAGTTGTTTTGAATTTAATTAACAATGCTTTTTATGCAGTGAACGAAAAATCTAAAGCCTGTCAGGCTGAGCCTGTCGAAGCCGGTGCAAGTTATCAGCCAACCGTTTCCATCAGCACAAAAAAAATAAACAACAAAATTGAAATAAATGTAAGCGATAACGGCAACGGTATTCCTGAATCCATCAAAGAAAAAATCTTTCAACCCTTCTTTACCACTAAACCAACCGGCCAAGGAACTGGCCTTGGGTTGAGTTTAAGTTATGATATTGTGAAAGCGCATGGCGGGGCGTTGAGGGTGGAGAGTAAACATATTGAAGGCTTGTCACCTGAAGCTTCAGCGCAGGTTGGAACTGAATTCATTATAAAGCTACCCATTGTTTGAACCACGGATTAATTGGATTGCACAGATGACACAGATTAAAATAAATGAAATACGTTGGACTTTTGGAATGAGAGATACCTTAAAATCGGTGAAATCCATTAATCTGTGTACATCTGTGATTCAGAATATTTACGATATTGACCAGGTGCATCAATCTTATATATTACTTACTTTACCCTCAAACTACTGTTGCTAAATGGCATTTGAAAAAGGTTTCCAATCAAGAACGATCCACTCAATTAAGATACTTTGTTTGCCGATGAGGTTTTACTCCTGTGTATTTCTGATATTTTGTATTACACTGGCAACAAAAAATGCTGAAGCTCAAATTGAGAAAGAGGCTCCAAAAGTTTCCCTCTCCAGTGAAGCTCCTACTTTACGCTTCGAGCAACTTAGTATTGAAGATGGCCTTGCGCAGGGTAGTGCAAATAGCATTATACAGGATAAGCAGGGCTTTATTTGGATTGCCACCCAAGGCGGTCTTCACCGCTATGATGGTTATGAGTTTAAAATCTTTACTTCTGTCCCTTTTGATACCACCTCGCTTTCAGATAGTTGGGTCTGGAACGCAACCGAAGCCAGCAATGGAGACCTTTGGGTGACAACCGAGGGTGGAGGACTTAACCGAATGAATCCCATCTCCGGTACTGCCGTGCATTATCGTTATGATCCTGATGATTCAACCAGTATATCCAGTGACCGACCATTTCAGGCACTTGAGGCAAGCAATGGAGATCTTTGGGTGAGTACATTTAGTAACGGACTCAATCGAATGCGTGCTGGAGAAGATGGCAAGTTTTCTCATTACCGGTATCACCCAGAAAATCCAAACTCAATATCTTCCGAAGGGCTATACTGGTTAAGTGAAGACAGTGATGGACAAATCTGGGTTGGATCTAACAATGGTATCAATCGTATTGATCCAAAAACCGAATTGGTTACAAAATATCTCTATGATCCAGACGCCAATCCGGGCTACAATCAGCAACAAAATGTACTTGGGCAATACATACCTCCGGGTAACCAGGGAACCTTATGGCTGGCAACAGGTAATGGGCTCGTTAGACTGAACAGCAAAACGAGCGAACATAAACGGTTTCTTATTGAACCCAATAAAGGTGTGTTCAACCCTCTTAATTTTATCCACGAAGTAAGACCTGATCCGGCTGATCCCAACATACTATGGGTGGGTGGACCCGGTACCGGAATTGCTCGATTTGATATGCGCACAGAGCAGTTTACCAGTTACCGTAATGACCCGCGCGACAAAAATAGTTTACGCGACAATCAAGTAGTATCACTTTTTCTGGATCGCACCGGAATGATGTGGGCAGGAACAGCCACCGAAGGAATCAATGCATTCAATCCGGGTGCTGTTAATTTTAGAAATATAAAAAATATTCCAGATGATCCTTCAAGCCTGGCTCCCGGCATTGTCTGGGGTGTTTACGAAGATAGTCAGGGTAGTTTATGGGTAGGAACTGATGTTGGAGCAGGAGGAAACTTACTAACAGAATTTGATTCTGAAACCAGAAAGGTGAAACGATTTCAAAACAATCCTAATAATCAAAGCACAGTACTTCCGGGAAGTCTGAGGGCATTTGCTGAAGATGAAGCTGGACAGTTTTGGGTGGCCGGAGAAGGTGGTCTCAGTCTTTTCGATCGTAAAACAGGAAAAGTGACTCGCTTTAGGCGCGAGCGTACGGAGAAAAACAGAGGTAGAAATAACATCTTTGGTTTAGATCCAGTGGCGGGAGATCGAAATGATCTATGGGTCGGTAGTTTTGGTGGTCTCGATCGTTTTAATACGCATACAAAAGTTTTCACACGCATTCCACTTTCTCCGGATACTACCGTTTTTGAGCCTGTTGTTTTTGTTATGCTGCAGGATGCTAATGCAACACTTTGGCTTGGCACTAGTAAAGGGCTGTTCCGAATTGATTCGTACGGGAAGGTTACAGTAGAGTCGGCCTATGATCCGCGAGATACGACCAAGATTAGTGATAATTCCATCTATAGTATTGTAGAGCGTAAGTCAGAACCAGGAATATTATGGTTAGCGATGGCAAACGGTGCCGGATTAAATCGATTTGACACAAAAACGGGAATAGCCACACACCTCACCAAGAAGGAGGGGCTTCCTAGTAATACGTTGTATGGTATTCTCGAAGATGATAATGGAACACTCTGGATAAGCACCAATGACGGCATTAGTAACTACAATCCAGATACAAAGCAGTTTAGAAATTATGGCCTCGATGATGGCCTGATGGCACTTGAATTTGATCAGAATGCCTTTACAAAAGGCGCCAGTGGTGTTTTATATTTTGGAAATGGATTGGGAGTTACGGCTTTTGAACCCAAATATTTAAGTACTAACTCAATACCACCTCAGGTTGTTATCTCGGATTTCAAACTCTTCAATAAAACCGTTAAAGCAGGTCCGGATTCACCACTAAAAGAACCACTTTCAAATAATCCGAACATCACACTTAATTATAATCAGAATGAAATCAGTATTGATTTTGTAGCATTACATTTTGCCAATCCTGAAAAAAATAAATACAGTTATAAGCTGGAAGGTTTTGATAAGGATTGGATTGATGCAGACAACAAGCGATCAGCAACATACACCAACTTGTCTCCCGGGGACTACACATTCAATGTAAAAGCGGCAAACGCTGATGGAGTTTGGAACGAAAAAGGAGCGTCTCTTCAATTTACCATATTGTCGCCCTGGTATAGAACCTGGTGGGCCTACGTGTTATTTGCCGCCTTGTTTGCTGCTACTGTTTTTGGTATAGATCGCCTGCAAAGAAGCATTATCTCCAAGAAGGAAGGTGAGCGAGCAGCATTGCGTGAAGCAGAACTTCGCGCTGAAGCGGAAAACAAACGAAGAGCGGATACCGAAGAACTCAGCAAAATAGGGCGTGCAATAACCTCTACACTTTCAATCGACAAGATCATAGAAACAGTTTACGAAAATGTAAATGCATTGATGGATGCTTCCGTTTTTGGAGTAGGAATTTATAATAAGGAAAAAAGCCGTATCGATTTTCCATCAACAAAAGAGGAAGGTGTCATGTTACCGCCTTATTCAAATCATTTGGATGAAGAGCGCTGGCTTTCAATTTGGTGCTTCAAAAACAAAAAAGAAATTGTAATCTCAGACTTTGAGAAGGAATACGATAAATATCTTAAGTCCTACGGAAAACCTCTTGAAGGTAAAACCCCAAACTCTATTGTTTACATGCCACTGATGCTAAAGGATAAAGTCATAGGAGTTATTACCACGCAGAGTTTTAAAAAAGATGCTTACTCGGAGTATCACGTAAACTTATTGAGGAACCTGGCCAATTATGCAGCCATCGCGTTGGACAATGCTTCGGCTTACAGAAAGCTTGATGCCACATTGAGTGAACTTCAGTCAACCCAGCAGCAGCTTGTTCAATCAGAGAAAATGGCAAGTCTGGGTGAGCTCACAGCAGGCATTGCGCACGAAATTCAGAATCCACTCAATTTTGTAAATAATTTTTCGGAAGTAAACAAAGAGTTGATTGCTGATATGCTGGAAGAAATAAAACAAGGTAACTATAAAGAGGCAGAGAGGATGGCCGCTGATATTAGTAGTAATCAGGAGAAGATCAATCATCATGGCAAGCGTGCCGATGGTATTGTGAAAGGAATGTTGCAACACAGTCGCGCGAGTAGTGGAACTAAGGAGCTAACAGACATGAACGTACTCTGCGATGAATATTTGAGATTAGCTTATCATGGCCTCCGCGCCAAAGACAAATCTTTCAACGCCAAAATTGAAACTGATTTCGATAAATCACTAGAAAAGATAAATGTAGTACCACAAGATATAGGAAGAGTGGTTTTGAATTTGATCACGAATGCTTTTTATGTAGTGAATGAAAGGCTTCGACAAGCTCAGCCTGACAGTAACTACGAACCAACAGTAATCGTCAGTACAAAAAAAGAAGGTACCTCAGTTTTAATCTTGGTAAAAGACAATGGCAACGGTATCCCGGATTCCATCAAAGAAAAAATCTTCCAACCCTTCTTTACAACCAAACCAACGGGGCAGGGAACCGGGTTAGGTTTAAGTTTAAGTTATGATATTGTGAAAGCGCATGGGGGAGAGTTGAAAGTAGAAACAGCAGTGGGAATCGGTTCAACATTTGTAATCGTCCTTAATGCAAATCATGTATGAAAATCCTGTTAACTCCGGTGCTTTTTCTGATTTTTATATCAACTGCCCAAGGGCAGCCGCTTTCACATATAGACAGCCTGAAGCAAGCAGTAAGAGATAGCCCACCGGATAGCAATCAATTAAAGTTATTGCTGGAGATTAATGAGTACTACTTTTTTTCAAAACCGGACTCGTCTCTGGAATACGCAACAAGGGCATTGACATTGGCAAGAGCGCTGAAGTCGACCGAAGGTGAACTGGAATCATTAAGAAGTTCCGGAGAAGCACTTCGCATTTTAGGAGAATATCCGAGTGCGCTGAAAATGCAATTTGAAGCTCTTGCGATAAACCGCAAGGAACAAGACCTACAAGGCGAGGGGAGAAGCCTTGTTTTTATTGGCTTCACGTACGTTGAATTCAGGGAATACAGACAGGCTCTAAGCTATCAGCTGCAAGCCAACAGGATCTTCCAGAAATTACCGGTCAAAACCCCGGTAGTGCCTTTCAATCTCTCTAATATCGGTAATGCCTATGATTTGCTTAAGATGCCCGATTCTGCATTGTTCTATCAGAAACAAGCCTTAGGCTCCTATAGCGGAATGACCCATGGTCCACTGAAATCACTAATCCTGTTGAGGCTTGGAAATGCATACTTCAGCCTCGACAGAAAAGACTCTGCATTGGTATATTATTATAAAGCATTGCAAAGTGTCCATACCATCAATGACCGAGTAAATAATGGCAGGATTGAACGAAAAATTGCCGAACTGTATGCATCTGATTCTCGCTATGATTCCAGCCTGTATTATGCAAGGCGATCATTTGCTCACGTAACGCAATCTGGGCAGCGATTGGAGATACTGGAAACAAGTAAGCTTATGTTCTCACTTTTCCGTCTTCAAAATAATATTGACAGTGCATTTTTCTATCAAAATTATGCGCAAGTTATGACAGACAGTCTGTATGGTCCACAAAAATTCAAGCAACTGCAACTGTTAATGATGGACGAGCAACAGCGACAACAGGTCGCATTGCAAGAAAAGGAAGGTTCAACGAATAGAATAAAATTTGCCGCCCTGTTTTCTGCATTAGGTTTTTCTCTTTTGTTTGCCTTCATACTGATTCGAAACAATAGCAACAAACAGAAAGCTAACAATCTGTTAAAAGAGCAGAAAGAAAAAATTGAAGAAACTTTGTCTGTATTGAAAGCCACTCAATCTCAACTTATCCAATCAGAGAAGATGGCTTCGCTCGGAGAACTCACAGCGGGCATCGCTCATGAAATTCAAAACCCTTTGAACTTTGTAAATAACTTTTCAGAAGTGAATTCCGAACTAATGGAAGAAATAGTGCAGGAAGCTGTAAAAGGAAATTTAGAGGAAGTTAAAACGATAGCCAGGGATGTAAAAGAAAATGAAGAGAAAATAAACTTTCATGGCAAGCGCGCTTCTGATATTGTAAAAGGAATGTTGCAACACAGTCGTGGAAGTTCGGGTAAAAAGGAGTTAACCGATATTAATAATTTATGTGATGAATACTTGCGATTATCTTATCACGGCTATCGCGCGAAAGACAAGTCATTCAGCGCAAAGTATGCAACGGATTTTGACACATCACTTCCGAAACTCAGCGTAGTGCCGCAGGATATTGGAAGAGTCGTTTTGAATTTGATTAATAATGCTTTCTATGCGGTTAGTGAAAAAACAAAGCTGCAAGCTGCAGGCTACGAGCCTCAAGTTGTTGTTACCACCAAAGAAAATGGTGACAAAATTTTAATCTCAGTAAAAGATAACGGCAACGGCATTCCTCAAAACATTGTCGATAAAATATTCCAACCTTTCTTTACTACAAAGCCAACAGGACAAGGAACTGGGTTAGGTTTGAGTTTGAGTTACGATATTGTAAAAGCGCATGGAGGAGAGTTGAAAGTAGAAACTAAAGAGGGCGAAGGTTCTACATTTATCATCGAATTAACATCTTAAGCAAATGGTGATATGAAAAAATACCTGTTCATCCTGATCTCATCGTTGGCCGTGATTCCAGTATTCAGTCAAAATGTTGGTATGAGTGGATCACAAAGGTTGCATAGTGAACTTTCGCTGGCCAAGCATGACACTACCCGTGCATTAATCATGGCCGAGCTAGCAGAATCGTATAGGGGGGGCACGAAGCAAGACTCAACATTTTATTACGGACAAAGGGCTTTAGCACTATCCCGAAGTATTAATTTTCCGAAAGGAGAGGTAAGAGCGTTGTTGGCGATCAGCATCTACTTTACCATTACCAGCAATCTTCCAAAAAGTCTTGAGGCAGGCCTGAAGGCATTACAGATTGCACAGCAACACAACCTAAAAACAGACCAAGCCTTTGCTTTGATACGATTAGGTAATGTCTATCTAAGTCGTATTAATTATCGTGAGGCACTAACCTATTACCAAAGAGCCAACAAAGTAGTGGCTGATGGAAGCCATCCTTTCTTTTATGCTGTTACCTATTGGCTTTCTTCGGACGTGTATGAGAAAATGAACATGCCTGACTCAGCCTTGTACATGGCTCAAATTGCATATAGCAAAGGACTCGAAATGAATAACGGCTCCGTAATAGACGGGGTATCTCGAATCTTAGGCAACATATACATCCGGAAGGGAGATTATCCGCTCGGTTTGAAATATCATTGGGCGAGTATAGCGAAGACGAGCCGAACCCCTGGTAATACATTATATGCCGAATCGTGTATCAACCTCGCAAGCTTTTATAATAGTCAAGGCCAAAGAGATTCTGCTATCTATTATGCAAAAAAAGCCGATGAGATAGAGAAGCTCGGATCCAATAAGGAAGTCGAGTTGAAAGCCACAATCCTATTGTCTGAAGTGTATGAGGCAATTGAACCAGTCGAAGCGCTTCGATATTTAAAAATTGCAAATACCATCAGAGACAGCATTTATAGCTATGATAAATTGCAATCGATGAATGCCCTGCGTTTCGAAGATAAGGAGCGACAAAATGAATTGGTGGCTGCAAACCTAAACTATAAAAATAGTATTAGACAATATGCATTGCTTGCTGGTATTGGCGGACTTTTGATCATTGCATTGGTTCTTTTCAGGCACAATCGCCTTAAGCAAAAAACAAATATTTCTTTGAATGATAAAACAAATAAGCTTGAGAATGCCTTATCAGAACTCAAATCAACTCAATCACAACTCATACAATCCGAAAAGATGGCAAGTCTTGGTGAACTCACAGCGGGCATCGCTCATGAAATTCAAAACCCTTTGAACTTTGTAAATAACTTTTCAGAAGTGAATTCCGAACTAATGGAAGAAATAGTGCAGGAAGCTGAAAAAGGAAATTTAGAAGAAGTTAAAACGATAGCCAGGGATGTAAAAGAAAATGAAGAGAAAATAAGCTTTCATGGCAAGCGCGCTTCTGATATTGTAAAAGGAATGTTGCAACACAGTCGTGGAAGCTCGGGTAAAAAGGAGTTAACCGATATTAATAATTTATGTGATGAATACTTGCGATTATCCTACCACGGCTATCGCGCGAAAGACAAGTCATTCAGCACAAAGTATGTAACTGATTTTGATACATCACATCCAAAAATTAATGTAGTGCCACAGGATATTGGAAGAGTTGTTTTGAATTTGATAAACAATGCCTTCTATGCGGTAAGCGAAAGGCAGAAAGCAGAAGGCTCAAATTATGAACCAACTGTTATTGTTAGCACAATTCACTCCCTCTCCTCTGGAGAGGGCCGGGGTGAGGTCGAGATAAAAGTAAAAGATAACGGCAAGGGCATTCCACAAAACATTGTCGACAAAATATTTCAACCCTTCTTCACCACCAAACCAACAGGCCAAGGAACAGGATTGGGTTTGAGTTTAAGTTATGATATTGTGAAAGCGCATAGTGGTAAAATAAAGGTAAACACGAAAGAAGGTGAAGGAAGTGAGTTTATTATTCAATTGCCAGTTGTTTGAATCTGTGGTTCAGACAATTTATGATATTGTGAAAGCACATGGTGGGGAACTCAAGGTAGAAACCACAGTAGGAGAAGGAGGTGAATTTATTATAAGGCCACCCATTGTCTGAGCCACGGATTAATTGGATTGAACAGATGACACAGATTAAAATAAATGAAATACGTTGAACTTTTGGAATGAGAGATACCTTTAAATCCATGAAATCATTTAATCAGTGTCAATCCCTGCCTGAGCTGCCGCTTAGGCAGGCAGGCGTGATTCAGACAATTATTTTATATTTACCAATGGCTAAATCTCACCCACCTGTTAAGCAGGTCGCTCTACTCGTAATTATCCTACTTTTTCTATCAAATAGCACCCTTCACGCTCAGGCAAAGGTACAAACCATAGAACCTACGTACATCTCCGTCTCCGATGGGTTGGTTTCTCCAACGGTCAATGCGGTTATACAAGATAGCTATGGACTGATGTGGATCGGTACTACCAATGGATTGCAAAAGTATGATGGCTATAAATTTCAGACCTTCAAAAATATACCCGGCAATACCACCAGTTTACAACACAATAATGTTTGGAGTTTGTTCGAAGATACCGATCATGACATTTGGATTGGCAATAGCAAGGGAGTATCAAAATACATTCGCCAAAAAAATGAATTTAAGAACTACAATTTCGCACCGGCTTTCAATTTTACCCTCGAATCGGAAGTAGCGGGTTTTAGGTTCTTTAAAGATTCAAAAAACAGACTTTGGGCAAACACATTATCTGCTCAGTTGGTACAATACGATTCGGTTAAGGATGAATGGAGGCGGGCAAAATACGATGTGCCCAATATGTCAGAAGTCGATCAGATTACTTCCTCACATGACCTTGTGGAGGATTTAAAGGGCAATCTTTGGTTAGGCTCATTCACCAATGGACTGATGCGGCAAGGGAAGGATGAGAATTCTTTTAAGCCTGTACCCGCTGAACAACTTGGTGGGTTTGATTTTAAAATCACAGAAAACAATATAACGGCACTCTATGCTGACAAAACGAATACCCTATGGATTACCACTCGTAACGGAGTTTATAAATACAATCCGGAAACAGCAAGTATTAAAACATTAAAAAAATATAGCGATTCACCATTAGACGCGTGGAATCAGTGGAACCAGATTTGGCCCGATCAACAAGGTAATATCTGGATCGCCAATAATTTTCGTGGGCTGTTGAAGTTTGATGGCATCAGTGATAACTATACCGAAATTGAAATTGTTGGCAAGGTTATCATGCGCACGCATGGCTGGAATATTACGTTTACTCAATTTATGATTGACCAAAGTGGTATTTTTTGGTTTGGTAGCCGCGAAGCCGGATTGGTAAAATATGATCCTGTAAATAAGCCTTTCCAGTTCCTGGGTCATGATGCAAATAATCCGAATAGCATGAGTGCTGGTGGAACGTTTGGTATTCTTGCGTCCAAAGTTAAACCAGGCATAACCTACGTGGGTACACGGGGTGGTGGTGTCAATATCTATGACCCCAAAAAGCAAACCTTTGAAAAGGTGACGTTCAAAGTTGTTGACGATATGTTTGGCGGCTCCGCCAGAGCAATTGCCGAAGATACCGATGGCTCACTTTGGCTAGGTACCTGGGGTGATGGCTTAATTGAGTTGGATAGAAATTATAAAGAAGTAAGAAGGTTCAAATATGATTCAACGAACGCAACCTCAATCTCAGATAATCAAGTGCGGGTAATTAAACCGGATAACAAAGACCAATTATGGATTGGTACCAACAGCGGGCTCAATATTTTAAACACGAAAACCAATACGCTTCAGCGGGTAGTGAGCCAACAAACCCGGCAATACCCTGATCGGTTAGTGGCAGAGCTGGAAAAACTAATTTCTACCGATCAAAAAATTGGTGCCATAGAAAAAGTTACCGACAATCAAGACCTAGCACTGCCCATAGAAATAAATAAAGTGGGTACCTATTGGGTAATGAGTGTTGGCGAGGTTGATGCTGCCTCAGGTCTGGCTGATTTCGGCTGGCTTGAAAATGAAGCAAAGGATACGGTTTGGCTAATGAGCACTTTCGCAAATACCTTTCATGCCGGAGGTGCTTCTAAAAACAGAATAGAAATTAAATCTATAACGCTGCAACCGGGCAAGTACACAATTCATTACAAAACGGACGACAGCCATGCGTTTGGTAAATGGAATGAGCCGGCACCTACACAAACTTCACTCTACGGTATTGCACTCTTAAAACTTAAAGATGAAAACCAGTTGCAATCGTTTCAAACCCCCGTAGTTCCAGAGCATGAAGAATTGGTGATAGATGGTATAAGTATTAACGACATTGAAGTAACCGATAAATTTATTTGGGTAGCTGCAGTTGGAAGTGGCCTTAACAGAATTGATCCAGTTACCAATAGTGTCAAAAATTATAAATACAACGCTCAAGATAACAACTCGCTTAGCCACAATAATGTATTAGATATTCAACAAGATAGCCACGGCATGATTTGGCTGGCTACCCCGGAAGGAGTTAATAAATTTGATCCTATAAAGGAAATTTTTACCCGATACACCGAAGCCGATGGGCTACCCACCAACCTTACCGTGGGCGTAGTGGAAGGCGATGATGGTGAAATGTGGATTGCCTCACAAAATGGGTTGTCACAAATGGTTAGAAATAAAAACCTGAATAAAGTAACTTTTATAAATTACAACTCCTCAGATGGCTTGGGTACCGATGTATTTTTACAACTCACTACAACTCGCGCACCGGATGGACGCTTCTATTTTGGCAGCGAAGCCGGACTTACTACATTCACCAACATAACATCCAACAAAACGCCTCCGGCCATTATCATTTCCAATTTATTTATCGCTAACAAGTCAGTGTTGGATATGAAAGAAAACTCTCCGCTTACCGAAAGCTTGTTAGATGCTAAAAGTATTTCGTTGCCCTTTGATCAAAACAATTTAAGTTTTGAATTCGCTGCCCTGCACTATGCCAACCCACAGAAAAATCAATATGCCCACATGCTGAAAGGTTATGATCAGGATTGGATTTATGATAACCGAAACTTTGCCGCGTACACCAATTTAGATCCGGGCAACTATGAGTTTATTGTACGAGCGGCCAATGCCTATGGCATTTGGAATGAAACCGGAAAATCAATTGCGATCATTATACATCCGCCTTGGTGGCGCACGTGGTGGGCGTACGCTTCGTATGTCGTCTTGTTTGTAGTGTTTGCGTATACAACTGATCGCGGTGTGCGTAGAAGCATCAAACTTCGTGAGCGCGAACGCAGCCGCGAGCGAGAATTAAAGCAAGCCAAAGAAATTGAAAAGGCCTATACCGAATTAAAAGCAACTCAATCACAACTCATTCAATCCGAAAAGATGGCTTCGCTTGGCGAACTCACCGCTGGCATTGCACACGAAATTCAAAACCCGTTGAACTTCGTTAATAATTTTAGCGAAGTGAATAAGGAGTTAATTGGTGAAATGAATGCGGAAATTGATGCTGGAAATTTCGAGGAGGCCAAAGCCCTAGGCAAAAACATTTCCGACAATGAAGATAAAATAGTTTTTCATGGCAAACGTGCCGATGGTATTGTAAAGAGCATGTTGCAACACAGCCGCACGAGCAGCGGTAAAAAGGAACCCACAAATATTAATGCATTAGCCGATGAATATTTACGCTTGGCGTATCATGGGTTGCGGGCAAAAGACAAGTCGTTCAATGCCTCTATGAAAACTGATTTTGATGAAAGCGTGGGAAGTATTAATGTTATTGGACAAGACCTTGGTCGCGTGATTCTTAATCTGATTACTAATGCATTTTATGCCGTAACAGAACGGAAGCAACAGCAAGGTGAGGGGTATGAACCTACCGTAACCGTAAGCACCAAACGCATGGGCAAAAAAATTGAGATCCGCGTAAGCGATAATGGAAACGGTATTCCGCAAAACATAGTAGATAAAATCTTTCAACCTTTTTTTACTACCAAACCAACCGGACAAGGAACCGGCTTGGGATTGAGCATGAGTTACGACATCATCAGCAACGCCCATGGTGGCGAGCTTAAAGTAGAAACCATGCCCTCCGAGGGTACAACCTTTATTATAATTTTAACTGATTAATACTTACTATGAAAATTCTAGTAGTTGATGATGAACAAGATGTTAAAACTTTGTTTGAACAACGGTTCAGGAAAGAAATTAAAAACGGTCAGGTTGACTTTGTCTTTGCATTTTCAGGAGAGGATGCACTGGTTCAGCTTAACAAATGGGAGCATGAAGCCATGCTGATCTTGTCGGATATTAATATGCCCGGCATGAGCGGGTTACAATTGTTGGAAAATGTGAAGAAAAAATACATGAAGCCACCCCCCATCGTTATGATGATTACAGCTTATGGCGATTCCGAAAATCACCGGATTGCCGAAGAACTGGGCGCTGACGATTTTCTAACCAAGCCCGTAGACTTTACCGCATTAAAACAAAAATTAAAACTTACCAGCTAATGGCAAAAATCTTAGTAGCGGATGATGAACCGGATTTGGAAACACTCATCAAACAAAAATTTCGTCAAAAAATCCGAGAACAGGAATATGAATTTGTTTTTGCTATTAATGGTAAAGATGCGCTTGAGAAATTAAAAGAGCATCCGGATATAGATATCGTGCTGAGCGATATTAACATGCCCGAGATGGATGGATTAACACTGCTTAGTAAACTAAGTGAATCCAGTCCGTTGATCAAATCGGTTATCGTGTCAGCCTATGGAGATATGGATAATATTCGCATTGCTATGAACCGGGGTGCTTTTGACTTTATTACCAAGCCTATCAATTTTGATGATCTCTCTCTAACGGTTGATAAAACCATAAAGCAGGTGCTGCAGATGCGCGATACACTGAAGGCTATTAAGGAAAACAACATCCTTAAAATGTATGTAGATAAAACGGTACTTAATTTTATGGGCAGTCGCGAATATGAAACCTCGCTGATGGCCAATGAAACGGTGGAGGCCACCGTGGCTTTCATAGACATCTGTAGTTTTACTTCCATCAGTGAGAAGGAAGAGCCCAATACGGTGGTTAAATTATTGAATGACTATTTTGATATCATTGTAAAAGAAATAATCGGTCAGGGTGGGTACATCGATAAATTTATTGGTGATGCCATCATGGCTGTGTTCCGGGGGGAATATCATTTAGATCGGGCCGTGGATGCTTGCCTGGCCACGAGAAATAAAATTGCGGCCTTGCCGGCTATAGAGGGAAGAACTTCTTTTGTTCCTCTGGTGTCAATAGGTATCAATAGTGGCGAGATGATCTCGGGTAACATTGGTTCAATAACATTACGCAGACTCGATTATACGGTAATTGGTGATATCGTAAATACCGCGCAGCGCCTTCAATCTGTGGCAGGTCCAGGTCAAATTATAATCAATCAATCTGCTTACGAAAAAATAAAAGTTTCCTTTAACTGCCGCAAATTGGAGGATGTTGTCTTAAAAAATAAATCCAACCCCGTTGGTATTTATGAAGTAATGGATTAATCGTCTGCATAAAATTATATAGTCATAGGGGGTTATGTTAACTGAATAATAATCAGTTAAACAATTTGGTAATATTTTCGATAATATTGCCAAACCCCAATTTATGATGACTGCTTCTACTCTCGTTCATGCTGCCTTTTCTGGTTGTAGAAACAAATTTTCCCTTGTCTTACTTCTTTTCTCAATCTCTTTTTCGGGATTAACGCAAGATTCGAAGCTTGGTGTTCAAGCGTATGCAAGAAAGGGCAAAGGAGTTGGCTTAGTTACAACGGATAGTTTGTTCTCGCTCAATTTCCAGTTTCGCATGCAGAACCGGGCTATGTATATCAGCAAAAGCGATACAGATCTGGCCCCTGACGAGTTTGAGTTTCGTGTAAGAAGATTGCGGATGAAATTCACAGGCTTTGTATACAATCCAAAACTCACGTACTACATACAACTATCATTCTCCCGGGGCGATATGGATTGGCGCGGTTACGATAATTCAATAGTCAACTCAAGTCCCAATGTGGTTCGCGATGCTGTCATTTATTATAATCCCAACCCAAGATTGCGCTTGGGCTTTGGCCAAACGAAACTTCCCGGTAACCGGCAACGGGTGGTTTCTTCTGGCGATCAACAATTCTATGACCGCTCTATTGTGAACTCAAAATTTACCTTAGACCGTGACTTTGGTTTTTTTGCACATTACACCACCAAGTATTTGATCTTGCGAGGCGCCTTGACTTCGGGTGAAGGAAGAAATTCCAACCTTTCAAATAATGGACTTGCCACCACGGGCAGAGTTGAGTTTTTACCCTTTGGCCACTTTACAGGAGACAATGATTACGTAGAAGGAGATTTGGCTCGCGAAAAAACGTTAAAAGTTTCCTTGGCAACAACCTATTCGCATAACGAAAAGGCGTTGCGCCAGGCAGGGCAACTCGGTAATGATTTATACGAAAATCGTTCGATGAATGCTTTTGAAGTAGACTTGCTCTCAAAATACAGAGGATGGGCCTGGTATTCAGAATTTATGAATCGTACGGCTGTGAACCCGATCACCATTAACCCAGATAATTCATCGGAGTATCGTGCTATCTATACGGGGTACGGGGTGCTGTCGCAAATGAGTTATCTTTTCAAAAACAATGTGGAGATTGCTGGCCGGTATGCGACCACTAAACCTTCTTCTGATTTATATGATAACCCCGCTACAACAACATCCTCATTGAATAATCAAGTTGAGAATTACGAGTTAGGAATTACTAAATACTTTATGGGGCATCGGTTGAAAGTGCAGGGTGGTATAATGTATACAGAACTAACTGATATGAAGTTGAATGCATACTCGGACGCGTATTGGTCGACTGTTTTTCAAGTAGAGTTAGGAATTTAGCTCGTTGAAAGTTCTGGTTGTTGTAAGATAATCTTAAACCAACTGGTATACCTGTCCGGATGCTTCGCAGCATCTCCTTTTAGAAATTCAAGGGATTCATACTTCCAGGCTTGTACTTCGACAGGATTAATAGTTGGCGAACCATCAAAATAACCGATCAGCACATGATCCCATTCGTGTTCAGTGAGATTATTATCAAGACCTATCTTGTAAAGAAATTTATGCGAGTAAGTTAATGTGCAACGAATCCCCATTTCCTGAAGTAGTTTTCGTTGTCCGGCTGCTCCAATCGTCTCACCCGGTTCTGGATGACTGCAGCAAGCGTTAGTCCAAAGGTTTCCACTATGATATTTAGAAGATGCCCGTTGATGAATAAGCATTTCTCCTTGCGAATTAAAGATAAGAATGGAAAAAGCCCGATGTAACAGTCCTTTCTGATGGGCCTCGAGCTTTTCCATCTGCCCGATTTCTTCATCTTTTTCGTTTACCAGAATTACTTGTTCCATAAGGGTTCGAAGGTTTAGAATTTCCTGGTCGAGTTTCTCATAGAGGTTATTATTACCCAAATTAACACTGTTGGTCCAAAAATGTTATTTTATCCTAATTTTAGTTTTGATGGATGACTATCTGAAAAAAGGTAAGAAGTGGTTTGAACAGCAGGGGTGGACTCCTTTTCCATTTCAGGTTGATACGTGGCAAAGCGTATGGTCTGGTCAAAGTGGTTTAGTGAATGCGCCTACAGGAAGCGGTAAAACGTACTCGTTACTGGTTCCTATCTTCCTCGAAATCAACTTAAAGAAGTTTAAGAATAATGGACCCAAAGCAATCTGGATTACACCCATTCGTGCGCTGGCAAAAGAAATAGAATGGTCGGCCACCCGTGCTAACGAAGGATTGCAAACTAAATGGCGGATAAGCGTACGCAGTGGTGACACGTCTACCCGCGAACGTGCTAAACAAAAGGAAAGGCCGCCTGACTTTTTAATAACCACACCCGAAAGCCTTCATCTTCTCCTTTCTCAAAAGGGTTGTGCCACCTACTTTTCTGATCTGCAAACTATTGTAGTAGATGAATGGCATGACCTGCTTGGCTCGAAGCGAGGTGTACTTATGGAATTGGCCCTCTCGCGACTAAAGTCGCTATCGCCAAAATTAAAAGTGTGGGGAATCTCAGCTACCATTGGTAACATGGAGCAGTCCTTACAGATTTTATTGGGTAACTCAATCGATAAGAAGAGTACACGAATCATAAAAGCCAATATCGAAAAGAAGATTGAGGTCGTTTCCATTTTTCCCGATGAGGTAGAACGCTTACCATGGAGTGGCCACCTGGGTATTGCCTTGTTGGATAAAGTTATTCCTATTGTAAAGCAAAGCAGCAGTACACTCATCTTTACCAACACGCGCTCTTTTGCAGAGATCTGGTACCAAAAAATTTTGGAAGTTGCTCCGGAGTTATCGGGATTGATTGCCATGCACCACAGTTCCATCAGCAAAGAAATTCGCGATTGGGTAGAAGATCAATTGCATGCAGGAAAACTGAAGGCCGTGGTGTGTACTTCCAGCCTCGACTTAGGCGTTGACTTTAGGCCGGTTGAAACGGTAATACAAGTGGGCAGTCCAAAAGGAGTTGCGCGTTTTTTACAACGAGCCGGACGCAGCGGTCACCAACCTGGAGCAGTGAGTAGAATTTATTTTTTACCTACCAATACCCTCGAGTTAACAGAGGCAGCTGCTTTACGCGAAGGCATGAATAGAAAGATTGTGGAAGATCGGGTTCCTTATTTACGATCTTTTGATGTGCTGATCCAATATCTGATTACGCTGGCGGTTTCGGATGGGTTTAAACCGGAGCAAATTTTAACAGAGATTAAAAGCACAATCAGTTATGCTTCCATTACAAAGGAAGAGTGGCTATGGGTTTTAAGTTTTATTACAACCGGAGGGGAGGCCCTCACAGCGTATAATGAATATAGAAAAGTAAGTGTTGAAAACGGAATTTATAAAGTGGAGAACAGTCGCATTGCATTAAAGCACAGACTTTCTATTGGCACCATTGTAGGCGACAATCTTTTACATGTAAAATATGTTACCGGTAAATATCTGGGCACCATTGAGGAATATTTCATTTCCAGCCTTAATGTGGGCGATGTGTTTTGGTTTGCGGGGCAAAGTCTGGAATTGGTGCGCATAAAAGAAATGGAAGCGCATGTACGAAAGAGTAAAAAGAAATCCGGTAAGGTGCCTTCCTGGCAAGGTGGGCGCATGCCACTCTCTTCGCAGTTGAGCGAAATGATTAGAGTTAAAATAGATGAAGCGGCCCGTCAAAGCGAAACCGATGACGAGATGCGTTTTCTTCGACCCTTAATGAATTTGCAACAGCAACGCTCGCATCTGCCAAAGAGAAATGAATTTTTGGTAGAGTATTTCCATACTTCCGAAGGCTACCATGTGGTTATGTATCCTTTTGAAGGCCGGTTTGTACATGAAGGCATGGCTGCGTTGATTGCCTATCGGATTTCACAAGCAACGCCAATTACTTTCTCTATCGCCATGAATGATTATGGTTTTGAGCTACTATCCGATCTGGAAATACCTATTTATGAGGCCATTGAAACCAATGTGTTGGGAAGCGAAAATCTTTTGCATGATATTCAGGCGAGTATTAACTCAACGGAAATGGCAAGACGAAAATTCAGGGATATTGCCGCTATATCCGGATTGATTTTTAAGGGACTACCCGGTCAAAAGATAAAGGAGCGACATTTACAATCTTCTTCCCAGCTTTTTTTCAATGTGTTTAATGAATACGAATCCAATAATCTTTTATTGCTACAGGCATTTGAAGAGGTGATGGACTTTCAATTGGAAGAAGCCCGGTTACGCATGGCGCTGGATCGCATTGCCCATCAAAAGATTATTATAACAGAACCTAAAAAGCCTACGCCTTTTGCTTTCCCTATTATGGTAGATCGTACGCGCGAAAAACTAACTTCTGAAAAATTGACCGATAGAATTAAGCGGATGCAGTTAAGTTTTGAGTAGAATAATTCGGAATCAATGTTTGATTTTTTTCTTTCAACCTCTAACGTTGCACTTATTAGATCGGAAATGAGATAATAAAAGTGGTACCCACGTTGACCTCACTCTTTATTTCGATGGTTCCACCCATTGATTCTACTTGGGTTTTAGTAAGAAATAGACCAAGCCCTTTTCCTTCTACATGGGTATGAAAGCGTTGATAGAGTGAAAATAGTTTGCCTCCAAATTTATCGAGGTCAATCCCGATTCCGTTATCTGAAAAAATAATTTGAAAGTGACCATTCGATTTTTTAGTGCGAACTGAAATATGTAGAGGTCTTTCTTCCGACCGATATTTTATAGCATTGCTAAGTAAGTTATAGATAATACTTTCAAAGTAAACTTTCTCACCCGTTACTTCCTTTCCTGCATCGAAATCAGTTTCGATTGTTCCGTGAGATTTTTTTATAGATTCGCTAAGAATAGCTTTTGCTTTTTCCAACTTACGGTTAAGGTCAACAATTTCTAATTTGAGTTCAGTTCCTTTTCTTATTTCTAAAATTGTATTTAGATCAGAAATAATTTCATCTAAATCGTGCGCTGATTCATGAAGCCTATTGATGATATCCTCGGCACCTTTCGGTAGAGATTGCTCCATTTTGATCAACGAGGTTAGTCCCATGATACGGGCTACCGGGGAACGTAGGTTATGTGAGGCGATATACCCAAACTGTTCTAGTTGGCCATTGTGTTTGATCAGCTCCAGATTTGCTTTTTGTAAATCAACGGTTTGCTTCTTTACCTGATGTTGAAGGTTGCTATTGTAATCGGCCAGCAGCCGGTTTCGTGTGTTTCGTTCTCGCACATTTCGGTATAGTAAAAAGATCACGAGGATCAAAAATATTCCACCACCACCACCAATGATCAACAAGAGATTTCGTTTGCTTAATTGTGAGCTTTTCAATTGTGCATCCTTTCGCAACAATTCATTTTCGCGTTGCATTACATCGGTTTCGTAATTGATCTTTAAATTTTCAATCGTTCGAAATTTCTCATCACTGAAAATACTGTCTTGGTAAACGTTAGCCAGTTTGTAAGCTTCCAATGCATTCTGGAAATCATTTTGCGATTCATAGATTTCGAATAAAATTGTATATGATTCTTTTGCCTTATCGCGATAAAAATATTTACTGGAGATCTGTAGGCTCTTCTTTATGACTTCTTTTGCCATTTTATATTCCCCCATTTGTTTATAAACCAAGGCCAGCCCATTAAGTGTAAAGGTTATGCCAAAGGGACTTTTTTGGGACTTATCGAGTGCTTCTGATTTCTTATAGTAATCCAAGGCAAGTTTATTCTCACCCTTACCAAGATATACCTCGGCAAGGTTATTATAAATGTAAGAAAGGGTATATCCGGGTTGTGGGTTTGTCTCTTCCAGTTTTTTTGCACGAAGGATATACAATTCTGCGCTGTCATAGTTTCCCATTTTCCCGAAATTTCTCCCGATAAAATTCAGGGTTGCAGAAATGCCTGGCTTGTGGGATTTAACCCCAACGGCATATGCTTTTTGTAAATATTGATCTGCTTCTACATAATTCAGGATACTCGAATGAATATTACCCAATGCTGAATACGATTCGAATAATTGTAAAGAATCCTTTAACCGGGTTGCCAACGCAGCACCATCCAGCGCATACCGAATAGCAATTTCAAAGTTTCCTAACCTTCGGTGAATTCGCATGAGCATATTTTGCGCATCTAACTTCCCTTTGTTATTGGGTTGTTGTTCTGATAGCATCAACGCTTCCCGAGAAAACTGTAAGGATTGCTTTAAGTCTACATTATAAAGTTGCTGGGATAGCGTATTGAGTGTAGCTATTTTAACAGAATCGCTTTGCGTGGTCTCAATGATTTTTAACAAGTGGTCAATTTCAGATTGATCTTGTGCAGTGATAAGTGAAGCACAACTTAACAGAATGCAAAAAGTAATGCCGTATTTAAGGATCGTTCGATGCATTATTAATCTTTCTTAAGCAACTCTTCTATTTTTTTGAGTGCTTCTTTATTTTTCTATCTTCAATCATCATCTTGTAAGAGACGATAGGGGATTAAATATAATTTTGATTCCTGCTCTACCTTGGCCAAACATTATCTTTTGCATCTGCATCCGGAAAGCGACCATTGGGATCTAAGGTTATCTTCTTGATTTTACGTTCGCCAAAATTCATGGTTGCTTTAAATGTTCTGCTTCCATTAAACCAAACGGAAACAGGCCAGGTAACCAGTGCTGTTGTTGCATCGATCATTTTCGCATTTGGTAAGGTTTTAATGGCTGGTCCTGCAGAATCAAACTCAATTTTCAACACAACGGGCGAGGGCATTTCTCCGGCTTGATATACCTCCACTGTAGTTTTTCCACTAGCCGTTTTTACATCCTTAATAGAACCTTCTACCGATTCTGTTGTAAACAACCAGTAATACCAAAACCACTCAAGGTTTTGTCCGAGTTCGTTGTCCATAAAAAACATATAATCCCATGGCGATGGATGCTTAAATGCCCAGGTGCTGGTATATTTTTTCATAGCGCTTATTACTGCGTCATCGCCCACTATACCACCGAGCATGGATAGCATAAGGGGCGTTTTACTATATGTTTGAAATCCATACCCACTGCCGGCATCATTGGCGTTCCACATTAAGGGTGCTTCCGATTCACTTCCGCTCATTCGTCCGTAGCTTTGTCCAAGGCCGTTCAGATTATAGGGTTTGCCCTCTGCGTTGTCATCAGAAAGAATATTCATGTATTGATTAAATCCTTCGTCCATCCAACCGTATCGGGTTTCGTTTGTGCCCACCATCATAGGCCACCATTGATGGCCCGTTTCATGATCGGCCGCACCTTGATTAGAGTTAATAACCATTGGATATTCCATGCCCGCACTTGGGCCATCTTGTAACGTAAGTTGAGGAAATGGGTAGGGAGCCCAAAGTGCCGAGTAAAACTGAAGTGCATGACGGGCAGTCTCTCCGGCTTTGTCAAAATATTTTGCGCGCTCAGGAAGGTATACCATATAAATGGGAACGGCACCTTTGCTAGGAATAGTTGCACGCGTAGCCTTCCAGATAAAATTCTCGGCAGTAGCCCAGGCAAAGTCATTTACTTTATCGGCTACAAAATGCCAGGTAAGTTTATTTCCGGGCGCGGTGCGGGTTTCGTTTTCACCTACAAGGGTAATCTCATCATCGGAATTAAGTATGGTAGCGAGTCGCTGTATCGCAGTTTCTGTTAATACCTCCGTAGGGTTTTGCAACACACCTGTGCCGCTTACAATCCACCCGCCAGGCACGGTAAGTTTTACATCGAAGTGACCAAAGTTGTTATAAAACTCTGATGGACCGAGATATGGACTTTCTTCCCAACTTCGCAAATCGTCATACTTGGCTAAGCGTGGATACCATTGTGTGGGCTGAAACAGTTTGCTGTCGAATCGCTGTGTCATACGATGGCCTCTTCCGTTTGGCCCACCTGGCAATTTAGTGTTCCAGGCTATTTGAAGTTCTGCATTAGTTCCGGCTTTAATAGGTTCAATAAGTGTAATGGTTGCAATTGTTCTGTTTAGGTTGTAGGCAGCCAGTTGTGGTGGCGCATCCCGGTTGGCTGGGGGAGGATTTAAATTAACAGATTGACCGGCTATCTTAATGCTTGTAACAATTATGCCTTCTGTCGTTTCTGCGGGTGTGGAAGATCCGCGAGGGACATCAGCCCTGAAAATATTATGATCGAGCCTGAGGACAATTTTTTTTAAATCGTCTTTGCTATTGTTATGGACTATAATCTTTTCAGTTCCGGTAATAGTTTGTGTAGCCGGGTCCAGGCTGGCTTCAATGTTGAAATCGGTTTCTAATTGCCAGTAATTGGGTCCCGGTTTACCAGAAAAATCGCGTGTACCATTTTTAAATGCCATGCGAATTGAGTTTGTCATGGGCACATCCAGCCGGATAGAGCGCTTTGAAGTTTCAATAGATTTGCGCAACGGAATGGTTTGTTGTGCAAAAAGAGATGTTGTGCTAAAAGCAAAAAGAAGAATTACAATTCGTGTGGTCATACTTGATAGCGGTTTACTTAAATGGGGCAAACAGTAAAGGACAACTTAGTAATAATTAAGGGCAATACAAATGAAAGTAGGATGGGAGTGTAAAGCAAATTTTAGATTATTGCAGTTTTTTGCAAATATTCATTTCGAGCACCTTCTCTGTAAGCTACGATTTTTAAAGACGAGAAATTGAGTTGATCTAAATTTCTAAAACACCGACCTAAAAATTAAAAATAACGTGCCCGCCATTACCATCACCACGGGAAGTGTAAGCAACCATGCAATTAAAATATTGCGTACGGTGTCGGGTTGCAGATTCTTAATTCCTTTACTAGCCACCATGGAGCCAGCTATACCAGAAGAGAGCACGTGGGTTGTACTCACGGGCAAACCAAGCCCGGTAGAAAGACCAATAGTTGTGGCAGCCACCAACTCGGCACTGGCGCCTTGTGCATAGGTGAGATGTTCTTTACCAATCTTTTCACCAATCGTTTTAACAATTCGTTTCCAGCCAATCATGGTCCCTAATCCTAACGAAACAGCGATTAATATAATTACCCATTTTGGAGAGTAGTCTGTAATAGCGCGTACTTTTTTAAGATTTGTTGAGAGCACTTCTTTGTCATTTTTACTGAGTCGGGTTTCTGTTTTTGCTACCAACGATTTTACTTGACTGTTAAGCAACATAATATCCTTGCGAATCAAAAAGCGATTGGGTTCAGGTATTGAACTTACCGAAGATTTATTTTCAACACGCTTGATCAACCGGGCTGTCATTACTTTAGAGCTATCTAA
>Ga0154020_10001963_pt1 | contig 25141 bp, 24 predicted proteins | sample Klosneuvirus_201_FD_109709 | JGI IMG/M metagenome (GOLD analysis project Ga0154020, IMG submission 109709) | Active sludge microbial communities from wastewater, Klosterneuburg, Austria - Klosneuvirus_20160825_MG | ecosystem: Engineered > WWTP > Aerobic digester > Activated sludge | place...
ACCCCGGTGCGGAGGTGGCGACCGGGGCTGCTCCTGTCCGCCCTGCGGACATCGCAGCGCGTGCGCGCTACGGATTCGGCGGCGCCGGAGGTGGCTGCTGCGGATCCGGAGGCGGATTCTGCTCCCGACGGCGACGTTCGCGTGGGGTCTCCTCGGTCGCCGGTGGCGGTCCTGCTCCACCATTGCGCAGCTGCGCCTCCAGCTCTGCGAGCCGGCGACGCGCATCATCGCGCTCGCGCTCGGCCGCGGTCCTCGCCGCAGCGGCTGCGTCGCGATCGCGCTCGGCTGCCGACGCGGCTCCTCTCGCGGCATCGCGATCCTGCTCCGCCCTCACCTGCCCTTGGCGCGCCGCCTCGCGATCCAGCTCCGCCGCTGCCGCGACCTGCTTTGCACGCTCGCGCTCGGCCTCCGCGTTCACCTGCGCTTGTCGAGCGGCATCGCGATCACGCTCCGCCGCCGCCTGCGACGTCCGCGCTACCTCACGCAGCTGCTCTGCGGTCGCTTGCGCGGACTTCGCCGCATCGCGCTCGAGATCCGCTTCGAGCTTCTGCTTCATCGCTTCCTGGAAGCGCTTCATCGCGTCGTCGGCCTGGCCCTTCGCCTGCGCCGCCGCCGCGCTCGCCTGATTGCGCAGCGCCTCGGCCGCCTTTCGCTTTCGCTCCGCTTCCGCGCGCAGCGCATCGGCGTTCTTGCCTTCCTTCTGCGCTTGCTCCGCCAACGCCTTCGCCTCGTCGGCGGCGCGCGTGGCTTCATCCGCCTCGCGACCCTTCTCCGATGCATCCGCCTGCGCCGCCGCGGTCATCGCGCGCAGCTCGGCCTCCTCGCGTGCCTTCTTCGACAGGTAGCCCCAGATCAACACGCCCGCGATCGCGAACGCGAGGATCGCGGTGATGCCGACCGTCGCCGCCTTGTGCCTCCGCGCCCACCGCGCGAGTCGGCCCGTGATCGAGTAGCGATGCGAGAACACGAGATCGCCGGTCAGATACTGCTTCAGCGCGCGCACGAGCTCGTCGGCCGTGAAGCGCTCGCTCGGCTCGTGCGCCATCGCGCGCGAGATGATCCCCGAGAGCTCGGGATCCTTCGGCATCGCGGGCTCGCGCGGCTCCTCGGATTTCAACCAATCGAGGAACGCGTGCAGCTGCTGATTGCGTTCCTTCGCGCCATCCGTGGTCTTCCACCGAAACGGCGTGTTGCCCGAAACGACCTCGTACAGTGTGACGCCGAACGAGTACACGTCGAAGCTAGGATCCGCCGCGCGGCCCTGACTCTGCTCGAGCGGCAAGTACGGCGGCGTACCCGCGCTGATGGTCACCATGCGTCCACTCATCGACGGCGGCTGATCCTCCATCGACATGTCGCTGCCGCTCGGCGCATCGAGATCGCGCGCGATGCCCCAATCGATCAGCGTGGCCTCACCACGCTTGCCCAGGATGATGTTGTTCGGCGTGCAGTCGCGATGCACCACGCGCCGCTCGTGCGCGTACGCCAACGCCTCCGCGATCGCGACGAGGTTGGACAACAACTCCAATCGCTCGCGCGTGCGCGGCTTCCCCTCGGCCGCCTCTTGCTCCGCGAGCTCGTCCAATCGATCGCGCAGCGACACGCCATCGACGCGCTCGAGCACGCAGAACGGCCACCCCACCGTCGCCTTGCCGAGCTCGTAGATCGTGACGATCGACGGGTGCTGCATCTTCGCGAGGATCCGCGCTTCGGCGGTCACTCGCTTCTGGAACATCTCGTTCATGCCCGCGGGCAGGTCGTCGCCTTCGCGCGGCGCCTTCAAGATCACCGTGCGGCCGAGCCGCCGATCCTCGCCCGCGAAGATCTGCGCCATGCCGCCGCGCGCCATCGGATCTGCGGGCCACTTGAACGCGTTCTCGCTGACCAAGCCCTTCGGCAGGTCGAGCTCGATCGGAACGCTCGTCTCGTCGCCGGTCGCTGCCTGCACCACCGATTGACACATCGAACAGCTCGCGAGGTGCGAGTGCACGTGGGGCAACGACGCTTCCTGCTTCAGCTCGGCGAGCGTCGGATGCTTTTCTCCCTCGATCCCCGGCTGCGTGGGGTCGGTGGCGATCTTCGGCTCCATGCATTGGTTATAACGCTCTCCGACGATGAAGGCCGCTTAGTAGCGCTGGGCCCGAGAGGCCCGCGGTATAAGCCACGTCCTTGCCTTGTTGGTGTTGGCGCTGGTCGCGTGTGGAGAGAACAGCTCGCGAAAGACCGATCCCACACCACCGATCGAGACGCCGCCCACACCGTCGACGTTCACGACTGCAGCACGAAGCACGCACCGAAGCCGAACCGAGACGCGGGTCCCATGTGCCTCGTTCCCGCGAGCACGTTCGTGATGGGGACGCCCGTCGACGAGATGTCGAACATCGATGGTCCCGCGCGCAAGGTTCGCATCTCGAAGCCGTTCTACATCGATCAATTCGAGGTCACGAACGCTCAGTTCTCGAAGTTCCTACGGACATCGCCCGCGCGATGCGGGAAATCAGATCGCTACTGCCTCATCGGTGACGAGCCCGACGAGATCGACGTTTCGAGCGGGGACTTTCCACCGCGCGAAGGAATGGCGGATCTTCCGGCGGCTGTCACCGTTCGCGGCGCCGAGGAGTATTGCGCATGGGCGGAGAAGCGACTTCCGACCGAAGCGGAATGGGAGCTCGCTGCGCGCCATGACCCTGCGACTAGCAAAGATCGCATGTACCCGTGGGGCGATGATCTGCGCGCCGGCGTCGCAAACTACTTCGGAGCGATCGAGCCGAAGCGCGGACGGTTGGCTCGCCCCAGGTCGTTCCCCGACGATCGATCACCTGTTGGGGTCATCGACATGGGCGGCAATGCCGAGGAATGGGTCGCTGACTGCTTTAGCCTCGAGTTCGGATGCGCGAGTGAGCCCTGTGTCGATCCGATACGCACGAGCGCTTGCAAGGAGCTCTGTACGAGCGGGTTCTTCAAGAACTCTTCGCCCTGGCGGATCTCCCGGCGAAGCGTTGCCGCACGCGGATAGTGCTTTCGCCCCGCTTTCTCGAGGGCCGATAGCTCGGCCTTCAGCGCGGTGACCTTCGCGGCGTGCTGTGCCGCCTCCTTGCTCGCCTGCTCGAGCGCGGCTACGGCCACCTTTTGTTCGAGCTGCGCCGCCGCGAACTTCGCGAGCTTGGCCGCGAGCTTTCCCGCGAGCGACATCGTGAGTCTCACGTCGAGCGAGATCGTCATACCGGCAGGTGCGCCGATGAGCTTGGTCGCGTCGCCGACGACCTTGAGCGATACCGACAACACATCGAGGTCCGTCTCCTCTCCTTCGACGCCGACCGTCAGCGCGTTCGCTTCGATCGCGACGCTCAGCCCTTCAAACATCTCGACATCGAGCTCGCCGCTCATGAGCGACGTCTCGAGTCGCGATACGAAGCCGTTCACCTTCATCGATGACGTGCTCTCGAAGGTCTTCAGGCTGTCACCGACGGGGAGACCGGTCTTCCCGGCTTCGAGCGTCAGCACCACGGCCCCAGTGACCGAGCCCTTCTCGAGCTTGATCTCGTGGCTCTGGTGCCCGGCCGACGACGCAGACTCGTGCGACATGGGCCCGGCCTATCGCCGGGCTCGCGCAGAGCTTCGCGCTTTTTCTGCGCGCTACCGCGTTGGAATCACGCCGCGCGAATCGACGACTAGTGGTCGTGATCGCAATCGGGGCCGTGCACGTGGCCTTCTTCGCCGTGCGACGGAGCCTCGGGGATCGGCGTGCCCTGCTGGGTCAGCTTCTCCACCTCGGTGACCTTCGCGTGCTCGACGAGGAACTTCAGGACCTTGTCCTGGCGCAGCGAGTACTGGATGTTCTCGAGGCGACCATCGCGCTGCCACTCGGCCTTGAGCTTCTGCGGCGCCGTGTTGCGCGCCTTCGCCGTCTGCTCGATGTGAGCGTTCAGCTCGCCATCGGTGAGCGCGATGCTCTCCTTGTCGCCGATCGCTTCGAGGAGCAGCTGGCCGCGAACCTCGTCGGCGCCGGTCGGACGCATCTTCTCGCGCAGGTCGTCGGACAGGCCCGCGTTGCCCTTCTCGGGCTTCATCCCGAGCATCTGCCGGAGGCGCTGGTACTGCATCTCGACCGCGCGATCGACGAGCGCCGGCGCGACCGGGATCTGGTTCTTCTTGATCAGCTCGCGGAGGACGCCCTCGCGCGCTTCGCGATCGATGACCTCTTGCTCCTTGGCCTCGAGGTCCTTGCGGAGGTTGGCCTTGAGCTCGTCGATCGTCTCGCCTTTGCCGGTGTCCTTCGCGAATTCGTCGTCGAGCTCGGGCACGTCTTTGACGCGCGCTTCGAGGATCGTGACGGTCAGGTTCGCCTTGCGACCACGGATCTGCTCGTCCTTGTGATCCTCGGGGACCGTGATCTCGAGGACCTTGTCCTTCGTGTCGATCGGGATGCCGGTCAGCGCCTCGCGCATTCCCGGAATCGGCTCGCGCTCGGGGTCGTCGAGGTCGACCGCGAACTGCGGCTGGTTGATCGCGTGCTCGCCGATCGTGCCGCTCACCGAGAGGCCGACGATGTCACCAGGTGCGGTCACCTCGCGGCCCTCGATCGGGCGCAGCTCCGTGTGCTCGCGCTGGAGGTTCTTGAGCGATTCGTCGACGGCGTCCTGCTTGACGTCGAGCTTGCGGCGCTCGATCTCGAGGCCCTTGTAATCTTGCGGAACGACCTCGCCCTTGATCTCGATGATCGCGTTGAACGTGAAGGGCTTGCCCTTCTTGATCGGCGCGGCTTCCTCGACGCGCGGCTCGGCGACCGCGGCGAGCGAGTGCTGCTGCGTGGCCGTGAAGAACGACTCGCGCACGAGCTGGTACGCGACCTCGGCGTTCACGCGCTGACCGTAGATCTGCTCGAGGACCGAGCGCGGAGCCTTGCCCTTGCGGAATCCCTTGAGGGCGACGTCTTTGCCGAGGTCTTTGTAGGCCTCGTTGAGCTTGGTGCTCACGGTCTCCCACGGGACCTCGACAAACATCTTCTTCTCGACGGGCGAAACGTCTTCGATGCGGACCTGCATGACGGTCCGGGTTGGTACCACAGCCGATTTGGGGCTACCAGTGCTCGTCGGCGAAGTCGAAAACCAGCGTCGACTCGCCGGCCTGCGTGGACTTAGCGGCGCAGCCGGTAGGTCGGCTCGCCGCCATGCGCGTCGCCCGGCTCGACGAGGTCGAGCCCATAGCTCTCGAGCTTGCGCGTCAGCTCCTCCATGAACGCGACCGCGTCGGCGACATCGAGCATCTGCCCGATGGCCTTGGCGGTCAGCTCGTTCTCGCCGAGCGCATTGAGGACCATGCGTTCGCTGCGCTCGATCTGAAAGTCCTGCGGCACGACGCGATCGACGAGCCATCCGAGGCGCGACGAGATGTGCGGCGCGAGGCCGAGCCGAACAACCGCCGACTGCGCTCCGGATCCCGATTGGTAGCCGAGCGCGGTGCGTGCGTGCGGAGACATCGGCGGTGGACGGGTGAAGCCTTTGCGTGCGCGTGGCATCGGTGTCTTGCGCAGCTCGGGGTTCGACGGCGCCGCGCTCGGCGCAGCGATCGGGACATGATGCGCGGCGACCTGCACCTGCGGCACGAACGTCGCCGCTTGCGACTGCGGAACACGCGCGGCGCCGGCTTGGTGCACGAAGTCGACTTGCGGCGAGAGTGCGTCCGGACGCTTCGGCAACATCCGCGGTGCTCCCGGTCCCCAGTTCGCGGTCGGCTCGCGCTCGAACGTCGACTCTTCATCTTGGAGACGTGGGGGATTTCCCTTGCTGCCCGCCAATCGCCGCGCGCTCTCCTCGAGCTGCCACTTGATCTGCTGCGCGGATCCTTCGGGGTGCTCGCCGACGTGGATTCCCCACGGGCCATTCACGTCGACACCGGCCGGACCGATCGCGAGCTCGATCCCGTAGAGCGTGATCGTGGGTCGGGTTTGATCGCGGCTTTCGGCATACGCGCGCATGAGGACGCGCTGCTCTGCCCACTTTTCGGAGATCACCATGACCGAGCGGTAATGGCTCGGCGGCGCGCCGGGAGCCCGCATCCACACGTCGACGAACCGGATCTGCGCCATGCGCGGGACAATCATAACTCAACCCGGGCGACCGCACCGAACGAGCGCGGCAGCGCGGTGTGGCGCACTCGCGCGCTCTCCGACCCTCGTGAGCCACGCATCTGGAGCTAACTCCTCGACGGTACCGGACCACCGGAGGTGGCCTCAAGCGTGCACTCAGTCCGCACGAAGCTCGACGAGAGCGATACCCGCGCGAGCGATCGCGACCAACGATTTGCACGGCGACTGACTGGCGTTCCACCCGCGCCAGCAGAACGCCAACCTTAGACCCCCGCTACTTGCGGGTCCCGCCGACATCCTCCCCCAGGCTGTCGGCGGTTTATTTTTTCGGCCGGTATCGGCATCGGCGGTGCACCCTGTCCAGCGATGCCGAACAAGCCACCGACCTACGACGAAATCACTCGAAAGACCGTCCCGGACCCGGATGGTTCGACTCGTCCTTCGCGCGAGCAGGTCGAGCAGGCTTATGACGGCACTCACACTCGTACGGCCGATGATCTGAAGCTGCTGGCGTCGGTGCAGGCGGCCGTCCATTCGCACGCGGACGGAGCTCGCGTCGGCGTGGAGGTACGCGATGGCCAGGCGGATCTTCGTGGAAGCGTCGCGAAGGCGAGCTCGATCACCGAGCTCGACGAGCTGGTTCGCAGTGTGACCGGAGTGACCTCCGTCGAGAACAAGCTCGTCGTTGGCTCGTGAGCTAGCCTACCAACGTGCCGAGCATTCTCGCGACAGTTGAGCGCGCAGGCTCGCTCGGTGTGCGCGCTCGCTCGGTCCGGATCGTCTAGGTGTGCGTTAGCTCGTCGGTGTGCGGCTCAGAAAATTGGCATCTATCTGGCACATCCGCTGCACCGGTCTGAATGCATAACCGTAGGAGATAGCCATGTTTTCCTGGGCACTTGCATTCTTTCTCATCGCTCTCATCGCAGCAGTCTTCGGCTTCGGCGGCATCGCTGCCTCCGCTGTCGGGATTGCCAAGATCATCTTCGTAGTCGCTCTGATCCTCGCGGTCGTCAGCCTCGTGGCTGGTCGCCGCCCCGTCGCCTGACGGAAAGAAAGGTTGCTCTCCATGGACGGAACCATCCTCATTGTCGACGACGACGAAGACACCGCGATCCTTCTGCGGGACAGCCTCCGCAAGCGCGGATTTGATGTCGACGCCGTCAACTCGGCACAACAGTGCCTCGAGCACCTGAGGACGAATCCGGCCGACGTCGTCGTCACCGACGTCCAGATGTCCGGCATGTCCGGCATCGATCTCTGTGGAGAGCTCCGCCAACGTTATCCCGATCTGCTGCCGCTCGTTCTGACCGGCCAGGGCGGACTCGAGACTGCCATCGCCGCGATCCGCGCCGGCGCGTATGACTTCATCACCAAGCCGGTGAAGGTCGACGCTCTCGCGATCGCCGTCGGTCGTGCGCTCGAGCATCTGTCGTTGAAGCGCGAGGTCAAGCGCCTCAAGACCGCGGCCGACCGCGACATGCCGATCGACGGCATCGCAGGATCGAGCCCGGCCATTCGCGAGACGATCGAGATGATCCGCCGCGTGTCCGATAGCGATGCGACGGTGCTCGTGACCGGCGAGTCCGGCACGGGTAAAGAGCTCGTCGCTCGCGCACTCCACAACCTCTCGCCGCGCCGCGACCAGCCGTTCGTCGCGGTGAACTGCGCCGCCATGCCGGCGCCGCTCCTCGAGAGCGAGCTGTTCGGTCACGTCCGCGGTGCGTTCACCGATGCAAAGCGGTCTCGTGCAGGTCTGTTCGTCCAGGCCGGCGCGGGCACGATCTTCCTCGACGAAATCGGCGAGATGCCGATCGAGATGCAGGTCAAGCTACTGCGCGTCCTCCAGGAGCGTCGCGTTCGCCCCGTCGGTGGCGATGAAGAAGTTCCGTTCGAAGCGCGTGTCGTCACGGCGACAAACCGCGATCTCGAGACCGAAGTCGACGAGAAGCGCTTCCGCGAAGATCTGTTCTATCGCATCAACGTCGTCGCGATTCCGGTGCCTCCGCTCCGCGCCCGCGCCGGCGACATCCTGTTGCTCGCGCAGTACTTCCTGAAGCGGATCGCAGGCCGCACGAACAAGCCCGTGCAGGGCATCTCGGGTCCAGCAGCGCGCTTGCTGATGGACTACGACTGGCCGGGCAACGTTCGCGAGCTCGAGAACTGCATGGAGCGCGCGGTCGCGCTGTGCCGCCTCGACGAGATCACCGTCGACGATCTGCCGGCGAAGGTGCAGGAGCACCAGTCCAGCAAGATCGTGATCACCACGGAGTCTCCGGGCGAGCTGATCACGCTCGACGAGATGGAGCGCCGGTATGTTCGCCAGGTGCTCAACGCCGTCGGTGGCAACAAGACGCACGCAGCGCGCATCCTCGGCATCGATCGCCGTTCGCTGTACCGCCGCCTCGAAGAACCGCGTCACGACGCGAAGAGCTCGTCCCAAGATTCGCATCCGCGCGCTCCGTCGCATCCGCCCGTCGCGAGCAACGGCTCCAACGGATCGAACGGGCACTCGGCTGCCTCGTCATCCGGCGGAGCGAGCTCGAGCCATCCCGGAGAGATCGAGCACAGCTAGCGAGCCCTGTAGCGTGTCATGACGAAATCGCAGCGCATTCACCTTCTGCTGGTCGAGGACGACGACCTCGACGTGATGAACGTGCATCGCGCGCTCGCACAAGCGCAGGAGATCGCGTCGATCACCGTCGCCCGCGATGGTGTCGAGGCGCTTCGTCTTCTTCGCTCGGGTGACCTCGCGATGGAACGCCTCGTGATCGTCGTCGATCTGCGGATGCCGCGGATGTCGGGTCTCGATCTGCTGAAGGCGATGCGCGAGGACCCGCGCCTCAAGCGAATTCCGTCGGTCGTGCTCACCACGTCGGACGATCCGCACGATCGCGACGCCGCGTTCTGTCTCGGTGCTGCCGGCTACTTCGTGAAGCCTGCGCAACCCTCACGCTTTCGCGCGATCATGGATGCCGTGCGTGGCTATTGGTCGGTGGCGGAGTTCGCGCCGCCACCCTTCGCGGAGGTCGGCACGAAGTGACCGAGCCACTGCGCGTGTTGATGATCGATGACGACCGAGTCGACCGGCTCGCCATCCGTCGTGCATTGGAGCAGAGCCGCCTGAACGTCGAGATCGACGAGGCAAGCACTGCCGAGGAAGCGCTCGACAAGGTGGCGACGCACACCTACGACTGCTTGCTCCTCGATCATGACCTGCCGGGCAAGTCCGGTACGTCGTTGACCGCGCTCCTTCGCCAGAGCGGCAACCTCACGCCGATCGTGCTGGTGACGGGGCAGCAGAACGAGGAGATCCTCGAAGCCGCGGTCGAGGCCGGTGTCACCGACTTCTTTCCCAAGGGCGATCTCTCGCCACGACGTCTCGCTCTGCGCATCCGCTTCGCCATCCGGATCGGCCGCGCGGAGGCAGCATCGGCGCGCTCGATCGACTCGGCAACGCAAGCCGCACGAGCTCGCGACGACGTCCTCGCGGTCGTGTCGCACGACCTGCGCGGACCGCTGCACGCGATCAGCCTCGCGTGCGAAGCGCTGCGCGAAGAGGTCACGGGCGATGCCACGCGCTATCTCGGCGCGATCGAACGCGCGTCCTCGCGTGCCGAACGACTGATCGCGGATCTGCTCGAAGCCTCGGCGATCGAGAACGGTGCGCTGCAGCTCACCCGCGGCGCCGTGGATGCCACATCGATCGTCAAGCAGGCGGCGGCCGATCACGAGCTGCTCGCCAAGGAGACCGGCGGGCGCATCACCGCGAACCTCCCCGAGGAGCAGACCATCGTCAGCGCGGACCGCGATCGCGTGCTCCAGGTCCTGAGCAACCTGATCGGCAATGCGCTCAAGCACGCGCGCGGCGCTCCGATCGAGATCTCCGTCGCACGCGACGCGGGCGAGGCCGTCATCGCCGTGCGCGACGGTGGCCCCGGCATCAGCGATGCGGAGCTCCCTCACGTCTTCGACCGGTACTGGTCCGGTCGCACCAAGAAGGGCGGCGCCGGGCTGGGCCTCGCGATCGCCAAGGGCATCATCGAAGCGCACGGCGGTCGCGTCGCGGTCGCGAGCAAACACGGCGAAGGCGCCGAGTTCAAGTTCACGCTGCCTCTCGCCCGCTGAGCGCACGCGCGCAGGTGCGACTGCGTCAACCGCTGGCGATCCCGTGATCGCTCGTAGGCATTCTGCTTGCTGTTCCCTCGGGGATGCGGAACCCCATCTCTACAAAGAAACCGCACCATCACGAACGCGACGAGGAAGAGCAGGAGGAGGTGCAGCCGATCCGGCGCCGCACCGGCGAGGAGGAGGAAGCGGAGGTCGCGGACGAGGACATCCTCGACGAGGATGACGACGACGATCGCCGAGATGACCTCGAGGACGACGCGGAAGACCACACGATGGCCATGCTCGACGAGGACGACCTCGCGAACATGCAGGGTCCCGACGCGTAGCCATGTGGGTCTTCGCGGCGATCGGACGCCACGCCCGAAGCCGCGCCGGCGATTGCGTCGCACGTCGCGCAGCATCTACGTGTAGCGGCTACGACGCTGCCTGCGGCGGCGCGTGGCGGGGCAACCGCACTTCGAAGCGCGTGCCCGTCTTCGCCGTGGACGTGACGCTGACGGAGCCTCCGTGAACGGTCGCGATCTCGCGCACGATGTACAGGCCGAGCCCGAGGCCTTTGCTCGACGTCGATCCGCGACGGAACGGCTCGAAGATCTGCGGTAACAGCTCGTCGGGGATCACGCCGGCGTTCGCGACCGAGAGCACGATCGCGTCGGGGTCGGTCCCGTCGAGACGCACCGCTACGGGCGCCGACTTGTCACCGTGCTGGAGCGCGTTGGTGACGAGGTTCGCCGCGAGTCGCGACACGCGCGTGAGGTCCCACGTGCCGGTGACATCGCCGGAGACATCGACCTCGAGCTCCGTGGTCCCGCGACGGAGCTCGGCTTCGCTGACCACGGTCTGCACGACCGCACCGAGATCACCCGGCCGCGGATCGATCGGGATACCGTTGCCGACGCGCGTGCGTGCGAGGTCGTAGAGCTGATCGAGCATGCCGCTCATGCGATCGATCGCGTTCTCGACACGGCGAGCGACGTCACGCTTCGCCGGATCGTCGTCGACGAGCAGCGAGACGCCGACGGAGATCGTGTGCAGCGGGGATCGCAGATCGTGATTGACCGCTGCCACGAACGTCTCCTGCATGCGCAGAACTTCCGTGAGCTGGTTGCTCATCCGCTCGAGCTCGACGAGCTGGACGTTGAGCTGACGCTTGGAGCGATACAGATCCAGCAGCGTCGAGACCTTGGACTTCAGGATCCGCGGATCCACCGGCTTGATCAGGAAGTCGACCGCACCGATGTCGTAGCCCTGGAACACGCGCTGCGGTTCGTACGCGGCGGTCACGAACACGATCGGGACGTCCTTCGTTCGCTGCGCGCCGCGCATCAGCTCCGCGAGTTGGAAGCCGTCCATCTCGGGCATGTTCACGTCGAGCAACGCGAGCGCGATATCGTGCACGAGCAAGATCTCGAGCGCCTCGCTTCCGGATCGCGCCATCATGATCTCGATGCCGGGGAGGCGGCGCAGCAGCGCCTCGAGTGCGATCAGGTTCTCCTCGATATCGTCGACGATCAGGATGCGCTCGCTCATCGCCGCCCTCCGAGGCTCTTCGCGAGCCAGTGACCGATCGCCATCGGCGTTCCGATCAAATCGGGTTTGCATGCGGCGATTCCCGCGCTCGGCATCTCCGGCGCAGCAGCGCTGCTGGGCTCCTGCACACACACCTTGCCGCCTGCCGCCGCGAGCTTGCTCAGCCCCAGCGCCCCATCGGCGTTGCTGCCGCTGAGCAACACGCCGTACGCGTCGGGACCGAGCGCGGCCGCGGCGCTGTCGAACAGCGGATCGATCGCGGGCCGCGAGAAGTGCTCGGCACCGTCCCGCGACAGCGCGATCGTATGGTCTCGCTCGATGAGCATGTGATAGTCCGGCGGCGCGACGACGACGCTACCAGGCTGGAGCGGCAGTTTGTCGACGGCTTCGCGTACCGGCATGGCGGTATACCCGCCGATCACGCTCGCGAGAAGGCTCTCGACCGTCGGAGAAATGTGTACGACGACGGCGAACGCCGCCTCGAGCTGCTTTGGAATCGCCGATAGCAGGTCATGAATCGCATCGAGCGCACCTGCCGACCCGCCGATGACAACGAGCTTCATCGTCCCGCCTCGCGCTTCTCGTACCAGCGATGGGGATGCGGCACGAAGTGGTGCCTCTCGGGCGAGAACTCGAGGGTCTCCTTCGGGCCAAGTCCGAGCCAGCCGTGCCGCACGAGTGCATCGTTGAACAACCCGAGCGCGCGATTTTGCAGCGATGCGGCGAAGTAGATCAGCACGTTGCGGCACGAGACGACATGCACTTCGGCGAACACCGCATCGGTCGCGAGGCTGTGGTCCGCGAACACGATGTGCTCGCGCAGCGATTTGTCGAACATCGCTCCGTGCGGGGTCGTCGAGTAGTGCTCCGACAGCGAGGTCTTGCCGCCGCTCTTGCGGTGGTTCTCGCTGAACGTGCGCATGCGATCGAGGTCGTAGACGCCGGCCTCGGCGGTGCGAAGGCTCTGCGCGTAGATGTCCGTCGCGTAGATCAGCGTACGCTCGAGCAGCCGCTCTTCGCGCAAGATGATCGCGAACGAGTACGCCTCTTCGCCGGTGCTGCAGCCCGCGACCCACAGCTTGCGCGAGGGGTACGTGCTGAGAACCGGAACGATGTGCTCGCGAAAATGCGCGAAGTACGCCGGGTCGCGAAACAGATCCGAGAGCTGGACGGTGAACCACGGCAGGAGCTCGCCGAACGCACGGCCATCGCTCGTGATCCGCGTCGTGAGCTCCTTCACCGAGCTCGCGCCGATCCGTCCGAGGGCCGCGGTGACGCGACGGCGCAACGATGCCCGAGCGTACGCGCGAAAGTCGTAGTGATAGCGCTCGAAGATCACCCCGAGGAGCTCGTCGAGCTCCGCTTCATCCTGCGAGGTCATCGCGGCATCCACACGCGCAGGAGCGACAGCAGCATGTCGACGTCGATCGGCTTCGACAGATAGTCGCTCGCGCCCGCGTCGAGGCACGCCTGGCGATCGTCGGCCATGGCCTTCGCGGTCAACGCGATCACCGGGAGGTTCTTCCACGCCGGGTTCGCGCGGATCGCCTTCGTCGCATCGATGCCGTTCATCTCCGGCATCATCACGTCCATCAGCACGAGATCGATGCCGCCCTTCACGAGGGCCTCGAGTGCTTCGCGACCATTCCGCGTGATCACGGTCCTGAGGCCGCGCGGCTCGAGGACGCTCGACAGCGCGAACACGTTGCGCACGTCGTCCTCGACGATCAGCACGACCTTGCCTTCGAACAGCGCCTCGCGATTGCGCACCTCGACGAGCTGACGCTGGCGATCCTGCGGGAGCTCGGCCTCGACCGAGTGAAGGAACAGCGTGACCTCGTCGAGCAGACGCTCCGGCGAGCGCGCGCCTTTGACGATGATCGAGCTCGAGTAGTGCCGTAGCCGCTCCTCCTCGTCCTCGGTCAGCGCCTTGCCGGTATAGATGATGACCGGCGGGAACGTGATGCGATCATCTGCCGTCATCTTCTCGAGGAGCTCGAAGCCGGTGCCGTCGGCGAGGCGCAGGTCCATCACCACGCAGTCGAACGTGGTCCCCGCGAGCTGCGCGAGCGCTTCCTTCACCGTAGGCGTCGCCGTGATCTCGGCGCTCGTACCCTTCAGCAGCTGGCGCAGCGCATCGGACTGCACCGGATCGTCTTCGACGACCAGCACGCGCCGCACGTGATGCGATGTCTTGTCCTCGATGCGCCGGATCGCGCCGACGAGCTCTTCGCGACTCGCGGGCTTGAGCAGATAGCCGACCGCACCGAGCTCGAGGGAGCGACGCGTGTGATCCTCGATGGAGAGCATGTGGATCGGCACGTGGCGAATCGCTGGCTGTCGCTTGATCCGCTCGAGCACGCTGAGGCCCGAGTGATCGGGGAGCTGCACGTCGCACAGGATGCCGTCGGGGCGATGACGCATCGCGAGCTCGACACCCTCGTCGGCGCTGATCGCGTGCAGGACCTGGTAGCCGAGCTCCCGTGCGAGATCGCGCAGGATCGCGGCGAACTTCACGTCGTCCTCGATGACGAGCAGCGTGCGCTTGTTGGCGGTGAGGTGATCGCGGTCGTCGAACGCGCTCGCGCCTTCGCGGGGTGGCGCCGGCGGCGTGGGCGGGCGTGGCACGCGTGCTGTCCGGGTTGCCGCCGGTCGCGTGATCGGCGCGTCGTTGCTCGCTTGCCGCGCTGTCACCGCCGGCGGCGTGAGCGGGACATCGAACGTGAACGTGCTCCCCTTCCCCGCCGTGCTGGCGAGACGGAGCCGGCCGCCGAGGAGATTCGACAGATCTCGCGAGATCGCGAGGCCGAGTCCGGTCCCGCCATGCTTGCGACTGACCGAACCATCGATCTGATGGAACGCCTCGAACACCGCTTCGTGCTGCTCGGCCGGAATGCCGATGCCGGTGTCGGTCACCGACAACTCGATCCGATCGTCCACCGGCGTTGCCACGACGCGAACACCGCCGCGCTCGGTGAACTTGCACGCATTCGACACGAGGTTGCGGAGCACCTGCACGACGCGTTGCTCGTCGGTAGTGACGTGATCCGGCAGACCCGGAGCGAGCTCGAAGGCGAACGATAGTCCACGACTCTTCGCGACCGGCTCGAACTCGCGCACCATCGTGTCTCGTATACGCGCGAGCGAGACCTGCGCGAGCCGTAGCTCTAGTTTGCCGGCCTCGATCTTCGCGAGATCGAGGATGTCGTTGATCAGTACGAGCAGATCGTTGCCCGCGGAGTAGATCGTGTTCGCGAACCGGACCTGCTCTTCGGACAGATTGCCGCCGACGTTGTCACCGAGGAGTCGCGCGAGGATCAGCGTGCTGTTGAGCGGCGTGCGCAGCTCGTGTGACATGCGCGCGAGGAACTCCGACTTGTACTGATTCGTTCGCTGCAGCTCGGAGGCGTGGTGTTCGAGGTCGGCCTGTGCGCGCATCAGCTCCTCGCGCTGCTGCTCGAGCGTGGCCGTTTGCTCCTCGAGGTTCGCGTTCGCCGCTTCGAGCTCGTGCTGGATGTTCTGCTGTCGGGTGTGCGCCTCGCGCAGCGCGTGGCCTTGCTGCTCGAGCTCTTCGTTGGTGACGCGCAGCTCTTCGTGTTGCGTCTGCAGCTCTTCACCCTGGCGCTGCGTCTCCTCGAGGAGATCCTGCAAGCGTGCGCGCTGGAGCGCCGCGTCGAGTGCGATCGCGATCGGAGTCGAGACTCTCGCGAACAGCTCGTCGACGCCGTCGGGCGGCTCCTGCACGAATCCGAGCTCGACGATCCCGAGGACGCGCTGACCCATCTTCGCCGGCATGATCGCGAGCTGGATCGTCGTCCGCTGGCCGACACCGCCTCCGACCGCGAGCTGCGCTTCTGCATCCTTGATCCACGCGAGCGTGCCGCTCGACGACGCCGCGCCGATCACGCCTTCCGCGGCGGACAGTCTCGCCGGTGCGCTCGCGCTCACGGCGCGTCCGGCGATCCGCTCGAGGCCTCCGCCGCGCACGATATAGACCGCGCCGATCGGAGAGCTCGTGTGATCGCACAACGCATCGAGTCCGCGCTGCGCCACTTCTTCAACGCTTCGCTCGCCGACCACCATCGCGGACACCGTGGCTTCGCCGCGCTGGATCCACTCCTGCTTCCGCGATGCCATCTTCGCCGCGCGCTCCGACGACACCATCGAGCCGAATGCCTTGGACACCACGCCGAGCTGACGGCGACTGACGAACGCGATCGACGCCGCGGCGAGACCGATCAATCCGAGGAACCAGTAGTTCGCCGTGCGATCGACGTCCGCGTTGTCGCGCTCTCGCTTGGCCAGGAGCGTGCGCTCCTCGTTCACGGCCTCCGAGATGTGCGTCCGGATCGATCGGAACAACGCGGTCCTCCGCCGCAGTGCATCGGCATCGTCACGAGCACGCGCGGTGATCGCGCCCGTCGCTTCGGCCTCCCATCGGGTGTACGCCGCCTCGATCTCGTGCAAGCGCGTCTGCTGCGTGACGTTGTCTCGCGTCAGGGTCTTCGCTTCCTCGAGCGAGGACTGCGGGATCGTCGCGTCGAACGTCTCGCGATGCGTCGGATCGCCGGACAGGAGGTACCCGCGCAGCGACGACTCCTTGTCGGACAGCCGCATGCGGAGCTCGATGAACTTCGCGATCACCTCGTTCGTGTGGCTGACCCAGTGCGCGGCCTCGCTCATGCGCGAGACCTGCCACGCGAGCGCACCACCCATGATGATCAACATCACGACGGGTGCGACGATCGCCAGCGCCATGTGGCGCGCGAGCTTGATCGGCTCGTCCTGTGAGGGCTCGTCCGTCACTCGTCCGTCACTCGTCGTTCAAATGATGCTTCGGATTTCGGATCGCTGCGGTCGTCGGCGTGCGATTTCCTTCGACGACGGGAAGTGGAACGCCACCCGTATCTTCCACTTCGATAATTGCCTGCCTCCCGCTACGCCGCGCGACGAGCGTGCGCAACGAATGAGCGACGTCGAGCGCGGTCGGCCGCTCTTCGTAACGCTTCGCGAGCATCTGCTCGACGAGCTCGACGAGACCGTACGGCGCGTCGGGACAGCGCGGCGCGAGTGCAGGCACCGGCTTGTTCAAGTGCTGCACGAGAATCTCTACCGACGTCTGGCCGATGAACGGCGCGCGTCCGGTCAATGCCTGATACGCGACGATGCCGAGCCCGTACACGTCGCAGTGTCCGTCGGTAGGGCCGCCGCGTGCCTGCTCCGGAGCCATGTACGTCGGCGTTCCGATCGCTTCGTTCATGTTCGTGAAGCGTGCGCCGGCGAGATGGTGGGCGATCCCCCAATCGATCACGCGCACGCCGAACCGACGATCGGTGGGTGTGAGGAGGATGTTGTCTGGTTTGAGATCACGGTGCGTGACGCCACGATCGTGCGCGGCAGCGAGCACGTCTGCCACGCCTCCGACGAACTCGATCACGTGTTCGGCGTGCATCACGCCGTGGTGCATGCGACGAGCGAGCGGCGAACCGTCGATGAGCTCCATCGCGATCCACGGGCGACCATCGTCGAGAAGGCCGCATTCGTAGAACGTGGGCAAGCCTGGATGGGAGACCGACGCGAGGATCGACGCCTCTCGCATCATGCGATCGACCGCACGCTCTTGGGTCAACTGGTCTTCGCGCATGACCTTCACGGCGACGACACGACCGGTGAGCTCTTGCGTGGCGCGGTACACCGCACCCATTCCGCCGGCTCCGACCACACCTTCGATGCGATACGCGCCGATCAGCTCACCAACGCGAAAGGACCACTCCTCCGCTTGAGCCTTCATCTGCGAGCTGACCACGACGCGCTCGTGGAGCACGCTGCGTGCCAGCGCGCGGCGGATCGATCGCAGTCGTGCGCTAGCGCCACGATCTGAGCGGCTTAGATCGCGAACAGCCCCTACAAAAACCTCGGCAAGGTTTCTGCAACAAGGCTGCGCCATGACCTCCCTGGCTTCCCTTGGACCCGACTCGATCGTCGGCACCTACCGGATCGTGAAGGAGCTCGGCCGCGGAGGAATGGGTACCGTGTACGAGGCGATCCATACGCTCTTGCCGCGTCGCACGGCGATCAAAGTCATGCATCCGGAGCTACTGCGTCAGCCGGGAATGGCGACGCGGATGGTGCAGGAAGCGAGCATCCTCGAGGAGCTCAAGCGCCACGCCGGAATCGTGCGCGTGTTCGAGTGCGGACTCCTCCCGGACCATCGTCCGTACATCGTGATGGAGCTCATCGAAGGCGAATCGCTCTCCACGCGGCTCCATCGTGTCCCCACGCTTCCATCGATCGAGGTCGCGAAAATTCTGGCCGACGTGGCAGGTGTTCTGTCGGCCGTTCACGCCGCGGGGATCGTCCATCGCGATCTCAAGCCGGACAACGTGCTGCTCACGCCGCGCGACGAGTTCTATCCACTCCGCATCATCGACTGGGGCGTCGCTCGTCTCGGTCCGATGGGACGCCTCACCCTCGACGGGATGACGCCGGGAACGCCGATCTACATGTCGCCCGAGCAGGCGACGGGTCGAAACATCGGACCGCCGTGTGACATCTACTCGCTCGGCGTGATGGCGTACGAGATGCTGACCGGGCATCCACCGTTCGACGGCCGCACGCTCGCCGAAGTCGTGTGCATGCACCTCACGAGTGACGCGGTCCCGCTCCAGGAGCGGACGTGTGCACCGATCGAGCTGTGCGAGCTCGTGCACCGCATGCTCGAGAAAGATCCGCAGGCACGTCCGTCGGCGCAGGAGCTGAAGCGCCGTGCGGGTGCGCTCGCTGCGCTCAGGCCGGCGACCACCGTGGCCAGCGCGTACGACGGTCTCGACTACGCCGAGATGTCGATCGAGCCCATCCGCGCAGTGCGCTCGCACGCGCCGGCAGTTGTGGCAGCACCGCTGCCCGAGGTCGTCCCGTCCGAGGAGGTGGTGGTGGTCGACCCCGAGTCCCTCGAGTTCGGCGTCACCGAAATGCAGCCCGTCGTGCGCCGCCCTCGCTGGACGCCCGAGATTTCGCAGGTCGTGCAGGCCGTGATCTCTCCGGCGCGCTCGGGAGCCATCACGCCGCGCTCGTATCGCGACCAGGTCGCCGGCGAGATCGTGTTGCTCGACAAGCGCCGCTTCTGAACCCAGCTTCGATCGTGACGCCAGCGCACGGCGCCGGCCGCGAATGGGGGGTCATCGTGAGTGTCTCGTGAGACTTGCGATAGATCGTGGCATCCGCGCGCGGTGTGCTCGACCGCTCGTCATCTGCATTGCAGTTCCAGCAGCTCTTCGAACATCGGGCACGCGACGTGCTCCACGAACCGACAAGGAGAAAATGACAATGACTACCCGCAACGGCACCAGCAGCACCATCGGTTCTTCCGTCGACGAGCGCATCGATTCGATCAAGGACAGCGTCAAGAATCTCGTCGAGCAAGGTGAAGAGAAGGCGACCGCGATCAAGGACCGCGTGATCGAAGTGAAGGACCAGGCGATGGAGCGCGGCAACGCTGTTCTCGACAAGTCGACGGACTTCATCAAGGAGAACCCGATCAAGTCGGTCGCGATCGCGTTCGGCATCGGCTACTTCGCGATGCGTCTGTTTCGCTAGTCGAGTGCAGCCATGAACACGACGCAACGCGATTCCAACTTGGGTCCCACCGAGCTCATCGGTGGTGCTCTCGACGACGCGCGCGAGCTCGCGAGCGCGGAGATCGACAAGCTGAAAGCCGAAGCGAAACAAGTCGGCGAGACGGCGAAGATCACGGGTATCGCGCTCAGCATTCTGATCATGGCGGCCGTGATGATCGGTACGGCGGGCGCACTCGGTCTCGTGGCGGCAGGTCTGCCGCCATGGGCCGGGTTCGCGATCGTCGGTGTGCTCGCAGCCATTGCGGGTGTGATGGTCGCGAAAAACGGGCGCGCGATCGCGAACGCCTTCTAGGAGACGAACATGGACGAGGAACAAGCCGAGATCACTGACGCGGATACGCGGGCCGAGACTGCGAAGGCGTCACTCCGATCTCGTCTGCACGAGCTGGAGCGGCGCTACGAAGCTGCGAAGGACAAGCTCGATTTCGGTGCACGGATCGCACAGCACCCGCGTGCGGCTGTCGGGATCGCGTTCGGACTCGGAGTCGCGCTCGCGTTGCTCGGCGGTCGACGCGCCGCACCGGCACCGGCGATGGATGCCGGCAATCGCTCGATCAGCGGAACGATCGTCGCCGCCCTCGGCGCATTCGCGATCAACGCGCTGAAAGACGCCGCGCTCCGCGAAGGCACCGAGCTCGCGAAGGGCTGGTGGGCCGATCGCACCGAACGGGACGCGTCGAGCGATCCGTCGGTCGAGGCCTTCCTCGAGCACTGATGCGGTCCTTCATCGTGCTCGCGATCGTCTTCGCGAGCACGACTACGCGCGCCGACGGCTTCTATTTCACGGAGTCCGTCGGCGTTTCGTTGCCGCGCGGCGATCTCGAGCCGTACGTGCTCCAGCCGATGAAGGTGCGCCTCGCGGTGGGAGCGCGGTGGCGATTCGTCGCGATCGAGCCGTGGATGTCGGCCGACATGCAGGGCGATCGCGAGGGAGCATTCAAAGGCTTTCTCGGCGGCGAGCCACCCGATGGGACGTCCGACCTCGCGACCTACGGTGTCGATGCGAAGGTGATCGGTCGACTCGACAAACACCTTTCGATCTACGTGCGCGGAGGTCCGAGCATCGTGTCCGCGAACGGCGTGCTCGCCGGATACTCCGGCTACGGCATCGGCACGAGCGCCGGCGTTTCGATCTCCGGCAAGGTTCGCGCGCTCGGCTTTCTGTGGGCGCCGCTGTTCTTCGTGAAGCGCGGGCCCTTCATCACGGGCTCGCTCTATATGGATCAGGGCTTCGACTTCTATCGCTTGAAGATGGCCGGCGCGCCGGACCTCGACGGTCGCGTCGGACACGTCAGCATCGGCTTCTCGCTCGGTTCTGATTTCTAGAGTCGACAGTTGCATCCTCGAGGTCTCGCCTCGTCGACGAGCACTGCGTGGATGTTCGCGCAGTTGCGCGTGGCACGTTCGCTGCTCTAGCGATGCGTATGGACGTAGACCGCGTAGCGTCGCGCCGCCGGAGGGGGCGCGTGGGTAGGTAGCTCGGAGCACTTCTTCTCCGGCCCACCTCACCCGTGCGACCGGCGGCGCGACTTTGGTTTTTCACCGACCTCGTGCCGCCGGAGGATTTCAGATGCACCGCTTGATCGCTTCCACGTTTGATCTCGTCGCACTCTCGATCGCACTCGTCGCAGGCGCGGTGATCGGAGTGATTGCCGGACTTCAGTCCGGAGGCATTCGGATCGAAGCCGTGATTATCGTGTTGACGGTGATCACGCTCGCCGTGGTGTCGTTAACTAAGCTCTTACAACCTCCCAAGGTGATCCTCACAGGTCCTGACGGGAGCAGGCGTCATCGAAGTGCGCGGCCGCCCTCGAATCTGCCGTTTATTCGACGCTGATCGATCGCAGTGCGAACATGTGCGCCGTTGTGCGCGACATGGAAAAAAAAGATTGCCACTCAGTGCAGTTGGCGTGCGTCCGGAGATTCATGGATAGTGGAACTATGCGGTCTTTTCTCGCGGTGTCGTTGATGGTGATTGGTGGCTGCGGCGACAACTTGGGCGGCGGTGAGGACACCGGCGACCACGATATGAACGGCGCAGGAATCGACAACTCGGGCGAGGTCATCAACAAGTTGATCCCGCAAGTGTGCGCGGCTCACTCGTGGCCGAGCGTGTTCGCGCAGGACAAGAACCTCGATCTGCGCGCGGTGCCGACGCAGCAAGGCGCTGCGATCTTCTCGGTCGCGCGCGGTGGTGGATCGCTCTACGGCTTCGTCGTCGATGCGCGCGGCCTTATCATCGGAGACGCCGCGGGTACGAAGGTGCTCGACGGCAGCTTCACGAGCATGTCGGCTACGGAGATCGATGGCCGCCTCGTCGTCGCAGCGCTCGACGGCACGAAGATCTTCGTCAACATGTTGAGCGACGATCTGACCGACGCGCACCTCCTCGGCACGATGCCCGGCACGATGCTCGGCGACACGCTGATGATGTACGCGCGCGGCTACTACGTGTCCGCCGCGGGATCGCCGAACGGGATCACCGCGAGCACGTTCGATGCGAACTGGAGCGAGATGGGCACGCAGGTCGTGCAGCAATCGGCGCCGCTATCGCTGACGAGCACGCGCTACGGCAACGACGCGATGATCGCGTGGTCGACGCCGGGCGATTGCCATCTCGCGCGGATCGCGGCGGATACGCACAACGTGCGGAGCTTCCCGTGCCGCAACAACCGCATCGCGAGCAACTTCGCCGAGAAGTCGGGGCAGATGGTGTTCGAGGAGAACGGCGGCGTTCACCGCTCTGACATCATGGTCGGCGCGCACAACGACATCGCGAACAACAACCAGCTCGTTCCGACCGGCAAGTCGCCGCGCATCGTGTACGACGGCAAGCGCTACTGGGTCTCGTACATCAACACGCACGGCGACATCACGCTCGGATACCTCGAGGAGGATGGCTCGCTCGCGTCGATGGCGATCGAGAACGTTCGCCCGATGGACGGCGCCTATGACCTCGCGGTGATCGATGGCTCGGTCTGGCTCTACGCGTTCGACGGCGATAACCGCTACAGCGCGAACAAGATGTGTTTGACCCGCGAGGGTCTCGATCCGACGATCAACTCGTCGATCTGACGCCACCCGATCCGGCTCGAGCGCCCGCAGCAATGCGGGCGTTGTCCGTTTCGGGCTACAGGCGATACAGGTACGAGACCTCGATCACGCCGAAGCCGCGGACCGTCGAGCTCGTCTGGCCGGACACCTGGCCACCCATGGCTTCGTAGAAGCGACGCGCGTGCACGTTGCCTTCGAGCACCCAGACGATCATGGTCGCCATGTGGCGCGAGCGGCACCAATCGGTGACCACGTCGAACAGCTCGCGACCGAGGCCGTACCGCTTCGCGCGATCGAGGATGTAGATCTCGTAGAGCTCGCCCGCGAGTTGGCCCTGGCGCCGCGACGGACCGGCGTTCGCGAAGCCGACGATGTCGCCGTGCGTGGAGTCGTACGCGACGAGGTTGAGCGCGCCGCTGTCGGCGAGGATCTCGCGACGCGAGCCGATCCTGCGGGCGGGATCCATCGTGTCGAGGATCGAGTCGGGAAGGATCCCGCGATAGCTCGACTGCCAGCTCTGCGTTTGCACGCTCGCGATCTCGGTTGCATCGGCGAGCTCTGCGGGCCGCACCGAGAACCGCGCGGTCGACAGGCTAGAGAACAGCGCCCTCACATTCCAGAGCCTACACGCTCCTCGAGCTCTTGTCGGGTACGCGTCGGCGCGCGCTAGAAGTAGTCGAGGTCGGGGACCAACCCCTCGACAAAATACAGATACGCCGCCGCACCCGCGCCGAGTAGCGCGATCACGAGCAGGAGCCACGGCCACACGCGGCGCTTCGCTGCGACACTCGGCTGCTTCGTGGCCGCGCTGATGACGACTCCGCTGTCCTCGCTCGCCGGGAACCTCGCGGCTGCGATCGCGGCGCGCTCGACGTCGACAACCGCCGCCGGTGGCCCGAGACCCAGCAGCGTTGGTTGGATCGATGGTGGTGGCGCCGGCGGTACGGGACGGATCGATGATGGTGATGGTGGTGGCGGCGGCGCCGGGGATGCGGGACGTGTCGATGGTGCCTCGGGCACCGCCGCATGTTTGTACGGCTTGATCGGCGGAGGCGCTGCTTTCGGCTCGGGCTTGATCTCGCCCGTGTCCATATCGCGGCGGATCACGTGCGGCGACGTGCGGGGACCCGGCGTCGCGCGGGCCACTGCCTCGGCGTATGCGGCGGGCGCGACCGTCGTCGGCTGCTCCACCTCGAACTCGTTCGACCTTCGCTTCGGCGACAGCGATCGCGTCGGTGCGCGCGCCGATTCGGGCGATCGCTGCGTCGAGGGCTCCATCGTATCGAACTCCTCGTCGTCATCGACGAGCGTCGATTGCGACGCATCGGCCACTGCACCGAGCGCTGCCAGCTCGATCTGCTGGTGCGTGGTCAGCTCCGTCGTTCCGCTCGTCGAATCGCCGAGCGTGTCGATCGCGCGCACGAGGTTTGGCTCCTCGCGGATCGGCTTCTTGCCGAAGCACCACTCGACCCAATCGGCGAGCTGCGTGTTCGTGACGATGTTGTCCGAGGTGCGAGCCGCGTTGTGGATCGCGGTGCGCATCGCCATCGCGCTCTGCCAGCGCAGCTGAGGATCTCGTTGCAGCGCGGTCATCACGATGTCGTCGACATCGCGCGACACCTGCGAATTCCATCGCGACGGCGGTTGGATCGGCATCTCGCGAAGCCGCTGGATCGTCTCGAAGTCCGTCGGTGCGTTGAACAGACGGCGCGTCGCGAGCAGCTCGTGCGCGATCACGCCGAGGCCGAATAGATCCGCGCGCAGATCGAGATGACCGAGCGTGTACTCGGGCGCGATGTACGCGTACTTGCCCTTGATGAACCCGGCCTGCGTTTGCACCTCGCCGGCATCCGCGACCTTCGCGATCCCGAAATCGATGAGCTTCACCACGCCCGAGCTCGACACGATGATGTTCCCGGGCGAGATGTCGCGATGAATGATGCCGAGCGGCTTCCCCGCGTCGTCGCTGAGGTTGTGCGCGTGATCGAGCGCGTCGCAGATCTGACCGAGGATCGACAGCACGATCCCGACGGGCATCGCGCCCGCCGCGGTCCCGCATTGCTTCATGATCTGCGTCAGCGTGGGGCCCGCGACGTACTCCATCGCGATGAAGTACGTATCTTCGTGTTTGCCGAGGTCGTAGATCTGCGCGACGTTGCCGTGGCGCAAGTGGCTCGCGAGCCGCGCCTCGTGCGTGAACATCTTGAGCATCTTCGGATCGCTCGCGATGTGCGGCAGTAGTCGCTTGAGCGCTACCTGCTTGCGAAATCCCGCGAGCCCGATCTGCTCGGCGCGATGCACCGTCGCCATCCCACCGGCCCCCAGCCGCTCGTAGATGACGTACGGCCCCAGGACCTCGGGCGTACCCACCGCTCCACTCTAACGCCACCGAGAGGCGGGGTAGGAGCGTTTATACCTCTTCGTAACCCTTCTTCGTTTTCTCGGCGATCAACTTGTCCGCGTCCTTCTGCGCCAGCGCATCGCTCGCGAAGTCTTTGGTCTTCTCCTGCCCGTCGGTGCCGATCTTGCCGAACTTCACGGTGTGCGAGCTGCCGTCTACTCGGATCTCCCAGAACTTGCTGCCACCATGCTCGAAGCGTCGAGACCCCGAGTCTCCGTCGAGATGGCTGTCGTCGCCGTCGGAGTCCTCGATCTCTCCGCGATCGTCGTCCTCGTCCTCGTCGTCATCGTCATCGTCATCGTC
>Ga0154020_10001965_pt1 | contig 25132 bp, 21 predicted proteins | sample Klosneuvirus_201_FD_109709 | JGI IMG/M metagenome (GOLD analysis project Ga0154020, IMG submission 109709) | Active sludge microbial communities from wastewater, Klosterneuburg, Austria - Klosneuvirus_20160825_MG | ecosystem: Engineered > WWTP > Aerobic digester > Activated sludge | place...
TCCCCGGCCTGGCACGTCGGCATCTACACCGGCAACGGCATGATGATCGACTCGCCCAAGCCGGGCAAGTCCACCTCCGAGCGTCCGGTGTTCTCCGGCGTCAGCGGGTACGGCCGCTTCTGATCCGCCACTGACCTCAGATCGAGGTGCCACCCCGCGGGAAGCCGTGGAGTGGCACCTCGATCGGCATCTCCGGGGTGGACGGCTCAGGGGCCGGTGAGCGCGGCCATCGTCGCGGCAACCCGGCGCGCCCGGGTCTCGGGGGCCTTGGCGGCGGCCAGGGGATCCGCGTGCCTTCGCTGCTGGCTGTAGGACAGGGCGGCCCATGCGGCTGCCGCCGTCGGGGATGCCGCGAGCGCTGCGGCGAGCTCGTCGGGCACCTCCACCGTGCGCGGTGTGTCGTCGACCTCAACCGTCACGGTGTGCGTCTCACCCGCGGCGATGCCCGCTGCGGCGCGTACCGCCGCGCTGGCACCCACGAGGTAGCGCCCACCCATGGGAGCGATGCTCGTGCGCCAGGTGTGGCCGTTGACGGTCACGGCGACCTTGGGACGACGCCCGGCACCCAAGGCGTCGACGACGGCATCCGGAACGACGAACCCGGTGGTCTTGCCGCCGGTCGCCTCGAGCTCGGTGGTGAAGTCCATGACTGGAGTATGCGCCCCCGGCAGAGGGCGTCGGCGGTTCCTGGTTCCCGGTCGGGTGCGGTGAGGGGCTGGGAAGGCGGCCCGGCTCCGCGACACGTTCGTGCTCGAGGACTCGTCCGGGCGTGAGGTGGCCGAGATGCAGGAGCGCAAGCTCAGCATCCGCGACAAGATCGACGTCGAGCGCGACGGTCGCCACCGTGCACAAGGCGCTGGTCGGCATCCGGGACCGGTTCGCGATCGACGTGGACGGGGGCGAGGACCTCAAGGCGCACGGCAACGTCCTGGACCACGAGTTCGAGATCGAGCGTGACGGCGACAGGGTCGCGCGCATCTCCAAGAAGTGGTTCCGGGTCCGGGACTCCTACGGGGTGGAGGTCTCAGCAGGTGAGGACGAGGCGCTGCTCCTGGCGCTCGTGGTCGCGATCGAGTCCCTGAGCGACTGACCCGCGGCATCCGCGAGGGCGGGTGTGCGCTCGCTCACGCTGAAGGGACGCGTCGTCACGCGACGGGTGGCGCGACGGTAGGCCTGCTCGTAGCAGGCGGCCATCGCCTCGATGCTGAACCTCGACGCGACCTGCCGCCGGCACTCCGCCGGATCGATGATCGACACGCCGCGGATGCCGTCAGCCAAGCCCTCGGGATCGCGCACCACCAGACCGGTCATCGCGTGGTCCACCACCTCCGGCACGGCACCGTTGGCGAGGGCGACGACGGGGGTGCCGCACGCCATGGCCTCGACGAGCACCATGCCGAACGGTTCGGCCCAGCAGCTGGGGAACACGAGGCAGCGCGCACCGGCCAGCAGCTCGCGCTTGGTGTCGTGGTCGGCGACTCCCACGTTGACCGCGTCGGGCCCGAGGCGAGGAGCCACCTCGGCGTCGTAGTAGCGCTGCTCGACCGTCTCCGAGCACTTGCCTGCCAGGAGGATCCGCCGGCCGGCGGCACGCGCCGCGTCGATCGCGAGGTGCGGGGCCTTGTCGGGGTGGAACCGTCCGAGGAAGAGGCAGTAGTCGCCCTTGCGGGCGCTGTACGGGTAGGTGGACACGTCGATGCCGTTGTGCACCGTGGCCAGCCAGTTCAGGTCCGGCGCGGCACGCCGCTGGTCGTGGGAGATGGCCACGAGACCCGCCGCGTGCCTGCCCGGTCGGTACACGTCCGCCAGGTCGGACAGGGGCCCGTGCACGGTGACCACGGTCGGCACCGAGCGACCGGTGGCCAGCAGGGGCCCGGCCAGGGTGTGGTCGTGCACGAGGTCGAACGCGGAGCCGGTCCCGATGAGGCCTCCCACCCTCGCCGCGTTGACCACCTCGGGCAGAGCCTCGCCGAGACGGTCCGCCGGGTGCGCGTCCGACGTGCTGAGGAACTGCTGTGCCCTGGTGCCGTGGCGGCCGGCTGCGAGGAGGGTCACGCGGTGTCCGCGCTCCACGAGCCCGTCCACCAGCCCCGCGACGACCGACTCGATGCCGCCGTAGCCCGAGGGGGGAACCGAGAAGTAGGGCGGCGCGACCATGGCGACGTGGAGCGGGCGCCCGGTGTCCGTGACGTCGGCGACGGACAGGTCACTGACAGCCATGGGTGCCTCCGGAGATCGGGACGGCACGCGCCGTCAACACCCTGTGCTTACCCGCGGTCGTCCCGTCCATGCGCGGTCGGCGGTCGGTCGAGGGCTCGGCGACCGGCTCGCCCGAGGGTCACCCGGGGCGGCAGGCCACGAACCGACCACGAGCCGGCGTTCTCGGCGACGATGAGCCGGTCGCCGGCGAGGTGCACGCCGTCGACCGTCAGCGGTGCCATACCCTCCGGGAGCGCGGGATCGATCACGACCTCGCCGGCCGGGACGTCCGGCTCGAGACCGAGCATGGTCCGCAGGAGCAGCAGGGGTGTGGCGGCCGCCCACGCCTGGGGTGAGCAGGCCGTCGGGTAGGGAACGGGACGGGCGAACTGGTCGCGGCCGAACCCGCAGAACAGCTCGGGCAGTCGTCCCCCGAACGCCTCTGCGGCGGCCACGAGGCCCAGAGCGATGCGCTGGGCCTCGGCGACGAAGCCGTACCGGCGCAGGCCGGCAGCGATGATGGCGTTGTCGTGCGGCCACACCGACCCGTTGTGGTAGCTCATCGGGTTGTAGGCCCCCATCGACGAGGCCAGGGTCCGGACCCCGAAACCGCTGAACAGGGGCGGGCCGAGCAGCGCATCGGCCACGGCAGGCGCGTGGCGCCGGTCGATGATGCCGGTCCACAGGCAGTGCCCCATGTTGGAGGCGAGCGACTCCACGGGTCGCTTGTCGGCGTCGAGCGCCAGGGCGTAGTAACCGCGGTGAGGGAGCCAGAACGTGGCGTTGAACCGACGCTTGAGCCCGGCGGCCTGCCGGCGCAGATCCCGAGCGCTGCGTGCGTCGCCGAGGGCCAGCGCCAAGGCGGCCCGCGAGCACAGTGCGCCGTAGACGTACCCCTGGACCTCCGCGAGGGCCAGCGGCGGGCGCGGAAACGCGCCGGACGGGAAGGTGATGCCGTCGAACGAGTCCTTCCACCCCTGGTTGGCCAGGCCGAGCTCGGTGGCCCGCTCGTACTCGACGAACCCGTCACCGTCCCTGTCCCCGAAGGTGCCGACCCACTCCAGGGCCCTGTCGACGTGGGGCAGGAGCGGCTCGAGCTCGTGCAGGGGCACCCCCCAGCGCAGCAGCTCGCCGGCCAGCATGACGAACAGCGGTGTCGCGTCGACCGAGCCGTAGTACACCCCCTCCTGCCCGGCGACCGAGGTGGCCGACAGCCCCGACCGGATCTCGTGCAGGATGCGGCCCGGCTCCTCCTCCGTCAAGGTGTCGACGACCTCTCCCTGACGCTCGGCCAGCACCTGGAGGGTGGCCAGGCCGATGCGGGCATCGAGCGGAAGCAGCATCCAGCTCGTGAGGAGGGAGTCACGTCCGAAGAACGTCATGAACCACGGGGCGCCGGCGGCGATCACCTCCCGCTCCGGTTGGCCGGGGTCGGTGATGCGCAGGCCGGCGAGGTCAGCCGTGCTCGTCGCGACCAGCTCGTCGAAGGCCGTGAGTGACGAGTGCACGCTGGGGCTCTTGTCGCGCCACTGCGCCTGCCGCCTCGCCGACGGGCCGCCGACGAGCGGGTCGCCGAGAGGGTAGGCCGTCTCGAGGGTGGAGCCGGCGACGGCGGGCTCGACCCGCACGGTCACGGTGGTCCTCCCGCGTGGGGGGAGGACCAGCCGCCAGTGCAGGACACTGCCGCCGGCCACCGGGCTGCCCGTTGCCCGGATGTCGACCGATCGGGGGTCGGCACCGTGACAGGCATGGGTGATGACGCCGTCGGCCGACGTGGTCGAGCGCCCGCCGGCGGGGATCGCGCGGCCCTCCTTCACGGCGAAGATGTTCGCGAAGTCGGCCTCGACGGCCAGGCTCATGGCGTGCTCGGCGCTCAGGCGGCTGAGGTTCTCGAGGGTGACCTCCTCAACGAGCCCGTTCCCGACGTAGCGGGAGCGCAGGACGAGGAGCGTGCTGTCCGCCAGGCCGGAGCGCGGCCTGCGACGCGTGACGAAGGTGGTCGCATGGGGTCCCACGGGCTGCACCCCGAGGGGCTCCAGGTGGTCCCCGTCGACACGCAGCACGAACCGGTGCACGAAGCGCGTGTCCGCGACGAACAACCCGTGGGTCGGCGCCGAGCCGAGGTCACCCGTCGGGTCAGAGACGCAGAACGTCCGCCCCTGGACGAGGGTGACCGGCCCCGAGCCGCCCGGGGTCGGGGGGCCGCCGGTGTAGGACCATCCCGCGACCACGCCGTCAGACGATGTAGATGACCAGGGCGATGATGAGCAACACTCCGACGATCGTCCAGATCAGACCTGACCCGCGCATGACCGTGCCTTTCGTTGGGGGGCACGCGAACTGCCGTCCGCGCCACCCGTCACCTACCCCCTGTCCGCGAGATCATGCGCCCGGTGGGTCAGAACACCGGCTTGCCGCCGGTGACGCCGAGCACCGTGCCCGACACGTAGCTCGCCTCGTCCGACGCGAGGAAGACGAACGCGGCCGCCACCTCGACCGGCTGCCCCGGACGCCCGAGCGGGGTGTCCGACCCGAAGCCCGCGACCTTGTCCTCGGGCATCGTCGCCGGGATGAGGGGAGTCCAGATCGGTCCCGGCGCGACGGCGTTGACGCGGATGCCGCGCGGGCCGAGGTCCTGGGCCAGGTTGGCCACGAGGTTGTTCAGGGCCGCCTTCGTCGCGGCGTAGTCGAGCAGGTGGTCCGACGGTGAGTAGGCCTGGATCGACGTCGTCACGAGGACGCAGCCGCCGTCCTCGAGCTGCGGCGCGAGCGCCTGGACCAGCCAGAAGGGTCCGAAGACGTTGGTGGCGAAGGTCCGCTCGAGCTGGTCCGGGGGGAACTGGGACAGCTCGTCGTGCGCCAGCTGGAACGCCGCGTTGCACACGAGGACGTCGACCCCGCCGAGAGCCTCGACGGCGGTGCGCGCGAGCTCCTGGTTGGCCGCGGCCGTGCGCAGGTCTGCCTCGTGCAGGACGACCCGCCGGCCGGTGGCCCGGACGAGGCGGGCCGTCTCCTCGGCGTCGTCGGACTCTTCCGGCAGGTGCGCGATGACCACGTCAGCACCCTCAGCGGCGAAGGTCAGGGCGACGGCCCGCCCGATCCCCGAGTCCCCGCCCGTGACCACCGCCCGTTTGCCCGACAACCGCCCACGCCCCGTCCACGACTGTTCTCCGTGGTCTGCGGGCGGGTCGAGATCGGCGTCGCTACCGGGCCAGTGCTGCTGCTGGGCGGGCACCTCGTCCGGGCGCTGGGTGCTGGTGGTGTCGTCGCTCATGGGGTGTGTCCTCTCCCTCGTGGTGCAGAGCCCCTACCCGTCGCCCAGCCGGCCATGCGCCGTCTCCGGAGCCAGCCGGGGCCGGGTCGGCCACGACCGCGCCCCGCGACGAGAAGGTTTCACCGTCGCCTGTCGGGGTAGGCGTCTGCCCAGCCGCCGATCGTCGGTGGCAGAGAGAGGAGGGGCACATGGACACCCAGACGACCGCTCCGCAGACCACAGCGGACCGAACCCAGGGCCAGGAACGGGACACCGCCGGTGCCGTCAAGAACGTGGCCGCCACTGCGACGCAGGAAGCGGGCCGCACCACCCGGGAGGCCAGCGAGCAGGCACGCCAGCTGTGGTCCCAGACCCGCACCGAGCTCACCGACCAGGCAGGTGCCCAGCAGGCCCGAGCCGCCAGCGGGCTCAATGACCTCGCCCAGCAGCTCCGGTCGATGGCGCAGCAGTCCGACCAGGACGGCATGGCGCGCTCCCTCGTCGAGGACGTCGCACGACGTGCCGGCGACGCAGCAGGATGGCTCGACCAGCGTGACCCGGGCACCCTGCTGCAGGACGTGCGCGATGTCGCCCGACGGCGACCCGGGACGTTCCTGGCCGTGGCGGCGGGGCTTGGTGTCATCGCCGGCCGCATGAGTCGTGGCCTCGTCGACGAGGCGCACTCCGGCGGGACGCAGTCCCCGTCGGCAGGTTCGACCCCCACGCCCGACGTGGGGTCCCCCGCCGTGGCAGGGTCCATGGAGACCGCGGGAACCGCAGGTCAGGTCCCCGTCGGTGATGGGGTGCGCCGGACCAGCCAGCCGATCGCACCCGACGGCACGCTCACGCCGATCGACTCCGAGGGTCGCCTCGGTGTGCCGGACCTGCCGTCCGGGGGGCCACGATGACCGAGCAGCAGACGCGATCCGAGCTTCCGGACGCGTCCCTGCGCTCCGTCGGTGAGCTGCTCGGCGACATCTCCAGCGACCTGTCGACCCTGCTCCGGCAGGAGGTACAGCTCGCCAAGGCCGAGGTGAAGCAGAGCGCCGACCACGCCAAGGTGGCCGGTGGCCTGCTCGCCGGGGCCGGGGTGAGTGCCCACCTGGCGCTGCTGTTCCTCTCGCTCGCCGCGTGGTGGGCCCTCGGGGACCTGCTGGAGAGCCTGGGGTGGTCGGCCCTCATCGTCGGCGTCGTCTGGGCCCTGCTGGCTGCCCTGCTCGCCGCACGAGGGCGTGCCCGGCTGCGACGAGCCACTCCCGCCGTGCCGCGAACTCTTGACACGGCCGCTGACATCCCTGACGCACTGAAAGGACACCGCACATCACGACCACGACCAACACCGACCCCGACGCCATCCGTCGGGACATCGACCGCACCCGTGAGCGCCTCAGCGAGGACGTCGACGTCCTCGCCGAGAGCGTCCGCCCGGCCAGCGTGGCCAAGCGGACGGCCCAGCGGGCATCCACCCGGGCGAGCCGGCTCAAGGAGACCGTGATGGGCTCGGCCCACGACGTGGGCCAGGCCGGCTCGGACACCGTGCACTCGGCATCCGACACGGTGATGGCGGCACCCGACCTCGCCCGTCGGCAGACCCGCGGCAACCCGCTGGCAGCCGGTGCCGTCGCGCTGGCGGCGGGCTGGCTCGTGGGGTCGTTGCTCCCCGCGAGCGAGAAGGAGCGCCGGCTGGCCTCGTCGGCCAAGGAGCACGCCCAGCCCCTCGTCGACGAGGCGGCCTCGCTCGCCCAGGAGACGGCTGAGCACCTCAAGGAGCCGGCCCAGCAGGCCGCGCAGGCCGTCAAGGAGACCGCGCGCGAGGCAGCCGGCCACGTGAAGGACGAGGGTGCCTCCGCGACGCAGGATGTCGGTCGGTCCTCGAACGGCGGGTCGACGTCGTCCGGGACGTACTGACCGGCACCAGCGCTCGGAGAAGGCCCCTCCCCGCTTGGCGGGGAGGGGCCTTCTCGGGGCTCGTGGGGCTGCGGGCCCGCGGGTCGTCAGCGGGCCGGGGTGAACCGGTCCCAGGCCCGGTGCGTGGCCAGCCCGTCGACGAGGCCCGCCGCGACCGAGGCGGCATCCCCCAGGACGGTGCCCACGGCATCCGGCTCCAGGCCGAGCGCGGCGGCATCCTCTGCACCACCGAGGATGCCGATCGCCTTGGCGTGGCGGTACGCCTCGTCGACGAGCAGGGTCAGCCTCGGGTCCACGCCGGGATCCGCGTCGGCGGCGGCCTTGGCGTCCATCCCCTGCGCGGTGAGAGGCCCGGGTGGGAGCACCGCGGCGACGACGATCGCGTCGAACTCGACGGAGCGGGCGGTGAGCAGGGTGCGGTGCGCGACCTCGCGGCGATCCGGCCAGACCGGTCCGCCCGTGGGTGCCACGAGGAGGGGGACCAGCCCATCGCTGCTCAGCGCGTCGACCAGCTCCGAGACGGCCGCAGCGTCGCTCGTGAGGTCCACGACGATGCCGACCGTGCGGCCCTCGACCGGCCACGACTGCCCGAGCTGGGAGAGCGCGGGGCTGCGGGTCGGTTCCGGACCGTCGACCGCCGGCGCCGGGGCCGGCATCCCGAGACCTGCGGCCACCTCCGAGGCCAGGTCGGCGTCGATCCGCGCCAGGCACAGCAGCTGGCGTTCGCGGATGGTCTGGTCGTAGCACTTGCCGAGCTCGAAGGTGTAGGCCTGCACGATGTGGTCCTGCTCGACCGGCGACATGCTGAGCCAGAACAGCCGGGCCTGGCTGAAGTGGTCGTCGAACGACGCCGACAGCTCGCGCACCTTCGACCCCGCCACCACGGCCTGCGGCACGTCGAGGAACGCGCCCTCGGAGTCCCCTGCCACGAACGGGCAGCCGCCGTCGAGCGAGTTGGGCCGGTAGGGGGCGACCCCGCCGTGCACCGCGCTCTGGTGCATGCCGTCGCGCAGCATGTCGTTGACGTCGGTGTGCGGACGGTTGATCGGCAGCTGGTTGTAGTTGGGGCCGCCGAGGCGGGTGAGCTGGGTGTCGATGTAGGAGAACAGGCGGACCTGGAGCAGCGGGTCGTCGGTGACGTCGATGCCGGGCACGAGGTTGCCGACGTGGAAGGCGACCTGCTCGGACTCGGCGAAGAAGTTCGTCGGGGTGCCCGACAGGGTGAGCAGGCCGACCGGCTGCACCGGGGCGAGCTCCTCCGGCACGAGCTTGGTCGGGTCGAGCAGGTCGATGCCCTCGAAGGCCTGCTCGGGGGTGTCGGGGAAGACCTGGATGCCGAGCTCCCACTGCGGGTACGCCCCGGCCTCGATGGCGTCGTAGAGGTCGCGCCGGTGGAAGTCGGGGTCGGTTCCGCCGAGCAGCTGGGCCTCCTCCCACGTCAGCGAGTGCACGCCGAGGCGGGGCTTCCAGTGGAACTTGACCAGCGTGGTGGCGCCCTCGGCGTTGACGAGCCGGAAGGTGTGCACCCCGAAGCCCTCCATGTGCCGGTAGGACCGGGGGATGGCGCGGTCGGACATGGCCCAGATGGTGTGGTGCTGGGCCTCGGTGTGCAGCGACACGAAGTCCCAGAAGGTGTCGTGCGCCGTCTGGGCCTGGGGGATCTCGCGATCCGGGTGCCACTTGGCGGCGTGGACCACGTCGGGGAACTTGATGCCGTCCTGGACGAAGAAGACCGGCATGTTGTTGCCGACCAGGTCGAAGGTGCCCTCGGCGGTGTAGAACTTGGCCGCGAAGCCCCGGGTGTCGCGCACGGTGTCGGCCGACCCGCGCGACCCGATGACCGTCGAGAACCGCACGAACACCGGCGTCTCGACGCCCTCCCCGAGGAAGGCGGCCCGGGTGAGGTCCCCGGCGCTGCCGTAGCCGACGAACACGCCGTGCGCCCCGGCTCCGCGGGCGTGGACGACCCGCTCGGGGATCCGCTCGTGGTCGAAGTGGGTGATCTTCTCGCGCAGGTGGTGGTCCTGCAGGAGGGTCGGTCCGCGGGGGCCGGCGCGCAGCGAGTGGTCGGTGTCGCGCAGGCGGACCCCGACGGACGTCGTGAGGTAGGCGCCCTGCTGGCTCATCGTGGTGGGCTCGGCACCGAGGTCGGCGCCGGTCGGAGAGACCGTGTCCGGCGACTGCTGCTCGGGCTTGGGGGGCCGCGGGGGCTGCGGATCGGTCGGTTCCTCCAGGGAGGTCGGCAGGGCGGTGGGCGCGCCGGGAGGGAGAGGTGGCTGGTTTCCGGGTTCTGGGCTCATGGCTCGGCCCTACCCGAACCACGCCGTGACATGCGTCGGGGTGGTTCGGTTTGCCCGGTCGGTGGGCGGGTAGACGGACAGCGGCGGGCCGGGCAGCGGCCTCGACGACGCGGTGGCCGCGCGGCCCGTCACCCACCGCAACTCGTCAGGAGGGGCCGGATGCCGTCCCACCCCAGACCGTCCTCGCTCGGCACGGCAGCCCACCGCCGCCGGTGAGCTCCGCGACGGACGTCGCGGACGCTGACGACCGTGAACCCGACGACCTGACCCCGACCACGACCCCGACCGTGAGGAGCGCCCCATGAGCTCACCAGACCACACCACCGAGCGGAACGAGGTGTCCAGGCCGCGGGTCTCACGCTCCGTCGCGGCACCGGCGGAGGCCGTGTGGGCCGTGCTCTCCGACGGGTGGCAGTACGCCACGTGGGTGGTCGGCGCATCGCGGGTGCGCGCCGTCGACTCCGACTGGCCCCAGCCCGGCACGCGGCTGCACCACAGCGTCGGTCTGTGGCCCGCCCTGATCTCCGACTCGACGCTGGCGCAGGAGTGCCACGCGCCGCGCCACCTCGTCCTCACCGCCCGTGGCTGGCCGCTCGGGGAGGCGCGTGTCGAGATCGAGGTGGTGCCCGACGGGCCGGCCACGTGCACCGTCTCCATCGCCGAGGACGCCAGTGCGGGCCCCGCGCGCCTCGTGCCCCTGCCCGTGCGGCAGCTGCTCATCCTTCCCCGCAACCGTGAGGCCCTGCGGCGGCTGGCCCTGCTCGCCGAGGGCCGCTACCGGGAGCGAGGGAGCGGCAGCGGCGGCTGAGCTCACACCGACGGCTCGCGCAGCACCCGTGACCACGCGGTGCGCACGACAGCGCGACGCACGGCGCCCGTCGGGCCGCGCTGGCGAAGTGCCGCGAGGGCAGCGTTCCACCCGCATGCTCCGTGCACGCCTCCTCCGGGATGGGCTGAGGCACCGGCGAGGAAGAGCCCGGGCACGGGCGTCTCCGGGCGGCCCAGGCCGGGCGTCGGCCTGAGCACCAGCTGCTGGTGGAGCGCAGCCGTCCCGGCGTTGAGTGCGCCGAGGCTCAGGTTGCCGTCCGCAGCCTCGAGGTCGGTGGGGCTCTGGACGTGCCGTCCACGGCGAAGGGCGCGGAACCCCGGGGCCGCCACCTCGACGGCATCCTCGAGGCGTTCCACCTGGGCACCGACCGCCGCCTCGTCGCAGGCCGCCGACCGGGGGACGTGCGTGTAGGCCCACGCCGTCTCGGTCCCCGCGGGGGAGCGCGTCGGGTCGGCGACGCTCATCTGCCCGAGCAGCACGAACGGTGTGCGCGGCATCCGTCCGACCGACAGGTCGGCAGCCACGTCGACGAGGCCGTCGTGGTCGACGCCGAGGTGGACGGTGCCGACGGATCGTGCTCCCGGGGCCACCCAGGGGATCGGCGCGTCCAGGGCCCAGTTGACCTTGAGGGTCGCGTCGTCCCAGTCGAAGCGCCGGTGGGCGTCGTCGACGACGCGGCGGGGTAGGTGGGTGGCTGCCACGAGCGAGCCGTAGAGCGTGGGTGCGGGCACATCGGCGAGGATGCCGTGGCGCGCCCTGATCCGCTCCCCCCCGGCCAGGCGCACGCCCATGGCGCGGCCCCGGGCCACCTCGACGGCGGTGACCGGTTCACCGCAGCGCACCTGCACCCCGAGCGACTCCACCCGCCGGCGCAGCGCCGTGGCCAGCATCCCCGCACCCCCCTGCGGCACCGGGAAACCGACATCCTGACCGAGCATCGCCAGGAGCCACCCGAACAGAGCGCTACCCGCGCCGTCTGGAGGCAGGTCGCTGTGCATCGCGTTGCCGGACAGGAGGATCCGTGCCGCTTCGCTGGAGAACTCCTCCTCGCCGAGCCGCCGCACCGAGAGCAGGGCGAGCCTGGTGAAATCCAGGGTCCCCGCCACGCCCCACCGGCGAAGGAGGCGAGCCGTGGGGCGGACCGGCGGAAACGGGGTGAACAGCGCGTCGAGGAGGGGGTCGCGGACGCGCTCCCACCCGCGCACCATGCGCAGCCACGCCTCCCCGTCTCGGGGCGCGCACGCCTCGAGGTCGGCCGCGGTGTCCTCGGCGGAGCCGCGCAGCACCGCGGCACGACCGTCGGGCAGGGCGTGCGCCAGCACGTCGGGTGCGCGCCGCCACACGAGACCGTGGTGCTCGAGGTGGAGGTCACGGATGACCGGGCTGGCAGCGGCCAGGGGGTAGAAGGCGCTGAACAGGTCGGTCACGAAGCCGGGGGAGACGACCTCGGCGCTGGCCACCGCGCCACCGACCTCCTGCTGCGCCTCGACGAGGACGACGTCCCAGCCCGCATCCGCCAGGGCGTTGGCCGCCACCAGCCCGTTGGGTCCCGCACCGACGACCACGGCGTCGCACTCGATCATGACCTGCCCGTACCCACGAGCCTCTTCGATGACGCGGGTTTGGCCGCACCGCAAGCGGGTAGGTCGGAGCCAGCCGGCGCGGCGTGATCATGCCCGCGCCCTGACCGATGAGGAGCCACCATGTCCCAGGACGCGATCGTCATGCTCAAGAAGGACCACAAGGAGGTGCGGGCCCTGTTCCGGGAGTTCCAGAAGGCCGGCACCACCAGCGCCCGCAAGGGGAAGCTCGTGGAGCAGATCATCGAGCTGCTGACGGTCCACACCTTCATCGAGAACGAGGTGATGTACCCGCGGGTGCGGGACCTGCTCCCCGACCTCGAGGACGACGTGCTCGAGTCGTACGAGGAGCACCACGTCGCCGACGTGCTCGTCATGGAGCTGCTGCCGATGACGCCCCAGGACGAGCGGTTCGAGGCCAAGGCGACCGTGCTCATCGAGAACGTCACCCACCACATCGAGGAGGAGGAGCAGGAGTGGTTCCCCAAGGTTCGTGAGGGGCTGACCCGCACGCAGCTGCAGGAGATCGGAGCCGAGCTCGCCGAGGCCAAGGCGCGCGCCCCCCGGCGCCCGGAGCAGCCGAGTGCCCTGAAGAAGACGATCGACGCCGTCGTCTCCTGACCCGTGTCCTTCGTGCCGCGGCCCCGGCGCCACGCGGCGGGCGTTGCCCTCGCCCTCGCGGGTGCCACGGTCGCCGGTGTCTCGAGGTACCTCGGCGGACACCTCACGACGGCTCGCAAGGTCGGGACCCGCGACCCCTTGCTCGCCCGGGCATGATCCGGGAGGTGGGGCACGATGGCCTCGTCCTGCGCGTCCGCGACGAGGGGCCTCGGTCCGGCGAGGCGGTGCTCCTGCTACACGGCTTCCCCCAGGACGGCGGGTGCTGGGACGACGTCGTGCCGGCACTGCACCGGGCGGGGCTTCGGACCCTGGCGCCCGACCAGCGCGGGTACTCACCCGGGGCACGACCCGACGACGTCCGCGACTACCGGCCCGAGCGGCTGACCGGCGACGCCCTCGCCGTGCTCGACGCCTGTGGCGTCGAGCGGGCCCACGTGGTGGGCCACGACTGGGGTGGAGCGCTGGCCTGGCGCCTCGGAGCACATCACCCAGCACGCGTCATGTCACTCACGGTGCTGTCGACACCCCACCCGGCGGCGCTGGCTCGCTCGATGGGGACGTCACTTCAGGCCCTACGCAGCTGGTACACGCTCGCGGTGCAGGTTCCCGTGGTTCCGGAGGTGGTCCTGTCGCGGACCCTCGGGCCGGCGTTGCGCGCCTCGGGGCTCGCGCCCGGCCCCTCAGCGCGCTACGCCGCGCGGCTGTCCGGCCCGGGCGACCTTCGGGGACCCCTCGCCTGGTACCGGGCCGCCGCGCGGCGCCCACCCTGGCAGCTGCTGGGGGCTCTCACCGGGGATCCCGGGGTGGTGCACGTCCCGACCACGTACGTGTGGGGACGCCACGACCTCGCCCTCGGCGGCGCAGCGGCGCGCCACACCCGGGAGTACGTCCTCGGCGAGTACCTGTTCACCGAGCTGGATGCCGGGCACTGGCTTCCCGAGATGCACCCGACGGACGTGGTCGACGCAGTGCTCGACCGTGCCCTGCGCACCTGACTCGAGGTTGCGTCCCTTCCCCACCCGCTGCTCCCGTCGTGAACCCGGATTCAGGTCGACTCGATCCCGGCCCCGGGGGTGCTGGAGAAGACCAAGCGCCTGGTGATGACGGCGTGAGCGCTGCGCGCGACGCTGTGCCCGTGGGAGTACGCGTGCGCCCGGAGCAGAGCGAGGGCGTCGCGCTCGTGGATGTGCAGCTGGGCCACGACCATGCCCGTGGCCTGGTGCACCTCGGCACGCTCCGCCCACGGCCCCTGACCCAGCTCGTGCTGGCTCGGTCCGGCCGCCAGCAGCGCTGCACCGACCATCTGCGACACGGCGGCCGCGGCATCGAGGTCGATCCGGCCGTGAGGACCGCGTTGGTGCAGCGTCAGGACGCCGAGCACGTGGGTGCCGTGCACCATGGGCACCGAATGGACGACGATGGGTGCCAGTGCCGTCAGCGTGCCGGACGCCAGCAGGGGCCACCGCGGGTCCGGCCCACGGGTGTCCACGAGGTCGAGACGGCTGTAGGAGCCGCTGGAGAAGGTGTCGGGCCCTGGCCCCTGCCCGGTGACGTCCTGGGCCTCCTCGAGAACTCTCGCCGTGTCGTCGGTCGTGCACAGGGTGACCCGTTCGGCTCGGGTGTACGCCATCGTGATGGCGCCACCGTCGCAGCCGAGCATGATGGCCGCGGAGGAGCACAGTCGCCAGGGGATGGGGGCAGCGGCACCGGCGTGCGCGCCCAGCCCGGCAGCCAACCGGACGAAGAGGCCGTCGATGTCAACCACGGGCGCCTCCTTCTGCGGGGGGTGGTTGTGCCGAGAGGCACCGGTGTGCCCGTACCCATTGGGCTCGACCAGTAGTCGCGCCATCCATCACCGGACGGGGCTCGGGTCGTTTCGGAGCGCCGGGGTGCGGGTAGGGGCTTGGGAGGAGAACCGACCGGGCCCGCACGCAGGGTTCCCAGACCAGGAGGTGAGCCATGGCGGACACGGCAATGCGCGGCGAGGGCCACAAGGCCTCGAAGAAGGTGACAGCCAAGCAGGTGACCAAGGGCGATGTGCCCCGCCTCCTGGCCTCCAACGGGAGTGGAGGCAAGCCGCGCTTCAGCAAGGCGTACGGGTTCGGCCTGGTCACCGCAGCACTGTTCCTGCTGTCGTGGGTCGGGCAGTTCGTCACCCAGCTGCTGGTCGTGCGCAAGGAGAACGCCGACCACGGGCAGGCGTTCGAGTGGTCGGACTTCGTGGCCCAGTTCCTCGCCTCGACGTTCGAGAACTGGCAGTCCGAGTTCCTCCAGCTCATCTGGCAGGCGGCGGGCCTGACCCTGTTGCTCTTCTGGGGGTCCTCGCAGTCCAAGGAGAGCGATGAGCGCATCGAGGTCAAGATCGACCGCCTGCTCGAGGAGCAGGGCATCGACCCCGTCAGTCTGAGCGCACGCGTGAACCGTTCCCTCTGAGCCGGGGGTCGCGAGGCTCAGGTGGTTGCGGTCGCTGCAGCAGCCACCGGGGGTCGCCGCCGGATCTCGAGGACTCCGGTCTCGGCCACCTCTGCGGCGATGTCGGCCAGCTTGCGGTTGCTGTCCTGGCTGGCCACGCGCAGCACGTCGAACGCCTGCTCACGAGTGAACTGGTGCGTCTGCATGAGAACTCCCATGGCGACCCCGATGTCGCGGTTGCTTTCCAGGGCCTTCATGAGGTTCTCGGCGCGGTCGCTGGCGAGCATCTCACCGACCACCGAGGACGCGTGGGTGGCGAGCACCAGCCCCATGCCCACGGCGTGGTCGTCGAAGGCATCACGCTCCTTGCCGTAGATGTTCAGCCCGGCGATGACGCTGTCCTCGCGGTGCAGGTGCAGCCGCATCGCCAGCACGCTGCGGACCCCGACCTCAGCTGCAGCCCGCTGCCCCCACACCGGCCACCGGGAGTCGGCCGCCACGTCGCCGGTGACGTACAGCGAGTCGTCGAGCACGGCATCCACGCACGGCCCCGAACCGATGTCGTACTGCAAGATGTCGGCACGGACGGCGGCCTCGTCGGTGGACGAAGGAGTCTTGAAGCACCCCCCACGCAGCATCGTCACGCTGGCCCACGACGCCGCAGGAACCAGCTCCACCGCGATGTGGACCACCGCATCCAGCGGCGACCCGCCGTGGTCGGCGGCAGCACGGTCGGACAGCGACCGCATCGCCTCCGCGACCTCGTGAAGGTCCAGCCTCCGGACCACCTCGGGCCCGGTCCGCGATTCTTGACGGGTGTCCATCATCGGGTCAACCTCCGCTGACGATCAGCAACGATGACTGCCAGTATGGTCCGCCCCGGCCTGCTTGAACGGGTTGCGAACATGGCGGTTCCGGGCCCGCCAGCTGCTCAGGTGGACCAGGGATGCTGCCCAGTCGGGGACCGCACACCTGTTGCCGAGGGGACACCCAACGTCCACGATGACCGCCTCCGCGGAGCCCCAGGAGGCGTCATGGGTCACGCGGCGAGGCCGGCTGGGTCGATGTCGCGGCTGAGGCGGGTGCGCAGGGTGGCGAGGGTGGTGGTGAGGATGCGTGAGACCTGCATCTGGCTGACGCCGATGAGCTCGCCGATCTCGCTCTGGGTGAGGTCGTCGACGAACCGCAGGTGCAGGACTCGGCGTTGGCGGTCGGTGAGGTCGGCGAAGGCGCGGTGCAGGGCGTCGAGGGAGTCGACCGTGGCGAACGGAGAGGATGTTGCGAGCAGGTGCTCGCCGACGGTGGTGCCGGCGGTGGTGGGGGTGTCCAGGGAGGTGGCGTGGTAGCCGGCGGAGCAGACCTTGGCCTGCTCGACCTCGCGGGGAGTGACGTCGAGGGCGTCGGCGAGCTCGGCGCTGGTGGGTTCCCTGCCGAGCTGGTGGCGCAGCGTCTCCTCCTGGGTGGCGACCCGGGCACGTAGCTCTTGGAGGCGGCGTGGGGGACGCACGGACCAGCCGTGGTCGCGGAACCACCGCTTGACCTCCCCGGAGATGGTGGGGGAGGCGTAGGCGGCGAACCCGCAGCCTGCTCCCGGCCGGTACCGCAGGACGGCCTTGACGAGGGCGGTCCGGGCGACCTGTTCGAGGTCCTCGAGCTCGATGCCTCGGCAGCGGTAGCGCGCGGCGATGCCGTCGGCGAGCGGGAGTGCGAGCCGGCAGATGTCATCCACCAGCCACGAACGGCGCTGGGCGTCGGTCGTGGTGCTCAACTCCGCCGCGAGCACCTCGATCTCGTCGTCGGTGTCGCGAGTCCTCGTCTGTGTCCAACGCGGTGCTGCATTCGTCGTCGTGGGGGCCACGATCCCGTCCTTTCGGCGAGGGGAATGGCGCCACTGTTGGACCACGAACCACCTGGGAGACGACTGGTTGCATCTCCTGTCCGGCACCAACGACCGTAGCGAGGGGCGCGTGCCGGTGGGGCTTTCGTGACCGAGCAGATCAGGGACTCAGCACCACCTTGACCATCCCGTCGTCCTTGGCCTGGAACGTGGCGTAGGCCTCCGGCGCGGCCTGGAGGGGGAGGTGGTGCGTCGCGAAGCCGTCGACACCGAGAGGGTCGTCGTCGGTCAGCAGGGGCAGGATGTCCCCGGCCCAGCGCTTGACGTTGGCCTGTCCCATGCGCAGCTGCACCTGCTTGTCGAACAGGGTCATCATCGGTAGCGGGTCGGCCATGCCGCCGTACACCCCGCTCAACGAGATCGTGCCACCGCGGCGCACCGCGTCGATCGCCGTGCGGACCGCCGCGAGGCGATCGACCCCCACCGTAGTCATCAGGCGCCTGCCGAGCGCATCCGGCAGGGCCGACACCACCTTGTGGGTGGCCTCGACGACGGGCGCGCCGTGCGCCTCCATGCCGACGGCGTCGATCACGGCATCCGCCCCTCGCCCGGCCGTCAGGTCGCGCACGGCGTTCGCGACGCCCTCGCTGCCTCCGAGACCCTCGAGATCGAGAGTGCTCACCCCGTGGGATGCCGCCCGCTCGAGCCTGGCGGGGATCCTGTCCACGCCGATGACCTGGCGGACCCCCAGGTGCTGGGCGATGCGGCAGGCCATGTCCCCGATCGGGCCGAGGCCGAGGACGAGCAGGGTCCCGTCCGGGGGAGCATCCGCGTCGGCGACGGCCTGCCAGGCCGTGGGCAGGACGTCCGAGAGGTAGACGAACCGGTCGTCCGCAGGCCCGTGGGGAACCTTGATGTGGGTGTACTCGGCCTGCGGAACGCGCAGGTACTGCGCCTGGCCGCCGGGCAGGGAGCCGTAGAGGCGGGAGTAGCCGAACAACGTGGCGCCCATGCCCTGGTCACGGACCTGGGTGGTCTCGCACTGGCTCTGCAGCCCCTGCGCGCACATCCAGCAGTGGCCGCAGCAGACCTGGAACGGGATGACGACCCGGTCCCCGGGCGCGATGGCGGTGACGTCCGCCCCCACCTCCTCGACCACACCCATCGCCTCGTGGCCGAGGATGTCGCCCTCCGCCATGAACGGGCCCAGCACCTCGTACAGGTGCAGGTCGGACCCGCAGATGTTCGTGCTCGTCACCCGGATCACGGCGTCGCCGGGGTCCTGGATCGTCGGGTCGGGCACCTCGTCCACGCGCACGTCCCGCTTGCCGTGCCACACCACTGCTCGCACTGCGTCCTCCTCCGTCGGTGTCCGGCCCCTACCCCCGCACTCGCGGTCACACACCTGTCACGCACACCCCGATGGGCGGGGCGCCCGTCCTACAGTGTGGGTTTCGGACCGGAGGCAGGGAGGTGGTCATGGTCGACCCTCGTCAGGGGCAGGGCGCCGCTCAGGTCGCCGAGCTCGTGCTCGTGCGCCACGGTGAGAGTGTCGGCAACCTCGCGGCCACCTCGGCTGCCGAGCAAGGTCTCGCGCGCCTCGACCTGTCATACCGCGATCCGGATACTCCACTGTCGGACAACGGGATTGCCCAGGCCCGCGCGCTGGGACGACACCTGGCCCAGCTGCCGACCTCGCGGCATCCGGACGTCGTGCTCAGCTCGCCGTACGAGCGCGCGGCCGGCACGATGCGTCACGCCATCTCACCGTGGGCGCACGGGTTGCGGCCCGTGTACGACGAGCGGCTGCGCGAGCGGGACCTCGGCGTCTTCGACGGCCTGACGGGCCACGGCATCAGGCAGGCCCACCCCGAGGAGGCGCAGCGGCGCGCCGCGATGGGGAAGTTCTACTACCGACCGCCGGGCGGTGAGAGCTGGACCGACGTCGTGCTACGCGTTCGAAGCCTCGTGACCGATGTCGTGCGCGAGCACCCCGAGCGTCGTGTCTGGGTGTTCACCCACCAAGCGGTCATCATGGCCTTCCGGTACGTGCTCGAGTCCTTGAGCGAGGAGGACGTCCTGCGGGTCGACGGGCAGACCCCCCTCGGCAACTGCTCGCTGACCCGCTACCGCCCCGGGGACGACGGCGCGCTCCGGCTGGTGTCGTACGGCTCCGTCGACCATCTTGAACCCTCGGATGCCGTGGCGACCCACGAGCCGCCCCACGCACCCACCGACCCCGGCGACCACCGTGGCTGAGCCGGGAGCCGCCGCGCGCCGCGAGGCGGTCACCGTGACGTCCGCGCTGCTGCGCGGGTGGCCCCTGCCCGGCGCGGGCGGTGACAAGGAGGCCAAGGGTTGCCTCCTCGTCGTCGGCGGCAGCGACCGCACGCCCGGGGCAGTGCGCCTGGCAGCGGAGGCAGCGCTGCGCGTGGGAGCGGGGAAGGTGCAGGTCGCCACGACCGCCGCGACGGCCGCGCTGCTCGCCGTGGTGGTGCCCGAGGCGTACGTGGTCGGCCTGCCCACCGAGCAGGGCGAGCTCGCCGTGACCGGTGCCGTTGAGGTGCTCGCCCTCGCGGAGGGGGCCGACGCGGTGCTCGTCGGCCCGGGCCTCGGGGCACCGGACGTCGGCTGCCGCCTCCTCGAAGCCGTCGTCCCCCGGCTCGCGACGCGGCTCGTCGTCGACGCCCTGGGCACCGGTTTCGTCACGCGCCACCCGGAAGGGCTGGCGCGCCTGAGTGCCGACGCGCTGCTCACCGCGAACACCACCGAGCTTTCCCAGCTGCTGGGTCGCGACGTCGAGCAGGTCGAGGCGGACGTCCACGGTGCGGCCCTCGCCGCGGCCCGGATGGCCGGGGTCTGCGTGCTCGCGGGTGCTGCCGTGTCGTACGTCGCCCAGCCGTCCGGTCAGGCCTGGGCCCTGCCGATCGGAGTGCCGGCGCCGCGGTGGCGGGGTCGGGCGACGTCAAGGCCGGGGCGGTGGCCGGCCTTCTCGCGCGCGGTGCAGACGCTGCCCAGGCCGCCGTGTGGGGGGCCTACCTGCACGCACGGTCCGGGGAGCGGCTCGCCGCGTCCGTCGGCCGAGTCGGTTACCTGGCCCGCGAGATCGCCCGTGAGCTGCCGGCAGCGCTCGGCGAGGTGGAGGCGTGACGCCGGCACACGGCATCCGTGGGGCTGCCATCGGGCACTGCCGCGACGGCAGGGTCGGTGACCCGGGCCGCTGACATCCCGACGTCGACCTGCCACGATGAGGGGGTGGAGCAGCCCAGGACGGCGGGTGTGTCGAGGCGCTCCACCGCGCGGCGGGCCCGGGAGAACGTCACGCGGCTGGCGCGGGTGATCTACGAGCTGTCCGGTGCCGACTCCGTCGACATGGTGACCAAGATCGTCACCGAGCACATCGCCGACGCCGTGGGTGCGTCGATCGCCGCCCTGGCGATCCGTGAGGGTGAGCAGGTCCGTCTGATCGGCCTGCGCGGCCTGCCCGTGGCCGAGGCCCGGCGGTGGGAGACCTTCCCGCTGGCGCTGCAGACCCCGCCGACGGACGTGATCCGCTCGGGCCGCAGCCTGGTCCTGACCGGGGCGGACGTCATCGCGAAGAGGTATCCGGACCGCCCCGAGATGGAGCGGGGCGAGCGCGCCATCGTCGTCCTGCCGCTGCGCGTGTCGGGTGTCGTGACGGGCTCCATCGCCCTGTCCGTCCCGGGGCCCGGTGGCATCGACCCGACGGAGGTGGAGCTCCTCGAGGTGATGGCCGACACCTGCGGGCAGACGTTGGAGCGCATCGACGCGTCGGCTCTCGCACGGCAGCAGACGGCCCGGTTGGCGTTCCTCGCCGAGGCCTCGATCGTGCTCGCCAGCAGCCTCGACCTCGACGTGACCCTCGCCCGCGTCACTCGCCTGGCCGTGCCGACGTTCGCGGACTGGTGCGCCGTCGACGTCGTGCGGGACGGGGCGCTGCACCGGCTCGCCGTGGCCCACGTCGACCCCGAGAAGGTGGAGCTCGCACGCCGGCTGCACGAACGGTGGCCACCCGACCCGGCGGCTCCCACCGGGCCATGGACCGTGGTCCGCACCGGGCAGGCGGAGCTGGTCCGCGAGATCACCGACGAGATGCTCGTGGCCGGAGCCCTGGACGACGAGCAGCTGCGGGTGGCGCGCGACCTCCACCTGCGCAGCGCCCTGCTCGTGCCGCTGCTCGTCCGAGGGCGGGTCACCGGCGTGCTCAGCTGGGTGTCGACCGACGAGGAGCGGCTCTACGACGAGGACGACCTGCACTTCGCCGAGCACCTGGCCCGCCGCGCCGCCACCGCCATCGACAACTCCGAGCTGCACAGCCAGACCCGCGATGCCGCGCAGCAGCTGCAGCGTGCGGTCCACCCCGAGGTGGTGGTCCCGTGCACGGGGTGGTCGGTGGCGTGCCACTACGAACCCTCGGGGCGGACCGAGGTCGGTGGGGACTTCTACGACGGGTTCGAGCTCGCGGACGGCCGCTACGTCGTGTTCATCGGCGACGTCATGGGTCGCGGCGTGCCGGCGGCAGCCGCCATGACCGAGATGCGGGCCGCCACCCGGGCCTTCGCGTCGGTGGATCCCGAGCCGGCATCCGTCGTCAGCCGCCTCGACCGGATGGCGCTCAGCTACGGCAGGGATCAGCTGGTCACCATGGTCTACGCCGTGGCGGACGCCGCCACGGGGACGGTGGTGATGACCAACGCGGGCCACCCGCCCGCGCTCGTCCTGCGCGCGGACGGCACCGTCGAGGCGCTGCCCTACGCGGACGGTCCCCCCGTGGGCCTGTCGGATGGAGGGCGCCGGGAGGTGACGGCGACCCTGGCCGCCGGTGACTCCCTCGTGCTCTACAGCGACGGCCTCATCGAGCGGCGCGGTGAGAGCATCGACGACGGGCTCGCACGTCTCGCTCGTGCCCTGCCCACCCTGGGCGACCCAGCGCCCGATGCCGGACTCGGTGCCGGGTTGCTGCGTGTCGTCGACGCCGTGCGTGACGACACCTATGACGACGACGTCGCAGCGGTGGCGCTGCACCGGTTGTCGACCTCGGGAGGGCGGTCGGACGCCCCCCGGAGGTCGGACGACTCAGCGGCGGGTGGCTGAGCGGCGAGCGTGGCGGCGTGTCGTGAGCAGCCCGAGTGCGATCATGCCGAGGCCCAGACCGAGGTGCAGCCAGTCGTCGGCGGCGTTCAGGGGCACGAAGTTGGCGTCGGACTGGTGGTCGACCAGCAGTCCGTAGGCCCACAGGACCAGGTAGACGATGCCTCCGGCCAAGAGGTAGGTCAGGGACGCCTCGGGCCGCCGGGAGACAGCGATCCCGATGACCCCGAACACCAGGTGGACGATGTTGTGCAGCACCGAGACCTGGAAGATGCCCAGCAGCATGGCCTCGGACTCGTGGCCCGCGACGGCCAGGTCGGCGTAGTTGGTCGTGACGCCGGGGACGAAGCCGAGGACTCCGACGGCCGCGAACACAACGCCCACCGCCAGGGCGGCCTTCTGAACGGGACGTCGGGTCGACTGGAGCGGAGGGTGGACGCTCGGGGTGGTGGCCATGGTGGTTCCCTTTCTGTCGGGACCTGGTGGCATACCCTGCGTCGCCCCCCTCACACGTCCGGGGAGCCGGCGGTCGGGGTGTCTGTTGCTGGCTGGCCGGCTCCTCGGACCTCGCGCGCCCCGGTGACGGGCGGGCACGGCTCGTCTGCTGCAGCAGTTGTTTACGACGTGCCCCTTCCGGGTATCACGGTGCTGTGCCGGTCGTCAGCCTTCACCCAAGGGGGCCCATCCGGATTACGCGCGAAGGGGTGCTCGTGACGTCGATGACCGACGATCCGCCGACTGGCGCCGCCGCGTCATGGGTCGTACCGACGGGCGCCTGGTCCGTTCGGGAGCTGCTGACCGAGCTTGCCAGCGCGGAGGATGCGCTGCGCAGTCGGCCCGGGGACGCCGAGGCTCTGGACAGGGTGCGTGTCGTCGTGCGAGAGCTGCGGCTTCGTCGTGCTCGGATGCGGCTGGAGGCCCGGCTCAGGGAGTGAGCTCACCCTGACGCACCGCTCCTTCGGCCTCCTGTCGCTCGACACCTCTCGACGAGCGCCCTCGGGTGCGACGGCGGCGCCATCACCATGGCGTACACCCACGTCGAGCGGGTCACGCTGTCGACCACCGACGAGGTCGCGCTGATGCTCGAGGAGATCCAGGACGTCATCGGGCAAGGCCCCGGACCGGTTGCCTTCACCAGCGGCCTCTACTGCCGGTACGACCTCGCGGCCGCGGCGGAGCCCGGTCCAGGCAAGCAGGGCGCCGATGGTGATGAACACGATGGGTGGCGTCAGGTCGGCGCGTTGGGCCCGCACGGAGACCAGGCCCCACACGAAGAGGGTGGCGCTGACGACGACCAGTGCCTCCTCCATGGCAGCCACTGTCCAGCGCTGCGGGGAGGGCCGCATCATCTGCCGCGGGTGATGCCGCAGAGCGGCGTGGGGAGCAGTCTGCGAGGTGTGGACGAGGAGGAGCGACCCGTGGGCACTCGCCCCCCGAGCGGCGTGCCGAGGGTCGGCCTCTGGGCGTGGTCGTTCGTGGGTGTCGTCGCCGCCCTGGCCATCATCGTGGCCGCCCTCGCAGCGGTGAACGAGATCGTGTTACCGCTGACCTTCGCCGCCGTTCTCGCCGTGGTCTTCAAGCCGGCTGTCGGCGCTCTGAGGCGGCGCAAGGTCAGGCCCACGGTGGCTGCGGGCGTCGTCGTCCTGGGGCTGCTCGGCCTGATGGTCGCGGTGACGTTCGCCACGGTGCAGGGCGTCGTGCTGCAGCTCGACAGCATCGGCGACTCCGTCGACGCGGCGGCCGCCGAGGCAGAGGCCTCGCTGGGCGTGGACCAGACCACCTGGGATGCCGTGCAGGCGGCGGTCGCGTCGATGTCACCCACCGTGACGGGCGGCTTCCTCACCACCCTGGTCTCCGGGCTGGGAGCCCTCGTGGGGGTGGCGAGCGGCGTCATCCTCGGCGCGCTCATCATGTACTACCTGCTCAAGGACGGGACCAGGCTTCGCAAGGCCCTCGTGGCACGCATCGACCCGGGGGCCCGGGCGAAGCTCGACGCGTTCATCGGCGACACGTGCACCGTCCTTCGCAGCTATGGCAAGGGTCGCACCACCATGTCGGCGATCGTGGCCCTGGTCATCGGGATGACGAGCCTCCTGTTGGGCCTTCCCCTGGTCTTCACGATCATGGTCGTCAACTTCATCGGTGGCTACATCCCCTACATCGGTGCCTTCCTCGGGGGCGGGCTCGCGGTGATCGTGGCCCTCGGTGAGGGCGGGGTCCGGGATGCCGCCATCATGCTGCTCGTCGTGCTGGCGGCCAACCTGCTGCTGGAGAACTTCGTCGAGCCGAAGGTCATGGGGCGCACCCTGGACATCCACCCCGTCGTCGTCCTGGTCGTGACGGCCCTCGGAGGGCTGGTGGGCGGAATCGTCGGCCTGATTCGCTCTGCTGGTCGCCGGGGTTCGCCGAGGTCACTGGCCGTCGCCCGGGCCCGGCCAGTGCACGAGCAGGATCGACGCGTCGTCGGCGAGGTGGGCCGCGTGGTGGGCGACCAGGGCCCGCCCGACGCGGCGCATCGACTCTGCCGCGGACAGGTTGTCCGCCACGTTGCGTGCGAGCAGGTCGACGAGCCGCTCGACGCCGAACTGCTCGCCGCCGGGGGAGTGCCCCTCGACCACACCGTCGGTGTAGAAGAGCACGTGGTCGCCGGGCTGGAGCTGCTCGGACCCGACCTCGTAGGGGGCGTCGCCCTCGCGCAGGCCGATGCCGAACGGCAGGTCGGGGCCGGTGTGCAGGCTGCGCACGAGCGCACCGCCGCGCAGCAGCAGCGGCTCGGGGTGACCGGCGTTGACCCAGCTGAGGTAGCCGGTGTCGGTGTCGAGCTGGGCCAGGACCGAGGTGGTGTACGCCTCGCCACCGAACCCCGCCTCGACGGCCTGGTCGACGTCGGATGCCGTTGTCGTCAGGGAGTGCCCGCTGCGGCGGGCGTTGCGGTAGGCGGACACCGCGAGGATGGCCAGCTGCGCGCTGCGCAGCCCGTGGCCCATGCCGTCGAAGATGGCGAGGTGGATGACCCCGGGGTCCACCGCGTAGTCGATCGAGTCACCCGCGACGTCATAGGCCGGCTCGAGCAACCCCGCA
>Ga0154020_10001966_pt1 | contig 25131 bp, 14 predicted proteins | sample Klosneuvirus_201_FD_109709 | JGI IMG/M metagenome (GOLD analysis project Ga0154020, IMG submission 109709) | Active sludge microbial communities from wastewater, Klosterneuburg, Austria - Klosneuvirus_20160825_MG | ecosystem: Engineered > WWTP > Aerobic digester > Activated sludge | place...
GAGCGCGCATGAACGTCCGGGCGCGAGTCGCCCATGCCGCGGTAGTCGAAGGTGAGCACGGCGTGGCCCTGCGCCGCCATCCAGCGCGCGAAGTCGGCGTAGTAGCGCTGCGGCACGCCCATTGCCGGGGCGATCAGCAAGGCGGCGCGCGCACCGCCCGGTTCGCCGTGCAGCGTGCCCGACAGCGTGAAGCCGTCGTCGGCGGTGATCTCGACCGGCTTCATCGCGCGCGCCTCGAAACGCCTACAGCGCCTCGAAAATGCCCGCCGCGCCCTGGCCGGTGCCCACGCACATCGTCACCATGCCGTACTTGAGCTTGTGCCGGCGCAGCGCATGCACCACGGTCGCGGCACGGATGGCACCGGTGGCGCCCAGCGGGTGGCCCAGCGCGATCGCGCCGCCCATGGGGTTGACCACCGCCGGGTTCAGGCCCAGCGTGTTGATCACGGCGAGCGACTGCGCAGCGAAGGCTTCGTTCAGCTCGATCCAGCCCAGGTCGTCCTGCTTCAGACCGGCGTAGCGCAGCGCCGCCGGGATGGCCTCGATCGGACCGATGCCCATGATCTCGGGCGGCACACCGCGCGAGGCGAAGCTGACGAAGCGCGCCAGCGGCTTGAGGTCGAACTGCTTGACGGCCCTCTCGCTGGCCAGGATCAGGCAGCCGGCGCCGTCGCTGGTTTGCGAGCTGTTGCCTGCCGTCACGGTGCCCAGTCCGGTGGCCTGGCCGCCCGGCGTCTTGGCGCTGGCGAAAACGGTGCGCAGCTTGCCCAGGGCTTCGAGCGTGGTGTCGGCGCGCGGGCCCTCGTCCAGCGCGACGGTGCGGGTCTTCTGCTTCACCTCGCCGGTGACCAGATCGGGCAGCCGATCGGTCACTTCGACCGGCACGATCTCGTCGGTGAACTCGCCGGCCTGCTGCGCCTGGATGGCGCGCAGGTGCGACTGCAGCGCGAATTCGTCCTGCGCCTGGCGGCTGACCTTCCACTGTTGCGCCACCTTCTCGGCGGTCAGGCCCATGCCGTAGGCGATGCCCACGTTTTCGTCACGCGCGAACACCGCCGGGTTGAACGAGGGCTTGTTGCCGCTCATCGGCACCATGCTCATGCTCTCGGCGCCGCCGGCGATCATCACCTCGGCCTCGCCCACGCGGATGCGGTCGGCAGCCATCTGCACCGCGGTCAGGCCCGAGGCGCAGAAGCGGTTGACGGTGACGCCGCCCACGCTGTTGGGCAGCCCGGCCAGCAGCGCCGCGACACGCGCGACGTTCAGGCCCTGCTCGCCCTCGGGCATGGCGCAGCCGATGATGGCGTCCTCGATGGCCTTCGGGTCCAGGCCGCTCACCTGCCGGAGGGCGCCCTGGATGGCGGCGACCATCAGGTCGTCGGGCCGGGTGTTGCGGAAAAACCCGCGGTGCGACCGGCCGATGGGCGTGCGCGCAGCAGCGACGATGTAGGCCTCTTGAACTTGCTTGCTCATGTCAGATGCTCCGAATCAGTTGCGCACAGGCTTGCCGGTCTGCAGGAAACCCATCACGCGTTCTTGCGTCGCCGGGTGCTCGAGCAGCGCGCAAAAGCGCTGGCGCTCCAGCGTCATCAGGTATTCCTCGCTCACCAGACTGCCGGCATCAACCTCGCCGCCGCACACCACCTCGGCGATCAGGCTGGCGATGTGGTAGTCGTGCTTGCCGATGAAGCCACCGTCGCGCATCGCGACGAGCTGCGCCTTGATGGTGGCGATGCCTGAGCGCCCTGCCACGGGGATCAGGGCCTTCAGCGGCGCGCGCCAGCCGGCGTCGGCCATGGCCTTGGCCTGGCTGATCGCCACGTGCAGCAGCTCATCCTTGTGGGCGACGACGACATCGCTGTCGAGCAGGTAGCCCAGCTTGCGGCTTTCAAGCGCGCTGGTACCCACGGTGGCCATCGCGGCGGCCTGGAAGCCGTCCTTCACGAAGGCGAGGTAGTCGGTGTTGCCCAGCGCCAGTGCCTTCTCGGCGCCGCGTCGTGCGATGTAGGTCAGGCCGCCGCCGGCGGGCAACAGACCCACGCCGACCTCCACCAATCCGACATAGCTTTCCATGTGGGCGACACGCTTGGCGCAGGCCACGGCAATTTCGCAGCCGCCACCCAGCGCCACGCCGCGCACGGCAGCCACGGTGGGCACGCCGGCATAGCGCACGCGCAGCAGCGCGTCCTGCAGCTTCTTGACCTCGGGCGCGATGGCCTTGGCGCCGCCCTTCATGAAGGTGGGCAGCATCGCCTCGAGGTTGGCGCCGGCCGAGAAGGGCTCGTCGGGCGACCAGATCACCAGGCCCTGGTACTTGGCCTCGGCCAACTCAACCGCCTTGACCAGGCCCTCGACCACGCCCGGGCCGATGGTATGCATCTTGCCCGTGAGCGTGACGATCAGCACCTGACCATCGAGCGTCCAGGCGCGCAGCTCGTCGTTCTTGAACTCCTCGGTGCCGGCACTGGCCGGCGATGCGGCGCCCTCGCCCAGCAGCGACTCGGGGAAGTGCTGGCGCGCATAGACCGACAGCGCCGAGCGCGGGAGGTACTTGCCTGCGGCCGCGCTCCATGAGCCCTGGGGCGTGTGCACGCCCTGCTCGGCCACCGGGCCTTCGAATACCCAGGCCGGCAGCGGCGCAGCGCACAGCGCCTTTCCGGCGTCGATGTCTTCCTTGACCCACTGGGCCACCTGCTTCCAGCCGGCTTCCTGCCACAGCTCGAACGGGCCCTGCTTCATGCCGAAGCCCCAGCGCATGGCCAGGTCGACCTCGCGCGCCGAGTTGGCGATATCGGCCAGGTGCACCGCGACGTAGTGGAAGCCGTTGCGCAGGATGGCCCACAGGAACTGCGCCTGCGGATTGCTCGATTCGCGCAGCAGCTTCAGGCGTTCGGCGGCGGGCTTCTTCAGGATGCGCGCCACGATCTCGTCGGCCTTCTTGCCGCCGGCCACGTAGTCACCCTGGGCCAGGTCGAAGCGCAGGATGTCCTTGCCCACCTTCTTGTAGAAGCCTGCACCCGACTTCTGCCCCAGCGCACCGGCTACGATGAGCTTGGCCACCGCCGTCGGGGTGGCATAGCTGCCGAAGAAGGGGTCTGCCTGCAGGTTGTCCTGCATCGTCTTGACGACGTGGGCCATGGTGTCCAGGCCCACCACGTCGGCAGTGCGGAAAGTTCCCGAACTGGCGCGGCCGAGCTTCTTGCCGGTCAGGTCGTCGACCACGTCGTAGGTCAGGCCGAAGTTCTCGGCTTCCTTGATGGTCGAGAGCATGCCGGCGATGCCCACGCGATTGGCCACGAAGTTGGGCGTGTCCTTGGCGCGCACCACGCCTTTGCCCAGCGTGGTCGTGGCGAAGGTCTCGAGTTGGTCGAGGATCCCCGCCTGGGTGGTCGGCGTCGGGATCAGCTCCACCAACTGCATGTAGCGCGGCGGGTTGAAGAAGTGGATGCCGCAGAAGCGTGGCTTGATCGACTCGGGCAGTGCCGCCGCGAGCTGGGTGATCGATAGCCCCGAGGTGTTGGACGCCACGATCGCATGCGGCGCCACGTAGGGGGCGATCTTGGTGTAGAGATCGAGCTTCCAGTCCATGCGCTCGGCGATCGCTTCGATCACCAGATCGCATTCCTTGAGCAGGTCCAGGTGCTCCTCGTAGTTGGCCGCCTGGATGAACGCCGCCTCGTCGGCCACGCCGATCGGGCTGGGTTTCAGCTTCTTCAGCCCCTCGATCGCCTTGGTGGCGATGCCGCTCTTGGCACCTTCCTTGGCCGGCAGATCAAAGAGGATGACCGGCACCCGCACGTTGACCAGGTGCGCCGCGATCTGCGCGCCCATCACGCCGGCGCCGAGCACGGCCACCTTGCGCACGTTGAACTTGCTCATGGTTACTCCAGGAAGGGGGATCACTCCACGCGGATCCACTGTTGGTTTCGGTAGAACGGGCCGATGTAGCCGCGTACTTCGAGCTTCTTGCCGCCGTCCAGCGGCTTCAGGCGCAGGCGGTAGACCTTGCCGTTGTTGGGGTCGAGGATGTCGCCACCCTCCCAGTGCTCCTTGTTGTCGTCGGGCTTGGCGTTGCGGATGATCGTCATGCCGACAACCGGCTTGTCCTTGCGCTCGTCGGCGCACTTGTCGCACTTCGAGTCCTGCTTGGCGGGGTCAAGGAGTTTCTCGATGCGCCCCGTCAGCGCGCCACCGGCTTCGGTGATGCGTACATAGGACTTTTCCTGCTTGGTCTCGTCGTCGATGGTCTTCCACAGGCCCACCGGTGTCGCCTGGGCACAGGCCAGTCCGGTGGCCAGGGTCAGGGCGGCGGCAGCGACTACCTTCATCATGATGCGGGTCTCCTCAGTTGAATGAAACCCCGCGAGCTTAGAACAAGGCCTCGTCCATCGCCATCAGCGGTGCCACGCCCGCGCGTGCCGAGCGGATCAGGCCAGCGGTCTCGGGCAGCAGCTTGGCGAAGTAGAAGCGGGCCGTATGCAGCTTGGCCGTGTAGAACGGATCACCCGATTCCTGCTTGGCCAGCGCCACCTTTGCCATGCGGGCAAAGAAGTATGCGAAGCACAGGTGCCCGACCACGCGCAGGTAGTCCACCGCGGCGGCACCCACCTCGTCGGCGTTGCCGAAGGCCTTCATGCCCAGCTCCTGCGTGAGCTTCGTGACCTTGTCGCCCAGGTCGGCCAGCGGGTTGACGAACTCCTGCATCGCCTCATTGGTGCCCTCGTCCTCGACGAAGGCGGCGATCAGCTTGCCGAACTTCTTGAGCTTGGCACCGTTGTCGCCCAGCACCTTGCGGCCCAGCAGGTCGAGCGATTGCACGGTGTTCGTGCCCTCGTAGATCATGTTGATGCGGGCGTCGCGCACGTACTGCTCCATCCCCCATTCGTGGATGTAGCCGTGGCCGCCGTACACCTGCATGCAGTGCGAGGTGGCGATCCAGCCGTTGTCGGTGAGGAAGGCCTTGATGATCGGTGTGAGCAGGGCCACCGTGTCGTCGGCATCCTTGCGCTCGTCGTCATCGTCGGTGGCCAGCATCTTGTCGATCTGCAACGCGGTGAACAGCGCCAGCGCGCGACCGCCCTCGGCATAGGCTCGCGCGGTGAGGAGCATCTTGCGCACATCCGGATGCACGATGATCGGGTCGGCCGCCTTGTCGGGCGCCTTGGGGCCTGACAGCGCGCGCATCTGCAGCCGGTCCTTGGCATAGGCCACCGCGTTCTGGTAGGCCACTTCGGTCAGGCCGAGCGACTGGCAACCCACGCCCAGGCGGGCGGCGTTCATCATCACGAACATCGCCTGCAGACCCTTGTTCGGTTCGCCCACCAGCGTGCCCAGCGCGCCTTCGAGCGTCATCTGGCAGGTGGCATTGCCGTGGATGCCCATCTTGTGCTCCAGGCCGGAACAGAAGATGCCGTTGCGCGCGCCCAGGCCGCCATCGGCATTGGGCAGGAACTTGGGCACGACGAACAACGAGATGCCCTTGCTGCCGGCGGGCGCATCGGGCAGGCGGGCCAGCACCAGGTGAACGATGTTCTCGGCCAGGTCGTGCTCGCCGGCCGAAATGAAGATCTTCTGGCCGGTGATCCTGTAGCTGCCGTCGGGTTGCGGCTCGGCCTTGCTGCGCAGAAGTCCCAGGTCGGTGCCGCAGTGCGGTTCGGTCAGGCACATGGTGCCGGTCCACTGGCCGCTGGTCAGCTTGGGCAGGTACAGCGCCTTCTGTTCGGCGGTGCCGTGCGCGTGCAGCGCCTCGTAGGCACCGTGCGACAGGCCGGGGTACATTGTCCAGGCCTGATTGGCCGAGTTGAGCATCTCGTAGAAGCACTGGTTCAGCACGATCGGTAGCCCCTGGCCGCCGTACTCGGGATCGCAGCTCAGCGCCGGCCAGCCGCCCTCGACGTACTTCGCATAGGCTTCCTTGTAGCCCTTGGGCGGAGTCACCTCATGGGTGGCCCTGTCCAGCGTGCAGCCCTGGGCATCGCCGCTGAGGTTCAACGGCGCCGTCACCTCGGCCGCGAACTTGCCACCCTCTTCGATGATGGCGTTCATCGTGTCGACATCGATCTCGGCGTGCCGTGGCAGCAGTTGGAGTTCCTGTGCCGCATCGAGCACTTCGTGCAGCACGAACTGCATGTCGCGTAGGGGCGGGTTGTACTGGGGCATGACGAACTCCTGGAAGTGAACGGCGCTGGGCGGTACCGGGGCGCCGGGGGGCATACGGTCAACGCGTTGGCCGCGTCTTCTTCGCGACCGGATCGGTGGTGTAGAGCGAGACGATGCGTTCGAAACCGGCCCGGGCGCGATCGACCGCGCCCGGCAGGCGCAGGAAGCGCGCGTCGTGGTGCAGGGCCAGGATCAGCCCGTGGATCTCGAACAGCATCTGCAACGAATCGGTGTCGGGGCGCAGATGACCCTCCTCGACAGAAAGCCGTATTGCGCGTTCGAGCGCGCTCTGCCAGGCCCGCACCATGGACGCCAGCGCATCGCGCACGGGGCCCGGCCGGTCGTCGAATTCAACGGCACCGCTGATGTAGATGCAGCCCGAGTCGACCTCGACCGACACTCGCCGCACCCAACGCTCGAACAGCGCGCGCAGCCGCGGCAGGCCGCGCGCCTCGCGCACGGCCGGGAAGAAGACCTCTTCCTCGAACCGGTTGTGGTACTCGCGGATGACCGCGATCTGCAGTTCCTCGCGCGAGCCGAAGTGGGCGAACACGCCCGACTTGCTCATGTTCGTCACGTCGGCCAGGGCGCCGATGGACAAGCCTTCGAGACCCATGTGCGAGGCCAGCGTGAGCGCGGCATCAAGGATGGCCGCGCGGGTCTGCTGGCCCTTGTGCATCGCGCGCACGCCGGCCGCGCCGGTGCGCTTGCGGGGCAGGGGAGGGACGGCAACAGTCACCACGATGTATTGGAATGAAACGAACGATCGTTCTATTTTGCAGAATCCCGGCGGCTCGTGCACTCGCCGTGCCGTGATTTTTTAGTGCGTCGTCACTAGATCGCGCAGCATGGAACCGGCGCGGGATTTGCCGTTGTGTCGCGCAACGGCCACTGGCATGCAGTACCCTCACGACTGCAAGCGCCGGAGGAAACGCCCTTGGATGTGCTGCAGCTCGATGTGTCCGGTCGCCCGCAGGCGTGGATCACGCCCCGGGATGCGGCCGTGCTTTACGCCAGCGATGGCGTGGCCTGGACGATCGGCCGTGCCTGCCATGTGCTGCGCGGCGGTATCCAGCGCACCACGGGCCTGCAGTCGCGCATCGAGGTCCACCCCATCATCGCAGTGCGCGGTGCGGTGCCCAGCCGTGCCTGGCGCCAGGCGCCGGCTCTGACCAACCCCAAGTTGTTCGCCCGCGACCGCCATCTGTGCGCCTACTGCGGCGGTCGTTTCGGATTCGACCTTCTCACCCGCGAGCACATCGTGCCGGTATCGCGCGGCGGGCGCGACACGTGGATGAACTGCATCACCGCCTGCCGCGCGTGCAATGGCCGCAAGGGCAACCGCATGCCCGAAGAGGCCCACATGGTGCTGCTGTACCTGCCCTACGTGCCCAACTTGCACGAGGACATGATCCTGCGCGGGCGCCGCATCCTCAGCGACCAGATGGACTTCCTGCTCGCCTGCGTGCCACGCACCAGCCGCCTGCTGGCGTGAGCCACCCCGGGGGCAGCGCCGGGCGTGGCGCCGGCCCCACAGCAGCCGCGAAGCGTGAATTCGAACCGGGCTGCCGGCCTGCGCCGCGGCCAATCACCGGTCGCGACCACAGCGGTCTTGGCGACAATGCGGGCTTTGCGCAGGCGAACACCTGAATCCGCCGCGCCCCGCATGGCCCAACGGTCATGCCCGAGACCGGCCCTTCGTCCATGAGCACCGTCGACACCCTGAAAGACCTGATTCACCGCCACTTCGGCATCGCGCCCGAGCGCATCGATGCCCAGGAGCCCTTCACGACCTACGCCATGGACTCGTTGACCCTGGCCGAGCTGTCCTTCGCCATCGAGGAAGAACTGCACGCTCGTGTGCCCGATGCACAGATGCAGCAGGTGCAGACGCTCGCCCAGCTGGCCGACGTGCTGGACAGCCTGCGCGAGCCCCAGCGCGCCTGAGCCCACGCCCTCGATGAACGCGCGACACGAGCCGGTGGCGGTGACCGGCCTGGGCATCGTGAGCCCTCTGGGGCATGAACTCGGGCCGGTCTGGCAGCGCCTGATGGGAGGCGACAGCGCTATCTCGGCGTTACAAGTCGCCGACCTGCCACCGCTGCCGGCGGCCACCACCGCCTTCGACGCGGCCCATTGGCTGAGCAAGATGCAGCTCGTCGGATGCGACCGCGTCAGCCAGCTGGCCGTGGTCGCCGCGCGACTGGCCGTGGCCGATGCCGGCCTGGAGCCGCCGTTCGTCGACCCCGCCCGGGTAGGGATCTACCTCGGCACTGGAATGGGCGGTTCGGGCTCGATAGAGACAGGCTACCAGGCCATAGCCGATGGTCGCCGCATGCCGCCACTCACGGTACCTGCCAGCATGACCAACGCGGCGGCCGCCCAAGTGGCGCTGGCGTTGAAGGCGCAAGGCCCCGTGCTCACGTACGCGGTGGCCTGTGCGTCCAGCGCAGTGGCGATCGCCGAGGCCGCCCACGCGTTGCGCCGCGGCGACGTCGACATCGCGCTGGCCGCAGGTGCCGAGGCTCTGCTGGTGCGCGGCACGCTGACTGCATGGCATGCGCTTCGGGCACTGGCGCCGCTGCACGACGAAGCCGCACGCAGCTGCCGACCGTTTGCACCCGACCGCGCCGGCCTGGTGTTGGGCGAAGGCGCCGCATGCCTGGTGCTCGAACGGGCGCCCGATGCGCGGGACCGCGGCCGCGTTGCCCATGCGTGGCTCAGCGGCAGCGGCATCTCCTGCGATGCCCATCACCTCACACAGCCTGAAGCCACCGGCCAGGCGCGAGCCATCCACGCCGCACTGCGAGCCGCAGGGCTGCAGCCGTCCGACATCGGCTACTGCAATCCCCACGGCACCGGCACGCCCACGGGAGATCCGGTCGAGTGCGCAGCGCTGCGCACCGTCTGGGGAGCCGACGCCCCATCGCTGGCGGTCGGCTCCACCAAGGCCGCACACGGGCACCTGCTCGGCGCCGCCGGCGCGATGGAAGCCGTTTGGGCAACGCTGGCCTTGCAGCGCGGAGAGATCCCCCCCACCGCTGGCCTGTGCGCGGTCGATGCGGCGTGCACCGGCTTGGACCATGTCGGCCAGGTGGGCCGCCGTGCCCCTGCACTGCGCCACGCCCTCAGCAACTCGTTTGCCTTCGGCGGCACCAACGTCGCGCTGGTGTTCAGCCGCTCCCACGACAGCTGAACGACCCGCCTGCCGACGCGGGTTCGTCGCCCACGGGCGCATGCCAGCCCGCGCCGCCGCCGCTTCGTCGCGCCGCGCTTGCCCGTCGCACGGTGTGGCCGCACAGTCGCCGCACCCCACCTGTGGCACACCGGCCGCACCATGCTGCACATCGAGAACTTATCCCACACCTACCCTGGCGGCGTTCGCGCTTTGGATCGGGTCAGCCTGGACATCCCGCTGGGCATGTTCGGATTGCTCGGGCCCAATGGCGCGGGCAAGTCGTCGCTGATGCGCTGCCTGGCCACACTACAGACGCCCAGCGACGGACACATCCGATTCGGCGACATCGACGTGCTTGCCGACCCACAGCGCCTGCGCGGGATGCTGGGCTACCTTCCCCAGGACTTTGGCGTCTACCCCCGCGTGTCGGCCGAAGACATGCTCGACCACCTGGCAGTGCTGAAGGGCCTCACGCACCGGGGTGAGCGGCGCGATGCCGTGCAGGGCCTGCTGCAGCAGGTCAACCTGTGGGACGTGCGCAAGCGAGCCCTGGCGGGCTACTCAGGCGGCATGCGCCAGCGCTTCGGCATCGCACAGGCATTGCTCGGGCAGCCGCGGCTGGTGATCGTCGACGAACCCACGGCAGGTCTGGACCCCGAAGAGCGCAACCGCTTCAACAACCTGTTGTGTGAGATCGGCCAGAGCGTCGTGGTGATCCTGTCCACTCACATCGTCGACGATGTCAGCGACCTGTGCTCGCGCATGGCCATCCTGGTGACTGGTCGCATCGTGGCGCACGGCAACCCGGCTGCCCTGGTGGAGGGTGTGCGCGGCCGTGTCTGGGCTTGCACCATCGAGCGCGCGCAGCTGCCCGACTACCGCAGGCAATTCGAGGTCATCGCCACCCACTTGCGCGCCGGGCGTACGCAGGTGCAGGTGCTGGCCGACGCGCAGCCCGATCCACGCTTTGAGCCGGTTCCCGCCGCGCTGGAGCACGTGTACTTCGCGACCCTGCAGCGCCAGCGGAGCCTCGCCGAGGCCGCCGCCCCGCAGCAGGCGGCCGCGACGCCGGAGTAGCTCCATGCGCTGGTTGCCACCGCTGCGCCTGGCCGCGCACATCGCCGCCTTCGAATGGCGGCTGCAGCTGCGCGGCCCCGTGTTCTGGGCCGGTGCGGCGATCTTCTTCCTGCTCACCTTCGGCGCCACCACGGTCGACCAGATTCAGATCGGAAGCCGCGGGAACGTGCATGTGAACTCGCCCTACGCCATCGTGCAGACACTGGCCGTGATGGGCATCTTCGCGCTGTTCGTCGTGGTGGGCATGGTGGCCAATGTCGTCATCCGTGACGACGAGACCGGCTTTGCTGCGTTGATCCGCTCCACGCCCATGGGCAAGGGTCCGTACCTGCTGGGCCGCTATGCCGGTGCATGCGCGGCCGCGTTCCTGGTGCTGGCGTGCATACCCCTGGCCATTGCCCTGGGTGCGCTCATGCCATGGCAAGACCCGGAGAAGATCGCCCCGCTGCGCTGGTCGCACTACGTATGGCCGCTCCTGACGTTTGCGCTACCTACGCTGCTGGTCACGTCGGCCGCCTTCTTCGCACTGGCCACGGCCACGCGCTCGATGATGTGGACCTATGTCGGTGCGGTGGCCTTTGTGGTGCTGTATCTCGTGATGCGTGGCGCCCTGCGCGATCCGCGCCACGACACCATGGCCGCACTGCTCGACCCGTTCGGCCTGTCGGCACTGTCGATCGCCACCCGCTACTGGACAGCGGCCGAGCGCAACACCCTGTTGCCGCCACTGGCGGGACCGCTGCTGGCCAACCGGCTGCTGTGGAGCGGCGTGGCGCTGGCGTTGTTCGCACTGGCGTGGCGGATCTTCCGATTCGAGCAGCGCGGTGTGCGCGCCGGCCAGCCTGCCGCCGACGACGGTTCCGGCACGGCGGCCGCACAGCTCGAACCGAGACGCACCGATACGGCCGGCGCCCATGCCGCGACCTGGCCCGCACAGTGGTGGGCACTGACCCGCTTCGAGGCCGCCTGGGTGCTTCGCAGCCCGGCGTTCTTCGTGCTCCTTGGCATCGGGCTCATTAACTCCGGCGGCTCGATGTGGTTCGCCGGCGAGCTTTACGGCAGCCCGTCGTACCCGGTCACCCGGCTGATGGTGGAGTCGCTGCTGGGCGCGTTCACGATCATGCCGGTCATCATCGCCATCTACTACGCCGGCGAGCTGGTCTGGCGCGACCGCGAGCGACGCGTGCACGAGATCATCGACGCCACGCCGGCACCCGACTGGACGCGCCTGCTGCCCAAGATCACCGCCATCTGCCTGGTGCTGCTGTGCACGGTGGCGGTGGCCGCCGCCAGTGGGGTGGCACTGCAGCTGCTGCGCGGCTACACGCATGTGCAGCTCGATGGCTACCTGCTTTGGTTTGTGCTGCCCACGGCCATCGGGTCCGTACTGCTGGCGGTGCTCGCGGTGTTCGTGCAGGTGCTGGTTCCGGCCAAGCCATTGGGTTGGGGCGTGATGCTGTTGTCCCTGGTGGCCACGCTGTCGATGGCCAATGCCGGCCTCGAGCACAACCTCTATACCTATGCCGGCACGCCCCCGGTGCCGCTTTCCGACATGAATGGCATGGGCCGCTTCTGGATCGGGGCGGCCTGGCTGCAGGCCTACTGGAGCGCATTCGCCGTCATGCTGGTGGTGCTGGCGCAGGTTCTCTGGCGCCGCGGCGCCGACACATCCCTGCGCATGCGACTGGTCCGCGCGCCGGCACGCCTGCGCTCACCGGCGGGCCTCGTCTTCGGTGCGGCCATGTTGACCTGGCTGGGGCTGGGTGTGTGGGTGTACGTGAACACCAACATCTACAACCGCTACCAGAGCGCGCCAGATGGCGAAACCGAACAGGCCGACGCCGAGCGCGCGCTGCTGGCCTTCGAGCGCGTGCCCCAACCGACCATCGTCGACGTGCGGCTGTCGGTCGACCTGCACCCGCGGCAGGCGCTGGCGCGCACGCAGGGCCAGTACGTGATCGAGAACCACACGGGTGCACCGATCGATGCGCTTCATGTGCAGTGGGCCACCCGGCTGGAACTCGAACGGCTCGAGCTCTCCGGCGGCGCCACCGTGCAGCAGGACTGGCCCCGCTGGCACTACCGCATCTATCGGCTGGCATCGCCCATGCAGCCCGGCGAGCGCCGCACGCTCACGTTTGCCACCACGCTGGCCGAACGCGGCTTTCCCAACAGCGCGCCGCTCACCCGCATCGTGGCCAACGGCAGCTTCCTCGACAACAGCGAGATCGCCCCGGCCATCGGGCTGGACCGCAGCGGCCTGCTCAAGGACCGCTCCAAGCGCAGGCGACAGGGCCTGCCACCCGACCTGCGGCCGCCTGCGCTCGAGAACGACGGTGCCCGCGCTTTCAATGATCTGCGCCGCGACAGCGCATGGGTGCAGGCCGACATCACCGTGACCACCGATGCCGACCAAACGCCCGTTGCGCCGGGTCGCGTGGTGAGCGACGCCACCAGCGGCGCGCGACGCACGGTGCGCTTCCGCACCGACGCACCCATCGTCCACTTCTTCTCCATCCAGTCGGGTCGCTACGAAGTCGCGCGCGACACGTGGGCGCACGAGGGCAAGTCGGTTGAGCTGGCCGTCTATCACGATCGCGCACATCCGTACAACGTATCGCGCATGCTGGCAGCCATGAAGCTCTCGCTCGAGCTGTTCAGCCGCGCCTTCGGCCCCTACCAGTTCCAGCAGGCCCGCATCATCGAGTTTCCGGCCTACGCCCACTTCGCCCAGAGTTTTGCCAACACCATCCCCTACTCCGAGTCGATCGGCTTCATCCACCGCCAGACCGACGCCGAGAAGATCGACATGGTGAGCTATGTCACCGCGCACGAGATCGCGCACCAGTGGTGGGGTCACCAGCTCATGCCCAGCCACCAGCAGGGTGCCACGATGCTGGTGGAGAGCCTGGCGCAGTACAGCGCGCTGCTCGTGATGGAGCAGCTCTACGGGCCCGAGCAAATCCGCCGCTTCCTGAAGTACGAGCTCGACCGCTACCTGCGCGACCGCGGCGGGGAAGTGGTGGAGGAGCTGCCGCTGGCCCGGGTTGAGAGCCAGCCCTACATCCACTACCGCAAAGGATCGCTGGTGCTCTATGGCCTGAAAGACGCGGTTGGTGAAGCGGTGGTCAACCACACGCTGGCCCAGTTGCTGTCGCGACACGCGTTCCGCGGCGCGCCCTATGCCAATGCCCGGGACTTCCTGGCCATCCTCAGGGCCGAAGCCGGCCCGAAGCACGATGAGCTCATCACCGACCTGTTCGAGCGCATCACGTTGCTCGACCTCAAGACCCGCAGCGCCCGCACCCAGGCGCTGGCCGATGGGCGCTGGGAGCTCACGCTGGACATCGAGGCCCGCAAGCTCTACGCCGATGGCCACGGCCACGAGACCGAGGCCCCGATGGCCGAGTTGCTGGAGGTAGGGGCGTTCACCGACGAGCCTGGCAAGCCCGGGTTCAAGCCGGTGTCGGTGCTGGCGGTGCAGCGCGAGATCATCCGCAATGGCACCCAGACGATCCGGATGGTGGTCGACGGCGAACCCCGCTGGGCCGGCGTCGACCCGTACAACAAGCGCATCGACCGCAACGGAGACGACAACCTGGCGCCGGTGCTGCGGCAGTGAGTCACGCACATGCCACTTTGCCGCGGCACTGGGGATTCAATGCGCACCCGCGACGGCCGATAACCTGATGCCGGCCCCCAGCTGCGGCCGCTGCCGAGGATGACGCCATGCTCATGCCGCTTCGCATACTGCTGCTCGCCGCGGCCACCCTGGCTGCGCCTGTGTCCGCACGCGCCGACTCCGCGAGCCTGATGTCGCAGGCCCAGCTCGCCAACCCGGTCCGGTACAGCTATGCAACGACGCAGGGCGCCGAGATGCGCTCGACGACCGACAACCGCGCCTTCAGCGTCTGGTGGCAGCCCAGCGCGGGAACGACGCCCAAGGGCGTGATCGTCGCGCTGCATGGGCACGGCAGCTGGGCCACCGACGAGTTCTACCTCTGGCACCCGTACGCCAAGTCGCGCGGCTATGCCGTGCTGGCGCTGCAGTGGTGGTTCGGTGGCGGCGAAAGCACCGCCGACTACTACACGCCCGCCGAGATGTATCCGCTGGTGGCCAAGCTGCTGTCGGACAAGGGCGTGCGCCCGGGCAGCGCGATGTTCGTCGGCTACTCGCGGGGCTCGGCCAACAGCTATGCGCTGGCCGCGCTGGACCATGCCGGCACGGGCAGGCGCTACTTCGGCCTGGTGCTGTCCAACGCAGGAGGCGCCACGCTCAACTACCCGCCCAACCAGTCCATCATGGCCGGCGATTTCGGTCCTTCGCCCTACGCCGGCCTGTCCTGGGCCATGTATTGCGGCGAGAAGGATCCCGATCCCGCCATCAATGGCTGCCCCGCCATGAATGCTGCGCGCGACTGGGTGACGCAGTACGGGGCCAACGTGGTGCTGTTCATCGACGATCCCACCGGTGACCATGGCGGCTTCATGACCAACAGCGCAAACGTTGAGACGGCGCTGGCCACCTATGCCACGGTGCTCGAGGCCGCGACCACGGTGCCTACCTGCACGCTGAGCGCCAGCGCCACCTCGGTGAGCCCGGGCGCCTCGGTCACGCTCAGCGCTGTCTGCCATCCGGGCGCCACCGCCTACGCCTGGACCGGCGGCACTTGCGCCGGCAATGCCAGCGCAAGTTGTAACGTGACACCGGTGGCAACGACCACCTACACCGTCGCCGGCAGTGACGCCGCCGGCTGGGGACCAGCGACCAGCGTCACCATCACCGTGGCCGACCGCACGGCCCCCACCGTGCCGACGCAACTCGTCGCCACCGGCGTCGACACCACGCACGTCACGCTGGGCTGGGCCGGCGCCACGGATGACGTCGGGGTCGGCAGTTACCGCGTCATGCGCAACGGCACGCAGGTGGCCAGTGTCGCCGCCACCACCTATGCCGACAGCGGCCTGGCGCCAGCCACGGCCTACACCTACACCGTGAGCGCCTGCGATGACGCGGGCAACTGCTCGGCGGCATCGGCCGGTCTCAGCGTGCAGACCGCCGCACCCCTGACCAACGTACTGTCGAACGCCGAGGCCGACTGCCTGTTCAACTGGGGCGAGGATCACTATCCCGCCGCACTGTCGCCCTCGCGCGCGGCCTCGCAGGCTCTCGCGCCGTACTACTACCGACGCTACGATGGGTCCAACAGTTACCTCGGCGTGTCGTCGACCGACAACCACCTTTACTACCTGGACGCCAGCGGCACGCTGACCGACCTGGGCCTGGCCGCCACTTGGTCGGCGCAGGCGGGGTGCCGTTGAGTCTCTTCGAGAGTCCCCACACCACGCACGCCTTCCTGTCCTCGCCGGCCGCCTGAAGACCGGCCCGCCTCAGATCCGCTTACGATGCGCCCATGGCGGACGACATCATCGCTCTGCGACGCATCCTGAAGGACTGCCGCACCATCGCGGTGGTCGGCCTGTCGGCCGACTGGCACCGGCCGAGCTACTTCGCTGCAAAGTACATGCAGGAGCACGGCTACCGCATCGTTCCGGTCAACCCGCGCTACGAATCGATACTGGGCGAGCGCTGCTATGCGCGGCTGGAAGACATCGCGTTCCCGGTGGACATGGTCGACGTCTTCCGACGCGAGGCCGACGTGCCGCCGATCGCGCGCAGTGCCGTTGCCATCGGTGCCCGTTGCCTGTGGCAGCAGTTGGGTGTCGCAAGCGCCGAGGGCGATCGCATCGCCACCGAAGCCGGTCTCGACTCGGTGATGGACCGGTGCGTGAAGATCGAGCACGCGCGGCTGTTCGGTGGCCTGAACTGGGTGGGCGTCAACACCCGGGTGATCTCCGCGCGGCGGCCGGTGTGAGCGCGCCATGAGCGACCATGTCTTCCGACCCGAGACCCTGGCCATCCACGCCGGGCAGATCCCCGACGCCGCCACCGGGGCGCGCGCGCTGCCGATCTACCAGACGACCAGCTTCGTCTTCGACAGTGCGGAGCATGCCGCCAGCCTGTTCAACCTGCAGACCTTCGGCAACGTCTACTCGCGGTTGAGCAACCCGACCGTGGCAGCGCTCGAGGAGCGCATCGCCGCGCTGGAGGAGGCCCGTGCCGCGGTCTGCTGCGCCTCGGGAATGGCGGCGGAGTCCCTGGCACTGACCACGCTGCTGCAAGCGGGCGACCACGTCGTCGCCGCAGGCGCGTTGTACGGCGGTACGGTCACGATGCTGGCCGTCAACTTGCGCAAGTTCGGCATCGAGACCACGTTCGTCGATGCGCGCGACCCGCAGGCCTTCGACGGCGCCATGCGGCCGAACACGCGCGCGGTCTTCGCCGAGTCGCTCGGCAACCCGAGCCTGGTCGTGCTGGACATCGCCGCGGTGGCAGAGGTTGCGCACGCCCACGGTGTGCCGCTGATTGTCGACAACACCGTGCCGAGCCCGTTGCTGTGCAACCCTTGCGCGCACGGGGCTGACATCGTCGTGCATTCGGCCACCAAGTACCTCGCCGGGCATGGCACGACGCTGGCCGGCGCCATTGTCGAGGCGGGCCGGTTTCCGTGGGGCAACGGCAAATTTCCCGGCATGACCGAGCCCTCGCCGGGCTACCACGGTGTCAAGTTCTTCGAGACCTTTGGCGACTTCGGCTTCACGATGCGCTGCCGCATGGAGGGCCTGCGTGTCCACGGCGCCGCGCTGAGCCCGATGAGCGCCTGGCAGGTGCTGCAGGGCATCGAGACGCTGCCTCTGCGCATGGAACGCCACTGCAGCAACGCGCTTGCGGTGGCGGAGTTCCTGCGCGCACACCCGGCCGTGGGCTGGGTCAACTACCCCGGCCTGCCCGACCACCCGCAGCATGCGCTGATGTCGCGCCAGATGCGAGGCGCTTCCGGGCTGCTGGCCTTCGGCGTGAAGGGTGGCATGGCCAACGGCGTGCGCTTCATCGAAGGCGCCCAGTTCATGAGCCACCTGGTGAACATCGGCGACACGCGCACCCTGATCAGCCACCCCGCCAGCACCACCCATCGCCAGCTGGACGAAGCCCAGCAGCGTGCCGCCGGCGTGTTGCCCGACATGATCCGCATCTCGGTGGGACTGGAGCACATCGAAGACATCCTCTGGGACATCGACCAGGCGCTCGCCCAGGCCAGCAGGTAGCGACCATGCCCTCACCCGGCGCGGCCAGGGCAAGCGGGCGCTGGCCACCACCACCGTGCCCAAGCGCGACACACCAGGAGTCCAAGCCGTGAGCATCTACGAGCAGCACCTCGACCCCAACCCTGCCAACTTTGTCGCCCTGTCGCCGGTGAGTTTCGTCGAGCGCAGCGCCGAGGTTTTTGGCGACCTGCCCGCCGTCATCCACGGTTCACGCCGATACACCTGGGCCCAGCTGCGCGAACGGACTGCGCGGCTGGCAGCAGCGTTGAGGGCGCTGGGCGTCGGCAGGCTCGACACCGTCAGCGTAATGCTGCCCAACACGCCGGAGATGATCGAGGCGCACTGTGCGGTGCCAGCGATCAATGCCGTGCTCAACACGTTGAACACGCGACTGGACGCGCCGCTGCTGGCCTGGCAGATGAACCACTGCGAAGCCAAGGTGCTGATCACCGACCGGGAGTTCGCGCCGCTGATGAAGGAAGCCATCCGCCTGCTGCGCGAGCAGCACGGCCGGGAAGTCCGCGTGATCGACGTTGCCGACAGCCAGTACGGTGGCCCGGGCGAGATGCTGGGCACCTGCGAGTACGAGGACCTGTTGCGCAGCCACCCGCCGCTGGCGCACCTGGAGGGACCCGCCGACGAATGGGATGCGATCGCGGTGAGCTACACCAGTGGCACGACCGGCGACCCCAAGGGCGTGGTCACCCACCACCGCGGCGCCTACCTCAATGCCGTTTGCAACGCCGCCACGTGGACGATGCCGCACTTCCCGCGCTACCTCTGGACGCTGCCGATGTTCCACTGCAACGGCTGGTGCTTTCCGTGGACGGTGGCGATGCTCGGCGGCGTTCATGTGTGCCTGCGACGCGTGGAGGCCAAGACCATCCTCGATGCGATGCGTGAGCACGGTGTCGACCACTATTGCGCCGCGCCCATCGTGCACGGCCTGCTGATCAACGCACCGCCGGCATTGCGCGAGGGCATCACCCAGCGCGTGCGGGGCATGGTCGCCGGCGCCGCGCCACCGGCCTCGATGATCGAGGGCATGGCCAGGATCGGCTTCGACATCACCCACGTCTACGGCCTGACGGAGGTCTACGGACCGGCATCGGTGGCGGTCAAGCGGGTCAGCTGGGCCGATGCATCGCTGTCGGAGCAGACGCGCCTGAACGCCCGCCAGGGCGTGCGCTACCTGATGCAGGAAGGCATGTCGGTGCTCGACCCCGCCACCCTGGCCGAACTGTCGGCCGACGGGCAGGCCATGGGCGAGATCATGTTCCGCGGCAACATCGTGATGAAGGGCTACCTGAAGAACCCGGCGGCCACCGACCAGGCCTTTGCCGGCGGCTGGTTCCACACCGGCGACCTGGCGGTCATGGAGCCCGACCGCTACGTCAAGATCAAGGATCGCAGCAAGGACGTCATCATCTCAGGCGGCGAGAACATCAGCTCGATCGAGGTCGAGGACGCGCTGTATCGCCATCCGGCCGTCATGGCCTGCGCCGTGGTCGCCAAGCCCGACCCGAAGTGGGGCGAGACGCCACTGGCCTTCGTCGAACTCCAGGACGACTCTGCCGTCACGGCAGAGGAACTGGTCGCACATTGCAGGTCTTTGCTGGCCGGCTACAAGGTGCCCAGGGAAATCCGCTTCGAGGCCATACCCAAGACCAGCACCGGCAAGATCCAGAAGTTCCAGCTGCGCGAGCGCGCCCGCAGTTCCAGCGCGATCGAATGAGCGGGATGTGTCCGAGCCCGGCCGTGCTACGGCATCGGGTGCAGCGCCGCGCGCCGTCGGCGCGCCGCGCTACTGGCAGGCCGTGCTGGACTTGAACCAGCGACCAAAGGACTATGAGGCCCTCAAACCGGGATTTTCTGGGACTTCTAGGGACCCAGACCATCCCGAGCCCAGCACCTCGGTCAAGGAGGGCCTGAGACTGACGCTGCTCATTGGGCCGGTTTCGACGCCGCTCTGCGCCAACCAAGTGGACTGGCCTCACTCTGCGCGCTATTTGTGACAAGATGCTTGCATCAAGGTTGTCGCACTCGAGGGCCATGTGTACGAGTGCCAGGTGACCCAAGGGGGGGCCTCGACGGCTCATAAGTCAGACCGGCCTGAGGAGGTGGTGCGCAATGGACCTGATAACGCCCGATGGCAACGCGAAGACCGAACGCTTGGGCCTTTGCATCAACGCGGCACTCGTCACGAAGCTGAATCTGGCGGACTTCCAGAATGCAGTGCCGATGCTTCGAGAGTTGAGCATCACCAACGCGTCCGAAGAAGATGCCGGAGACCTCGAGCTTCGGATCGAGTCCCACCCGCCCTTCGTCAAGGCGAAGCTTTGGCGCATCGACGTTCTCGCGGCTGGCAGCGACCGCCGCATCACTGACCTGGATGTACAGCTCGATGGTGCCCTGCTGACGCGACTGACAGAGGCCGAAACAGCGATCGTCACACTATCGCTGTGCCGCCGCGATGCAGCCCCGGTAGCGCTTGCAAAGCTGGAGCGTGGCATCGAGCTGCTGCCGCGCAACCAATGGGGAGGCATCTCGCACCATTTGCCCGACATGGTCGCGGCCTTCGTGCAGCCCAACGAACCCGCTGTCGAGCGCTTGCTGAAGCAAGCGGCCGACATCCTGCGCAAGAACGGCAAGCAACCGGCGCTCGATGGCTACCGGGGCGGAAGCAAACGGGCCTGGGAACTGACCTCTGCGATCTGGAGCGCCGTCGCTGCGATTGGCCTGGACTACGCATTGCCGCCCGCCAGCTTTGAACACAGCGGGCAGAAGGTTCGCAGCCCGGCGCAGATTGGCGAGTCTGGCCTGGCCACCTGCCTCGACCTGGCGCTGCTTTTCTGTGCCGCCATCGAGCAGGTTGGTCTGAACCCCCTGGTGGTGTTCACCAAGGGCCATGCGTTCGCCGGTGTGTGGCTCAATGCGGAAGAGTTCTCGACGACGGTGGTGGACGACGTGACCGCGCTGCGCAAGCGGGTGAAGTTGAAGGAGCTCCTTCTGTTCGAGACCACGCTGGTCACCCAGCGACCGGCGCCGAGCTTCAGCTTCGCGAGCCAGCATGCGGCGCAGCAGATCGCGGAAGAGAACGAGGAAGCCTTCGAGCTGGCGGTCGACATTCGCCGCGCGCGGCTGCAGCGCATCAAGCCGCTGGCCAGCGCGGAGGCACTGGTTGCCGCGCCGGGAACTGACCAACCCCAGATCGTGGAACCGACCTTCGACGAGGCGCCTGATCTGCCCGACGACGACGCACAGGCCGAACCGGACGCGGCGACGCTGAACCCCAAGGATCGGCTGGCACGTTGGCAACGCAAGCTGCTCGACCTATCTCTGCGCAACAACCTGCTGAACTTCAAGTCGGGCAAGAAGGCCTTGAAGCTGGAAGCGCCAGATGCGGGTGCGCTGGAAGATTTGTTGGCCGACGGGCAAGCGCTGAAGCTGCTGGCCCGTCCCGATCTGATGGATGGTGCTGACCCGCGCAACCAGGCCATACACGAAGGTCGTGAACGCGAAGACCTGCGCCGCGAGCATGCGCTCGATGCCTTGAAGCGCCGAGAGGTGTTCATCGGCGTCGCACAGGACGAACTCGAACCTCGCTTGGTAGACCTCTACCGAACCGCCCGCATCACCTTGCAGGAAGGTGGCGCCAACACCTTGTACGTCGCGCTCGGCTTCCTTTCATGGGGCCGCGACGACAAGCCCGGCAGCAAGTACCGCGCACCCTTGATCCTGGTGCCGGTGACGCTGCAACGCAAGAGCATGCGCTCGGGCTTCACGCTGACGTTGCACAACGATGAGCCCCGGTTCAACCCGACGCTGATCGAAATGTTGCGCCAGGACTTCAAGCTCGACCTGGGCATCGCCGACGGCGAACTTCCAAGAGACGATGCGGGCCTGGACGTGCGGGCGGTATGGGAAACCGTGTCCCGCGCAGTGAAGGACATCAAGGGCTGGGAAGTTGCCGAAGACGTGGTGCTGGCCATGTTCTCGTTCGCCAAGTACCTGATGTGGAAGGATCTGACTGAACGCACCGACCAGTTGCGCGAGAACCCGGTCGTCAAGCACCTGATCGACACGCCGCGCGAGAGCTACCCGCAGGGCGTCGCTTTCCCGAACCCGAAACACCTGGACAGCGAGTTCTCACCCGAAAAGACGTTCTGCCCACTGCCAGCCGACTCGTCGCAGCTGTCGGCGGTGATGGCCGCTGTGAAAGGCAAGGACTTCGTGCTCATCGGCCCGCCCGGCACGGGCAAGAGCCAGACCATCAGCAACCTGATCGCGCAGTGCCTGGCCGAGGGCAAGCGCGTGCTGTTCGTCTCAGAGAAAATCGCCGCGCTCGATGTGGTCTACCGGCGCCTGCGCGAGGTGAAGCTCGGCGAGTTCTGCCTGGAGCTGCACTCCAGCAAGGCGCGCAAGCTCGACGTGCTGGCGCAACTCCACAGCGCCTGGGAGGCCCAGGGCGACGTGGATCCCGAGGTCTGGCGTGCGCAGGCGCAGCGCCTTCAGCGGCTACGCGACGATCTCAATGGCTACGTGGAGCGACTGCATTTCCGGCACCCCAACGGCATGAGCATCTTCGAGGCCATCGGGCGGGTGGTCGACGGCGAAGACGTGCCCGAACTGGCCTTAAGCTGGGGCAGCGCCAACGCCCATGACCGTACGGCACTCGACGCCATGCGTGATGTCGTGGATCGTCTGGAGGTCAACGCCGCTGCTGTGGGCCACGGCGCGCTGCTGAACCATCCGCTGGCCGCCGTGACGCACGGCGAATGGTCGCCCGCCTGGCAACAAGCCCTGGTGGATGCAGCGCGCGGTGTGCTGCCGGCGGTGCAGGCGTTGCAGGCTGCGCATCAACGCTTTGCCGGCGCCATCGGCCTGCCGCCCGTGCCGTTGACGCGGCGAGCCCGTGGCGCCGTGGGTGTGCTGGCCAGGGCCTTGCCTCACGCGGCTGGGCGCGATTGGCGGTTTGTGCTGCGCGCCGACGCACGCAGCCTGGGCGAGCGGATGCAGGCGGGCGCGAGCCTGCTGAAGCAGCACCACGACATCAGCGCCCAACTTACCCCGGACTGGCCCTCGCCGGTCGTAGCCACCTGCCGGCAGGGCCTGGCCCTGCTCGCACAGCGACGCGCCACACATGCCGGGCTGGGCTTGCCCTGGGCCGCAGAACTGCAGACCGAGTTGCAGAAGGGTCTGGCGCTGCTTGCACAGATCACGAAGACCACTCAGCAGCTGTCAGTGAGCTACGGCGAACAGGTCGAACAACTGAATGTGACCCAACTGCTGCGCGACTGGACCAAGGCCGAGAAGGCCTTCTGGCCCATGTCGTGGCTGGCCAAGCGCAAGCTGCGCGCGACGATGGAGGCAGCTGTCACCGGCGAAGGTGAGCCCGATGTCGCGCACGACCTGCGATTGCTGGTGCGCATCCGGGCATTGCGGTCGGAGGTGCAGGCCCTCGAGATCGGGCCAGGCACGGAAGGCATCTGGGTCGGCCTGAAGACCCGGCTCGATCTGGCGGGTGCCGCATTGCGGTTTCAGCAGGTGCTGACCGCGGTTCGTCAGGAGCACCCCTGGGTCGACGAGGGCCTGGACGCGGTGGCCAATGGCCGCTGCGGCGAACGCACGGCCAAAGACCTGGAACGCGTGCGCGCACTGAAAGCACTGGACACCGACATTGCCGCACTCGAACCCCTGGGCCCGGCGACAGCCGGCCTGTGGGCGGGACACGCCACACGTGAACCTCTGGTCGAGGCGGCGCTGGCCTTCAACGCCGCGCGTGAAGCCGTGCGCAACGCGGGCCCTTTGGCCGGCGAGCACCAGAGCGTGGCCAACGGCGACTGTGGCGCCGCCATGGCCGCCGACTGGCGGCGCCTGCGCCAGCGCGCCGCCGTCGAGCACCAGCTGGCCAGCTTCAACGACCTCACGCCTTTGACGGTCGGCCTGTGGAGCGGCCTCGAAACCCGCCTCGACGAGCTGGACAAAGCATCGAAGTTCCAGGCCTCGATGGCTGCCGCCATTGCCAACCTGGCGACGACGCCCGAAGACATCGCTGCGGTCAAAGCACCGTTGGACAAGCTGATCGGCGAAGGCAATGCCTTGCTGGAGCCAGCCGGCCCGATCGCGGCCGCAGGCCAGGCCTACCTGGAAGCATGGGGCACCTTGCAGCCCACCATCGACCGGCTGAGCACCGCCGGCGCGTTCACGCAAGCCGCTCACGCCACCTTCGGCGAAGTGGCGCTGGACGAACTGGCGCAACGCTGCGCTGCCATCGTTCAATCGGCCGCCCGCCTGAACGCCTGGTGCGCCTGGCGCAAGGTCTGCCAGCAGGCGGCCTCTCTCGGCCTGGCGCCGATGGTCGCAGGCGTCGAGAACGGCACCATCGCGGCCGGCACCGTGCGCCGCGCCTTCGAGACGAGTTACAGCCGCTGGTGGCTGAACGCGGTGGTAAACAACGAGCCCGTCATCCGCAGCTTCGTCGCGGCCGAGCATGAAAAGCGCATCGGCGACTTCCGGGCGCTGGAAGCCCAGTACACCGAACTGACCCGCGCCTGGGTGCGCGCCACGCTGTGTGCGGACTTGCCGAAGCAAGATGGCGTCACCCGCAATTCAGAGTGGGGCATCCTGCGGCGCGAGATCAACAAGAAGCGCGCGCACATGCCGTTGCGCGCGCTGATGAGCAGCATTCCCTCGGCGCTGACGAAGCTGACGCCCTGCCTGCTGATGAGCCCGCTGTCCATCGCCCAGTACCTGAGCGCCGACGCCAACGCCTTCGACGTGGTGGTGTTCGACGAAGCGAGCCAGATCCCCGTGTGGGACGCGGTGGGCGCCATCGCGCGCGGCAAGCAGGTGGTGATGGTGGGCGACCCGAAACAGCTGCCGCCGACCAACTTCTTCGATCGTGCGGAGTCGTCGGCTGATGAAGAAGATGTTGAAGGCGACCTGGAAAGCATCCTCGACGAGTGCCTGGGCGCCAACCTGCCCACGATGAACCTGGCCTGGCACTACCGCAGCCGCAACGAGAGCCTGATTGCGTTCAGCAACCACCACTACTACGGCGGATCACTCGTTACCTTCCCATCACCTGTCACCGAAGACCGCGCGGTGAGCTTCCACCACGTCAAGGGGACGTATGAAAAGGGTGGCGCGCGCATCAACAAACCCGAAGCCAAGGCCCTGGTGGCCGACATCGTGGCGCGGCTCAAGTCGCCTGGCTTTCGCGAGAGCCGGCTGACCATCGGCGTGGTGACCTTCAACACCGAGCAGAAGGACTTGATCGAAGACCTGCTGGATGAAGAACGCCGGCGCGACCCCGCGATCGAGCCCTACTTTGACGAGGTGGAACTGGAGCCGCTGTTCGTCAAGAACCTGGAGAGCGTGCAAGGCGACGAGCGCGACATCATGTACTTCTCCATCACCTACGGGCCCGACCTGGCCGGCGCGGTGTCGATGAACTTCGGCCCGATGAATCGCACGGGTGGTGAGCGCCGCTTGAACGTGGCCATCACGCGGGCACGGCACGAGCTGCGGGTGTTCTCCAGCCTGAA
>Ga0154020_10001967_pt1 | contig 25129 bp, 17 predicted proteins | sample Klosneuvirus_201_FD_109709 | JGI IMG/M metagenome (GOLD analysis project Ga0154020, IMG submission 109709) | Active sludge microbial communities from wastewater, Klosterneuburg, Austria - Klosneuvirus_20160825_MG | ecosystem: Engineered > WWTP > Aerobic digester > Activated sludge | place...
CACCCGAGGAGAGAGCACCGGAAGCGCAGTAATTCTGCGGTGAGGAGCGGAACGACGAGGCTGCCGACCGCAGCGAGAGGATCCTCGTTCGCAGCCCCAAGCCCTTTTTCATCAGCCTGCTAGTACGGATTGTCCTTGTACTCGCCGCCGCCCTCTTTGCGCTGCTGCGGTGTCTTCTTACCGGTGCCCGTCGGGCGACGCGGCTCTGGATCGGGCGCGGGCGCGGGCGTGGGGCGCAGCGTCGTCCGGATCTTCATCGCCACCAGGTCGACGCGCTCACGAACCGTTTCGTCGAGGTAACCGTCCTTCTTGAAGACCCAGACCTTCAGCTCGGGCTCGAGGAAGCGATCGACGTCGACCTCAAAGGGCGTCACGCCGATCAGCTCGCCGTCTTCGTAGGTGCGAGCGCCCTCGGGCGTAGAGTGAAAGACGATGTGCGAGGTCAGCTTCACCGGCGCGGGAGCAGCGGAGACGGCCGGCGGCGGGGCTGGCGCGAGCGTGACCGCTGGGGCCGGCTGAGCCGGCGGGGAGACGGCGGTCGCAGCGAGCCGGGGCGTATCGTCGCTCGGCCGCGACAAGAAATACGCGGTAGCACCTGCCCCAACCAAGAGGCCAAGCACCCCGACGTAGGGGACGAGACGGGTGACGAGCGGCGCCGGCCTCCCGCGCAGGGCCCGCACCCGACCTGAGCGCAGCTCCGAGCGCGACTCATCGATGCCAGCGTCGACGAAGGCCGCCTCCGCGCGGGGCGGCGGGGGGATCGAGCCGGCGGGCGCGGGCGTGGGCAAGGTGGAGCGGCCCGGGGCGGCGCTGGGCACCGCGGAGGGGACGCTCGGCGGGAGCGACGCGGTGTTCGCGAACGGGCTCGCCGGCGCGACCATGCCCGTGTCGCGCAGCGGGTAGTTCGACATCAGCTCGAGCTGCGAGCTGCTGACCGTGCCGATCAGAAGGCGACGCACGTCCTTCATGGCGGCCAAGAAGTCGCTCATCGAGGCGTAGCGATCTTCCCGGCTCTTGGCCAAGGACTTGCGGATCACCGTCTCCAGCTCGGGCGGGCAATCGGCCTCCGGCGCCAGCTCATGGACCGGCGGCACCGGTTGATTGACGTGCTTGTAGATGATCTCGACGCTGGAGCTGCCGCGGAAGGGCACGCGGCCAGTGATCATCTGGAACATGATCACGCCCAGCGAGTAGATGTCGGTGCGCGGATCCAGGTCGGTCCCTTGGATCTGCTCCGGCGACATGTACTTGGGCGAGCCGAGGAACATCCCAGCCCGGGTGAGCTCTCCCTCGCCGGCGTCGGGCGGCAGCTGCGCGAAGACGTTCTCGTCGGGCTTGCCGGTGTTGAAGACCTTGACCAGGCCGAAGTCGAGGACCTTGGCGAAGTCGGCGTCGTCGCCCTCGTCCAAGATCATGATGTTTCCGGGCTTGAGATCGCGGTGGATGATGCCCTTGCCGTGCGCCTCGCGGAGCGCGCGGATGACCTGCATCGCGATGTGCATGGTGCGATCGCCCGAGAAGGGACCTTCGCTGGCGATCACCCGTGAGAGCGGCCGCCCCTTGAGGTACTCCATGGCGATGAAGAGCTCGCCGCGCTCGGTCTCACCGTAGTCATAGACGGTGATGGTGTTGGGGTGATTGAGGCGCGCGGCGGTGGCGGCCTCGAGGAAGAAGCGCCGGACGAACTGCGGGTCTTTGCGCTGAAACTCCGGGCTCAGGATCTTCACCGCGACCGCGCGGTTGAGCGGGAACTGCGTGGCCAGGTACACGCGACCCATCCCGCCTTTGCCGATGAGCTTCTCGACGCGATAGCGGCCGACCAGCGTCTCGCCGAGCCGTTGATCGCGCGGCGGGAGCCCCGGCGGCGCGCTGTCGGGCCGGATCTTGCGCGTGCGCGGATCGGTGCCTTGATCGATCGCTTCGAGCTCTGCCGAGGAGATCTGGGCGAAGCTCCCCGACTTAGGATCGCCTAGCCCTGACAAGGAGACCGCTTCCGAAGGTGCATCACTCTTATTGTGATCGGCTTTTTCTCCGAGGTTTGCGACAAAACGTGGATCGACCGTGCGTGACTCGGCGGTGGCTGGCGAGTTGAGCCGGGGTCGAGGCGTCGGGTTTCCCCGATCGCTATCATCTTGCCGTCCCATAGCGCGAAACCCCCCGAGAATCTCACGGTTCAATGTAGATCGGCAAATCCCAATCAACGGGCTTGCCGACATCCTAGCACCCAGCCTTTCTTACGCCCGTGAGCCGCAAAAGCTGCTTTGTGACAGCGGTCTTGGGGATCCTGATGGTCGCCGCCTCGGCGGAGGCAGAGAGCCTGAGCTTCAAAGACCCCAAGGGCGACGACAACGGTTGGGGGAAGGGAACCTACCCCACAGGGAAAGATTACGGCGCCGGAGCCTTCGATATGACCGGCCTCGAGATCCGCGAGGACGGCGACTTCATTGTGTTTGAGGTCGAGTTCGCCCAGCCGATCACCGATCCCTGGACCTCCGCTGACTGGGGCGGCAACGGCTTCAGCCTCCAGTTCGTTCAGGTGTACCTGGACCTCGACGGGAAGCCCCGCAGCGGCGAACGCAAGGCCGTCCCTGGCGCCTGGCTGGAGTTCGAGCCGAACAGCTACTGGGAGAAGGTGATCCTGATCTCACCGCAGCCCGCCTCCAAGGTGAAAGGGGAGATCCAGGCCAAGGCCAAGTGGCTCGACAAGCGCGTCATCGTCCCCGACCGGACCGAGGCCCGCCAAAAGAAGCTGATCGCCAAGGTCGCCAAAAAGGAGCTCGGCGCCGTGAGCCCGAAGTGGGGCGTGCAAGCCTTCGTGCTCTCCAACGAAGGCTTCGCGGACAAAGAGGACGTCCTCGCCCGGCGCACCAACGAGATCGCTGGTGAGCACCGCTTCGGTGGGGGCTGCGATGGCGTGGGCGATCCGCAGGTGCTCGATGTGCTCGCGGGCGCGGCCAAAGGCGAGGCCAGCGAAGGCGCCGAGCAGGTCAAGATGATGTCGGCCTTCCAGTGTGCGGACACCGGCGCGCAGGCGACGCTGGCCAAGATCTCGATGGTTCGGCGCTGAGCGACCCATGTCATTGAACGTGCTCGCCCTCGCCGCCGGGCTCTTGCTCGGCCAGACAGAGACCGCTACCGACACGCCTCCCTTCACCGAGGCCCAGCTCGATTACCTCGAGAAGCTGCGGGATCAGATCCGCGAAGAGACCGCCGGCAGCGGCGGCGCCAGCAGTGCCGCGCCCGCTGCCCAGGAGACCGGCCCGAGCCGGCTCGAGCTCAAGGCCGAAGTCTACATGAAGTGGCTGTACCGCAACGACGCCACCCAAGGCTGCGTCAGCTACGGCAACCCGCACCCCAGCGGTGACAACTACTCGGGCAACAACGGCGCCTGCCCGGAGTTCGCGCTGACCTTGATCGGGCGCCCGATGGCCAAGATCGAAGGCGGCTTCCGGCTCCAGTCCCGCTACGGCATGGACTTCGCCGATTGGTTCGAGAACGGCGACAAGAAGGCCCAGGTCGACGCCTCCGGTGAGAGCTTGGGTCAAAACCACTCCGCGCCGATCCAGCTGCGCGGCATCTACGTGCGCATCGCCGAGCCCCTGCCCTTCATCGACTGGTTCCTGGCTGGCTCGAGCGACCTGTCCTACTGGGACGCCTTCACCGTCGGCAAGGTGCGCTTCATCGATCGCTTCAACGCCAAAGGCCTGTTCCTGAAGAGCCACATCCCCGGCGCGCTCGACGTACTGATCGCCCGGATCGCGTTGCCCAAGCTGTTCGGGAGCGCCAACTACGGCTCGCTGGAAGAGCCGCTGGTCACCAACCCGTTCTGGGCCCGCGACGCGGTGTACGCGCTGCAACTGGCCACGCCGCGGGGGCTCATCGACGGTGTATCCATCACCGCCAACGGAGACGTGATCCTCGATGAGGAGGCCGACGCTGCTGATCCCGACGCGCCCGGCTCGACCAACGCGATCGACAAGCCCGACGCGGTGGTCTCGACCGCCGGCCGCTTCGTGGGCGTCAACGCTTCCTTGGGCCTGAACCTCACGCGCTGGGACGCGCTGCGGATCAACGGGACGCTCGCCTTCTCCTACAACTCGCCCAACTCCAAGTACGTCACCAACCTGGCGCGAGGCGGGCTCGGCTTCACCAACATCGTCAATGACACGGTGACCGATGTGGCCGGCGTGGTGCGCATCGAGCTGCCTGAGCTCTTGGGTGAAGGCCGCTCGCTGAAGGCCGAGTATTTCAACATCGGCGCCGACTTCAACTCGGTGATGGGCGCGAGGCGCGAAGACGATGTGCTGCTCACCGACGGCTTCTTGGACGGCGGCGAGCTCCCCACCCTGAACCTGGCCAACGAGCTGATCGACTTCAACGACGCCTTCTACGAGTCGATCATCGGCTGGCACGGCGGCACGGTGGTCCTGGCGCAGCAAGGCGATCTGCTCGACGCCTCGGCCGAGGCCACGGCGATGACCTTCAACACCAACGGCCAAGGCCGGGACATGGACATCTACCCGGGCTTCGGCGCGTTCACCGGCTACCCCGATACGCAGCTCTACTCCTACGCCAACACCAACGATCGCGGCGCAGATCCGCGGGCGGTGTATCGCAAGGATCAAGATCGCTTCTCGATGATCTTCGCTCTCTCGGCGACCGTGAAGCCGAGCTGGTGGACCGGCGCCAAGATCGACGCCACCGCCAAGCTGATCCTCGACAACGACGGGCGCAACGCTCAGATCACGGAGGACGACTACAAAGGCAGGATCTTCGCGGCGCGGGCGGCCATCAGCGGGCAGCCCTTCGAGCCACTGACCGCGACCTTGGGTCTCAGCTTCGACCAATGGTCCGAGGACGCTCGGAGCGGGACCTTCGCCGGCGGGAGCCCTCGCTTCTATGGGTACCAGACGCTGCGCGTACGCCCTTATGTGTCGTTTCAGTACTCGCTAGGGCCGCTCACCGCGCGCTACCACTTCGAGGCCGTGCACAAGGACGTCACGGTCTCCGATCCCACGCAGAGCTATCAGGTCGGCTGGGTGTTTCGGTCCGTCGGCTGGCTCGCCGCGCAGTTCTGAGCCTGCCCGTACAGGTGCTCCCGGCACCAGGCGATCAGCGCGCGGGAGTCGTGGTCGGTGGGGTGAAAGCTCGGGCGAAAATAGGCCAAATAGGCCGGGATCAAGCGGCGCATCATCCCCCGCCGGCCCCACACATGATCGAAGGCCTCCAGCATTTCCCGCCCGGAGAGCGGACCATCGACCGCTTGTAGGCGGCGCCGGAAGCGATCGGTGAGGCTGAAGAAGCAGACCGTGGTCAGCACCATGAGGAGGGCGCGGCGCAGATAGCCACCCCCGATCGCGCGATACACATCGAAGGCCACGGACTTGTGCTCGGTCTCCTCCAGCGCATGCCACAGCCACAGGGGACGCACCTCCGGCGCCAACGCCTCGCGGTGCTCTCGGTCGCGGATCAGCTGCTCGGCCATCAGCGCCGTGAAGTGTTCCAGCGCGCAGGTCACCGCCAGCTGGCTCTTCGGGCTGAGGACGCGGCGCACGGTCTTGAAGAACGCGCGCAGCTCAGCCTCGAGCTCAGCCACCACGGGGAGACCTCCGTCCTCGAGGGTCTGGTTGAAGGAGCGATGCGCACGCCCATGCGCCGCCTCTTGGGCCACGAAGTCGTGGACGGCGCGAAGCAGTGCGGGATCCTCGAGCTGATCCTGAAAGTGACGCACCGACTCGACGAAGAAGGCCTCGCCCTCCGGGAAGGTCAGGGAGAGCGCGTCCCCCATCCGAGAGTGGAAGCGCTTGCCGGCGTACCAGTTTCCCGTCACGGCGGCGGGCGGTAAGCCCAGGACCGGTCGACGGCGCGGGATGTCGTGGGCGGATGCGGTCGATTCCATGGCGCCAGGATCGCCAAGGCGCCCCTTCTCTCGGAAGGTTCGGACGTGCCACTTTCTTGTCTGGATGGGCCAAGCTTGAGCCAGGTGGAGCTCCCCGGGGCCTACGCCGCCCAGTTGGTCGAGCTGGTGGTCGAGCTCGGCGGGTCGACCGAGGAGTTGTTTGAGGGCAGCGCCGTCAGCGAGGCCGCCCTGCGAGATCCGGCCACTCGGGTCACGCTGGCTGCCTACCAAGCGCTGGTCCGCCGCGCCCACACCCTGACCGGCGAAGACGGCCTCGGCTTCTATATGGGGCTGAAGATGCGCATCTCCGCCCATGGTTTCCTGGGCTTTGCGGCGATGACCGCCGATGATCTGCGCGCGGCGCTTGAGATCGCGGTGCGTTTTTCGGCGACGCGCTCCCAGGCGCTGGGCCTCAAGCTGAGCGAGACCGAAGACGAAGCGATCGTCGAGCTCTTGGAGTTTGAGCCCCTGGGCGAAGTGCGAGAGTTCGTGGTCACCAGCGCCATGGTTGGGCTGGCCCACGTCGGTGCGGCGATCACCGGGAGCCCGATCCGAGGCCGCGCCCTGGCCACCTTCGCCGAGCCGGCGGCCTTTCATCGGTTTCAGCACTTGCTCCCGGGTGAGGTGGCCTTCGGTCAGCCGAGCAACTGCCTCATCTTTCCCCGCGAAGCCCTGAGTCGGCGGCTGGTCATGGCCGATCCGGTCGCCGCAGCCCTAGCCACGCAGCAGTGTGAGCGAGAGCTCGAGGAGCTGCGCCGCGCCCGCGCGATCGCCGGCCGCGTGGAGGCGGCGCTGCTGAGCCCGAGCGGCGGCTACCGGAGCGTGGAGGAGGTCGCGGAGCTGCTCCACGTTTCGGCGCGCACCTTGAAGCGGCAACTGGCCGCGGAGGGGACCACGTTCACCGATGTGCTGGACGAGCTGCGGCAGGCGCGCGCGTTGATGCTCCTCCAGGAGCTCAAGCTGAGCGTGGATCAGATCGCGACCGAGCTCGGCTACTCAGACCCGGCCAACTTCACGCGGGCGTTCAAGCGCTGGACGGGGAGCACGCCAGCCGCCTATCGCCGCCATCCCACCAGGCCAGCTCAGCAGGGCACGCACATGAAGCGGCCGGCGAAGGGCACCAGATCGTAGAGCCCGTTGTCGCATTGCGGCTGACAGGACCACGCGTGTTGTTCGTACAGGAAGGTCGGCACATCCCCAGCGTCGCAGCTGGTCGGGATGGCGCTGTCCGCGCAGGTCCGAAAGCCCCCGTAGATGCCGCCATAGGTGACCACCACCTGGCAGGGGTCGCAGCTCCAGGCACCGTCATGGAAGTCGAGGACGTTCGGAGCGTCGCAGCGCATCGGTGCCAGCTGGCAGACGGGTGGCCTGAAGGGCTCGACCTCGACCTGCACGGCCCCCGGGGCGCAGCCTTGGTCGGGCTCGCACGTGCTTTGAAAGATCGGCTCGCCAGCGCCGGTCGTCACGCCGCTCCCCTGCCAGCCTGGCAGATGGATGAGCGTCCGACGCGAACCGGGCTCACAGCGACAGTTGGCGTCGGGGTTGACCTCCGCACCGCACGGGCGGAGACGTGAGCCCTTGAGCTGGAGCTCGGCGGCGCGGGCGATCGGATCATCCAAGTGGAAGATCGCGCGCGACTCGAAGGTGGTTCCGGACATCCCATCGAAGCGCACCGTCAAGGGAACGGGGACACCGACCGGCAGCACGATCGGCGCCGCATCGAGCACCCTGAAGGCCGGGGACTTGAGCTCGATCCGGGTGACCGAGCAAGCCTCGGAGCCAATGTTGGTGAGCTCGACCGTGCGCGTGGGCCGCAGGCTGCCGTCCTCGACGTCTCCAAAGTCGAGCATCGTCGGAGCGACCGCGAGGGCACAGCGGGGCTGGCCCCGAGCGCCTTGCACCTCGACGACCGTCGCGCCGCCCTTGGTGTCATCGGTCTCGATGGTGATCGTGCCGGAAAAGGCCCCCTCGTTCGGAGGAGCGAAGGCGATATAGGTGGTGACCGACTCACCGGCGTCGAGCGAGGTGGGCAGGCTGGGCTTCTCGACCCGAAAGGCAGCGTCCCCGGCCCAGTCGATGCGGGTGATGCGGAATCGGGTGCTACCGCCGTTGGTCAGGAGGATCGGGCGCCGCGTCTCTCCCGGACCGGAGACGGTGCCAAAGTCCATCGCCAGCGGCGAGACGATGAGGAGCGCCGGCTCGACCGATCCGGCGAGCGAGACCGGGACGCGGCCGATGTCAGCGCGATCCGTGCCGAGGTACAACACGCCGCTGATCGCCCCGAGCTGGGAGGCCACGTACTTGAGCGCCACGGGCTGGGAGGCTCCGGCAGCAAGCCTCAGCGGGAGGGTAAGGGGCTCGACGACGGTGGCGTCAGGAGCGCCCTCGAGGCTTAGCGTTTGCAGGTCGACCGGGTGGTCCGAGCGGTTTTGGACCACGATGCGACGCGTGGCCTGAGCGCCGAGGCCAAGCACGCCGAAGTCGACGACCCTCGGCTCGACCTGCAGCGCATCGCTCATGGTGGCCGCCAGGAGCGTGATGTCGAAGCCGCAGCGCGGCCCGCAGGTCTCGACGATCAAGCGTCCCCCGTCGGAGCCGGAGACCAGGGCTGAGTAAGCGACCGAGAAGTTACCGAGCGCCATCGGCGCTACCGAGAGGGGGAGCGGGTCTCCCAGGCCCTGCCCGTCCAGCGCGAACTGCTGCGGCCGGGTCACGTCCACCGCTCGCACCTGAGTGCTCAGCGGATCGCTCGAGTCGTTCTTCACGACGACGCGGGCTGCCCGGCCAGCGCCCTTGTCCACCAGGCCAAAGTCGATCGCCCGGGGAGCGACCGAGACCAAGCTCGGTCGCCCGCTGCCGCTCAAGGGAACCTCGACCGTCTCCTGCTGGTCAGCGTCCGAGTGGATGGTGAGGGCGCCCGCCGCCGGACCTTCCGCCTTGGGCCTGAACGCGACCAGCACCGCCTTCGCCTCGCCGGGGCCGAGGACGAGACCGACGCCCGGAGCGCGAAAGGGCGGCTCAGCGTCAAAGGCGAAGATCGACAGCGGCGCGCCGCCAACATTGGAGATCGACAGGAGCAGCTCGTGCACCCCGTCGACCGGTGCTTCGCCGAAGTCGAGCGCCAGAGGGTCGACCGCGATCTTCGGCAAGCTCTTCGTAATCTGATCCGTGCTGTCGCACGCGACGAGCACCAACCCGATCGCGATGCTCGGGAGAGGACGGAGCGTCATGGAGGGCATGTTCCGGCAGGACGCCGGTACGAAACAACGGGACTAGGAGGCCCGGGACTAGAGGTGAAGACAGCCCTAGTGCGCAGCCGGTGCGCACTCCAGTGCATGCTCCTCCGCGCGCTCCCGAGAACATCCTCAACATGCGCACCTATACCTCGAACTACCCTGGCGGCACCTTCGTCTCGACCCGGCCGATCACCGGCGACTCCTTTATCCGGGCCGACCACAGCTACAGCCCACCACCTGGCTACCGGGCAGCGGGCCCCCAACCGGTCAACGGCGCGAGCTTTCGGAGCTACCTCGAAGGGGTCTCGGCGGGGCGCTACTTCGCCGGCTATGACAACTTCGTGCGCGGGCACGGCTTGATCCGCTGATCAGCGCGGCTCGATCGCCTGGAGGAACGGCCCGATGAACAAGGGCGAGCTCAGCCCGAGCGCCCCGAGCGTCCAGGCGCGAGCGACCCAGACCGGCCGACGGCGCAGGGTCAGCGCGCGCTCCGCCAACACGAAGAGCGGCTGGACCGCGAAGAAGAGCCCGACCATCAGCGCCAGGCGAGCCCCGACCGCGGGCCAGAAGATATAAGCGTGGAGCGCCGCGCTCACCGCGAAGGCCAGCGCGATCCCCAGCCGGGCCCTTCGGCGCCTGGCCAACGGCCGAAAGCAATGAGCGCGGAGCCAGCCGCTGATCACCCGGTTCCAGCGCTCGCCCCAAAACTCCGCCACGGAGCGGGAGAGGATCGGATCGCTGTGAAACGGTGGCTGCTCGACGCCCGCCCACTGCAGAGGGATCACCACGCTGGCGTGGAGGACCTCGAAGGTGGCGTAGGCGAGCACCAGGCCCGCAGCCCAGCGGAGGAGCGGGGCCTCGGCGCTCATGGCGAGCCACAGCATCAGCGCGCTCAGCGCTCCAAAGCCGAGGAGCCGCAGGACCAAGCTCCGATCGGGGGCCTTCCTGCGGGGCCGTGCGACGTTGGGATCGACGAAGGCGATAACGCGGAGGACTCGCTGCCGGGAGCTCCACGCCCGTGGGTCGAGGGCCAGATCGAGCAGCATCATAAATTGCGCGGCGACCAAGGTGGCGCAGGCTCCCCTGACGATCGCGATCTCGGTGGGCGCGAAGTAGGGCGCCGCCAAGCTGAGCGCACCGAGTACGATCGCTACCGTGCGCCGACCTCGGCTGGGACCGACCAGCAGCGCGAGCAGGCCCGCCCAAATCAGGGGCGCGATCAGCGTCAGCGAGATGCTCAGCAAGAGTGTTGAGAGTAACCGCAAGCGGGTCCCGCGCCCAAGACGCGCTGCACCTACATCGAGGCTTCGACGCGGAGCACCGCGACCCGCGGCAGGCTCTGGCCATAGCCGGCGATGAGCCAGTCGCCGGTGGCGCCCTGGGAGATGTAGAGCGGCTGACTGATGAGGAGCTGCTCCGCGGACCGACACACCCCATGCGCCGGCGTGTAGTAACCGACGCCGCCGAACACCGTCCCGAACAGCACGCCGTCCTCGAAGGGAAACAGCGCGCTGATCACGCCCTCGGCGTTGAAGAGTCGATGCCAACGACCCTCGCGTCGCTCGAGCACGTTTCCCGCCGTGGTCCCCACGAGGATCGTGCCCCCGAGGCCCGGCACGAGCGCTGCGATGTTCTCGCCCGCGGCGGGGACTTCCTCGGTCACGGTGCCTTGATCGTAGATGATCGCCGCCGGGCTGGTGGAGCGGCCGGCGATCACGGCCGACGGCCCCAGCGGCGCGACGCCCCCGTGATTGTCGACGTCGGGCGAGGCCGGAAAAGAGCGGACCGTCGAGTACTGACCCCCGGCGAGCCGTCCAAGCTCGGTCGCGAAGGTCCCGGCGTCCAGCGAGAGCACGAAGAGCTCCTCTTGCCCCGTCACGGCGATCGCACGCGGGCTCGTCACTGCGCGCCCGAGCAGCTCGAGTCGGATCGAGGTGCCGGTGATCGTCCCGCGGGCTAGGCGGCCGTCATCTGCGCCGAGGTAGATGCGTCCGTCGGCGAGCGTCGTCACCGCCGAGACCGGAAAGAACGCCCCTCCCTCCAGATGGATCGGCGTGGCTCCGCGCTCGTCGACCACCCAGTTGTTCCCATTGGTCGCGGTCACCAGCAGGCGGCCGGACGGAAAGGCCCCGGCGGCGTAGACGGCGTCCGAGCGATCCCCAAAGGCTACGGTGTCGATCCGGATGGGCCGGCAGGGGCTGGCGCGCTTGTAACGGAGCGCGCTCAGCGATCCCGCGGTCGTCGATTCGGCGGTCCACTCCTGCTGCGTAGCGAGGAGATCGATCCGAAAGGCGCGGCCCGTCGGCGGGAGCGCCGAGCCCGCGTCGTCCGAGAGGATCGGGCCCGCGACGAGGCCGAGCGCCGCCAAAGGCTCGCGAAAGACCCAGACTTGCAGGGTTGGGAGCGCCTGGTGACGATCCCACTCGAGCGCGGTCTTGGGCGATAGGAGGTCGATCGCCAGCGTCTCTTGGCCCTCGATCGCGAGCACCATCGACTGGGCGCCCTCCAGCGGCGGCAAGGGCACGTAGAGGAGCTCGCGCCCGCACGCTGCGGCGCAAAGGCCGAGCGCGATCGTGAGCATCCTCTCCCGCACGATCTCAGCCTGCCCCAGGCGGGCCTGGGCATCCACTGGCTGGCGCGCGATCCAGCGATGGCGCTACCCGCCGCGCATCGACTACAGTAAGGCGCGTGCGACTCGGGTGGATCGCTTCGGTGGCGCTGCTGTCGGCGGCCTGCAGTAAAGGCCAAGCGGTGGACTCGGGCGTGTTCCCCTTCGACGCCGGTTTCCTGGGGGATAGCGGGGCTACCGACGCTGGCGCGGCCGACCTCGGCGAGGCCGACGGAGGCGGACCCACCGACCTCGGAGCGACGCCGGATCTCGGTCTTCACCCCGACGCGGAGCCACTGGACCTCGGTGTGTTTCCCGACGCCGAGCCCACCGATCTCGGCCTCATTCCCGACGCGGATCCTGCCGATCTCGGCTTCTTTCCCGACGCCGATCCCGTCGATCTCGGGCTCCATCCTGACGGCGCCGAGCGCGACGCGGAGCCGCTGGATTTTGGGAGGCCGGATGTGGGCGACGACGCAGGAGTAGTGGCGCTACCGGACAGCGGGACGCCGTTCATGCCGGACGCCGGGCCGGTCTCCTGCGCTGGCTACGGCTTCGACCTTTGCACTGCCTGTCTCGGGGTCAACTGCTGCGCTTCGCTCTGGGACTGCGGCGACGACCCGATCTGCAGCGCCAACTACACCGGGTGCTTCGGCAACTGCTTGTTCAATGGCTATCCCGGGGCCTTCTGCGCCGGCTGTTTTCAGAGCCCGATCGGCGCTGCGCTCGCCACTTGCCTGAGCTCCCGCTGCGCCCTTGATTGTCAGTGACGCGTTGAGCGAAGCGATCGCGCCCGCAGGCGGGTTCACCCCGCCGATAACGGGCCAAGACGCGTGCGTGAGGCGATCAGGACGCCGGTGACGATCACCGCGCCAGCGATCGCCGTGCGCGCGTCGATCTGCGTGCCGAGCAGCACCCACGCCGCCAGCGCCCCGACGAAGGGCTGCAAGGCCACGTAGACTGCGACTACCGAAGCCTCGGCCCTGCGGAGCGCGTAGGCGTTGAGCCCATAGGCGCCGAGCGTCGGGCCAAAGAGGATGAAGGCCAAGGCGAGGAGCACCTGCCAGGACAGCTCGGCCCAAGGAGCCGCCAGCAGGGCCGGACCGGTCAACGGCAACGCGCCGATCGCCCCAAAAACAAAGACCCAAGCCACGCACCAGGCCGCGCCGAGCTTGGCCATCAACGGCCGCGCCAAGACCAAGTAGGTGGCGTAGGACAGCGAATTGCCGAGCAGCATCAGATCCCCGATGGCGACCTGGCTCGAGAAGTCGAAGCGCTCGAGGCGGGTCACGATCGCCGCCCCGATCAAGGCCAAGGACACGCCAAAGACCCGCCCCAGCGAGAGGCTCTCCCGCCCGAGGAGGATGGCGACGAGTAGGGTGAGCACTGGGATGGTCACCACGAGGACCGCCGCATTCACCGGTCCCGCGCGGTGAAGCCCTTCGGTGAAGAGGAGCTGATTCACCGTCACCCCGAGCAGGCCAAGGCCAGCCAACGCGAGGAGCTCGCGGCGCGTCGGCCAGCCCGTCCCCTGGCCCCACAGGCGCGCAAGGAGGAGGAGCAGCGGGGCCCCGAGCAGGGTGCGCACCCCGATGATCGCCGAAGGGGAGAGCTGGCGAAGGGCGACTGCGCCGGCCACCGGATGGAGGCCAAAGAGCAGCTGCACGGCGAGCAAGGCAGCATGGACGCGCCAGCGGGACGGGGGACTCAGAGGGCGCGCAGCGTAGTCTTCGGGCGCACGTATCGCCACCCTATCCAGGATGTTCTGCCTGGCGTAGGGTACTCCGCCAATCATGCAGTGCCCAAGCTGCAAGTCCGAGGTCGACTCCGAGGTCTGGTTCTGTCCGATCTGCGCCGAGCAGCTCCGGGCGCCCAAGGCCGCGGACCCCACCAGCGAGGCGCCGGCCTTCAACTGGGATGATCCGCTCGGCGATCAGACCTTCGTCGACGAGGTCTCCGAGACCATCGCTTGGTCGGTCACCCCAGATTTCTCGCAGGAAGCGCTGATCGTGGGCTCGTCCTTTGAGCCCGCTGAGCCCGGCGCCCCCAGCGTGCAGACCTTCGACGGCGCGGTGCTGAAAGAGGACGGGACCACGTCTTCGTTCCTCCTCTACGCCGATCCCAAGACCGCGGGCCTGGTGAAGCCCGAGGCGGTACCGGTGCGGAGCAGCGCGCCGCCCGGGGACTTCCTGACTCCCTACGAGTCCTTCGTCTACGGTCAGATCGACGGCAAGCGCACCATCGGGGAGATCCAAGCCGATGGCTTGCTCGCGCCGGCCGAGGTCAATGTCTCCATCCTGACCCTGCTCGACCGAGGGTCGATCGCGATCCCGGAGCGGCCCCCGACGCGAGGAGAGAGCCCGGCCCCTCCTTCGCTGGATCCCGGCCTGCTCGTGGAGCTCCCCGAGGAGACGCCAAAACCGCTGCCGCCGCCGGTGGCGCCCCCACCACCTGCCGGGCGCACCGAGTCCGTACCTCCCCGCCCGATGGCCACCGTAGTGGTGACTCGGCGGAGGGTCACCGATGCGCCGCCTCCGCTCGAGACCAAGGAGGCCGGACGTCCCGCGGTCAAGCGGCCGGCCGCGCCCATCGGCGGCAAGGGCATCCACACCGACAAGGCCAAGGAGCTCCACGCCGCGGCGATGAAGGACCGCGCCCAAGGAAACCTGGTCTCGGCCCGCATGAACCTGAAGCTGGCGATCGCCTTCGATCCCCACAACGAGAAGTACCAAGAGGCCTTCTCCCAGCTGGCCAACCTGAGCTCGCCCACCGAGCCCGGCCCGCGGGTCGTCCACAACGCCGCGCAGAAGCTCTACGAGGACGCCTGCATCGCCGAGACCGCCGGCGACATCGACAAGGCGATCAAGCTCCTCGAGACCGGCCTGCGTCACGGCGAAGACCCCATCCTGCTCAACCGCCTCGGCGTGGTGGTCGCCACCAAGAAGCGGCAGTTTCTTCGGGCTCAAGAGCTCCTGCAGCGCGCGATCGAGCTGGCCCCGCAGAACCCGGTCTACACCCACAATTTGAGCAAGATCCTGGGCCTCGCCGCCAGCCGCGACGTAGAGCGCGCCGCGTCGAGCCCCGGACGTGAGCCCCAGACCAAGAAGAGGGGTAGCTTCTGGCAGCGCCTCTTTGGACGCTGAGCCCTCGATCCGCTGGCCACGATGAGCAGCCGCGAGCCCATCCGAGTCTTCGAAAAGTATGAGGTCATCCGCCGGCTCGCGACCGGCGGCATGGGCGACATCTTCTTGGCGCGGCAGATCGGCGTCGCCGGCTTCAACCGGGTGGTGGTGCTCAAGAGCCTGAGGCCCGACGTCGTAGAGCGTGACGAGTTCTTCGCCCAGTTCCTCAACGAGGCGCGCACCGCGGCGACGTTGAACCACCCCAACGTGGTGGCGGTCTACGAGATCGACGAGTTCCGCGGGGTGTATTTCATCGCCATGGAGTACATCGACGGCACCGATCTGGGCGCGGTCCTCCGGGCCGCCCAGGCCAGTCGCCAGCGGCTCCCGTTTCGCTTCAGCGCGGGCGTCATCCACGACGCGGCGCTGGGGCTCCACCACGCGCACACCGCCAAAGACGGGAGCGGCCAACCCAGCTCGATCGTCCATCGCGACGTGAGCCCGCAGAACATCATGGTGCGCCTGGACGGCATCGCTAAGGTGGTGGACTTCGGCATCGCGGCGGCCGGCAACCAGATCGATCCCTTCCGCGGTCGATTGCAAGGTAAGTTGCGCTACATGTCCCCCGAGCAGATCCGGGGACGGGCCCTCACCGGGGCCTCCGACCAATTCTCGCTGGGGGTGGTGCTATGGGAGCTGATCACCCAGCGCCGCTTGTTCTCGGCCAAGGAGCCCACCGCCGTGCTGCGCGAGATCTCGCTGGGCTCGGTGACCCGCCCCTCCCAGCTGGTCCCGGACGTGCCGGCGGCGCTCGAGGCGGCGGTGATGCGCATGCTCTCCCGCGAGCCGAGCGAGCGCTTCCCGTCGGCCAAGGACGCCGCGCTGGCGCTGCGTAGCTTCCTGGAGTCGACCGGGGGCGCCGCCGACCAGCAGATCAGCCGCTTCGTCACCGTGATGGTCGGCGCGCAGGTCAAGGAGCGGACAAAAGATCTGACGCCGGAGGCGGTGACCATCAGCGGCCTCCTCGACACCGCCGAGCTCCGCTGCCAAAGATGCAAGACTACCAACCCGCTCCGCAATCGCTACTGCATGCAGTGCGGCGCGCCCTTGAGCAGCGAAGGAGGCGGGCCGCGCCGCTCCGAGCCCCCGCCGGCCCAGCCGCCCCCAGGAGCGGTCGCTCGGCCCATCGCGCCGCGCTCCCTGTCCTCGCTGCGCGAGATGCTGTCGAGCAGCGCGGTCGGGCTCGATCGGCTGATCACCGGCCAACGTCGGGAGGTGGTGGTGGTGGCCACGCGGATCCGGCGGGGCAGCGCGCCGGCGCTGGAGGGCAAGCGCCACGAGGTCGAGCAGCGCATGCTCCGCACCCAGACCGCGGTGATCGAGGCCTTCGATCCCGAGATCGTGCGCCTGACCTCCGGCGAGGCGCTCTTGGTCTTTGGCGCCTCAGAGCGGCGCGCGGCGGACGGGATGCGCGCGCTCAAGGCCGCTATCGAGCTGGCGGCCGCGGTGGAGCGGGTGGCCCGCGAGCTGGCGTTGCCGGTTCAGCTCACGGCGGTCATCGATACCGGCGAGGTCGACCTCATCCACCCGAGCGACGCCACCTACGTAGTCAAGGGCCCTGGGCTCGAGCGCGTCGAGCGGAGCCTACAGGCGGTGCCCGAAAGCAGCTCGGGGATCTTCATCGGCACCGCGCTAAGGCCCCGCTTGGTCGGAGAGGCGGAGCTGGGCCCCGAGCGCGGCGGGCTATCCTTGTTCTCGGAGCTCCGCGGCGCCGGTAGCGCCGAGCGACTCCGGCTGATCGGCCGCCGAGACGAGGTGGTGGCTTCCCGGGAGGTCTTGGCCGCGGCGGCGCGAGGACAAGGCGGGGCGCTGTGCTTTGTCTCCGATCCGGGAGGGGGCAAGACGCGCCTCTTGGAGGAAGCGGCGCAGCTGGCCTCCAAGCAGGGCTTTGCGACCGCGATGGTCCGCGCCGCTCACGGGGAGGCCGCCACCGGATCGGGGCTGATCTTCGCGGTGCTGCGGCAGGCCCTGACCCAGTTCGTATTCACCGGCCTCAACCGGGAGCCGCGGCTGGAGGACCGCCTGGGAGTGCTGGGCTTGAGCTCGGCCACCCGGCGCCTCGTCGAAGACCACCTCAGCGGCGCCCAGCGCGCGGACGACCCCGGGCAGGCCGATCAAGCGGCCCTCAGCGCGCTGCTCAGCTTGGCGCGCTTTCAGCCGGTCGCGGTGCTGGTCGATGATCTGCATGCCGCCGGACCGCGCGCCAAGGCTGCGTTTCTAGAGCTTTTGGCACACATCAAGAGCGGCCGGGTGGCGGTCTTCACCACGCGCGATCCGGCCGAGGACGCGGCGCTGGCGGGCCTGCGCTCGGTGGTCCTCGATCCGCTCAGCGACGAGAAGGTGCTGGCCTTGGCCCAGGCCCAGGCTGGAGGCGTGCCCCTGCCCCCGCCGGTCGCCCAGCTGATCTTGGTGCGCGCCGCCGGCAACCCTGGCACCGCGACCTTGCTGGTGACCACCTTGATCGCGCTCGGAGGCATGGTCCGCGAGGGCGATCGCTGGCTCGCCACGCAGAGCCTCCTCGAGCTCGATCTGCCCACCCACCTCGATGGCCTCCTCAGCGCGCGCCTCGACCGCTTGAGCCGCCCGGCCCAGGCCTTCTTGCGGGTGGCCTCGGTGCTCGGCTCGCCCTTCTCCACCCGCTTAGTGCTCGGCGTCCTGCGCTTCAGCGGCGACGAACGAGCGCTGATCGGGGAGGTGGAGGCCACCCAGCTCGTGCGCCCGCTGTTCGGCACCCTCGACGGGCAGGAGTTCGTGCAGCGGAGCGTGGAGCTGCGGGTAAAGGCCGGCCTCCTCGAGCCCGATCGGCGGGGCATTCACCGGCGGAGCGCGGAGATCCTGTTGCGCGATCCCAGCCCGACCTCGGTCACCCTGGAGACCGCGGCGCGCCACCTCGTCGAGGCCGGCGATGATTCCCGGGCGGCCCCCGTCGCCCGCCGCGCGGCGGAGGCCCAGCCCACCGCCGATGGGGCCTCGGCCCTGTATTCGCTGAGCCTCGAGGCTTACCGGCGACTCTTATCGAAGAGCACCGATCGCGCCGAGCTGGCCTCGGAGGTGCTCGACCTCATCGCAGACGCGACCCCCAGCCTGGCCGCCCGAGATCTGGATCGGGCGCGGAGGTTGCTCGACGAATTCGCGCCCCTGATCTCCGAGGTGGGCGCGAGCCCCTCGCGAGCCCGGGCGCTCCGGGCCCGCAGCGCCGTGTCCTTAGCCCTCGGAAAGCTGAGCGAAGCCGAGGCCGATCTCGCCGCCGCTCTGGCCCTGCTGGCCGATGAGGCCGATCTCCGAGTGAAGGCCGAGGTGCTGGAGGCACAGGCGAAGCTCCTGGAGGAGCGCGGCCGCTTCAGCGAGGCGGCCCAGCGGCTGAGCGAGGCGATCAGCTTGGCTCAGAGCTTGGAGGAGAGCCGTGATCTGTGGCGCCCGCTCAACGGCCTCGGCCGCCTCTACCTCCGGCTCGGGCAAAAGGAGCAAGCCCATCAGCTCTTCGAGGCCGCCGAAGCCGCCGCCGACAGCGAAGGCTCCGAGCTCGGGCGCAGCGCGGCGATGACCAACCGGGCCGCCGCGCTGGCGCAAGACGAGCGCTACGACGAAGCGCTCGTCTTGCTCGAGGGCGCGGCCTTGGCGGCCAGCACCGCAGGAGATGCGCTAGGACGCGCCCGGATCGCCTACAACCGGGGGCGAATTCACCTCGCCCGAAAGGAGAGCGTGGAGGCCAAGGCAGCGCTGCTGGAGGCGGCCAGCGTGGCGACCGAGATCGGCTGGGCCGAGGGCGTGGCGCTGGCCCATCAGGCCATGGCCGCCGCCAATCTCACGCCTTCGCTGTAGCTCGATCGTCCAGCATCGCTCGGACCTTCCGCGCCAGCTCATCGGGGCTATACGGCTTGGCCATGAAAGCGAAGCCAGCAGAGGGCTCATCGCTGAGATCGATGCCCTCGGGGTTGCCGGACACCAGGAGCACCGGGAGATCGGGCTTGCTCTCGCGGAGCTTCAGCGCCAGCTGATCGCCGCGCAGGCGCGGCATGACCACGTCGGTCACCAGCAGGTCGATGTCGAGCGCGGCCGCGCGTTCGAGCGCCTCATGGCCATCCCGTGCGGTGACCACGCGGTAGCCCCGAGCGCTGAGCGAGGTCATGGCGAGCGACAACAAGCTCCGCTCGTCATCGACGACCAAGATGAGCTCGGAGCCACCGGTGGCCGGGAGCGGCTCGGAGCGCTGCACGGACTCCACGGACCGCGTGGACGCCGGCAAGATCACCGAGAAGCGGGCGCCCTGCCCCACGGCGCTCTCCACGACGATGCGCCCCGAGGCCGCCTCGGCGATGGCCTGACAGGTCGCGAGCCCGAGGCCGCTGCCGCGCCCTCCTTTGGTGGTGAAGAAGGGCTGAAAGATCTGCTCGAAGAGCTCCGGCGGGATGCCGCTCCCCGTATCTGACACGGAGAGGCGCACGAAGAGGCCTGCGCTGCCGACCTGATCTTCGGTCCGGATGTGCAGCTTTCCGCCGCCTGGCATGGCATCGCGCGCGTTGATCACTAAGTTGGCGATGAGCTGCTCGAGCTGTCCGGGATCGATCCGCACCGCCAAGCTCGAGGCCAACGCGGTGGTCATCTCGATGTCTGCGCCGATGAGCCGACGGAGGAGGCCGGTGATTCCGCGGACCACGCCGTCGACCGAGATCCACCGAGGCTCTAGGGCCTGCTTGCGCCCCAAGGCCAAGAGCTGCCGCGTGACCTCGGAAGCCCGCGCGGCGGCGGCGGTGATCTCGGCCAGAAGATCGGAGGCGGGGTGTCCGGTCGACAACAGGGGCCGAGCGAGCTCAGCGCAGCCTACGATCACGGCCAGCGCGTTGTTGAAGTTGTGCGCGATGCCCCCAGCCAGTACGCCGATGGTCTCCATGCGCTGGGCGCGGAGGAGGCGCCGCTCCAGCTCGCGCCGCTCGGTCTGGTCGATGATGATCGAGTGCAGGAGCCGCCGCCCCCCCACCGACACCGGGCCCGAATAGACGTCTACGTCCCGGATCTGGCCGGAGGCGATCCGGTGTTGAAAGGAGTGATAGAGGCGCTCTTCGCGATGCGTCCGCGTCATCTCCTCGGCGACCTGGTCCGGGGGCATGGTGTTGATCTCTTGGATCGACATCCGCGTCAGGACGTCTTTGGGGTAGCCATAGAAGGCGACCGCGGCGTGGTTGGCGTCGACGATCGCGCCCGACGCGGGGTCGATGACCAGCTTGGGGGCCGTGTTGGTCTCGAAGACCTCGCGGAAGCGCCGCTCGCTCTCGGCGAGGGCGCGCTCAAGCTCTGCCGGGTCGCTCACCTCTACAACGCTACCCGATCGCACCTGGCCTGGCCTACCGGAGGGTCAATACTCTCACTCCGCGCGAAGTTTCCCCAGGAGGCCTGACCCTCTAAAAGTTGGCCGGGGCTGTCTCGACTCGGCCGCCACAGCGCGGCATCTTGGCTCGGTGGGGGCCGTCCGCGGAGCGCCGTACTTGCTGCTCCTAGGCGCCTGCAGCGCTCCGACTCCCAGCACTAGCGTCCACAACCTCGCCGGTGAGGTCATGCTGCTCGGCCTCAAGGAGGTGGGAGCGAAGGGATATGAGCTGGCGGTCGTACGCCGCGAAGATCCGCTCTACGTCAGCTGGGAGCGGCCGCTGGACCTGTTCCTGGTCGACTATCCCTCGCTGCCGCTGCCGACCGGGCCCCTGGTCGGCGAGCCCGACTGCGCGCTCCTCGCCTACCAAGGCGTGAGGCACGGTTCGATGGTGGGTGAGGAGCTTCGGTGGACCGTCGGCCCGAGCCCGGACCCCAAGATCGACGAGGCGATCTTCGGTGATGGCCTCGTGCGGTGCACGGGAGGGTGCTGGAGCTGGGCCCCAGAGGTCTCCTACGACGCCCTGAGCGACGATCCGCAGTTCCTGGTCAGCCACGGTGACCACGCGCTGATCGGCTCGAGCCAGGGAGGCCTGATCCGCGTCGAGCCAAGCGGCGTGATGTCGGAGGTCTGTACGGGCGTGGAAGGCTCGACGGAGCAGGTCAGCGCCGGGGCATGGAGCGGGGGAGATGAGGTGTGGCTCGGCTACACCAGCGGCCGGATCTCCCGCTTGTCTCTGGCCGCGCAGCGCGCCGGAAGCCCCTGCTCCAGCCAGACCGCGACGATCGCCCCGGAGCGGCGGCCGGTGCAGGCGCTCGAGGTCTCCCCCCCGGATGAGCCCTTCGAGCTCTTCACGCTCAGCTCGACCCTCGCGGGCCCTGCGACCCTGCGCCGCTGGGCCGACTCCCGCTTTCAGCAGGTGCTCGAGAGCCCGAACAGCCACCCAGTGATCGCGCACATCGCTCGCTTGTCGCCGGGAAACGCGGTGGGCGCCATCAACCTCCCAGTGCTGCTGATCATGGGACCAGACGCCGCGCGCATCCTGCCGTTCAACGTCGACCGCACCGGCGTCAACGGGGGCGACGCCGAGTCGGTGATCAGCGACGGCCAAGGCGGTGCTTGGGTCGGGCTCTCGCACCTCGGACCTTTTCAGTTCCGCCTCCCGGAGGACCTCGACATCCACCGGCGCGACACGGCGATCCGCAATGTTCGTTCGATGGCGCGCTTCAAGGATCGGACCTTCTACCTGGATCGGCGCGGGATACTGGGACAGTTCCCCGATCGAGGCCCCGACTGTCCGACCGCCCTCATCCGGGAGGCCACTACGGAGGGAACCAGCTTCACCGAGGCCCACGCCATCGCGCCGCTCGGGGAGGATCGCCTCGTCATACAAGCCTCGGATGACAACGGCGTCACTCAGCTGCTGCGGCGCCAGCACCTCGTGCTGCGGCTCCTCCCACCTTGAGCCTGCTAGGCCAACAAGAAGTGCGTCACGTTCAGGCGCTCCTGCTTGGCGTCGAGGGCCTCCACGATCGCCAAGTTGGGTTCCCGCTCGAGCTCGATGAGATAGCTAGCCTCCGCGCCCTTCTCCTCGACGACCCGCACCGTCGGCCGCGACGCCAAGTTCGGATCGCGCGGCGCGCTGACGACGACCGCGATCTGGCCGCCGGACAGGCGAACCAGCGATCCGACCGGGTACACGCCCACGATCGAGGCCAAGAGCCGCACGGCCTTCTTGTCGAAGCGGGTCCCGGAGTGCTCCACGAGGAGCCGCATCGCCTGGTCGGGGCGAACGCCGGCGGCGCCCGGTCCCGGGAGGATCAAGCGATCAAAGGCGCAGGCCACCGAGACACAGCGAGCCGCCATGCTGGGGATGATGCCCTTGCGATCTCCCGCCGCCGGCTGCGCCGCCTCGAAGGCGATGGAGGCGCGCTCCACCACCTCGACCGAGGGCGTCGAGCGAGCCAGGGCCAGCGCCGTCGACAGCGCCTCATTTTGCCGCAGCTCTTCGGAGTCACCGCCCTCCGGGACCAAGGCCGCGCTAGAGATCCCGCGCGGCTCGGCGATGTGGTGAAAGACGGCGGACAGCGACAGGGCCATCAGCGCCTTGCGTCCGATCTTGAGCTCGAGCCCCATGAGCATCGCCAGCGCGCCCACCGCCGCGGCATGAAAGGCCGGATCGCCCTCGTGGTTCTCGTAGCGCGTGAGGCCCGCCAGCAAGGAGCGGTTTCCTTCGGCGGTCTGCGCCAAGGCCTGCGTAGCGCGGCGAATGCGCTGGAGCGGGAGGGGCTTCTTACGATCGAGGAGCAGCACCGACTCCTGGAGGATGACGACCAGCTGGGCGTAGCTCCGCGCCAAGGCCACGCGCTGATCGATCCCGATGCGATGGTGCTCATCGAGGGCCCTGACCTGGATGTTGGTGAACTTGAGCTGCGCGAAGCCGGTCGGGGTCGCCGACTGCATGGCGCGCTGAAACTGCCGCAGGAAGTCCTTGAGCGTGGCGGCGTCGACCACATTGCTGATGTTGATCTCGTTGATCGACAGCCGCTGGTAGATCCGCCGCGCCTGTCCGGCGGCCTCAAACGCCGCCCCCTTGAGCTTGATGAACTCTCCGTTGAAATAGACCTGATCTCCCGCGACCTGGATCGCCAGGGCATTGAACACGGTGAAGTCATCCTCGATGACCCGCACCACCTCCTTGGTCACCTGGTCGACCGCCGAGTTGTCCAGATCGTGCACGCCCGCCACCCGCAGCAGCCGGATGAACTGGACCAGGAAGTCCGACCCGCGCGCCTCACGCTGCTGGTTGGTCTCGACGCGCTTCATTCGGAGCGCTCCTCATCCGGCGGGATGCTCGGGGGCGGGGGCTCCGACGGTGCGACCCCAGCGCGGCGCTGAGCCAAGCGACGCAGGGACTCCCGGCAGGCCTGCTTGACCGCGCGATCTCCAAACAAGCGCGCGCCCTCCTTCTGCAGGGTGGCCCAGGCGGTGGGGTCATCGACGCTGGAGAGCGCCAAAGCGGCGGCGACGCGCAGCTGCCGGGAACGATCGGTGGTGAGGATCTTCGAGAGGAGGCTCGCGGCGCTGGGGCCCCCAAAGGCGGCGAGGCCGCGGATGCACATCTTCTTCACCTCATCGGGCGCGTTGGGATCGGCCAGCTGAGACTCGAGCAGGGTCGGGACGATCTCGTCTTTGGCCCAGATGAAGGCGTTGAGGGCGGCCCGCCGGATCTCGGCTTGCTCGTGATGGAGCCGCGGCTCGACCAAGGATCGAAACTGAGGCATCCAGTCCGGCTTCACCTTGCTGAGCCCTTTGAGGACGACCTCGGGCGTGTCGTGGATCAGCGCGGCCCGGATCAGGAAGTCCTGCGCGTCCTGATCCAGCTGGTCGGCCAGCTCGAACAACGAGCCCACCAGCCCCGCGCCGTGGGTCATGAGCCAGCTGGCCAAGAGCTCACCCGAGGGCCTCTTCTGCGCCAGGACCTGCACCAAGCGGTGGCGGACATCAGGCGCGGCCAGCGCGAAGGGCTCGGACAGCGCGTCGACGTAGGACTCCGGGAGGTACTTGAGCAAGGTCAGCGCGTCCTGAGCGGCCGCCGGATCCTCGACCAGGTGCACCAGATCGCGGACGACGTCGGGGTCGCACAAGCAGGCCAGGAAGTCCTCGAGGTCGGGCCCCACCTCGGCCATCTCCACCACGCGGACGAGCGCCCGCGAGACCTCGCGCATCCGCCCTTCGCGGGTCAGGTCCGCCACGATTCGCGCGGCGAACTCGGAGATCGACTGCCGCATCTCAGGGCTGGCCGGCGGGAACCACTGCCACAGCGCGTACAAGGCGCGTTGCCCGGCCCCGCGCGCCGACGATCCCAGGCCGGAGATCAGCGCGGTCCGATCGCTCTTGGCCAGCTCGGGGAGCGTCGCGGGCGGCGCTTCAGCGGTGGCCTGGAAGTCCGAGGCTGAGGCGTCGCCGAGCACGTGCTTGACCACGCCCAAGGTGGACACGTCGACGGCCATGCCGCCGTCCCTCGCCGCCAGCCGCGCGGCCCCGATCATCTGGTTGTGCAGCTGCTGCAGGCGACCCTCCGCGGCCTTGGGGTCAAGGCCATCCTCGATGCCGTTGTCGGAGAGGCCCTGGCGTACGGCGGTGAAGATCGACTGAAAATCCTGCTCCCAGACGAAGGTGGAGAAGGAGTACTCCGAACCCAGGGCGCCGCTGATCGCGTCGTACCAGGCGTGCAAATACGGGAGGAACTCCTCGCGGCTGACCTCCGCCAAGAAGGTGATCGACTCCACGCCATCGACGAAGAGCGCGCGGACCAGCGACTCCTCCTTGCGGTCGTCCTCCAGGACTTTGCGATCGTCGACCTTGAGCGAGGTCGCGTCGAGGACCAGGCACAGCGAGCCGTTCTGATCGAGATAGGCGGTGAGCTTCTCAAACAGCTGCTGCTCGCTGGCGCGCGAGGTGTCGTGCGCCACTCCATACAAGCGGAAGATGGAGAAGCTGCGCTTGAGCTGCCCGATGAGCTCGAGCAGGGGGTCCGCCCCTAACGAGGGCCGGCTGCCTTTGGGTTCCTCCGCCGCCACCCGAGGCGCATGAAAGCCGAGGCTGGCCGGTGGATCAACGGCCCTTGACAGTGGAGGGAGAAACGCCGTACCCGAGGCCCCCCACTGGGGCCCCTATGATCGAGGTCTATGACCTGAGACGCCTCCCGGAAGACGGGGAGACGATCGAAGAGCCGCTGGCGGCGACCTGGCTCGACGCTGTCCTGAACGAGGGCGGCGAGGGCCTGTTCAAGGCCTCCGGGGACGGGCACGCCAAGCTCGAGCTGGCCAAGGTGGG